>Ga0307373_10006364_pt1 | contig 18829 bp, 13 predicted proteins | sample OX2MG_FD_202534 | JGI IMG/M metagenome (GOLD analysis project Ga0307373, IMG submission 202534) | Soil microbial communities from Risofladan, Vaasa, Finland - OX-2 | ecosystem: Environmental > Terrestrial > Soil > Coastal area > Acid sulfate soil | place: Finland: Risofladan, Vaasa | collected...
ATTCGTTCAACTCCAGATCCGGAAAATCATTGCAGGGAACAGTTGTCCTCTGTCCATCAGGAAGTGTTCGACAATTGGGCCGAGCGACAACGCCGGGAAGAAAGTCAGCGCCCCGACAATTACAATTGTTCCCACCAGCAAGCCGACCCAGAGCGCACCATGTGTCGGAAGGGTTCCGCTGGTGACCGGAATCTTCTTCTTTGTAACCAAGCTCCCTGCCACCGCCAGAGCCGGTAGAATGAATCCGAACCTGCCGATCAACATCGCCAGGCCAAGAAAAAGGTTGTACCAGGGAGTGTTGACATTGATCCCGGCAAACGCGCTGCCATTGTTTTCTGAGGCGCTTGAAAAGGCGTAGAGAAGCTCGCTAAAACCGTGCGGGCCGGCATTGTTGAAATTAGCTGTGGCCGGTCCGGGAGGATTCCAGTAACCATGGGCTGGGAATCGAGCCATTGAGCTGAGTGCTGAGAATACAAGAATCGAGAAGGCCGTGACGATGATCGCCACCATCGCCATCTTCACTTCCTTTTGCTCAATCTTTTTGCCGAGATACTCTGGTGTCCTACCTACCATAAGGCCCGCAATAAAAACTCCCAGGATGGCGTACAACATGATGCCGTACAGCCCTGATCCCACTCCACCGAAAATCACCTCGTCGGTTTGAATGTCGAACAGCGGAATGAGCCCGCCAAGCGGCGTATAGCTGTCGTGCATGCTGTTCACGCTGCCATTGCTGGCATCGGTAGTCGCAGTAGCCCAAAGGGCGGAACTCGCGATCCCAAAGCGAACCTCTTTGCCCTCCATGTTGCCGCCCGGCTGGGTTCGAGTAGCCCGCGTCTGGACGCCTAAATGTGCAAGAATCGGGTTTCCCCGTTGCTCGGCTGAATAGCACGCAAACACGCCGGCAAAAAACAGTACAGCCATAGCCGCAAACAGCGCCCAGCCCTGTCGTGTGTCGCCTACCATCTTTCCGAATGTATAGGTCAGGCCCGACGAAATCGCGAGGATCGAAACAAGCTCAACAAAGTTGGTGAGCGGCGTGGGGTTTTCAAAGGGATGCGATGAATTTGCATTAAAAAAACCTCCCCCATTCGTACCCAGCATCTTGATGGCTTCCTGATCTGCAACGGGCCCAACCGCGATGGTTTGAGTGGCTCCCTCCAGCGTGGTCGCTTTCTGATAAGCCTTAAGTGTCTGAGGGACACCGCGCGAGCAGAGAAAGAGCGCAAACACGAAGGACAACGGTAGAAGCACGTAAACGGTGCAACGGGTCAAGTCCACCCAGAAGTTGCCGATCGTGTTTGCTTGTTTCCGCGCGAAGCCTCGAATGAGCGCAATCGCAACGGCAATTCCGGCTGCGGCGGAGACAAAATTCTGCACCGTGAGCGCTGCCATTTGAACGAGGTAGCTGAGCGTTGCCTCGCCTCCATAAGCCTGCCAGTTGGTGTTGGTCATGAAGCTCACAGCGGTGTTAAACGCCAGGTCCGGTGTCATCGCTGTCGTGTTAGCCGGCGAATGGCCGGTGCTGAATCCCATCGGGTTAATGGGCAGGAAACCCTGCAGGCGTTGAATCATATATACAAAGAGGAAACTGATGAGGCTGAAGGCAAGCAGCGAAGCCGCGTACTGTGTCCAGCGTTGTTCCGTATCCTCGCGAATCCCGCAGAGCCGGTAAATGAGGCGCTCTAAAGGCCGAACGGCGGGATGCAAGAATGTGCGTTTACCCTCGAAAACCTGAGCCATATAAATGCCCAGAGGCTTGGTAATCGCCAGCAATATGAAAAAAAACACGAGGATGTAAAGAACTCCATTTGGCGTCATGCCAATCTCCTCAAAAGCGCTCGGGTCGCAAAAGCGCGTAAATCAGATAACCAAACAGGAATACCGCAACAATCCCGGCAATGATGTAAGCCAAATCATTCTCCCTCAAAGCCGATCGAAGGCCTTGGTGCAAGCCCAACAAACGACGAAAAACAACACGCAAACTAAAACATAAAAGATATCGAGCATCGCAATTTCACCCCGATTCCGCGAATATCACCTGGTACCCGAGCTTCTTAAATCGACTTTCCATCCGCTGCCCCTTCGTCGGCCACCACCTGCGCCTCCGGCCGCCCAGGACAACCAGCGAAGTTTGGGGCAGCGCATCCTGTAAAGCCCGGAGAACTTCCCTGCACAGGAAGATTTGCACTGAAGCTTGACCCGGAAAGTCGTCCGCCAGTTTCACGAGCTTGTTCTGAAGGAATGGAAGCGAGATAGCAGGTTTTCCTAAAGGAAGCGTGTACGGAACTGCGTACACGAATACGATGCGGACACGCGCGCCAAGGTCTTGCGCAAGCGCCCAGGCCTTTTGAAGAGCGTGTTTAGTTCCCTGATCTGTTGTGTAAATGACTTCCACTGCAAGCGCCTTAGGTTCGGCGGGGCGACATCGACTATCTGGCGCGAGTCTAAGACCACCAACATGCAGTGGGACCGTTACTTGGTATCTGATTGCATTCCTCATGGGCTACGTTCAAGACAACTCTAACGAGGTACCCATAAAGAACGCATAAAAAAACCGTAAAGATTTGTTTATCTCTTCGACGGGACTTGCAGTTGATACCCAACCCGCGGAACCGTCAGCAGGTATTGAGGGCTCGAAGGGTTGGGCTCGATTTTTTTTCGAAGGTGGTTTACGAAGACACGCAAATACTCGACCTCATCCCCATAGTCAGGACCCCAGATAGTCTGAAGAAGCCGGGCATGTGGAACGGGAGCGTTACAGTTGGCAGCAAGAAAGCGAAGCAAATCCGTTTCCTTGGGCGTCAGTGGAATTTCGAGCGTCCCTTTCCGCACACGACGTATATTGAAACACACCTCGATTTCGCCCAGAGCCAGCGACTCCGGAAGGCCGTCTGTTGAAAGCGGAGATCGCCGCAGAGCCGCCCTAATCCTTGCCAACAGTTCCGGTGTGCCAAACGGTTTTGTAATGTAGTCATCGGCGCCCGCGTCCAACGCTTCGACCTTGTCATTTTCGGAGCTCCGGACGGTAAGCATAATGATGGGGATTTCGCTGGTCGTGCGAATGAGTCGGCAGGTTTCCAGGCCGCCAATCCCGGGCATGTTGATGTCCAGAAGAACCAGGTCATACTTATTGTTGCGAAGTGCTTCGAGTGCGCCTTCACCGCTCTTGGCATCGTTCACGATATAGCCGCTCGCGACAAGAGCGACACGCATCACCCGGCGGATCTGTGGATCATCATCCACGACAAGTATTGAGCCCGCGCTCATCTTCTCTTCGCCTCGCTCACGACCGGAAGTGAGATGACGAACTCCGATCCCTTTTCTGAGGTGGTGGCCAACTGGATATCCCCTCCGTGCGAGCGCAGGATGTGCCTGGCCACTGCAAGCCCCATCCCGGTCCCGGCGAGTTTGGAGCGGGTGTTAGACCCGCGATAGAATTTGTCAAACACGTGCGCCTGGTCCACTTCAGGGATTCCCGGTCCCTCATCTCGAATTGAAATGATGATGCCATTTTCGCCGGCCGACAGCCGGACGTGGATCGCGGACGTCGGCGGAGAATATTTTAAAGCGTTGTCAATGACCTGCCGGATCGCCAGTTCCAGAAGTCCTGTATCTGCCGCGATCATAGGCACGTTCGGATCAATCTGGACATCGAGAGCCCTGTCTTCCGTGAGCAGACGTAAACGTTCAAGAGCCTTCGAGAGGAGTTTCGGCAAAGCGCATGATCTTCTGTTCAATTGAATTTCACCCGCCTCAATGCGCGCCATCTGGATGGCTTCAGTGACGAGCCATGCCATTCGATCGGCTTCCTCATTCACGATCGTGGCTAGTTCACGCTGCTGTTCCGTGCTGTTTTCCGCGTTGAGCAGCAAGGCGCTGGCGGCTGCCTTAATCGAGGTCAGCGGGGTCTTGAACTCATGGGCAATTGCATCCAGCAGCGTTGATTTCAGCTCTTCACTCCGGCGCGCAGCTTCAGCTTGGCTCGCCGCTTCCTGCCCTCGTACCTTCTCCAGACCAATCGCAACCAGGTTGGAGATGGCTTGCAGAGCGCTGTCTGATAGCAAGCGGCCGCTGATGGCCAGGCTTGCGATGGGCTGGCCGCCCAGATGAATCGGGGTCACGGTGATCTCCGAAAGCTCATCACGGAAAAGGGTTCCAAGCGTGGCGGCCTCGCGCAGCTTTTCTTCTACGCCGGGCAAGTCATTGGGTCCTGCCCGATAAGTTGCAGCACTATAGCGTTCATAAAGCGCAACGGATGATAAATCGAAGATCTGCGCAATTTCCTTGGCGTACTCTTTGGGAGCCATCCTTCCGGCCTCCGTCAGCAGAATTGCCCGGCTCAATGCGTAGAGCCGCTCCGTTTCTTCTCGGCGCTCCATCGCTTCCTGCGCCTGCCGCTTCGCCCGCGCAGAAAGTTGGCTGGCAACGATTGAAGTTGCCAGAAAGGCGCATAGAGCTACCCAGTTCCTTGGTTCGGCGATGGTAAAAGTGCCGATCGGAGGGAAGAAGAAGTAGTTGAAGCAAAGGACCGCAGTGACCGAAGCTACCATGGCTTCGAGCAGCCCCCACGCAGTAGCGATTAGCAATATCGCGATCAGGTACGCAAAACCTGCCGTCGTCGCATTCACAGGAACCAGATGAAAACAGAGAAGGGTAATTGCACCAATCGTTCCCAGGACAGCAGCTAGACGAACCGTGCTTTTGATATTCATTTCTTGAATCCGGTACTCATATCCCCTGTATCTTACTATTCCGGGCGTGAGATAACTATTTCGTCCGGCACCCCGCGCGTTTTGCGTCGTATTCCTGCATTCATAAGTAACTTGCCCCAGTATCGCATTCTCCGGACGCAATCCAGAGCGTATCCCAATACTCGATTGGACCGCTATAGCGCTGACCGCAACCAGCGGCTCACCTGGTAACAAAAAACCCGGTCACGTCAGACGCGGCAGATGCTTCGCGGAGTTTACACTGGGCCCCAAAGCAGGTTCGTCGCTGCGCTCGGAATGACGGGCGAAAGTCCCGGCAGGGCAAGCGCCCTCGAAGGCTGGACAGCTCAGCTTTCGGTGATCGTCAGCACCTGGTCGATGCGCGGATTCTCAATCACCTGGTTCCTGCCGCCAAGCCACTGCACCTCGACCTTTTCCACCCGGTCAAGCCGGCCCAGGCCGAACCACGCTTCCGGGGCAGACTGCGAAAGGTAGGAACCTGAAACCCCGTATTCGCGGAATTGCCGCTTGCCGTTGGCCCATAGAAAAACCTTGGAGCCGTAGCCTGACCGGTTGCAGCGCGTTCCCACCAGGCGGACCGCCAGCCAGTAATTGCGGTTCCCTCCATCGTTTCGCAACAGCATGGGGCGGCCATGGTTGGTCATCACAACCATGTCGAGGTCGCCGTCGCGGTCGTAGTCGGCGAACGCGGCTCCGCGCCCCACGATGGGCTCCTTGAGGGCGCTGCCCGCGGCTCCCGAGCGGGCCAGATCGTAAAAACCGTCCTGCCCTTTTGACCAGGAAAGAAAAGGCTGGCCGGGAACCAGTTTCGTCGTGTCGCCCTTGTCCTCAAGCGTTGAGCCGTTGATGGCAGCCAGGTCCAGCCGGCCGTCGTTATCAAAGTTAAAGAAGAAGGCGCTCCACCCGGCATCGCCCATGGCGATCTCACCGCAGCCGTACATGTCGGCGGCGTCTGAAAAATGCAGTTTCCCCTTCCGCCCTTGTTCCGCCCAGAGGTTTTGGTAAAGCGCATAACCCTGGCCAATCCAGTGCATCAGGAACATGTCACTCTCGCCGTCGCCGTCAAAATCTCCCAGCGCTATACCCATGGTTCCGCGGTTCTCCTCCGTCCACGACGAGGCGCTGACGTCCTGAAACCGTCCATGCCCCAGGTTCTGATACATACGATTGGAAGAGATGTCGTTGCCGACGTAAAAATCCAGCCAGCCATCCAGGTTGAAATCGGAAAAGGCCGCGGAAAGCCTTCGGCCGGAGGGGTCCGCCACCCCCAGCCGCCCGGCAACGTCCGTGAACGTCCCGTCGCGGTTGTTGTGATAGAGGCGATTCGGCGCCGGGTCAAACGAAGATGGATTGAGCGTAAAGGGCACATTGGCGCCGTATTCCTGCGAAGTGGCGCCGGTGGGGACTCCGCGAAGATCGTAGTTCACATAATTGGTGACGTAGAGATCCAGGTAGCCGTCGTTGTCGTAATCAACCCAGACCGGCGTCATACCCCACCGGTGATTGCCCACGCCCGCGCGGCCGGTCACGTCGGTGAAGGTGCCGTTGCCGTTGTTGTGGTACAGAACCGAGCGGCCGTAGTTGGTCACGTAAAGGTCAAGATGCCCGTCGTTGTCGTAATCGCCCCAGGCCGCGCCCATTCCAAAGCCGCCGTGGTTGGCCACCCCCGCAGGGAGAGTTACATCAGTAAACGTCCCGTCGCGGTTGTTGCGATAAAGATGGCTGTAGGGCGCATCAGGGCCGGGCCGCCCGCCCCAGGGGCCGGGCTGGTTCACCAGATAGAGGTCCGGCCATCCGTCGTTGTCATAATCGCCCCAGGCGGCTCCGGATCCCATATCTTCAGGAAGCTGGTGCGTGCGTGCGCCGCTTGAGTGAACAAAATCAATCCCTGCCTGCCGCGTCATATCGGTGAAGACAATCGCCGGGTGGTCCGAAGGAAGATTCCGCGCCGCGCTGTCGAAGACCTGCGGTTTGGAATTCTTCGCCGGTCGCGAGCAGGCCGTAGCGAAGCCCGCCAGAGCACCCATGCCAGAAAGCAGAATCTCCCGGCGCGTCATTGGCTCATCCCTGGTTCAGGCAAGGGCGTCAGCGAACTCACTTTGCTCCGCTTCGCTGAAGACGCAGCCCGAACTTTTCCGCGGCCTGCGATCGAGACCTTCACACTGTCTGAGGAGAGGTCGGTGATCGGAGTCCGGAGATGTTTCCCCGGGAAAGCAAAGTCCATGAAGTACTGGTTGGCTTTGCGATATCGCAAGCGCGCCGCGATGCTCAGTGGGCCTTTGACGTCGCGCGGCACCGTGAAATGGTACTCGTACATGTCCGAATAGCCGGGGAAAATCGCCCGCTTCCACTTGGCGCCCACGTAGTGCCACAGGTCGTGCCGGACGATTTCGTTTCCTTCCGCATTGACGCCCTCGGCCTTCAGCACAAACGTGCCGGGCTCGAGATGGTCGTCCGGCAGCAGTTCGCCGGAATGGAAAATGATCCGCCCCGTCTGGTCACGAACCTTCACTTCCACCCAGGCGCGGATGAGGTCCAGCGGACCGGTGGGAAAACTGTGCCCGGCTTTATTGTTGGAGATTACCGTGCGGAACTCCGCCTTCTCGCCTAGCCGGACCGGCTGCGGCGGAACAATTTTGATGGGAAGCACAGGACCTTTCGGCCAGACATTGGCAATTTCGGGAATATATTTCTTCCCTTCGAGCCACTCGGTGACCCGCTGTGTCTGCCCGGCGGCGTCGGGCGAATGAATCTCTTCCGGCATCCACTGATTGGCCGCGGCAAACCAGTGATTGCGGTGCTTCAGTCCCAGGCCTGTCTTCTGGTCGTAGGGATCGGCCAGCGCCACGCTCGGCGCTTCCTGGTAGTACATGTGGCATTGCTGGCAGCGCAGCCGGTGGGCGGGATTGGGATCGGTATTCCATTTTCCATGTTTCCAGTCGTCGTACTGGTTCTGGAGCTGCACCCAGCCCACGTGATTGATCTCTTTGTCGATAAACTGTTTGTGGCAGGCGCCGCAGGAGGCGGTGTCCTTGTCGAGCGCCAGATCGTAGTCCTGGTCATGCTGCTGAGGATAAGCGCGAATCAGAAAATGGGTGATGGCGGAAGCCCGGCCCGCTCCGGCGTATTCAAACAGGTAAGGTTTCGGAGGCCCCCAGAGGTAATTGCCGTTCCCCTGCACGTCCACGCGGCGCATGGCGTGGCAAACGACGCAGGACGCACCCTCTTTGAAGCCCGGCGCCTCAATGCTGGTGCTGGCGTTCTTGTAGCCGGAAAGCAGCGAAACAGGGTCATGGCAGCCGGCACAGTATCGGGCGGCGGGGGCCCCTTCCGCGTGGATCAGCGCAGCCTGCACAGCCTGAAAACCCTTGTCCTCCGACGACCAGCGATGGCTGTCGGCGTCCCACTCACGATAAATTTCCGTATGGCAGCCCGAGGCCCCGCACGATTTTGATCCGGCAAGCAATTGGGGCGCCACCGGGCCGCCGCTCACGGTCTTGGCCATGCTGGGAGCAAAGGGGTCTTTGCCATAAGGCATCTTGTAACCTGCCGGCAGGGCGTAGTGGCTGAAGTCGGGCTGATAGGCTTTGTAAACCCCCGCCAGCACTCCCACCACCGCCACCAGAGCAACCACGGTCAGCCCGCTTGCCAGCCACATGTGGCGGCGTCCGGGACGGAAATCCGGCAGCACGAATTGGCCCTCGGCGTTGAGGCCGTTCAGCCCGTTGCGAAGTTGTTCACTCGCCTTTCTGGCATGCGGCCAGACGTGATAGCCAAGAAACGGCAGCGCCGCAATGCCGCTCCACAAATGGACCTGGTCCCACAAATGGCTTGTGAAGAGCCCGAAAACCGCCTGCCAGGTCAACACCAGACCCGAAACCGTCACGGCGGCCATCGTCCAGAAACCGGTGTAGGCGCAAATCTTCCGGAACGATCGCTTCGCTTTGCGTGTGGCAAGCCAGTGGCTCAGTTGCCAGAGGGTGAGAGGGATGACAATCAGCAGCCCCAGAAGGGTGTGCATCAGCACTGAGATTTGAATCGGAACGCTGAAGGGGAATACCCAAATCGCAACTCCCGTGAGCGCGAGAAAGATCAGTACCGCGCTGATCAGGCTGAAGCGGAAGATCCCCTTTTCATGAATAAACGAATGCCTGATTGGCAAGGGGCCATGAACCGATTGTTCCATTGTGCCTTCCTTTACGGGGTTACCGCATCCCTCTGGGAGGATTCGGCCCGCTATGGCCCGACGTTTTGCTCTCCGCCCACTGGCCGTAGAAAGCAAACTCCAGATGACAAATTGATACCTTGCAGTTCATGGCGCTGCAGGAGACTGTGACTTTAGTCACGGTAAGCTAAGAGAATGCCCACCGTAATGTGTTAATGAAGGTGGAAATGCGTGAGATCAACCATGGAAAACAGCTCTGGCGACCGCTTTTCCGCCAACTCTGCTCTCGATGTGACAAAAGTCATCGTTGACGGGAGGAAAATCCCCTATCGTCTAACAGGTTGTTGAAAAACTTGTGCTCCGTGTCATTCCGAGCCCGTTAGCTGTGTCATTCTGAGCCCCGCGAAGAATCCCTGCATTTCGCTCGGGGTAAACTCCGCGAGGAATCTCGCCGTGAGATCACTAGACGCACGAGATTCCCCGTTGCCCTTCGGCGGAGCTCAGGGCAGGCTCTGCGGCTCCTCGGAATGACACCGTTCCGAAACGTTTTTCAACAACCTGCCAAGCCTGCAGCGCGTGATCGAATTGAAACAGTGAGGCTGAAGAGAGGTTGGATATGAAGACAATTACAGGGTCCACCAGCATTGCTGAGATTTTGAGAGAGTGTCCAACCGCCCGGCGGATCTTTGACCAGCATGGGCTGCACGGCTGTGGCGGCGGTAATGGCCCTGCGGAATCTCTCGAGTTTTTCGCCTCGGTGCATCAGGCTGACCTGGAAGCACTCCTGCGCGAGTTGAACGCCGAGGTGCAAGATCCTTCGAATGAGGTGCGGACTTATCAGGAAACGCTGCCAGACTACATCTACCGGCGTTTTTTCAAGACAGCTATTGTGATTGTGCTCAGTTTGGGCGGCTTGTGGGGAGTGATCGCTCTGCTGCAGATTTCGCTGCGCAAGGAGCTGCTGCAGCCTCAACTGCTGCCGTTTATTCATGCGCATGGCCACGCCATGATCTTTGGCTGGGTCGGCCTTTTTGTGATGGGCTTTGCTTACCAGTCTTTTCCGCGCTTCAAGGTCACCACGCTGTGGAGGCCGCGCCTGGCGAATCTGACGCTGTACCTCATGGTGGGCGGCATTCTGATGCGTGCTGCCGCGGATCTGCTGGAGCACGGCGCTGCGGCCCTGGCGCTGGGATCCATCTCCATTGTTCTTGAGGTGGCCGCTATCGCGCTTTTCATAACGATCATTCTCAAGACTGCGTCCCAGTCGATATCTCCACATAGCTCCTATGAGACCTTGATCATCGCTTCCCTCGCGTGGTTTCTGATCCAGGCGATTTTCAGCGGACTTTTCTTTTTTGCGGAATCGACGGCAGCGAGCAGTGAGCAGACGATCTTTCGCATAGCCCTGCTCGACGGTCCTCTGCGGGACATGCAGCTTTTCGGCTTCGCCGCGCTGATTATTGCCGGCGTGAGCCAGCGGTTTGTGCCCATGGTTTATGGACTCGGAGAGGCAAAGCATAACTTTCAGAGGCTGATCTTCTGGCTGATCAACGGCAGCCTGGTGCTCGATATCGCAAGTTATCTGGCCTTCTTTTTTACCGGCAATCCTGTTGCGGCCTTCTTCCTCGAAATTTCGTACCTCCTGATGCCGCTCTGGGCGGTGCTGCTGGTGATTCAACTCGGCATTTTCAAGCGCCCGTCCCAACCAGACCGAAGCTGGAAATTTATTCGTGCGGCCTATGTGTGGCTGCTCATCGCGATGGCCATGATGCCGCTGCTGATCCCGTACAGCAATTGGACGGGTGAGGCGTTCTCACACGCTTTCTGGGGTGCGCAACGCCACGCCTTCACGGTCGGTTTTGTCAGCATGATGATCCTGGCCGTCTCCTCGCGCGTCGTTCCGATTCTTGCCGGGATCGACTCAGCACAACTCTCTTCGCTGTGGGGACCCTTTGTTTTGCTGAATGCAGGCTGCGCCGGCCGCGTTGCCCTCCAGATTCTCACGAGTCTGGCGCCCGGCTTCGCCTATCCCCTGATTGGATTCACGGGCGTCATGGAATTGACCGCCCTCGCCTGGTGGGGCATCGGATTGTGGCAGGTGATGAACCTTGCGAAGACACACCGGGCTGCCCTCTTGAAAGCGCCGCTGCCCCTTGGGGCCCGCTGAGATTCTGGCAACCCCTCGTCGCGATGGCCGCGTCGCACAGGCGGTGTTGCCGCCGCGGCTTGGCGTTCACTTGGGTTTATGTTTCCCCTGCCTTCAGGCCGCGTCTGCGCCGGGACTTGATGAAAGGGCAGCCATGGGACCCTCTCCGCCAATAGGCTCTAATCCTAGGCTATCTACTGCCGGAAGAGGCCGGTATGGGACGTATAGGATTTTGGCTTTCCTTCGCAGCAAAATTGTAACTAACTGATACGGAATGACTTACAAATTCTTCCTGGAGCGCTCGGCGGTTTTATGTTTCGATCTGCAACACTGGATAAAATTTACCTTGTCGGCGAGATTCGCGTCCTCTAGCCGGCGTGAGTCAGGTACAGGATGGCGACAACCCCCAAGGCGGCCAGGATAAAGGCCTCTGCCAGGTCGAAGGCCACGATAGCTCGTTTCATCGTGGGCGATGCCGTGAAGGCCGAGCCCTTCTTCCCGTTTGTCCGGAACTCACCGGCAGCCCAGATGGCGAGGTGTATTACCGCGAACACGATCACCAAAATCTTCAACACCAATGGCCGCCACAAGAACCAAGCCGCCAGTGCGAGAAACCAGAATAGTGCCTCAGTTCGCAAGGCGCACCGCGGGGGGAACCATCGACTGATCGACGAACCGGGCTGCTCATTCCACGCTCGAAGGATCTTTCCAGTGGAGAGGTGGATCAAGAGCATCACCGGAGTGTAAATAGCGACGAGAAGCGCGAGAATCTTCATGGCGTTTCCGTATGATAATGCAAACGTCCCCGACGTACAGAAAGGGCGCGCCGCCTCTCATGTATTCCTGCCCATGCGTCGCGGCTGCCGCCGTCTGAAGAAAGCATTCAGCTCGGCCACAAGATGATTCAGGTCCGCATGGTCCGCCGCCGCCGCCGCCTCCGCGAGGCTCAGAGAACGCGGCGCCCTTTTCGTTTTAGAGAGCGTCTTCAATCCCGCGTTGATCAGCACGGACCTCGTCTTCGGAAAGCTTGTAACGTACCAATATAGCGGCAACTGCGAAGATATGTCCTGCGCTGCAAACCACGCTGGGAGTGGTTGCGCGAGCGTCGCAGCGATGTTGACCACGAAAGCGAGCACGCCCGCGAATTCAAGATACGCTGAAATTGGCAACAAGCTCCAGGCACTTCCTCCGAAAGAGTAGGCAACAGCCTCGCTGGACACTCTCAAAAGGCAGCCAGCGCTTAGCATCCACAGGCCTGCTGCCATCCATCGCGTGCTGTAGAGTTCGCGGCCATTAAGAAAAGCGGGAAGCATTCGAGGCCCGATGGCAAGAATCAATAAGGCGATGAATCCCACCGTGACGGCGTGACGCGAAGCTCCGCCAAGACCGGTCGCGCTTGGCACGAGATCGGCGGCAACGCCCAGGATCGCTCCTGCAATGAGCCAGGCATAGGCAAGGCGAATGAAGGCTGGATAATGCCGGTAAGCCCCCACCAGCTTTGCGGAGCGCGCCGGCTTATGAAAAACGCGCAAAGCCCAAACCGCGTAAACCGAGAGCGCCAGGATGAGCAGGTCGGCCAAAAAGAACTGCTGCATCAAAGCCAGGACCAGAAGCGTTACGATGCCGATCCCTAATGCTCTTGCGGACGGATGATGAGGAGGCTTGAGGCCGAGGAAAATCGTGACAAACCGTGTGCTGAAGCCCCATGCCATCACAACCGCAAAGCCCCATAGCACTATGATCAGAAAACTCAGGTCCCATGCAGGTGGAAACACCGGCGAGCGTCCATCGAAAGCAAGCCAGATGCAAAGGCCGAGATTCAGAATGAGCGCCACTCCAAGAGATCCAAATCCCCAGATGCCAAGCCAGGAGCCGAGGTCTTGCGGCTTCTTTGTCTTTGCCGGACCTCCAAAAACCAGAGCCCACTGCGCCAACAAGTAAGCTGCAAGCTCCAGAATCGCAGAGGCGGGCAGGCCAAACCGCCACGCCGTTCCTTCAATGCCAACCCACCATCGCAGGGCCACGCCGGCCGTCCACAGTCCCCAAATGGTCCAAACCAGCGCAAAGGATTTCAATGGGCGTCCGCGGAATTTGGGGAGAATGTAGAGTGAAATGCCGAGGATGAAACTTCCCACCCAACCGAGCAATTGAGCATGGCCATGCGCCTGAATCCAGGCCGTGCTGGCAGCCGTGTGAGACCGATGGGCGGAGATTTGAAGTAAATTCCAAACACCCAGAAAGGTGCCCGGAAGGGCCAGAAAGAATATTCCAGAGAGAATAAACGCGGCAAGCGCTCGGGCAGCCTTCCTTTCCCAGGCAGGGTCGGCGTAATCCGCCGGGCCCTGCGCATCGCGCTCGAAGGCTCGTGTCCATTCGGCAGGCAACCAGGTTTTTTCAAGTTTATTCGTGCTCATCAAATATTTCCCCAGAGTAAGCTCCTTACGTAGAGCCAATACAACAATTAGATCGGGAGTGTGGGCTGGAGTCCGTGACTTTAGTCATAGGTTCACCCACATGCCATGCGGATTAATGGCTTTAGTGCATGGTGCCCCGTGAGGGCGCACAAATAGTGACCGTCGCTCGTGAGGGTCATTGGAAGAGCAGGAAGGATGAGCATCGACACTCAAAAAACTGTTGCAGAAATCGCGCAGGAAAGGCCGCAGGCTGCGGCAACGTTTGAAAAACCGGGCATCGATTACTGCTGCGGTGGAGGCAAGCCTCTGGCGGCGGCCTGCGAGGCGGCGGGAATTGACGTGAACCCCGTTGCGGACTTGCTCGAAGAAACACCGGAAGGGATCAGTCGGACGCCCGAATCCCCAGTTCCGCCTGCTTCAAAATCGCCACAATCTGTTCGGCAGAAAATCTCCTTTTCTTCACGGCAAAACCCTCCTTTTACCAGGTCTAGATTTTGCCTCAAACTAACCTTCCCACTGGCTCAAAAAACCGAGGTCATATCCTTCCTGCATTTTGCTGCAAGGTGTGCCAAACAGACCGATGCCAAATCAATCAAACGACTGTTTAGTTAAGCCCCGGCATTCCACAAGACCAAACACTCCTGCGGCTGAATAATACAGCACAAAAAGCCGGTTGCTCTTCATCTCGCCTCTGCATGGGTGCTGCTTCCGTAGCGTACCCCTCCCCATCACGGGTCCGTGCTTGTTTGGGCGGGAAATCCGTTATCACCATCCTTCCCTCGCGTCACAGAACAGGGTGAGGCCAATCACAGCCTCGCCGAGCCAGGCGGGGGCAACATTGGAACCATAGAACATAGCAGTTGACAGAAAAACCAGAGAGGCCCCTGTACCGGCCGGATCGGACGCGATGACAGGGAAGATGCCGAGGAGTTTTTCCCAGCCGTTGACGGCCAATGGGCCGCTTGGGCGAATCGAAAGGCCATGTCACAGCAGAGACTAAATATTCATCACAACAACTCCCCTTCAGGGTTGCCATGCCATGGCTGAGACACGTTGCGTGACAGCTTATGACAACCCGACGTCGAGAAGGAAGAACCGTGCACACGTCAGACCGGAGGATGAGCCATGAAGCACATGCGTCTTTGGGCTGTTGTCGGAGCTTTCAGTCTTCTCGTTGCTTTGGTTTTGTCAACCTTGGCGCGATCACAGGGGGCCGCAGAGCCGGTTTTCAGCGGCGGCTCTTACCTGACCACCATTACGGATACGGCGGGCAATTTCGGCTCTCGTTCCGTGATCACCCTGCACGCGGACCACACAATGCTGGCCGTCGATTCCGGGCAACAGGGACCAATCTTCTATTTTGGCAGCCAATTAGGCGATTGGAAACCTGCGGGGGGACACCAGATTGTCGCCCGGGCGATAAACTTCGCCTACCCGCAGGGCCCCAACGGGCAGGGTGTGGTGCGGACGGATTACGTTATTAACCTCTCGCCCGACCGCCGTCACGTGACGGGCACGGAAACCGTTACCGCCTTCCCGCTGCAGGCGGAAAATCCCTACGGTGAAGGCGGCATCCTGGTCGCATCGGCTATTTTCCAGGGCGACCGGATCGAACCGTAAAAAGTTTGCTGAAACAAACCAGGCTTGAGTCGTAGCAGCGACTTGAGGTCGCCATAATTCAGCCCTTTCGAGCGGTGAGTGGCGGCATAAAGCCGCCGCTGCACGCCTTTCAACAACTGCTAAGCGCGGAGTTTCGGCTTTTTGAAACTCCGCGGCTTTTTACCGTATTTTGCAACGGATTTGGCAGATACGGGCACTTCTTCCTGTCCTTGGGCCTTTCGTTGCCGAGTCCTTGCCATGGCAGAGGAGAACAGGCAGCGGGGATGATCATGCGGTCTGATAAGAACAAGTCAAAGACTAGGAGGATAAACAGCATGGACGACCTACTGAAACACTGTCTGGCGCGGCTGATCGCAATGGCGGGCGCGACAGTTGTTCTTCTTGCCCTTGCTACGCCTCGCGCGCAGGCGCAGATCACCACAATTCACAACTTCACAGGCCCCACGACTGACGGATCAATTCCCTTCGCGGGGCTGACCTATGACTCCTCAACGGGCAACTACTACGGCACAACGGCATACGGCGGTGCTGACGACGACGGGAGCATCTTTAAGATGGACTCCTCCGGAAACGTGATCATCCTGCACGATTTCGCAGGCGGCACCGACGACGGCGCAAACCCGCAAACCGGCCTCGTCCTGTACGACGGCTACCTCTACGGCACAACCTACGAAGGCGGTTCTTATGACGGCGGGATCGTGTTCAGGGTGAAAACATACAACAGCGGCTACGGGGTCCTGTACAGCTTTCAGGGTAATGCTGTGCCCACGCCGAGCCCTGTGATCGTGGATTCCTCGGGCAACCTTTTTGGCACCACACAAAACGGCGGATCTTGCATCGATCGACCTGGGAGTGGCTGCGGCGTCGTGTTCAAGCTGAGCCCGCCCGCTGATGAAGTCTCCACCTGGAGCTTTACCGAGCTATACACCTTTAAAGGCAGGGACATTGCCAACCAAACGTACGACGGGGAATCGCCGTCTGGTGGCATGATCATGGACTCTGCCGGCAACCTCTACGGCACCGCGGACTATGGTGGTGCTCACGATGATGGGATCGTGTTCGAACTGAAATGCACGGCACCGAGCACGGGCAACTCCTGCGACACGTATGCCACTTCCGATACCGTCCTCTACACCTTCGGAGCCGAAGCCGATGATGCCGACGGTGGAGCCCCGTTGGCGGGCCTGATCATGGACTCCGCGGGCAACCTTTATGGCACAACGGTGCGTGGCGGTGGTTCAAGCAATTGTGGCTTGGACGGGAACGAAGAACCGATCGGCTGCGGGACCGTCTTCAAGCTGAGCCCGCCAACGACCGGTGACACCTGGACAGAGACCGTGCTGCACAGCTTTTCGGGCCTCACGAACGACGGGATGATGCCGTTTGCCGGCCTGGTTAGAGACTCGTCGGGCAACCTCTACGGAACAACCACAACTGGTGGCTCCGGGGAGTGCACCATCATGGGTGTAGCGGGCTGTGGAATCGCCTTCAAGCTGGATCTGTCTGGCAATGAAACTGTTTACAGTTTCACCGGCCCCCCGGAGGGCGGGCCTTACATAACGGCAAGCTTGGTCCTGGGTGCCAACGGGGGCGTCTACGGCACAACCGCGTTAGGTGGCTCAGGAAGCTGCACCGGATTCTTCGGCGAGGACTACGGCTGCGGGACTGTGTTTGCATTGGGAACGACCCCGCAGGCGGAGATCCAGGCCATTATCGATCAGGTCAGCGCCCTGTCGTTGAAGAAGGGGCAGACCCGCGCCTTGCTCGACCCGCTTCAAACGGCGCTTAAGCTGCTGAATAAAGGAAAAGTCCCCGGGGCGATTGACAGCCTCGAAAATTTCATCGGCACGGTCAGAGGCCTGTACAACGCCGGCAAGCTGACCCAGGCGCAGTACACGGAGCTGGTCAACGCTGCCAACAGCGTGATCGAGCAGCTCCAGGCCGGGTAGCCGACAACCATACAGCGCGTGATTGTGATCGGGGGGGACGAGCCGCTCGGAAGCTTGGCAAAAGTGGTCTAGTTAACGGGTAACGGCCTTATCGGAAGGCGGCTGCGTGTCCCATTCCTACGGCAAGGAGCTTCCCGAGGGGATGGGCTACCGACAAACTCAGAAACCCGTTTCGAGAACTGGAACAAATCAGGCGATGACGTTGCTCCGAAACCCTAAAGCGGGTGCGTGTTGGATACTTCGCGTGTTTAGAGTTCAGCAGACCTCCAAATTATGCGTTTTCGGCACTCTTTGCCAATGTAAGTTGCTGATTATAATGTACATTCTGGAGGCGGGGGGAGTCGAAAGAAACCGGCGCGTTGAAAACAAGTAACTTATTGAAAATGCTAGACTCTAAATCCGCTCAAACTTCGGAATACATCCATAACTGGAACGTATCTGGAACACGGGTTTTTCTTCGCCTCGCAGTAAAATCTGTTTATGTCGCGCGCCGTGGTTTCACCTTTGTCTCATTGCTTTTGCATTGCGTAAGCGGTATACATAACGATTGAAAAAGGGGAAAACTGCTATGGGCTTATATGTTCATTCGTTGGCTGAATTTCCGTCAGGGGCCAAGCGAAACTACTACGTATATCTCCTGGACTACGGATGGAATGAGCCGCTCGGGGAGGCCGTCCGCGCCAACCTTGACCAGATGGCCGACCGAGCCTCACGGTCGAACGCTGCTGTCATCCACGGCCCAAGAGGAGTTCATTTCTCTGACGAAGTACTATCATGGCATCACATAAACGGCGAACCGGCAGATGACATCCTACCCGCCATACTCATCACGACACGTCACCCGAAGACAATTAAGGAATCCTACGAACCCAAAACGCCCAGATCCATGCCTGACGATGCCCTTCTCTTGATCCCTCTCAAGAAAATATGCTCCAGTCCAGGCGAGGTTGTGGAGCTTATTGACCGGATTTTTAGAGATATCAAGGAGGAACGCAAGCTGAAGAACTTTGTCGTGGCAAAGCGATTGCATCGGGGCCTCGGAGCCGCGCTAGTGGATGCCGTCATTCTTAAACCAAGTATGGGTGGGGTCGGAATCGACCTGAAAATGTTGCTCAGCAGGGCAAGAGCTGAATGATCTTATTTTTGAGCAGATAAATTAGGATCTTCGCCCGCGCGTCGGCTTCGTTATCGGCCACACACTGAACCTCGATTTCACCGTTGTCGAGCGTATAAGAACTGTACTCAACACTCCATCGAAATTCGTCAGAAAAATCGCCACGATTTTTGTAGAATACCGGCGCAAACTTCTGCTTATCAGAGCGCGTAATGCTCCACGGTAGCATTTCTCCCAACTCGGCAACGGTGAAAGCTGCGACCTTGTCCGAGGTCGCTCTGCAATCTAAGTCGTGCCACTCCAGCTCGTAGGCGAAATGATGCTGTACTGCATCCTCGTGCCTGCACCAATACCATAAGCTACGCTGTTCTACGCCCAGCTTTCGCAGCTTTTCTGCAAGCTCCAATTTGCAAACCTGTTCTTCGACCTTCATGCATCTATCAAACCACACCCACAGAATCCGGCAAGAGTACCGTTGTGGATAGCGGGGGAAATCCCCCGCCTCCACATACGGGTACGTATCTGGAACACGGCACGCCTATGGTGCCTGTAATTTATTGATTAAAAGGCAGTTAAATGGTGGAGGCGGGGACCGATTTGCGCACCATTCAGATCATCCTGGGTCACGGTGATCTGGAAACGACGGCGAAATACCTGCACCTGTCCCAACGGCATTTGCGGGGCGTCA
>Ga0307373_10006365_pt1 | contig 18824 bp, 14 predicted proteins | sample OX2MG_FD_202534 | JGI IMG/M metagenome (GOLD analysis project Ga0307373, IMG submission 202534) | Soil microbial communities from Risofladan, Vaasa, Finland - OX-2 | ecosystem: Environmental > Terrestrial > Soil > Coastal area > Acid sulfate soil | place: Finland: Risofladan, Vaasa | collected...
GCGGGTTTGTATTGGCGGGGCGGAGGGGCGGGGATAATCTGATGGGCGATGAGAATCTATCGGGCGAGAGCGGAGGGGCGGGAGGCACGCCTAGCTGCCTATTTGGAACGACTGACGTTGGTGGCCGGACACGTCGATCGAGTCGGCCCCATGAAGAGCTACACCAAGGGCCTGTTCCTGCCGATCGAGCGCAAGAGCGTGGAGCCCATGGCGGCACGCCTGGCACCGGGCCAGGTGCGCCAGATGCACCAATCGCTGCATCATGTGGTGGCTGAGGCGGGCTGGAGCGACCAGGCCGTGCTCGGCCAAGTCCTGGGGCAGGTGTTGCCTGCGATGACGAGGAAGCAGGGGTTGGAGGCCTGGATTGTGGACGACACCGGCTTCCCGAAGAAGGGGACGCATTCGGTGGGGGTGGCGCGGCAGTACTGCGGACAGGTGGGCAAGCAGGACAACTGCCAAGTTGCGGTCAGCGTTTCGGTGGCCACCGCCGAGGCTAGCCTCCCGGTCGCCTATCGCCTGTATTTACCCGAAGCGTGGGCTCTCGATCCGGCGCGGCGGAAGAAGGCCGGGGTGCCGGAAGCGATAAGGTTCCAGACCAAGGCCGCGATCGCGCTCGACCAGCTGCGGCAACTGGCGGAAGCCGGAGTGCCCCAGGCTCCGGTGCTGGCCGACGCCGGCTACGGCAACGACAGCGGCTTCCGCGACGGGGTGGAGGGGCTGGGGCTGGCCTACGCGGTGGGCATCCAATCCTCCACCACGGTATGGCCACCGGGCTGCGTGCCGCTGGCGCCGCGGCGGCGGCGGCCCGCTGGCCGGCCGCCCACCCTGTTGCGCCGCGATGCCCGGCATCAGCCGCTTTCGGTGCGAGAGCTTGCCCTATGCCTGGGCGCGGACGACCTGCGCTCGGTGAGCTGGCGGGAGGGAACGCGCGGCGCCATGCGTTCCCGCTTCGCCCGCCTGCGGGTACGCTCGGCCCACCGCGACTACTGGCGCCGCCAACCGCACCCGGAACAGTGGCTGCTGCTGGAATGGCCGCGCGGAGAAACCGAGCCGACCAAGTACTGGCTCTCCAACCTGCCCGAGTCCGTCGGCCTGAAGGCGATGATCGGGATCGCCAAGCTCCGTTGGCGCATCGAGCGCGACTACGAGGAGCTCAAGCAAGAGATGGGACTGGGGCATTTCGAGGGAAGAAACTGGCGCGGCTTTCACCACCACGCCAGCCTGTGCATCGCGGCCTACGGATTCCTGGTGGCCGAGCGGTGCCTTTTTCCCCCTCGCTCCGAATCGTCGCCACAACCGCCTCCCCTGCGCTTTCGCCTACCCACGCTGCCCTCCGGCTTCAAGCCCCGAGGCGCTGCCGGTCAGGACCGAACGGCATAACCCCCATTCCATCGCCACCCTCAGGCGCCTCCTCGAGACCCAGCTCGCCCGCGCGCTGCCCCGCTGTCCCTGTGGTCTCCGTGGCTTCTTATAACACAGTAGTACTAGCAGCCCGTGGCGAATCTGTTGTTTCGCCTTTTCGGGGCGCGCGAGACCCGCTCTGGGCGCGGGTCTCGTACGGGGCCGTGGCGGGCGCGAGGTAGTTTCGCCACGGGCTACTAGGCGCTGATCGCGGCCACGCCACAGTCCCGCACCAGCGCCGCCACCCGCGCCACGTCCAGCCGCGTGGCGTCGTACTCAATGGCGATCACCTTGGCCTGCTCGTCTACCCGCAGGGCGCGAATGCCGTAGATATCGGACAAGCGCGACAGGGCGCGAATCTGCTGGTCGTCGAGCCCGCCAGCGTAGCGGTAGGATAGGTCCATCGCCGTCATGGCTTTCCATTCTACCGCACGCCGCTGCCCCCTGGGCTATGCTGGCGAAAGATGTTGCGCCGCTTTTCGCTGCCCCTGATCGCCGCCGCCGTCCTCTGCGCCCGGGCGCCGGCCCAAGCTCCGCGTCTCAGCCCCGATGAAATGAAGCTCAGCTCGCGCGCCTTCCACCCTGCCATCATCTTTCGCGCGCGCGTCAACGAGGTCCAGGTCGGGGTGGTCGTGCGCAACGACCAGGGCCGGAGCGTCGCCGGGCTCACCCGTGGCGATTTTCAGGTCCTCGACAACGGCCGCCCCCAGCCCATCACCGCTTTCAACGTCGAGGCTCGCTCGCCCGAGCTCGTGGCCGCGGCCCGCTCCGGCGCCGCCCCGCCGCCGGTTGCCCGCCCGCGCTTCATCGCCTTCCTCTTTGACGATCTCAATACCGAGTTCAACCAGCAGGCCGATCTCGCCCAAGCCCGCGCCGCCGCCGTCGCCTATCTGCAAGGCTCGGGCCCCGACCTGCCCGCCGGCGAGCAGGCGGCGATCTTCTCCACCTCGGGCCTCAGCTCGCAGAGTTTCACCTCCGACCGCGCCCGCCTGCTGGCCGCGCTGCGCTCCCTCGCCCCGCAATCGCACGCCACCCCCATCGGCTGCCCGCTGATCACCCCCTACCAGGCCTACGAGATCGTCAATCGGCTCGACCCGGATGCCCAGGCGCTCGCCCTCGACCAGGCTCTGCACCAGGGCTGCCTTTGCTACGGCCTCGACCCCAGCCGTTGCGCGCCCCAGGTGCGCGCCAAGGCGGAGAGCGTCCTCGGCCAGAGCGAGACCCAGTCGCAAGAGGCGCTCGATGCAGTCCAAACCGCCATCCAGGCCCTCGACCACAAGCCCGGCGAGCGCGTGCTGCTGCTCGCCTCCTCGGGATTCCCCAGCCAAGATCTGCAAGCCCAGATCGGCCAGGCGGTGGATCGCGCCCTGCGCGCCGGCGTCGTGGTCAACGCCCTGGACGCCAAGGGCCTGGTCGCCCGCGGGGCCCAAGGCTCCCCCGACGATCCTCCGGTCGCCTCCCCCAGCCTGGATAGCTGGCGCGACTCCACCGCCGGCGTCGCCCGCGATACCCTCAACGCCGTCATGGCCCAACTCGCCGACGGCACCGGCGGCCATCTCTTCGAAAACAACAACGACCTGCGGCTGGCGGTGCGCCAACTGGCCCAGGCACCCTCGGTCGCCTACCTGCTGTCGTTTTCCCCCAAGGGCGTTGTCCCCGACGGCAGCCTGCATCGCTTGGCGGTCAAGGTCACCGCCGCCGGGCATTTTCAAATCCAAGCCCGCCGCGGCTACTTGGCCCCGCCCAAGCCCGGCAGCCAGGTGGACATGCAGCAGCGCCTCAATCAGGAGGCCTTGGCCAGCGATCACCCCAACGCCATCCCGGTGCACGTCGGCCTGCAGGAGCAAGCCCAAGCCCGAGGCGGCCGTGTGCTCCATGTCGTGATTGACGTGGACCCCAGCCACCTGCCCTTCGTCAAGGCCGAGCAACGCAACATCGAGCAGCTCAGCTTCGTGGCGGTGCTCGACGACGACCGCGGCCGCTACGTCGCCGGCGAGCAGGGCGAGATGGACTTGCGCCTAACCGACGCCTCCCGCAAGGCGGTGGACCGCCCCGGCGTCGGCCTCCGCGCCGGCCTGTCGCTGGTCGCCGCCCCCGGGCACTACCACCTGCGGGTGCTGGTCGAAGAATCCGTCAAGGGCGAGCTCACCGCCGCCAGCACCGCCTTCACGATGCACTAGGCGGGCGTACCCGCACCAGCGGTCCACTCCCCGGCCTGCGCGGCTGACGCCGGCTCAGGCCCGGCGGGAGTTGTCTGGTTAGCCGCGGCCGGGCGCCGCGCCCGCCAGCTCGCCGAAGTCGGCCAGGCGGGAGAGGCGGGCCACCGTCCATGCCAACAGCGACAACCGATTAGCGCGAACATCGGCGTTCTCGTCGTTCACCCGCACCTCGTTGAAAAACCGCTCCAGCGGGGCGGCCAACTGGCTGATGGCGGCGAGTTCGTCCGCATAGGGCGCATCGCTCGGCAGCGCCCCGACCGCTTGGTGCAGCGCCTGCTCGGCCGGGGCGCTCAGCAGCCCTTCATCCACGCGCGCTGTCGTCCAGCCTTCCTTGCGCACAATGTTGCCCGCCCGCTTGATCACCGCCGCCACCGCCGCCGTCTGCGGCGCCGAGGCCAGCGCCGCGCACCGCCGCAGCGCGTCCAGCGGCTGCTCGGCGTCCACCGCCAGCACCGCCGCCACCACGTCGTAGGCAAGGCCGCCCGCCTCGCGCAAGTAGAACGCCAGCCGCTCTCTAAAAAACCCCGCCAGCTCCGGCCGCGTGGTTTCCGGCAGCTCGCGGCGATAGCCCGCCAACGCCTGCTCGCAGCCCGCCGCCAACGAAAGCGGCAGCTCGCGCTCGATCAGCGTCCGCACCACCCCGTTCGCTTGGCGCCGCAGTCCAAACGGATCGGCTGAACCCGTCGGCACCTCCCCAATGGCAAACATGCCGGCGATGGTGTCGAGCTTGTCGGCAAGCGAGACGGCCGCGCCCTCCAGGCTGCGCGGCGCCGACTCCCAGCGGTACTGGTCGGCAATCGCCTCCGCCACCGCCGCCGTCTGCCCCGACGCCAGCGCGTAGTGCCCGCCCATGATCCCCTGCAGCTCGGGAAACTCCTTCACCATGTCCGTGGTCAGGTCGCACTTCGCCAACTCGGCGGCGTTGGCCGCCGTCTGCGCGTCGCAAACCTGCCCATCCTGCGTCCACTGCTCCGCCAGCCAGTCCGCCAACGTCCGCATGCGCCGGCTCTTGTCCCGGTAGCTGCCCAGCTTCGCCTGAAACGTCACCTGCTCCAGCATCGGCAGCCGCTCGCCCAGGCTGATCCGGCGGTCGGCGTCAAAAAAGAACTGGGCGTCGCTGAACCGGGCGCGCAGCACCCGCTCGTTGCCATGCCGAATGTAGCCCTTGGCATCGCCCGCCTGGTTGGTCACCGCCACAAAATGCGGCGCGAGCCGCCCCGCCGAGTCCTCCACCGCAAAATACTTCTGGTGGTCGCGCATCACCGTGACCAGCACCTCCGCCGGCAGCGAGTCCAAATAGGCCGGGCTGTAGCCGCCCAAAATGGCGTCCGGGTACTCGGTCAGGTTGACCAGCGTGTCCTCCAAACCCGCATCCACGCGCAGCCGCAATCCCTTGGGCAGCAGCTTGGTGGCTGCGGCGGCGATCGCCGCCCGCCGCTCCGCCGGGTCGGTCATGACGAAATTCTCTCGCCAGCGCGCTGGAAACTCCGTCGCCGAGCCCACCGCAAAGCTCCCGCTTCCCAGGCTGCGATGGCCCCAGGAGACCGTTCCTGCCTCCAATGCCCCCAGCCGAAACGGAATGCAGGTCTCGCCCCACATCCCCAGCAGCCAGCGCAGCGGCCGAATGAAGCGCAGTTCGCCCTCCCAACGCATCGAGCGCGGCAGCTCCAAGTCGCGAAACGCCTGCGGGATGATCTCCGCCAGCAACGCCCCCGCCTCCCCGCCACCCACTTGGCGCCGCACCGCTACGTACTCGCCCTTGGGGGTCGTCACCGTGTACAGGTCGCCGACTTGGGCGTGGTTCTTGGCCGCAAAGCCCTGCCCCTGGGGCGTGAGCTTCCCGTCCGGCCCAAAGGCCACCCGCTTCGGCGGCCCTAGCACCTGCTCCTCGCTCGTCGGCTGCACCTCCAGCACGCCCGGCTGCATGCATAGCAGGCGGCGCGGAGTGAAGTGCACCGTCGGCGCCGCCGCCTCCGCCCCCAGCAGTTGCGCCGCCTTCAAGCGTTGGTTGAGGGCTTGCGCCAACTGCCGCGCCAGCCCCTCCACCACCCGCGCCGGCATCTCCTCCGCACCCAACTCGACCAGGAGTGGCTTAGGCATGCACCGCCTCGGGGTACTGCTGCGCCATCCAGTCGCTGGCGATACCCACCGCCAGCGAACGCACCCGCTGGATCATCTCCACCCGCTGCGTCACCGAGATCGCTCCGCGGGCGTCCAGCAGGTTGAACAAATGCGAGCAGCGCAGGCACAGCTCGTAGGCGGAGAGCAGCGGAAAGCGCCGCCGCGCCGCCGCCGGCAGCTCCCGAAACTGGTTCAGCAGCGTGCGGCACTCCTCCTCGTGGCCCTGGAACGCCGTCCACAGCCGGGCGATATCGGCCTTCTCGAAGTTGTAGATCGAGGCGTGGAGTTCATCCAAGAAGCGTACATCCCGGTAGGTGAACTGCTCGTTCCAGCGCATGTCGTAGATGGACTCCACATCTTGCAGGAAGGCCCCGATGCGCTCCAAGCCGTAGGTTAGCTCCACCGGGATGGGGTCGAGGTCTAGGCCCCCACATTGTTGAAAATAGGTGAATTGCGTGATCTCCAACCCGTCCAGCATCACCTGCCAGCCCAGCCCCCACGCCCCCAGCGTCGGCGCCTCCCAGTTGTCCTCTTCGAACTTGATGTCGTGCGCAGCGAGGTCAATGCCAATCGCCTCCAGGCTCTTCAGGTACAGCTCCTGCACATTGTCAGGCGATGGTTTAAGAATCACTTGCAACTGCAGGTGCTTATACAGCCGATTGGGGTTCTCGCCATACCGCCCGTCGGCCGGCCTGCGGCTGGGCTGGGGGTACGCGACACGGTAGGGCTCGGGCCCCAGAACCCGCAGAAAGCTCTCCGGCGCCATGGTCCCCGCCCCCACCTCCAGATCAAAGGGAAGTTGCAGCACGCAGCCTTGCTTGGCCCAATATTCTTGCAGCTTTAGCAGCAGTTCCTGGAAGTTCAACATTTAGGCTTCCAGCCCCTGCAGCATCGCCCAGGCATGCAGCCCGTTCTCCAGATGCTCCTCAAGCGAAGCTTTCAGAGCCAGCCGCAGCTCTCGCCCTGCCAACCCCGCCGGCCGCGGATCCTCGGCCAATTCAGCCGCCGGCTGCCGTGACAGGGTCTGCGCCAGATCCAGCGCATCCGGGTTCAGATCATTTGCGGTGAAATTGGGCAAAAAGCCTCCCAAACGGACCATCCAGTACAGGTAATAGGTGAGCGGCAGCCAAACCGTCTCCGGCCCCGCCCGCCGTAGCAGCGGCAAAACCGCCAAAATCAGCCGGTACACCGGATCGCTGACCTCATGGTCGGGCAACACCCGGTCCGCTACCTCGACCATCAACGATACCGCCACTGAATGTACCAGATCCATGGCGCTGCTCGCCACCATGGACGACAGCAGTTCGCAGTGGTCTACGTTGCTCAGGTCTTTCCCCTCGCGCTCGAAGTACTGAATCCGCACCTGTGACAGCGGCTCCAGGCTCGAGCCGAACTTCGACTTCGGGCGGCTCGCCGCCCGGGCCACCCCCCGCCGCTTGCCGTACTCCCGGGTGAAGAAGACGACGATCTTGTCCGACTCCTTGAGCGGGTACGTGCGCAGGATGAACGCCTCGGCCGTGCGTAGGGGCATAAACGATGTGAAAGCCGCCAGCTAAGGCCGCGCCTTTGCCATCAACAACTTGGGCGCAGCTTGAAGGTCTGATAACGTTCCGTCTCCACAATGCCCCCGTCGTCCTGTGCAAATCCAAGCGACATAATATTCTCCCACTCCAGGCGCGAACTCCCCTTCCCCGGGCGTCCGCCGGAGCCTGCCGGACCTCGAATGGCTGCGCGCTAGCTCTGCGAGTCGATCATCTCAACCGCTAGCAGAATCGTCCGCCCCACCACCCCCAGGCTGTGCTGCGAGACCTTGTCCATGGTGTCGGCGTTGGTGTGGTGGTACTCGCCCATATCGTCATACTGCGAACCCATGGGTCCATACTCCGCATCCACAACGTCCACCACGGGGATGCCGACGTTGCTGAACGAGACCTGGTCGTCAATGATCTGGGTGGAATACTTAAAGAAGTACTGCTGGTAATGGAGCTTCCGGGCCGCTGCGGCAATGAAGTCCTGCAGCCAGCCGGTTGAGGTGGACTCCTTGTCCACGTTGAGGTGCTTGTCCCCGATCATGTCGAGCAGAAAGAACCCCTTGATGCGCGGGACCATCCCTGCGGCGGCCAGCTTCTGGGCCAGGTGCCGGCTGCCATAGAGCCCGTCGTCGCCGACGAAGCCCTTGACCGCCTCCTCAAAGTCGGTCCACACCAGCCAGATCTGCATCTTGGTCTTGTGCGCCTTGAGAGCGTCGGCGAACGAGAGCAGGATCGCGGTCGAGGAGCCTCCGTCGTTGGCGCCCAAAAACCCCTGCTTGAACAAGGTGTCATAGTGCCCGGCCAGGATGAAGATGGGCTGATGCGGGTCGCTCGACACATTGAACTTGCCGATCAGGTTGTGGACCGGCACCTTGCCCCGCGGCGAGTTGGCAGTGAAGTCGTCGGTCTCGAACTTGCCACCATCGCCGAGCACCACGCGCTTGACCAGGTTCTCAGTCTTCTGGTGGCCGACCGAGCCCGGCATGCGCATGCCAAACCCTACGATTTGGGCGGTATAGGCGTAGCACTGGGCGGCGTTGAAGGCATCATGCAGGCTGGTCGCCGGAACTGCGGCGAAGCCGAGGACCAAGGCCAGCGCAAGGATGGCGGGCTTCACAGGTCCAGTGTAGCAATAAGCCTCCCGCCATGGTAAGGTCTGGCACTCAATCCAACGGCAGGTAAAGCCGCGCCTCGGCCCCTTGGAGGCCCCGCTGCGATGCCAGCGTCAAGTGGCCGCGGTGGGCCTCGGCGATCTGTCGGGAGAGCACCAGGCCGATGCCCGAGCCGCCGGGCTTGGTGGTGAAGAACGGGACGAACAAATTGGCGGTGGCGGTCAGACCGGGGCCATTGTCGGCAATCCAGATCTCCAGCCAGGTGTGGCGCACCTCCCAGCCAATCTGCACCCGCGCTTCCCCGCCCTGCGCCAGCACGGCGGCGTCCACGGCGTTGCGCAGCAGGTTGATGAGCACCTGGGCGATCTGGTCGGGGTCGGCCAAAATGGTGAGGTCCGGTCCCGGGCGAATCTCCACCGCCAGACGCTGCTCGATGCGCACCGCCGCCTGGATCAACCGGCGCACCTCCACCTCGCGCAGGTCCGGCTGCGGCAACCGGGCCAAGCGGGTATAGGCGGCCATGAAGCGGTTCAAGGCGCCGGCGCGGTCGGAGATCACACTCAGCCCGCGCTCCATGTCCTCGCGCCAGTCCGGCGGCTGCTCCGGTTGCAGCAGCCCCGCCAGCGACTCGGCCAGCGACATCACCGGCGCCAGTGAATTGTTGATCTCATGGCCCAACACCCGGATCAGCCGATACCAGGCCAGCCGCTCCTCTTCCCGTAGCGCTTGGCTGAGGTCGCTGACCATGAGCAAGCGGTGCGGCCGCCCGTCCTGGCGGAATTGGGTGTGGCGAATCTCCCAGCGCCCCGGCCCGCCCGGAAACGTCGCCTCCTCCAACCGGCTGGAGTCCCCCGCCAGCATGGGCGCCAGCGCCAGCTCTTCGGCTGACTGGCCCAGCAGGCGCTCGGGCGTGGAGGCAAGCAGGTGGGCGCCGGCGGGGTTCACTAGCCTCAGGCGCTGATCGTCGTCAAAGGCGAAGACTGCGATGTCAATCGCCTCCACCACCTTGTCCAGCAGCGCCCCCGCCTCCAGGCCGGTCACGCGGCGCTGGCGCAGCGACTCCGACAGGTCGTTGATCTCCGCCGCCAGCGCTCCAAAGGCGTCGTCGTGCCCGCCGCCGCGGGCCCGCACCGAATAGTCGCCCTCGCGCACCGCCGCCAGCATGTTGGCAAAAGTGCCCAGCAAAAACAGGGTCCGCCGCAGCGCCTTCGCGGTCAGGCCCCACCAGCACAGCACCAGCACCGCGGTCAGCAGCCACTGCGCCCCGTGCGTGCCGGCGGCGCTGAACAGGGTTCGGTTGCGCGGCAGCCAGAGCAGCACCAGCGCGACGATCAGCGCCGGCAGGCCGGCCGCCAGCGTCAGCAGCAGCAGCGCGGTTTGCGGGCGCAGGCGGGCGGCGGGGTCGGAGCTGGCTTCCGCCACGGTCGCGCGCCCGGCTGGCTGCTCAGAGTCCATAGCGCTCGATGCGCCGGTACAGGGCGGCGCGGCTCAGGCCGAGCGCCTTCGCCGCCTGGTGAATGTTGCCCCCGGCCCGCTCCAGCGCGGTGCGCACCAGAATGCGCTCGGCCTCATCCAGCGGCATCGCCTCCAGGCTGGGCAGAGCCGCCGCCGCCGCCGGCCGCAGCCCCAGGTCGCTCGCCTGAATATGATCGGCGGTGGCCAGCAGCACCGCCCGCTCGATGGCATGCTCCAGCTCGCGCACGTTCCCCGGCCAGGGGTGCTCTTGCATCACCTGCACCGCCGCCGGCTCGAAGCCCACAATACTCTTCTGGTAGCGCCCGACGTGCTGGCGCAGAAAGTGGTTGGCCAAGGCGGCTATGTCTTCGCGCCGCTGCCGCAGCGGCGGCACGTGGATCTCGATGGTATTGATGCGGAACAGCAAATCCTGGCGGAAGCGCCCCTCCGCCACCTGCTGGTTCAGGTCGGCGTTGGTGGCCGCGATCAGGCGCACATCCACCCGCCGCGTCTTGGACGAGCCCACCCGCTCCATCTCTCCCGACTGCACCGTGCGCAGCAGCTTCGCCTGCTGCGCCATCCCCAGGTTGCCGATCTCGTCCAAAAATAGCGTCCCGCTGTCGGCCAGCTCGAACCGCCCCACCCGGTCCGCCTTAGCGTCGGTAAAGGCGCCGCGCACATGCCCGAACAGCTCGCTCTCAAAAATCCCCTCCGGCAGCCCGCCCAGGTTCACCGTCACCAACGAGCGCTGCGCTCGCCGCGACAGCGCGTGGATGGTCTTGGCCACCAGTTCCTTGCCGGTGCCGTTCTCCCCGGTGATCAGGATATTGGCATCCGACGGCGCTACCTGGGTGATGAGTTGCAGCAGCGGACGCATCGCCGCCGAGTCGGCGATCAGCTCGGGCCGCCCCTCGGCCCGCAGCAGCCGCGTCTCCGCCTCCAGCCGCTGTTCGTGGCGCAAGGCGCGCCGCAGCTCGATCTGGTTGCGCACAATCGCCAGCAGGCGCTCGTTGTCCCAAGGTTTTTCGACAAAGTCGCGCGCCCCCTGCCGCATCGCCTCCACCGCGATCTCCACCGTCCCCCAGGCAGTCATGATCACCACCGGCAGGGTCGAGTCCAGCGCCGCGATGCGCGGCAGCAGCTCCAGCCCCTCCGCCCCCGAGGTGGTGTCGCGGGTGAAGTTCAAATCCAACAGCACCAAATTGAACTCCTGCGCCTGCAGCGCCGCCAGCACCGCTGCCGGCGACTCCACCGACTCAGTGCGGAACCCCTGCCCCTTGAGCAACAGCCGCAGCGCCTCGCGGATGTCGGGCGCGTCGTCGGCGATCAGGATCTTGGCCGTGGAAGACATGGGCGATCCCGCCGCCGTTTAAGGGGTGCGCAGCGGCGCGCCCACCCCCGCGGGCTGGGCGCCGTCCTGCACCAGCCAACCGTCGGCCAACTGGCGCCCTGCGAGTTCAGCCGCTTGAACAGCTCCATGATCTCCCGCCCCTGGGCCGAGTGCAGGTTCCCCGTCGGCTCGTCCGCCAGGATCAGCTTGGGGTTGGCAATTACCGCGCGCGCGATCGCCACCAACTGCTGCTGCCCGCCCGAGAGCTGGTTGGGGTAGAGGTCCTTTTTGCCGACGATCTGAAAGCGGTCGAGCGCGTCCGCCACCAAGCTGGCCCGGTCCTTGGACCGGACATCCCGATAGGAGAGCGGCACGTCCAGGTTCTCGTACACCGTCAAGTTGTCCAGCAGGTGGTAGCTCTGGAACACAAACCCCATATACTGCTTGTTCAGCTCCACCCGCTTCTTGATGGGCAGACTGTGCACCGCCGTGTCCAGAAACCAGTACTCGCCGCCCCACAGGCTGTCGAGCATGCCCAGGATGGACAGCAGCGTGGACTTGCCCGAGCCCGACGGCCCCATGATGGTGAGGAACTCCCCTTCCCGGATGTCCAAGTTGATCTGGCGCAGGGCGTAGGTCTTGCCCACTCCGGCCGGATAGGTTTTCTCGAGCTTGCGGAGTTTAATCACAGTGTAAAGAGTACCTCACTCGGCCCGCAGGCACTCCACCGGCGAAACGCGGCTGGCGCGCCGGGCGGGCAGGTAGCAGGCGGCCAAGGCGGTGGCCAAAAGGGCGGCGCCGCCGAGCGACAAAATCCCCGGGTCGGCCGCGGAAGTCTCAAACAGAAAAGTGGTCAGCAGCCGGGTCGCCGCCGCTGCCAGCAACAGCCCTACCCCGATGCCCAGCCCGGCCAGCAGCAGGCCTTGACGCAGGACCAAGTTCACGACGCACCCCGGCGCCGCCCCCAGTGCAATCCGGATGCCCAACTCCCGCCGCCGCCGCAAAACTTCCTGGGCGATCACCCCATAAATGCCCAGCGCCGACAGCAGCCACGCCAGCCCGGCAAACCCGCCCATCAACTCGGCCCGCAGCCGCGGCGCCGCCGTCGCCGCGTTCACCAGCGCCGACATACTGGTGAGCGTTACCGGCAGGTCCGGGTTCACTTGCCGCACCGCCTTGCGGATGGCGCCGCCCACGTCGCCCGAGCCCACCGCTACAATTCCCATCCCGCCCAGCGCTTCGGTGTGCTGCAGCTCGCAGGTGTAGATCTGCTGTCGCGGCGCCGCGCGGAAGGGGCCGTGTTGGGTATCGCCCACCACGCCCACTACGGTCAGCCATTGCGGCTTGTCGTCGAACCCATAAAAGCGCAACTGCTTGCCCATCGGGTCTTGCCCCGAAAAATACAACTGGGCGGTGGCCCGGTCAATGATCGCCACTCCCGGCGCGGTGGCCGTATCGCGCTCGTTGAAGTCGCGTCCGCGCAGCAGCGGAATGCCCATCGCCTGGAAGTAGCCGGGGCTCGCCACATGGTACCAGGCGTAGGGCATCGGCTTGACCGGCCGGCCGGCGATGGCGAAGCCGCCGTTCTGCTGGTCGTCGAGCAGCGGCAGGTTGGTGGCGGCCGAGGCTTGCCGCAGCGCCGGATTCTGCTGCAAGCGCGCCAGGATCGCCGTCCATTGCGCTTGCGCCTTGTCCGACAGCGACACTTGCGCGATGGTACGCTGCTGCGGCTGGAAGCCCAAATCCAGGCCGTCCAGCCGTCCCAGGCTGCGCAGCAGAACGCCAGCTCCCGCCAGCACCACCATCGCCAGCGCCACCTCGCCCACCACCAGCCCTTGCCGCATCCGCAGTTGGCGGCGTCCATCGCCGCCCCGCGCCCCGCCCTGCTTGAGCTGCTCCAAAATGCGTGTGGGCATCGCCTGCAGCACCGGCGCGGCGGCAAATAGCGCCGCCGTTGCCAGTGCCAGCACAAAAGCAAAACCCGTCACCGTCCAATTGAGGCCCGCCGCCGCCTGCCCCGGCAGCGCCGCCGGCAGAAGGGCCGTCAAGAATTGCGCCGCCGTTCCAGCCAGCCACACTCCCACCACGCCCCCCGCCACCGCCAGCAGCAGGCCCTCGGCGATCCACTGTCGCGCCAATTGCCAACGCCCCGCCCCCAGCGCCAGCCGCAGCGCCGCCTCCCGTTGCCGGCTCGTCGCCCGCACCAGGTACAGACTCGCCAGGTTGGCGCAGACGATTAGCAACACCAGGCCGGCCGCGCCCAACAGCAGCCAGAGCAGAAAGCCGGTCGGCCCCACCAAGCGGGTCTGCAGCCAGGTCACCGCAATTCCCTCCCCCCGGTTCGAGTCGGGATACTGCTCCGCCAAGCGCTGCGCAATGGCGCTCATCTCCGCTTGCGCCGTCGCCACGCTCACCCCGGGCTGCAGCCGCCCGATCACTCCAGGCCAATTGTGCGCCGAGCGCGAGCTGGTGTCCGGCTGCAGGTCCGCCGGTATCCACACGTCGCTGTCGTTGGGCAGGCCCTCCCCCGGCGCCAGTACCCCCACGATGGTCACAGGCTGGCTGTCCACCTCGATCTGCTTACCCAGCACCGTCGCGGTGGCGCCAAACTGCCGCCGCCACAGCCGGTCGCTGATCACCGCCTCCGGCGCCCGCGACGTCGCTGAAAACGTCCGCCCGCGCTCCGGCTGCACCTGCAAAATCGAGAACAAATCCCGCGTGGCGGCGGTGCCCTGCACCCGCACCGGCTCCGCGCCCCCCACCAGATTGCTGGGGCCACTGGCATAGGCTGCCAGCTCCGTGAACGCGTGCGCTTGCCGCGACCAATCCTGGAAGTCGAGCCAGGAGGTGGCGAACTTCACCCCGGTGCGCAGCGACGACGAGGATACATCCACCAGGCGGTCCGCCTGGGCGTAGGGCAGCGCCCGCAGCACCGTCGCCTGCAATGCGCTGAACAGCGCCGTGTTGGCCCCAATGCCCAATCCCAGGATCGCCACCGCGATCAGCGCAAATCCCGGCGACCGCCGCAGCGTGCGCAGCGCCAGCCGAAAGTCCTTCAGCATGTCGTCCCCTTTCCCGTTTCCGCGCCGGTGTCTAGTGCAGTCGCCCCACGCTCTGCGGGCTCAGCGGCTTGCCCAACGAGATGTGGAACTCGTCCAGCAGCGTCCCGCTGTCCTTGGCCAGCGCGATTTGGGCGGTGGCATAGGCTTGCTGCGCCGTCACCTCCGATTGCTGGGCGCCCAGCAGCGCCACCTGGGCGACGATCACGTCGGTCACCGTGCCCTTGCCCAGCTTGTACTTGGTCTGGGCGTCATCCAAGGCGCTCTGCAGCGCCTGCGCCTGCTGGCGCGCCGCCTGCAGCTTGGCCGCCTGCCCCTCCAGGTCAATGCGGTCCTCGTTGACCTGCTCGGTCACCGTGTTCTGGTCCTTCTGCAAGTCCACCCGCGATTGCGCCGCCTGAATCTCGGCGGTGGCCTCGTCGGCGCGGTTGATGCGGTTCCAAACCGGAATGTTCAACTGGAAGCCGACGCCGTAGTCGGGCGCCGAGTAGCCGAAGATCTTGCCCAACGACGGGCCAAAGCCGCCCGGCAAGGGCGCCAGCAGGTCGCCGGTGGGGCACGGGAAGGTGGCCACGCTGCAGTTCACCCCCAAGCCGGAGACGCCGCTGGAGGTGTAGGAGGCGAACACCGCCAGCGTGGGCAGCAGCGCGTTCTTGCGGATCTTCACCGTCAAGTCGTCGTTGTTCACTTTGATGCGGTCCTCGGCGAGCTGCGGGCTGAAGCTGACGGCGCGATTGACCAACTGCTCGACCGGCGCCAGGTTGGCCGCGGTGGGGTTGGGAAGCTGATCGCTCGGCACAATGCGGGTGTTGATCACGTTCAGCGTCCACTGCTTGGCCAAATAGGACTTCAGCTTGGAGGCCGCCTTGCGGAAGTCGGTTTGCGCCTGCACCAGCGCCTGCTGCGAGGCCCCCAGCGCGCTCTGCGCCGTCACCTGATTGGCGGCCGGCACCTTGCCCTGCTGGATCAGCGCCACCGTATCGTCCAGCGTCTGCTGCGCGTGCATCGCCGATGCTTGCGCAATCTCCATACCCCGCTGGGCGGCGGCCAGCGCCCAATATTGCGTCGCCGCCTGCGCCACAATGCTGCTCACCTGCAGTTTGTAGAAGGCGTCGGCGTACTTCAGGCTGTTCTGTCCCATTACGATGCCTGCGCGGTTCACCGAGCGGCTCCCGCCGTTGAGCAATTGCTGTTGCACCCCGATGCTGACGTCGCTGGTGATCTGCGGGTTGAGGAAGAGCTGGTTCGAGTTCTGGTACTGGCGGAAGCTGGCGAAGCCGACCGAATAGCCGGTGCCGGTGGTGAAGCCCTGGCCAAACGAGGCGGCGCCGAAGGTTTGGTTCAAAATCTGCTCCGCCGTCCCGAACAGAATTGGGTTGGCCAGCGGCGTGCGCGAGTGCTCGTCGGTGAACGTGAAATTGAAGCTCGGGTCATAGCCGCCGTTGCCGCCATGCACCCCCGAGCCGCCCCCGCCCACCGAGCCGGCGCTGCTGCCGCCGCCGCTACTGCCGCCGCCGCCGGAGGCGCCAATCGCGCCCGAGAACAGCGCCGTCGAGATGCTCTCGCCCGCCACCCCGCGCGCCGTGCCGCCCGCCTCGGTGCGCCAGAAATCCGGCCGCGCCAGCAACTGCTGGTAGCTGGCGTCGGCGATGTCCAGGTCGGCCGCCAGCGCCATGCGCAGCACCTGCTCCAGTGAAAGATAGAGCGTGCCGGTCGCCGCCCCTTTTTCCAGTTCCGCCGGATTGCGCAGGTCGGGATAGGCCACCCCCGCGGGCTGGTAGCGCTGGAACGGGTTCAGCCAGCTCCCGCGCTGCGTCAGATTGAGCTGCTTCGGCACCGCCGTGTTGTTCGCCAGAATGGTCGTGCCGGGCGCCGCGGCGGATTGCGGCGCCGCCGCGGCAGGCTTGGCCTGCAACTGCTGGCCCGCCCCCGGCAACAGCAGCGCCAGGGCGGCGAGGGCAACGCGAATGTGGGCAAGTCGAATTTGGGTCATGGGATACCAGAGAGACTGCACATCTGCCAATGGGCACGTCGGGGGCCATCCTAAAGGCATGATTTGGCGCGGCTTGCGCCCCGGCCGGGGCGGTGGGGCGTCCGCTTGCGCGACAGCCGTGTCCGATTTCGAACACCGTTGCTGTTCCCCCCCAGACACAAGACGAGCCAGTCCGGCGCGGGCGGGCAGCGGGGAAACTGGCGCCCTTCGCCGAACTGGCTCGCTGATAGCTACCGACTCGAAAACCGATAGCTAACCCGAAAAAACTAGCTCTTGCTCACCACCGCCGACTGCTCTTGCGCCTGGCTCTCGTCCACCACCTGGCCGTCGAACAGATGGACAATGCGGTCGGCGTAGCGGGCGAAGCGCGGATCGTGCGTCACCATGCAGATGGTGGCGCCGCCGTCGTGCAGCTCGTGCAGCAGATCCATCACCGCGTCGCCGTTCTTGGAGTCCAAGTTGCCGGTGGGCTCGTCCGCCAGCAGGATGCTGGGCTTGCCCACCAGGGCGCGCGCCACCGCCACGCGCTGCTGTTGCCCGCCGGAGAGCTGGCTGGGCAGGTGCCGCGCCCGGTGCGCCATCCCCACCCGCTCCAGCGCCCACTGGCAGCGCTGCTTGCGCTCCGCCGAGGGCATCCCGCGGTAGGTGAGCGGCAGTTCCACGTTCTCATAGACCGAGAGGTCGCCGATCAGGTTGAAGCTCTGGAAGATGAAGCCGATCTCGCGGTTGCGGATACGGCTGCGCTCCCCCAGACTCAAGTTGGCCACCGCCTGGTTGTTGAGCGTGTATTCGCCCGACGAGGCCGTGTCCAGCAGCCCCAGAATGGACAGCAGGGTGGACTTGCCGCAGCCCGAGGGGCCGCCGATGGCGACAAACTCGCCCGCCAGAATCTGCAGATGGATGCCGGCCAAGGCGTGGGTCTCCACCTCGTCGGTGTAGAAGACCTTGGTAACTTCTTTGAGCGTGATCACTGCGGGCTGTTCTGTTGCCATTTCCCCTCCTGATGAAGTCTAGAATTCCTGCTCGAATCGTGGGCTAATACCGCGCGGCGGCGCTTCGGTTACCGGCGCTCAGTGCACCGCCGCCACCGCCGGGCTGAAGCGGATCTGATCGAAGCCGTCCTGGGCCGAGGTGTCCGACAAGACCACCCAGTCGCCCACATTGAGGCCGTGCAGAATCTGGATGGTGTTGACCGAGGCCTTGCCCAGCGCCACCTTGACCTGCGTCCCCGTCCGTCCATCTGGCGAGATCTTGAACATGCTGACCGTCTGGTTGGGCTGCCCAAACGCCGGCCGCCCCACATAGACTACGTTCTTCAGCGTCTCAATGTTCACGGTTCCGTCCACGCTCAGATCGGGGCGCGCCCCGGCCGGCAGCGGGCCGTCCAGCGCCACGTCCACGCTCACCGTGCCGTTCTGCGAGTTGGGGTCAATGCGGCTAACATGGCCCGGCACCAGCCCGTTGTGGGTATCAACACTGGCCGGCTGCCCGATGGTCACGTCGCGCGCGTCGGTCTCGGCGATCTTGATCTGCGCCTTCAAGTTCTGCGGCTGCACCACCTTGGCCACCGCCGTGCCCGCCGCCACATATTGCCCCACCTGCAGCTCCGTACCGCCGCCCATGTCCAGATCTTCCAGCAGCCCGTCAATGCCCGCCCGCACCGTCAGCGCGTCCACCTGGGTCTGCGCCAACTGCACCCCGGCCTGCATCTGGTCCACCTTCGACTGTTGGCTGGCCCCTTGCGCCGCGTCGGAGTTGGCCATGCTCTCCAACTGCTCTTTGCCCATCGCCACCTGCTGCTCCAGCGCGGTCGCCTTGTCGGCGTCCGACTGCGCGTCTAGACGCGGCACCAAGCCTTTGGTGAGCAGCGCGGCATCGCTGGCGGCCAATTCCTTGGCTTGGCTGGCTTGCGACACCAGATTGGCCTGCACCGACTGCTGCGCCAGCAGTGCGGTGTGCAGCGTCGCCTTGAGGTTCGTCAGGTCCGCCTGCGCGCCCTTGAGCTGCGCCTTGGCATCGCTCAGCGCCTTCTCGGTGGCCGGGTCGGCCAAGTTCACCAGCACCGTGTCCGGCTTCACCGGCGTGCCCGGCAGCACCGGAATCGCCACCACCCGGCCCGCGGTGACCGCTGGAATCGTGCGCACCTCGACCGGCACCAGCGTGCCCAAGCCGTGCACTTGGCGCTGCATGGTGCCTTGCACCACCTGGCCGGGCCACACCGAGCCGCCATCCACGGTGGGCGGCGCCGGCTTCAGGCGCGAGACCGCCACCGATACCACCACCAGGATCAACACCGCCACCACGCCCATGGAAATGCGACGCAGACGGCGCTGCTTGAGGAACTTGGGATCGCGTGCTTTGTCCATACTGCTAGACTACGATGCACGTCCGGGGCCAGTTCCTGGCCAGCACAAGTCCCACCATATCAATGGCTTGGTGGGTTGCGGCTACCGGCCCCGAGGCCGGGCCTGTTCACTTTCGCGTCCCGCCTGTCCGAATCCGGACACGCTCTAGGAGCCTGTCGGGGATAGAACTGGGCGAAGGCAGAAAATTTGGCGGGGGGGCGGGGGCGTGGCGGGGTATATTCGGGCGTGGGAAAGAG
>Ga0307373_10006366_pt1 | contig 18820 bp, 15 predicted proteins | sample OX2MG_FD_202534 | JGI IMG/M metagenome (GOLD analysis project Ga0307373, IMG submission 202534) | Soil microbial communities from Risofladan, Vaasa, Finland - OX-2 | ecosystem: Environmental > Terrestrial > Soil > Coastal area > Acid sulfate soil | place: Finland: Risofladan, Vaasa | collected...
GAGATCCCACCGGTGACCCGATCACTGGCCGGGCGCTCGGAGTTCGTCACCTCGTACACCCCCTATCAGCCCGAGGTGGCCCAAGGGGTGCTGCAGGCGGTCTTCGAATACCAGACAATGGTGGCCCGCCTGGCCGGGCTACCGGTGGCCAATGCGTCCCTCTACGACGGGGGCAGCGCCGCGGTCGAGGCCGTCAACCTGGGTGTCGCCGCCTCCGGCCGGGCGACGGTCTGGCTGTCAGCGGGCATCCATCCCCACTGGCGGCAGATGCTCGCCACCTGCGCTGCGGGCACCGGCCACCGCCTTGCCACGATTCCCCTGGTCGACGGCGTGACCGCCTGGCCCGACGAGGGAGTGCATCTCGACGATCCTCCCGGGGTGCTGGTGGTGGGCTACCCCAACTACCTGGGCTGCATCGAAGATTTGGCTGAGGCCCGGGCCATCTGCGATCGCACCGGTGCCCTCCTCGTCGTCGGCGCCGATCCGGTGGCCGCCGGGCTGCTCAGGTCGGCGGGGTCGTGGGGGGCCGACGTCGTGGTGGGGGAGGGCCAGGTGTTCGGGACCGGCCTGGGGTTCGGTGGCCCGTACCTGGGTCTCTTCGCCTGTGCCAGCGCCCACGTCCGTCGCCTCCCCGGCCGCCTGGTGGGCGAGACCCTCGATGTCGAGGGCCGCCGTGCCTACGTGACCACCCTGCGCGCCCGGGAGCAGGACATACGTCGCGAAAAAGCCACTTCCAACGTGTGCACCAACCAGACCCTGATGGCCGTCACCGCAGCCATCCAGCTCGGATGGCTGGGAACGTCCGGCCTGGTGGAACTGGCCCGCCGATGCGCCCAGGCCACCCGGTACACCCGTGACGCTGTCCTCAGCCTGGATGGCGTCGAGGCGTTCGCCGGGGCACCCGTCCTCCGGGAGTTCGCCATCCGCCTCCCCATTCCCGCGGCGGTGGCGGTGGAACGGATGGCCGATGCAGGTTTCCTGGCTGGCATCCCCCTCACCGGGGACTTCGACGACGGGGAACACGCCCTCCTCGTCTCGGTGACCGAACGCCGGACTCGCGACGAGATCGACTCCTACGTCACCGCTCTGGCCAAGGCGGTGGCGTCATGAGCGGGGCCCCTGTGACCCCGGTCGGAGCGCCCGGAGGCAAGGCCGCCAGCGCCCCTCTGTTGGGCCGGGAGGCCGAGCCCACGATCTTCGAGCTGTCCCACCCCGGGAGGCGGGCCTGGTCGTTCCGGACGTCCGGTATCCCGGAACTGCCCGTCGAGGAGTTGGTTCCCGACGCCCATCGCCGCCGCCAGCCGCTCCCCCTGCCCGAGGTCTCCGAGCGCGATCTGGTCGCCCACTTCACCCGGTTGTCCCACCGTCAGTTTTCGGTGGACCTCGGTGCCTATCCCCTCGGCTCGTGCACGATGAAGTACAACCCGAAGGTGTGCGACGCGGTGGCCGGTCTCCCCGGTCTGGCCGGGGTACATCCGGCGGCACCGGCTTCTCTGACCCAAGGTTGGCTGGCACTGCTCGTGGAGCTCGAGGAGACCCTCTGCGAGATCACCGGGATGGCCGCGGCCACCCTGCAGCCGGCGGCCGGCGCTGCCGGCGAGCTCACCGGGCTGCTGCTCATGCGGGCATGGCACGAGGCTCGGGGCTCGAAGCGGACCAAGGTGATCATCCCCGACTCGGCGCACGGTACCAATCCGGCCTCGGTCACCTTGGGGGGATACGAGGTGGTCACCGTGCCGAGCGACGACCGCGGCTGCGTCGACATGGCGGCACTGGCCACGGTGCTCGACGAGGACGTGGCCGGCATCATGCTCACCAACCCCAACACCCTGGGGCTGTTCGAGGAGGAGATCGCCGCCATCGCCGCCGCCGTCCACCAGGTGGGGGGACTGCTCTACTACGACGGTGCCAACCTCAACGCCATCCTCGGTGTGGTCCGCCCCGGCGACATGGGATTCGACATCGTCCACATGAACCTCCACAAGACCTTCGCCACCCCCCACGGCGGGGGAGGGCCCGGGGCCGGACCCGTAGCCGTCTCCGAGCGCCTGGTCCCGTTCCTCCCCGGTCCACGCGCCATGCGGGTGGATTCCGACGACCAGTCCCCGGTCTACGAGTGGACGGTGCCGCCACGGTCGATCGGGAGGATGCACACCTGGCACGGCAACGCGCTCGTCCTGGCCCGGGCACTCGCCTACATCCTGGCCAACGGGGGAGACGGCCTGCGCAAGATCGCGGAGACAGCGGTGCTCAATGCCAACTGGATCCGGCGGCGCCTGGCCGGGACCTACGACGTCCCCTTCGACCGGCCGTGCATGCACGAGGTCGTGCTCTCGGTCCGCACCATCAAGCAGGCTCACGGGGTCCGGGCCCTGGACGTGGCCAAGCGGCTGCTCGAAGAAGGATTCCACGCGCCCACCGTGTACTTCCCCCTCATCGTGGAGGAGGCGCTGATGATCGAGCCCACCGAGACCGAGAGCCCCCAGACCCTCGAGGCCCTGGCCGAGTCCCTCGAGCGGATCGCCTCCGAGGCGAACGATCGACCGGACGGCTGGATGGCCGAATTCCCCCACGGGACACCGGTGCGCAGGGTGGACGAGGCCCGGGCCGCCCGGACCCTGGTCCCAACATTCGACGCCCGCGACTGAGACGGGCCTTCCCCGACCGTGGACGGCATCTTCACCACCCGCTTCGTGGATCCCTACCTGCGGTTCCACAAGTACATCTACGAGAAGTCCGACGGTCGTATCGGGAAGCACAGCAATCGGGTACCGGCCCTGCTCCTCACGACGACCGGGCGCAAGTCCGGGCTACCCCGAAGCAACGGCCTCACCTACTGCCGCGACCGGGGCGACCTCATCGTGGTGGCCTCCAACGGGGGGAGTGACCGGCCGCCGGCGTGGCTGCTGAACCTCCAGGCCAATCCCGCAGTGACCGTCCGGGTGGGCCGCCGGGTGATGACCGCCAGCGCACGGGTGGCCGGTAGCGAGGAACGGGCACAGCTCTGGCCCCTGGTCAACCGGACCAATCGGGGAATGTCACGCCTCTTCCACCCGGGGGTCAGCGGCCGCTACGACGTCTACCAGGGCCACACGTCCCGGGAGATTCCGGTGGTCATCATCACCCCCGACCGCGACCCACTCCAGGGCGTCGTCTGAGCGCACCTGCTACACCGGCGCCACCGGTCGTGCCGGATCAGTCGAGGAAATCGGGCTGCTCCCGCACGATCCGGTCGAAGAGGGGCTGGAAGCTGAACCAGCCGGCTAGGTGGGTGCCGACCTGGCCCTCGGTCCGACGAGCCATGTCGGCGTCGATCAGCACCGGCTTGCCGGCGGAGGAGGCCAGCAACTGGGCTTGACACGAACGCTCCATCGTGATGAACCACCAGGCGGCCTCGTCGACCGACCGGCCCACTGTCAACAACCCGTGGTTCCGCAGGATGGTCGCCTTGTTGTCTCCCAACGCGTGGGCGATCCGCTTTCCCTCGTCGATGTCGAGGACGACACCGGTGTAGTCGTTGAACACGCTGTGGTCCTCAAAGAAGGCGCACACATCCTGGGTGATCGGGTCGAGGGTGAGTCCGAGGCTGGACCACGATTTACCGTAGATCGAGTGGGCGTGGGCGGCCGAGATGACATCGGGACGAGCCGCATGGACCTGCGAGTGGATCACGAAGGCCGCCGTGTTGACCGGCCTGTCCCCCTCGACCACCTCGCCCCGATCGTTCACCAACAGGAGGTCGGATACCCGGATGTGGCCGAAGTGCATGGCCAGCGGGTTGACCCAGAAATGATCAGTGAGCTCGGGATCGCGGGCGGTGATGTGACCGGCCACCCCCTCGTCGAACCCGAACTTGGAGAACAGCCGGAAGGCAGCTGCCAGGCGCTGCTTCCGATGGAGCCGCTCCTCCTCAGGGGAGTCGAAGACCCTGTTGGGTGGGAGTTGCACGATCTCGGGCACGGTTTCCTCCTCGACTTCGCGGCAGCGCCGTCGCACCACCTCCGAGGGCGGTCCTGAGCCATACTACGCCCGGCACGGCTACGGGGCAGCCCGCCCATTGCCTCAGCGACGGGCCCGCTTCGTGTCATGGCTCCCTGACGACCTCTCCAGGCCCGACCTCGAACAAGGGGCCGGAGGGGTCCGCGGGTGGTCACGGACAAAGTCGGCATCGACCGGACTCGCCGCCGCCGCACCCCGCACCGCCGGCCGAGTCGAACACCCGCTCGAAGGCACATCGGTACCCTCGAGCCACGCCATCCGGTTCCGGTGCCAGAACTGACGGTCCCCGGTGAGCGGGACCGAAAAGGGTCCAGGGACAGGGGCGGAAAGGGGGATCGAGGCTCTCTTCGGTCCACTACCTTCGTATCCACATTAGTTGACATAATGTACATTATCGGCGGGCTGGGTGGGACGTTGGAGGACAGCCGGAGTGCGTCCCATGGTCGAATACACCCTGTGCACAGGCCATGAACCCATCGGGTGGCCTGCAAGGCACAGGCCGTGCCACACCACCTTGTCTGCTCCTGGATCTGACGTCCACCGACGTGCCGCCCGCGGCGAGCTGCTCCGCTGGTCCCGGCCCGAATCGTTCGACGGAGTCTGCCGACGCTGTGCGACGCCGCTCGGCGACGGCAAATTGTCGCAACATGCGGCGGGTCGACTTGGAAGCTATTCCGTCACGGTGACGTATCTCGAGGGAAGGGCCCCGAGTCCGAAGTGGTCGGGTTCGTATGCTGCCGGGCGGCGAGCCCGTCTCGTCAGCACCCAGCGGCCCGGGGCCGGGGATCCCACCAGCAGAGGCAGTAGCTAAGGGCCCCGGCCAATCGTCGGGGTTCCCGCTCGTCGATGCGGTCGTCCTCACCGGTGGCGAGAGGATCGCCAACCAGCGGACCGAGGGCATCCTGCAATGGATGGCCCCGAAAGCGGATACGCCGGTGACCGTGCCGTCGACGGACCCCCATGCCGGTGATCCCCGTTGCCCGTCGGCGCGAGAATCCTCGGATGCGAACCGTCCGACCCGCAGAAGTGGCCGACAAGCAAGCGGTCGCCGAAGTCCACGTTCGATCGTGGCAGGAGGCCTACCGGGGGCTGATGCCCGATGCCTATTTGGACGGCTTGGATCCCGACGAGCGCGCCGCCCGGTACACCTTCGGATCCGATGACCCGCTCCGCCGATCGACCATCGTATCCGCCGTGGACGGGATCATCGACGGATTCGCCACCATGGGACCGACCCGTGATGCCGACCTTCCCGGTTCCGGTGAGGTCTACGCCATCTATGTGGACCCCGGATCATGGGGGCTCGGTGTCGGACGGCTCTTGATGGAAGCAACCCGCTCGCGGCTCAGCCATCTGGGTTGCACCCAGGCGCTTCTCTGGGTGCTCGAGGGCAACGGGCGCGCCAGGCGCTTCTACGAGATCGACGGATGGGTACTGGACGACACCCACAGGAGCGAATCGCGGTGGGGTGTGACGACCAACGAGATTCGCTACCGGCGGGCGCTGCCCTGATCGGTTCCATCCGGTCCAGTCACTCGTTTCGTGTGGTCGCGGCGTGGCGGGGATCCATTGGGGGCAAACTCACCTCGATTCGCACTCCGATGGTTTCGCCCCAACGGTGGAGAGCGCGGGCCAACCAGCTCGTGCATTGGGTGTGTCCTCAATCGTTGTATGGCGCCCCCGTTCCGGGGCCCGACGCCTAACGTCCTCCTCGGTGGTGCCGAGTGTCCGGATCGGCCGGGTGGGCGGGAGGGGCGTATTCGGTCGGAGCGGATACCGGGCGCCAATGAAGGTGACGACATGCCATCTGCAGGGACACAGCCGAGGGGTGCTCAGCCAGAGAAGCTGACCGCTGGCTAGTGTGCCCGTACACAAGGAAGGGGCGTTGCATGGCGCTGCAGAGCACAGCGGTGGTCGACCGGCGGTACCTCGCATCGGGCGACGAGGCGGGGACTGCCCCCGGCGATCGGCGCTTCAGGCCCGATGTCGAGGGTCTGCGTGCCGTTGCAGTGCTCTTGGTCGTCCTTTTCCACGCCGGTGTGCCCGGACTCAGTGGGGGTTTCGTAGGCGTCGACGTGTTCTTCGTCATCTCCGGTTTCGTGATCACCGGAGTGCTCTTGCGGGAACGCTCCTCGGACCACCGTACGTCCATCCTGGCCTTCTACGGTCGTAGGTGCCGGCGCATCATCCCCGCCGCGACCCTCGTCATCATCGTCACGACCGTCGCCGCCTATGCCGTGCTCGGGGTGGTGGGCGGCAATCAGACCGCGGTCGGCGGTAGGTGGGCGGCTGTCTTTCTTGCGAACTTTCATTTCGCCTCCATAGGGACGAACTACCTGACGGCGACGCAACCGCCTTCGCCACTCCAGAACTTCTGGTCCCTCGCCGTGGAAGAGCAGTTCTACCTCGTCTACCCCACCCTCTTCCTGCTCGTTGCCTGGGCGCCGGTCCGTTTTGCGTTTCGTTCCCGCTTGGCCGTCGGGTTGGCCGCGGTCATCGTTGTGTCATTCGCAACGTCGGTCATTCAGACTTCGACGGAGTCGACCATCGCCTATTTCTCGCCGTTCACCCGGGCGTGGGAGCTGGCGCTCGGCGCGCTGATCGCCGTTGCGACTCCGTGGCTCCTGAGCGTCTCCCACCGATGGGCAGCGACGATGACATGGGTCGGGCTGGGCGCCGTCGTAGTAGCCGCGGTCCGGTTCAATGCTGATACGGCCTATCCCGGATGGCGGGTGGCGGTTCCCGTCGTCGGGACCGGTCTCGTGATCGCCGGTGGTACCGCGGCTCCGGGCAGGGGGGCCGAAGCGTTGCTCCGTCTCGCTCCCTTCAGACAGTTGGGACGGCTTTCCTACTCGCTGTACCTCTGGCACTGGCCGATTCTGATACTGGCCGCCGAATCAGCGGGTAAGTCCACGTTGCCCCTGCCTGTGGCCATGGGATGGCTGCTGGTGGCATTGCTGGCGTCAGTTCTGACCTACCGCTTCGTCGAGAATCCGGTGCGGCACCTGAAATTCGCCCTCCGCCACCGATGGGCCAGTGTGGGATTGGGAATAGGGCTGGTAGCGATCACATTGTCCGTCCTGACCGTTCAGATCCAGGCCCATGCCGGCAGCGTTGTCGGTGCGACAGCCCCGGCGGGTGCCGTCAACTCTGCGTCGAGCGACCAAGTCGACCAATTGGTCGCCTCGGCCGTGCGCACGCGGTCCCTTCCGGCCGGCACCGTCCCCCCCTCGTGGGGTGGCCCTCCGCAACCGAGCGGATGTCAACTCAGCCCCGGCCAGACGAGAGCTCCGAGCTGTGTGTTCGGCGATCCGCACGGAGATCACACGATGGTCGTCTACGGAGACTCACACGCGGCCATGTGGTTCCAGACATTGGACGACATAGCCACCAGGGCTCACTGGAGACTGATCATCTTGTCCAAGGGATCGTGCGCCGCCGACATGCTTCACCTCGTGAATCCACCGGGGTGGGGCACACCGGGTGGTGAGTGGCAAGCCTGCGACCAATGGCATCGGTGGGCCCTCCACCGCATCAACCAGATCGATCCCAACCTACTCATCGTGACCCAGTTGCCGGGCCTAGGCCCCCACAACGCCAATACGCAGGCTCAGTGGCAGGGAGGCCTGGAAGCAGTCTTCAGGGCCATCACGGCACCGAATGTCAAATTTGCAGTCCTCGGCAATATCCCACTGTCGCCGAAGGACGGACCGTTCTGTCTCGCGCAATACTCGAATGACCTCCGGGTTTGCTCTGGTAGTGCCTCCGACATCGAAACTCCGTGGCGCACCGCGGAGAAGGCGGCAGCCGCCGCACTCTCCGTCAACGGAATCCCTGTCAACTACATCAATACGATCCCCTGGTTCTGTTCCGGAGATGTCTGTCCTCCCGTGATCGGGCGATACGACGTCTACACCGACCTCTACCACGTCTCGAGCTCGTATGCCAACTACCTCGAAGGGGTGCTGGCCCGGGCACTCGGGTTCCCGTCGCGCCAGTCCTGACGAGCTTCCTGCATCTGACGAAGTGGCGCTGTGCCCGCGCCCGACCCTCTCCCCCGCTTCCGACCGGATGGCCGGAGGTGCCGGACATACACCCGCAGGCGGTCAGTTCCTCATCGGCTCCACAACCACTCCGATCAGGTCTTTCGCCGACTCGTAGAGGTGCTCGAACGCCTCCCGGTAGGCGCGGGCCCCGGGATTGCCGCCAAGGTCGGCGCACACATCCTCGATGGCCGACTCGAGCCGGTACAGGCGATCGTGCAGGGACTGCAGATCCGCCTCGCTCACGACGGTCTGCCCGTCTGGGATCCCCAGCGCGTCGGCCCGGCGGCGGGCCTCGTACGCCCGCTGCCGGTGCGAGCGGCAGCAGAAGACCCGGGGACGGCCCGCCCGGGGCAATTGCTCGATGGGGCGGTGGCACCAGCCGCACAGCGGCGGCGGATCCGTCAATTTCGTCACGGTGACGATACTAGCCGGGTCTCCTCCAGAAGGTGCCCATCCCGGCCGGCCCCCCGGTGGCGCCTCTTAGTCGGTGTGCTCCGGTGATTTGCCGCCGGAGATATCCTCGGAAGGGAGCCACCCCATGGAGTACGACCCCGAAGACCTGAACTTCGACGACCTCTACGCCGACCAGGCCTATGTCCGTACCTGCGGGAAGTGCGGCGCCCGGACGGTCCCCCGGTGGTCGGAGTCTGCCAGCCTCGAGGAGGCCCGCCGCTACGGGTGGCGGAGGGTGGCGGCGTCGGATCGGCCGGGTGCCCGGCGGATCGACCTTTGCGGCCTCTGTGCCGAGGAGGCGGGCTTCGGCCCTCCCTTGGCCGGGTGGGGCTATTGACCCCGGGCCGGGGGTGCCGTTGATCCGGTCGTCAGGCGACGTCGACTACGGGCGGCTGGGCGACGGCTACGCCCGCCGGCGCCGCCCCGATCCGAGCATCGCCGCGCTCATCCACCACGCCCTCGGGTCGTCACGTACCGTCCTCAACGTCGGGGCCGGTGCGGGCTCCTACGAGCCGGAGGACCGTGCGGTCGTCGCCGTCGAGCCCGCCGAGTCGATGATCGCGCAGCGTACCGACCGCCACTCCCCCGCCGTCCGGGCCGTGGCCGGAGCGCTCCCCCTGGCCGACGGCGCCGTCGATGCCTCGATGGCCACCGTGACCGTCCACCAGTGGCCAGACCCGGTCGCCGGCGTCCTCGAGATGCGCAGAGTGACCACCGGGCGGGTGGTCGTCCTCACCTTCGATCCGGTGGAGCTGGACCGCCTGTGGATCGCCGACTGCGCGCCGGAACTGATCGAGGTCGAGTCTCGCCGCTATCCGGCGGTCGCCACACTGGCCGAGGCGTTGGGCCCCGGCACCGGTGTGCATGCGGTGCCCATCCACCTCGACTGCCCCGACGGCTTCACCGAGGCGTTCTACGGCCGGCCCGAGGCCTTCTTGGACCCGCAGGTGCGCAGGGCCCAGTCGGCATGGTCCTTCCTCGACCGCGCCGACGAGGAACGGGCGGTCGAGGCACTCGCCGCCGATCTGGCCTCGGGACGCTGGGACGAGCGCCACGGGCACCTGCGGACCCAGGCCCGCTTCGACGGTGCCGTCCGGCTGATCGTCAGTGGATCGTGAGCCTGCCGGCCCGGTCCGGGTCATCCGTCGGCGCGGCCCTTCCCGGACAGCAGCTCCTCGCCGATGTCCACCTCGAGGCCGATTCCCCGGTCCGCTGCATGGCGGGCGACCCGCACCTGGTAGCGGCCGGGGTGGACGACCATCGAATGGGACACCACGTCCCGTTCAGCCACTGAGGAGAGGTCGATGGCGAGCCGCACGGTGGCCGAGCGGGCGGCCCCGACCTCGAACCGGGCGAACCCGGCCAGGCGGGCCGGACGGGGCGAGTGCCGCCGGTTGACATACACCTGCAGGACGTCGGTCCCGGCGCGGTCGCCGGTGTTGTGGACGGAGGCCTCGATCCGGAGCATCCCCCCGCTGACCTCGGCGGCGGCTGCTTCCAGGGAGAACCGGGTATAGCTCAGGCCGAATCCGAAGGCATACGCCGGCGCGATCCCCTCCCGCTCCAGATGCCAGTATCCGTGCCAACCGTCGTAGACGAAGGCGTCTGCCTCGCGCTCGAATCCGGGAAGGTCCGAGGCCGACCCGGGCACCGAGAAGGGGAGGCGTCCGGTGGCGTCGACCTTGCCCGTCAGGACGTCGGCCAACCCGTTGCCGCCCTCCATTCCCGAGTACCAGGACTGGACGACGGCCGGTACTGCGCGGTCCCACTCGGAGATGACCACCGCGCTGCCGGCCACCAGGGCGACCACCGTGCGCGGGTTGGCGGCGGCCACGGCCCGGATCAGAGCGACGTCGTCCTCGTGCAGCCGCAGTGAGACCCGGTCGCCGCCGACGGCGAACCCACCCGGTTCCGGACGGGCCGTGACGTGAGCCGGGGCCCGGATCGACCGCTCCGCGGCGATCTGGGCCCCGAACCGCTCCACCAGCGCCGGGTCGTCCTCGCCCGGGAACAGGTCGGCGAGACCGGCGGACCCGGCCTCCCCGATGAACTCGCCTTCGTCCTGTCGGGTGTAGCCCACCACCACCAGGGCACACGCCGCGGCCGCGGCCACCGACGACGCCCGCGACAGGTCGGTCCCGTCATCGACGACCAGCGTTCCCCCAACTTCGGCAAGGGCCGAGCGGAGCCCGTCGGCCACGGTGACCACCTCCGGGGCCCACACGTCGCTCGATCCACCGTCCCCCAGGTTCACCGCGGTGGCGAGCCTCCCGAGGACGGCCACCGAGGTGCCCGCCCGGATGCCCAGCGGCAAGACGGGCGTGTCCCCCACCGCCTGGTTCCTGAGGAGCACGACCGACTTGGCCGCCGCCTCCCGAGCCAGGTCCCGGTGAGCCGCACACGCCAGAACTTCTCGGCCCGAGGCGGGACGGCCGAGCACACGCTCGAAACGCTCCCGGGTGGCGACCACCCGCTCCACCGCCCGGTCGACCTCGCTCCACGCCTCCGGATCGTCCTCGAGGGCCCGGCGGAGATTCGCCGCCCGGATCATCCGGTAGGGCATCTCCACGTCGAGCCCGGCGTGCAGCGAACGGGCCGCGTCGCGGATGCCGAAGATCCAGTCGCTGATCACGAATCCTTCGAATCCCCACTCCCCCCGCAGCACATCGTGCAGCAGCGGCCGGCTGTCCCCGCACCACTCTCCGTTGACCCGGTTGTAGGCACTCATCACCACGGCCACGCCCTCATCGATGATCCGTTTGAAGTGCGGGAGGTAGACCTCGTGCAGGGCCGCCTCGTCGACCGAGATGTCCACCCGGAAGCGGGAGTTCTCCATCGAGTTGCACGCGAAGTGCTTGACACAGGCCATGGCGTGGCGCTGCACGCCCCGGGCGAGCGCGGCACCCATCTCGCCGACGAGGTGAGGGTCCTCGCCATAGGTCTCCTGGGCCCGGCCCCAGGCGGGGTGGCGGAGGATGTTCACGCACACCCCGCCGAAGAGGTCGGCGCCGACGGCCCGCAACTCCCGGCCGATGGCTTCGCCGATGCGCTCCTCGAGCTCGACGTCCCAGGTGGCACCCCGGGCCATGCTCACCGGGAAGCAGGTCGCCCGGTCGATGACGACACCGCGAGGACCGTCCGAGAACGAAAAGCCCGGAAGCCCGAGCCGGTCCACCTGTGCCGCCCGGAAGGGGCTCTTGTGGTAGCCCCCCTCTCCCAGGTAGGCCAGGCCGGCCCAGAACGGCGCATCCCCGTCCAGGCACCACAGCTTCTCATCGTCGGTCATCGCCTCGACCGTCCGGCGGGTCCACTTCCCCGCCTCCCCGACGTCGGGCGGGCTCAGCTCGTCGGTCATCGGGCCACGCTCGACCGTCGGCCGCTACCGGCCGAAGGGTCGGTTGTCGCCGTCGACCACGGTGACCAGCTCCCCGAGGCTCGCCTCATCACCCCCCTGACCCTTCCCCCGTGAGGGCTCCGCCGGCGCCCCGAGGTTGACCCAACCGAGCAACCGTTCGTGCTCGTCCAGCGCGAACAGGGCCCGCACCGGGGCGGTGTCCAGCACCGCTGCGCTCTTCCACACCGCTCCGAGGCCGAGGGCCGTGCCCGCCAACACCATGGCGTACCCGGTGCAGGACGCCGAGGCCATCTGCTCCCACTCCGGGACATTCGACTCGAGCCGGGGGGAGGCGATCACCATCACCGCGCACGGTGCGGCATGGGCCTTGCCGCGCATCTTGGCGACCATCGCATCGGGGAGGTTCGCACCCCTCACCGCATGCAGACCGGCAACCATGGCATCGCCGAACCGGTCCCGCCCGGCCCCGGTGATCACGGCAAAGCGCCAGGGCCGGAGCCCTCCGTGATCGGGAACGGTGGTGGCGGTTTCGAGGATCTTGGCCAGGGCCCGGCCATCGGGCGCCGAACCGTCCCGGGCCGGCTCGGCCCGGGGGGCCGACAACTCCTCGATCCATGGCATCTCAGCGGCAGGGCCGGGGCGCGGCCTCACCGGCCGGCCGCGTCGATGATGGGCTGGTGTGCTGCGTCGAGATCCACCCACGGTAGAGGAAACCGGGTGGGTGTCGCGCCATCCGACCCGTGCCGGTTCAGCCCGTCGGCTGCTGCTGGGCCTGGCTGCTCGAGCTCAAGGTGGCCGTCACGGCCATCTGGGCCTGACCCCGGTAGAGCCCGATCCTGACACTCTTCCCCGGCTTGTCTGCCTGCACTGCGGCCGCCAGTTGGTCGGCGCTGGTCACCGGCTTCCCATCGAATGAGGTGATCACGTCTCCCTGTTGCAGGCCGGCCACATCGGCCGGAGATCCGCTCTGCACCTGCAGCACCACTGCACCCTGGGTTGGCACGAAGTTGTACTGGCTGCGCAGCTGCGGGGTCAGCGTCTCGAGCGACACCCCGAGGTAGGCGGTGCCCGAAGACTGGTTGTTGCTGATCGACTTGTTGCGCAGCGCCGGAAGGAGCTGGTTGATCTTGCCGGACGGAATGGCGAACCCGATGTTCTGGGCCTGCGTGGTTCCAGTCGAGTCGGCCGCCACCGCGGTGTTCATGCCGATGACCTTGCCAGAGCTGTCAACCAGTGGGCCACCCGAGTTCCCCGGGTTGATGGCGGCATCGGTCTGGAACATGTTGGTCAGCGTCTCGGTCCCGGCTCCCGATGAGTTGGTCGCTTGCACGGTGCGTCCCTTGGCCGAGATGATCCCCTGGGTGACCGTGGGAGACCCGGCCTGGAGGCCCAGAGCGTTGCCGATGGCGACCACGGCGTCACCGACCTGGACGTTGTCCGAGTTGCCGTAGTTGACGGTCGGAAGGTTCGATGCGCCGGTGATCTGCAGCAGGGCGACGTCGTTGGTCGGATCGGTGTCGACCAGGGTGGCCGGCATCGACGTCGTCTTGCCGAACAGGGTGACCGTGATGGTGGTGGCTCCCGAGATGACGTGGTTGTTGGTAACGACCTCGCCGTTGGGGGTGATGATCATGCCTGTGCCCTGGTCCTCTTGCACTCCGCCCGGCGAGCCGCCGCCGAAGATCGCGTTGGACACCGGTGCGGGCGACTTGGCGTCAATCGACACGACCGCCGGCAACACCTTGGCGATGACCGATTCGATATTGGTGGTGCCGTTGAGGAGCGCGGGCCCGGCGGAGATCTCCTTCACCGTGGTCGATGCTGAGTTGTTGTTGAGGGCGGCCACGATGCCCCCGCCGATCAGCGCGCCGATGAGCGCGGCGGCGCCGGAGACCACCACCCACAGCCACCCGGGTCCCCGACGGCCGCTCGAAGGTGACGCCTCCGGGCCCGACGCGGGTGGAGAGACCGGGCCCCAGACGGGGACCACCGGGGCGCCCGTGCCGCCGGTAGCGATCGGCTCCGGCCCGGACGATGCGGAGACGGCGCCCGGTGAACGCTCCAGCCACCCGTCGGGGAGGAAGGGCTGGGCGGGCTCGGTCGCGGCCACCGGCACCGGCTGGGTGGGAACCGGGGACGCGCCCGGGACCTCCTGGGTCGGTTCGGCGCCGGCCGGGCCGAGGGGCACCGCCGCGGCCGGTGGAGAAGGGTCATGGGCCGGCGTCCCTGGCGGGCGCTCGTGCGCCTCCGGTGGGTCACCGTCGGTCTCGGACTGCTCCATCACTCGCCCTCCTCGGGCCGCGCTGCTCCCGGGTTGCTCGACCACTTGACGGCGGCCGTCGCGACGACATCGTAGGGTGGGATCACCTCGGCAAACATGCATTTCGACGGGTTCTTAGTGCCTTCTTAGGGCGTGGCCGACGACTTCCTTCCGGGTCCTCCGCACCAGCCACTAGCCTTTCGGCCGGTATGGCCCATCGCATCGAAGTCGAGCTCACCTCCCAGACCGGGGACGACACCTGGACCTGGCGCGCCGCCGGCGCCAAGCAGCCTCGCGGCACGGTCGAGGCCAAGCTGGTGCCCGAGGGCGCCGGCGTGGGGGCGGTGCTCCGGGCCGAGGTCGAGACCACGCTCGATGGCACCACCGTGACGGCCCTACTCCCGTCCAAGCCCAGGGGCGAGGTGCGCTCCGCCGAGCGGATCGAGGTGCTCGGAACCCCCCGTCGCGGTCCCGACGTCAACGTCGTACTGGCCGCCAAGGCCAAGCGGCCCCGTCGTGACGATCGACCGGACCGCGTCGGGGACGGTGCCCGCCGGACGACCGGTCACCGGCCGCGCCCGGAGAGCGCCGACCGCCGTTCCCGGAACGAGCGTGGCTCGGGAGGCGGGCCCGGCGCGCCGGCCAGGGAGGGTGCGCCCACCCGGAGGTCGGCGGGTCCCCCCCGCTCGGGGAGGCGGGATCCAGGCGGACGGGACAATCCTCGGCGGCCGGCTGTCTCCAACACCTACCGCAACGCGGCCTTGGCCGACCTCAAGCCCGAAGAGCTCCCCGTGGCGGAACAACTGCTCCGCGGCGGGATTCCCGGGGTTCGCCAGGCCATAGAGGAGCAGAACACCCGGGCCCGGGGCGAGGGGAGGCCCGAGGTCAACCCCGGCCCGCTCCTGGCCATGGCCGAGACGCTCCGTCCGGTGGTCAACCTGGCGGCCTGGAAGGACCGTGCCTCGGTGGCCCGGGCCGACGGCAAGGATGTGCCGCTGCGCGAGCTGCGATCGATCGTCGCCTCCGCCTCGACCGTCACCCTCGACGAGGAGGGCGCCGAGATGCTCTCCGCCCTCCGCACCGCCCTCGATCAGCGGGTCACTGCGCTGCGCGACCGTTGGGTCGAGCGGATCACGGCAGCCCTGGGCGAGGGACGGATCGCCGACGCGGTGCGGGCCTCGATCCGCCCTCCCGAACCGGCAGCCCGGCTATCGTCCGAGCTGGCCGTCCGGCTGGCTGATGCCGCCGGTGGGGCCATGACCAGCGAGACCCCTCCCGACGAGTGGCTCGCCCTCCTCGAGGTGGTGGTCGAGTCCCCGGTGCGCCGCACGGTCAAGCCCCGGGGCGTTCCAACCGGAGCCGACGAGTCCCTTCTGGCCGCGGCCCGCCAGGCATCCGGCCATGTACCGGAGTTGGCTCGGCTCATGGGAATACCCATCCCGCCTCCACCCGGCCCCCGTCGTCCGGTCCCGGCGCGCTCGGGCCAGGGTCGACGCGGGTCGTGACGCGGCCACCCGGCCGATCAGTCCAAGGGGCGGTACATGGTGAGCACCCGGGCCTTGAACCCGGCTGACTCGAAGAAATTCTTCGCCTCCCGGTCTCCGGGCAGAGCGGTACCGTCCACCCCCGTGCAGCCCTGCTCCTCCATCCAGGCGACCGCAGTGTCCAACAGCAGCCGTCCGACCCCCACTCCTCTCGCTCCCGGCTCCACGTAGCAGGCGTCGAGGACGCCGCTCCTTGCTCGGCCGCCTCCCTCCAGGTGGCAGAGCGCGAAACCGATGACGGCATCGTCGATGGTGCCCACCAACACGAGCCGCTCGGCGTCCCCGATCAGTTCGGGGAGCCGCTCGGCCAGCGCGGCACCACCTGGCGGGCCCGCGGCCCCGCCGACCAGCAGCAATCCCCCTCGCCTGGAGACCACCCCGGCCAGGAATTCCGCCGACAGCTGCCCCAGGCGCTCGGCGTCGTTGACCGTTGCCGCTCGTACCGCTTCCATACGATCCTCCCGCCCCGAGCCGTTCCCCGATCTGCGGGCTCAGGACCGCTCGTCGAGGAGTTGGTCGACCCGGCTGAGAATCGTCCGGCGCCCACGGGTCGACGACTCGTAGGTCCGGACCGACACCAGCTCGGACCGATTCAGCCCGTCGAGCCGTTGGACCACCTGGGACGCGGACAACGCATCGAATCCGGGGATGGACAGGGCCGACACCGAGGGGACGTGGCCGCTTCCCGGTGAGGGCCGGGATGGAGTCGCCGGGTCCACGGGCCTGGCCGGCTCCGGTCGGCGGGTTCCCGCCCCGGACGCCGGCGCCCCCGAGCCGCCCCGGTCCCCCGTCCCCGCACCGGCCTCGGACGGGACGGAACCGCCGGGCACCGGCCCGGCGCGGTGCACCAGGCCCTTTGAGCGCCGGTGGAATTCGCGCCGTCCGGCCCGGACCGCGAACTCTCCCATGGCCCGGGCCGAGGAGACCCGGATGCCCAGACGCTCCCGTCCCCGGGCGGCCAGCTTGGGCAACTCCTCGACCACCGACACGGCGATACCGGCCGGGACGAAGACGAACACGTCCAACAGCCGCTCGTTCAGGGGAACGTCCCCGTGGTGGTCGTCATTCGTTTCTGGCATGGCCGGCTCCCGGTCAGACACAGTCGCGGCAGAGCATCTTCTTCCGGTCCGCCAACTGGTTCGGATGCTTGACCAAGAAGCAGGAGCGGCAGACGAACTCGCCCGGCTGCTTCGGCAATACCCGCTCGACACCGTCCCCGGTGCGATCCTCGGGCTCGGGCGCCTCCTCGTCGTCCTCGACCACCTCTTCGACGACCAGGCGCTCCTTCAGGATGGTGTCGAGGCTGGCCTCGACGTCCTCGTCGTCGGGCTCCTCCTCTTCGTCCTCTTCGGACTCCTCTGCCGCCTTGGCCGGCTTGGCCGTCTTGGCCGTGGCCGAGGCGTCGGGCACGGCCTCGATCTCTTCTTCGACCGCGGCCAGATCGGCTTCGTCCTCGTCCTCGATGACCAAGCCGTCCTCGACGATGAGGTCGTCGTCGTCCGCCAACTCGTCGAGGTCACCCTCGATGAGCTCCTCAGGTCCTTCGACTTCGTCGAGTTCTTGTGCCATCTTGATCTTTCAGTGGTGAGTTGGCGGGAGCATAGACGCTTCAGTGGCGACCTCGTTCAACGGCGCCCCATGACTGGGGGTGACCGCCTCTTCATGGCGCCGATGCCCCAACCGGAACTCCACTGCCGCCTTCAACAGGAGGTTTGCGCCGGTCATTCCCGGTCCCCGGTCGCAGACGGTGGGCCGGGCCGAGGAGGATCCGGTGCTTCCGTTCGCTCGGGCCCAGGCGGTCGGACCCAGGGGTCTTTGGCACCATTCCCCCGTTGCCTGCGGTCGACACCGCCCGCCTCGGGGGAATGTTTTCTACTCGATCCCCTGGGTCTCCCTCCGCCTCTCACAGCATCCCCCCCTCAAGCCGGACCGTTCGATCGGGACCGATCGGGGCGCTCTTCGGGGCGACTGGGACTGGGCGCACGTTAGGCCACTGACACCGCCGGTCGTCAAATGGCAGCGACCCCTCTCCACCTGGGCATTTCCAAAACCTCCCAGGTCAGGGGTTTGCGCGATTTCCTGAAGCCGCCATCGAATTCCGCCGTACCTCGGCGCGGCGTTCCGCCTCGAGTCGCTCGAGGTCCTCGGCGCCGAAGTCAACGTGGGACATGGCCTCGGCCAACAGGCGGTGGCCGGCCTGTCCCGCGATCAGGCGGTGCATCTCCTGGGCCACCCAGCGGTAGCCGGGGTGGCCCTGCGGGCCGGAGCGGAGCTCGGTCAGGTGCATGGCCTCGCGGGCGTTCATCTGCATCGAGTACCGGATGCGGAAGGCGAGGGCCACCGCGTAGGCCGACTCCACCGGGAACGCCGGGAGCAGGTCCTCGCACAGCCGGCGCGAGCGTTCCATGGATCCCACGTAACGCTCGGTCAGCCCGGCTCCCTCGACCACCTCGGGCACGTCGTATCCGAGGGTGGTGCCGAGCGGCTGCCACTCGATGGTCAGCATCCGGTGCCGCTGCAGATCGCGGAAGGCGCCGTAGTCGGTGACCACGTCGAACCGGTAGTCGGTACGCTCGAAGGCCCGGCCCGGCCGGTGCCGCCGGTTGGCCCGGTCCCCGACATAGGCCCGGAGCAGCGAGCGCTTCTCCTCGGACCCCAGCCGGCGGACCCGCGACAGCACCTCCGCCTCCGGTCGATCGGTGTGGGGGGCGCAGATGGCGGCGATGACCTTCTCCTCACCCTCGGGATCGAAGTCCACCAGCGTCACCGAAGGCGCCCCCGAGGGACCGATCGGTGGCTGATCGGCCGGGGAGACCAGGTCGGGGAAGAGCTCCTCGACCACATCCCCGGTCTCCCGCCGGGTCCGCTCCAGGTAGGCCGACCACGCGCCGCCCCGGTCGGGCAGGTCCACCCGCTGGAGGAAGGAGGGGATCACCTTGCGGAGCTCGGTCAGCATCAGGTCGGCGTAGTGGCGGGCCTCGTCCAGGGGGTGCGACCGCATCCGGAGCAGCAGCATCTCGTACGACTGCCCGGTGGCGTAGATGCCCACGTTGGAAAGGGAGGCGGCCGGCAGCAGGCCGCGGACCGCGTCGAGGGCCTTGGCCCGGATGGCCTGACGGTGGACGAAGTCGGAGTCGCCGGTGTGGCGCGGGTGACGGGCCGA
>Ga0307373_10006368_pt1 | contig 18818 bp, 15 predicted proteins | sample OX2MG_FD_202534 | JGI IMG/M metagenome (GOLD analysis project Ga0307373, IMG submission 202534) | Soil microbial communities from Risofladan, Vaasa, Finland - OX-2 | ecosystem: Environmental > Terrestrial > Soil > Coastal area > Acid sulfate soil | place: Finland: Risofladan, Vaasa | collected...
GACCGTCATCCCGGCCCTCGGTCGTATAGTTGTGTTTCACATGCAGCTCGCCGCAGATCATCAGGCGGCAGTTCCTGCCAACGCGCATGGAGAAATCCCGGTCCTCTCCTCCATACGTGGGTAGCAGTTCGTCGAAACGCAGACCCGCTACAGCCGTGCGGCGGTAGATCATGCAGAACCCTGGAAGCCAGCCCACTTCTTTGTCCTCGGACAAGGGTTTCAGAAAACTCAGCGGCACGGCCCGTCCCAAATGATCCACCCTTCCGGGATCGAGCCCCGGCATCACTCCCAGCGAGGACCGCAGGCGCCAGCGCTGCGTAATGGGAATGGGATAATGGAGGACGTCGTAAGGCGTTATCCCGCCGACATCCTCAAAGTCAAAGCGTTCGAAACGGCTGGCAACCCCGGCAAGAAAATCCTTTTCGAAAGTTACGTCATCATCCAGAAAACAGATCAGATCTCCTCGTGCGGCCTGGAGGCCGACGTTTCGCTGCCGCGTCAATCCTCTCTCGGAGTCGATTAAAACCAGCTTCATGGGAGAGCCCGGACGATTTGGAAATTTGTCCGCCGTGCCGCGAGCGGGTGAAGACTCTCCGTTGCCGTCAATCAGCAAGACCTCGAAGTTTTGATAGGTCTGCCTCTCCAGGCATTGCAAGAGTTGCTCCAGGGCGGTAGCGCGTCCGTAGGTGCAAATGATTACGGAAATCAGCGATCTCGGCGCAATGCGCTCCTGCCTCATCGTGTTCCGAACGGCTCGCGGCTTCAATGTCGCCATGTGATCGAAGCGAGAAGATTTTAAGATGGGAAGTGCCGTTTCGCCGCGCCCGTTATCGGGCTCCGCAGGCTTGATTTGTTACAGTAGCGGGGCTGATTATAGGCATGCTTCCGCCCCGTGACTCCCATTCCTCGGAGAGCCTCTTCGCAGACAGACCGCACCACATCCTCACGCTGTACGGACTCTTTTCTTGCACTTTTCGTTCCCAGGTAAGTCTTTTATTTTAAGTGACGTATATGCGCTAAGGGAAAGGTAGATACACTATAGGAGAACAAAATTAACCCAGTATCCTATGTTCTTCCTTCGCGGCATGCAGCCAACAAGTTGGGATTCAGGATGCTCCCGGTCAGCGTACAAGCTGCTGGCGCATTCGGTAGCGGAGGAATTCACCGAGTGTGGGGTTGTCGAATTCCGAACCGGCCGGCACGACGACTTTTCTGCGTGGCATTTCCTGGCCCTCATCGAACTTTTTCAATGCTTGCACTTGGAGTTCGGCGATTCGGACCATGGCCTTCCAGGATAACGTGATGAAGCTGTCTCCCTTTTCGACCGGAATTCTCTCCTGCGCAACCACATCTCCCGTGTCGACTCCTGAATCGATCAAGAACACCGTGCAGCCCACATCCTCTGGCTTCCGAGAATAAACCGCCCAGAAAGCGGAGTGCGATCCGCGATAGGCCGGGGTGATGCCCGGATGTCCACCTAGAACGATGCCTTTCACCGGCAAATCGCGCACCTTCTTGCCGACCCAGTAGGGTGTGTGGACGACGAAGACATCCGCCTTCTGCTCCTTGAGCCACGCGAGCGTTTGCGGGCTGGAGTAGTTGTCCGTGTGATGGATTCGATCTCGCCAGGGGTGCAACGCCGCTTCGATTTTGCCGCGATGAAATATTTTCTCGAAAGCGGCGCGATCCTGACTCGAGTTCAGAGCCATGTAGGCGAGCCGGGCGAGCGATCGGGAGATGGTCGGCCACACTCCCTTGCGTTGAGCGCTCTTGAGCAGGTATTTGAAAGGCAGCCCAGCGGTCCGCTGGTCGGCCATGCAGATGCCGACGACATTCAAGCCGCTCCGAATCAGGGTCGCGCACGTATTCAGGTGCGGCAATCGCGGGCCGCAAAGGATCACCACGCGATTTTGCGGGTTATTGGAGGGCATGGCGCACGTAGATCCGGTAGAGCGGGGAGAAGGCCGTTTTCAAGGCCGTTTTCATTCGCCCGCGAGCGAGTTCCTTTCTCCAGCCGCGGAACTCCGCAAGCTTTTGAACGTAAGGGAGCGGCGCCTCCGCCTTGGGGCACACGCGGCCCAAAATCCAGCAATCGCCTTGTTTCCTGGGATTCAAATACGCATCCGAGGTAAATAGGAATTTCATTCCTGCCGCGTCAGCGGAACGGAACACTCGGCGGGACACATCGCCGCCCGGCACGGAGCCCGTGAGGATTTCGGCGCCGAGCACGTTTGAGAGAAGATCGCAACTCACGCGCCATTCCTCGACCATTTGTTCGAACGACTGCGCCCGAAAAATGTCGGGGTGTGTGTGCGAGTGGCTTCCAATTACGTGACCGCAATTGTGAAGGTAGCGCGTGGCGCTCACGTCGAGGAACGTGCGCGAGCCGAGCAGGCTGGTGGTGATGAAAAAGTGGCCTTTCCAGCCGCGGCGGTTCAGTTCCTCAGCGGCGTGCAGCGCGCCCTTGCCGCCGTCATCGAATGTAATCAGGACGTGCTTACCCGGCCGCCGAAAATTCACATCCGTCACCAGCCCAGGTGTAAAACCAGCGCTGGCGATTCGATCCAGATGGCTCGAGAAGACCTCTCGAGTCTGTTTATAGGCGAGAGCCGATTGGCGCTGGAACCCCGATTCGGTTGGGTCATCCGAGACGTCATGGTACAAAAACGTGGCAATTTTGACCAATTTCGTCATGAAATGCTCGCTTTAACGCGTCTAAAAAACCTCAAATTGCCCAAAATGGACGGATTTTGCACCGGTAATTCCCGGTTGCCGCGCAGGCTGGTGGCAGCTTCCGAAGCGGGATCGATGGACCATTTCATCGGGTGACACCCACGAAGAAATCTCCCAGGCGGGGGCGGGTGCGTCGCGCGAATGTCCAATAGAGGGAGCCCGCGAGAAACCCAAGGCCGTAAGAACAATGAAAAGTTGCAAAGGCGGCCGGGAGATACGGCAAAAGCCGCCAGCCAAATCGCCTCGCCGAGAAGCACGACGCCGCCAGCAGCGCCGCAACGTAGAGCGCCAGCAGGGCCGCCCACGCGATCAAAAACTTTTGCGCCGGCGTGCCGTCGCCCAAAATCGCGGCAACAGCGGTTGCCAGGAGCAACGCGAAATTCGCAGCGATAAAGGCGGCCGGGATGAGATGGCGCCACGATCCGGGAATTTTATGCTTGCGGATCACACGAACTTTCCAGAACCCATATTGAAAGTACTGGCGAAAAAGAGCGGAAAGAGTTGCGCGGGGGCGGTACCAGGATACGATATCGGACGACTGCCAGATTTTTCCGCCGGCGCGGGTAAGTCGGAGATTGAATTCGTCGTCCTGATTTCGCACCAGTTCCTCGTCAAAGAGCCCCAGTTTGAGCAGCGTTTCCTTGCGCCAGCAGCCGTAGGGAACCGTGTCGACGTATCCGCTGTAATTGTCGTCGTGGAACCGCGCACCGCCCGTGGAAAACCGGCTGTGATAGGCGGCCTGGATCGCGCGCGGGAGCAGACCTTCCGCTCTGGTGCGAGCCGGACCGCCCACATTGTCCGCAGCGGTCTTTTCCAGGGCTTCCACACAAGCCCGGACATAATCCGGGGCGTATTCGGTATGCGCATCCATGCGCAAGATGATCTCTCCGCGAGCGGCGCGTATCGCCGCGTTCAAACCCGACGAAACGATTCTGGCCGGATTATCAATCACCGTGATGCGAGAATCCCGCCGCGCATATTCCCGCAGTACCCGGCGGGTGCCATCGGTGCTCGCTCCATCGGCGATGATGATTTCCCAATCGAAGGCCGCGAGATCCTGCGCCAGAAGGGAATCGACGAAGGCGCGCACGTGCTTCGATTCGTTGCAGCACGCAATCACGATCGAGATCGCCCTACGCGCGCGCACTTGCGGAGCATGCATGGTTTCGGTGGCCGCAATGCCCGAGTCTTGCGGATGGAGGGGCGAGCGCCGAGTTGTTTCCCGCTCACTCATGAACACACACCGCCGGCGCAATCGGATTGGACTTTGTTTTGCTTTGATCCTCGAGATGCAGGCCCCAGCGGTCGGCAACCAACAGCCGCAAGGAATCGCGCAGCGATTCGATGGAGTAATGACCGGCCCACGCAGACGCACGCTCGCGCATTGCCGAATATCGATCGGGAGAGCGGAGCACGTTGCGCAAGGCCGTTGCAAGCACCTCAACGTCGCGGGGCGGAACGGTCAGTCCGCGCCCTTCGCCAAGGATCCGAGGAACGAGCCCGATTTGCGAGCCGATCGCAACCAAACCGAACGCCATGGCTTCGACGATCGCTTTAGGCCACCCTTCCGTATCCGAGGCAAGAACCAGAATGCCGGAGCGCTCAAGAAGTTCGACGATGCGGCTAAAGCCGACGCCGCCGGTGAACTTGACGCGATCATTCAATTTCAAATCCGCACAGAGCCGCTGAAGGGCGAAAAGTTCCGGGCCTTCGCCGGCGATGGTGGCGGTAAAGGGAAACCCCTCGTTGCGAACGGACGCGAGAGCCTTCAATAAGACATCGATGTTTTTTGCGCGCGAGAGACGCCCGACGTACAAAACATGGCGGAGTTCGTCCGGCCCGCGCTTGGCGGCCGTAGCCTGCGCCCGAGCAATCTGATCGGCCGTAAGAGCAGAATTGAAAAACGGAACGATATGCGCGGGTTCGTGCGGCCAATTCCCATAGACGGTGACAGGGGCGGACCACCACCGAGAACGCAGAACGAAGCGCTGGAACCGGACGCTGAACGGGTCGCCGGGATTCGAATCCCACTGGCCGGCAAATTTCGCGATGCGATGTTTCGAGAATAATGGAGCGAACACGGCTCCCAGGAGGCCGAGGTTTCCCGGGCAGCGGACTTGAATCGCATCTCCGTGGCGAAGAGCGCGGCAAAGATCCCACGTCATGCCGGGCAACGAGGCAAGCAGCTTGATCTTGGCGGTGAGCGTTTCGCCTCCGGCCTCCCGCTGCGGCGCAATGCGTAGGTTGTGGCGGTCGAGGCGAGCGCAGTCACCCGGAGGTTCTTGCTCGCGGCAGGGCGCGGCGATCAGCACCTGCTCGAACAGGTCCGCCCAGATTTCTATTTCGCGGACGTAGGGCGCGTAGGCATGGATTTGTCCCGCGGACCGGTAGTGAACGACATGCGAGACAATAACCAGCTTTTCGCGAATGCGGGATGTTTCCATCATTCCTTGGTCGCCACCGCGTAGAGCATGGGGCCTGCACCGATCAGCCGGCCGTACAGGCCTCCGATTTCCTGGTGGGCCCTCCACAGCGTGCCTTTCACGTCTCCGGAAATGAGGCGGCGGATGTATTCGCCCGGCTTATAGACAGACATATGAAGGCTGCCGCATTTGGAAATCTTCAGACCGCATCGCGCGAGCAACCGCGAAAGCCCGGCACTGTTGAACAAGAAGATGTGCGCATGGGGCGCGAGCATGCCGGTCCATCGGCGTCCGAGGAATCGAAAATGTCCGGATTCCATATTCGGCGTGAGGACCACCAGGGTTCCTCCAGGAGCCAAATAGCCGCAAAGCTCCCGAACCATTTCCAGCGGATTGGGCAGATGCTCGATCACGCTATCCATGACGATGAGGTCGAGCGCCCCCTGAGGAATCTCCGTTTGGCCGATGGAACAACTATAGAATGGGATCTCCGGGTAGAACTGCCTGGCGCGAATCACGCGCGTGCGCGAAATCTCGATGCCGGTTACATGCGGCCAGCCGGCGGTGCGAAGTTCCGCGCAAAAATGGCCGTCTCCCGATCCAATATCGATGGCGCTGGAACGTACGCGGGCCAACTCGGGTACGTGCTCGGCCACTTTCCAGAACCAAGCCGAGCGAGCCGGCTTGGCCTCGGAGGGCCGGACGGGCTGCGAACCGGTCGCGGTCCTGGAATAGTAATCGGTGTAGAAACGGGCGCTTTCGTCGTCCCCTCGGAGCGGGGGAGGATCGGTCTCGAAGGACCCGCAGGCGGAGCACCGCAGCAGCCCGAAACGACGCGTCCGAAAACAGACTTGCCATTCGCCGGACCCGCACCAGCACGGCAAGGACGCGGCAGGCGGGGGGACAGCATCCGTAGGGACCAGGGCGGCGCTTGAAACAGCACCCGGAGCGCTCGCGCTCAAGCCACTGCGGTATAGACGGCCTCGTGAGTGTCCCGTGAATTCCATAGGTTCAATTGAGTGAAGGTTTCCTCTGAAACTCCCGCGTGCAACGCTCGTAAAAAGCAACGTTTTGCGCCAGCAAGCGATCGATGCTGAACACGTCCCGGACACGGTCGCGGCCAGCCTCGCCAATCGCGCGGGCAAAGGAAGGATTTCCCAGGACGCGGAGAATGGCTTTGGCAATTTCTTCCGGCTTGTCCGGATCGACGAGCAAGCCTTCGCGTTCGTGCGCCAGCAATTCAGGGCCGCTGCCGCGCTGGCTGAAAATCGTGGGACAACCGCAGGCCATGGATTCTAGCGGCGCCACCGCGAAAGCCTCCGCGTAGGATGGGAATACGGCCAGTCCCGAGGTTTGATAGGCGTCAAACAATTCCGCGCGAGACACATGCCCGTGAAAGCGGACGCTCGAGCGGGCTTCGCTCGGCAGCACGGAAAGCAGGAACTCCTTCATGGAATGCCCGTCGTCCGAGCGGCCATCCTTGCCGAAAACGTGAAGCTCCGCTTCCGGCGTGGATTGCACGACGATCGGCCACGCCTTGATGAGCGAAACGATGCCTTTCTTGGCGGTGAGCGTGCCGCTGAAAACCACGCGATTCCGCAGACGCGGAAATTCGCGCGCCCGAGGCAGCGACTCAACGGGATTGTAAAGAATCGCGCTGGAGCTTAGGGGGATTTTGAAGGCTTGCTCCGTCATCCGGGCGGTATATTGGCACACGGAACATGCGTAATCGGCGCGGCGCAGCGATGCGCGCTCCAAAAAATAGGCCGTCCGATCGATGGGGCGGTGCAGTTCCGAGGCAAAATAGGTGAGCGAGCCGTGCAAACGGGTGACAACGGGAACCGGCAAACGCTTCCAGCCAGCCGCCCAGCCCTGATAATCCGGCACTTCCACCACGTCGACCTGGCCGGCGCGGACCCACTTCTGAACTTTTCGATGGAGCAGGTACCGGGAGAAAACCCAACCCATGGGATGCTCCCGCTCACGGAGCCGCAGAACCTGCACGCCTTGATCTTCCTCGGTTTCGGCGCCGCCATACCAATTCGGATAAACGCCAACGACGCGCACCTCGTGGCCTTGGCGCGCGAGGCCCCGGCCCAGCACCTGGGTCATGGTGCCGATGCCGCCGTGCGCACCGGGCGGATATTCCGAGCATATGAAACAAACTTTCATCGCAAGAGATTCACGGCCTCGCTCAGTGCCTGCCATTCCCGTTGGAGCCGATTTTCTTCAGAGCCATCTGGTACGAATTGGACTGATCCCGCAGGGAGAAATCGGTCCGCTGGGAAAGGCTGCCCCAGAGATAGAAGGGAAGCCACAATAAAGCTTTCTGGAAGCGCTTGTGCTTTTCATCCAGATGAGACCACCAAATCCAGGTAATCGTTTGCGCCAAGGTGTGCACGGGAAAGATTTCGACCACCTCGAACTGATGGAGCCGCGCAAGCTCCAGCATCCCTTCTCTCGAATACCGGCGGTAATCGGGGCGGGGATGGTAGGGCTGCATGAACGGAACGCAAAGCAGAAGGGTGCCATCGGGCTTCAGAACACGGCGCAGCTCCTGCATGACCTCGTTGGGAAACTGGACGTGTTCGAGGACGGCATTGCACACGATCGTGTCGTACCGATTGTCTTCCCGCGGGATGGCCGTTAAATCGGCGATGATGGCGTCGGGAATGTCGGACTTCAAATCACAGTGCTCGACGGATTCGGCCCCATTCTTCCCAAGAAAGTCCGTGATATCCCGCGAGCCGCAACCCGCATTGAGCACTCGCCCGCGCAGATACTTCAGGGTCGGCTTTAATTCGTCTTCCAGGCTTTGAAACACGACGGGTGATTTCATGACGCAGTTCCTCGCAGTGCAGGGACCAGGAATTGAAATTTCGTTGTCGCCAGCTTCAGGAATCCGGTGAGGACGGATACCGGCTGGCTGCGAGCGTTGGCCCGCAGATGCTTCCATCGGCGCAAGGCGGAGATTTGAGCGAGCTCGCGGCGATCCTCCGGCGACAGGTCCGGCGCTCGCCGCCAAAGCCGCTCCCATCGGTCGAGAATTTCAATGCCCTTGCCGACCGGCATATTCCAGCTGTGGCCGACCGACCGAAGCGCGGCCAAATCGTCCGCCGACCATCTTTCGCCCGTCAATGCGAGCAAGTGATCGGCGAGAACCGCCATGGCGAGTTCCTGCTGCACTTCGGCGCTGGCGTAGGAGGCTCGCCGCCCATGATTCCGCACATAGCAGAGAACCTCGGGGATCGTGCCCAGCCAGCCGCGGCGCGTCATCTCGCACCACAAGCGATAATCCTGTGAAAGGGGCAGTTCCCGGTAGCCTCCGATTTCCGTCATGGCGGAACGCTCGAAGCAAACCGCGCTGTGGATCGAAGGCGAGCGCAAGAGCAAGGCCCAGCGGAAGACGCGCGGATTATCCGGCACGGGAGTGACGGTGTGGGGAATCACACCGCCCTCATTGAATCCTTGCCAATAAGAAACGCAGGCCCGGTATTCCGGGTGCGCGGACAGGAAGCGGAGCTGCTTTTCGATGCGATCGGGCGTGGAAAGATCGTCGGCATCGGTGCGAACAACGTATTTACCGCGGGCGACCCGCAGCCCGTCGTTGGCGGCCGTATAGGGACCGCCGGATGTGGTGCGCCTAAGCAGGCGCAAGCGCGGATCGCCGCGCTGGAACTCCTCGACGATGCCGAGAGTCCGGTCGTCGGAAGCATCGTCGACGATGATGTATTCCCAGTCCGCGAAAGTTTGCTTCTGGACGCTCTCGATGGTGGCGGGCAGATAGCGAGCGCCATTGCGAACGGCGGTGAGCACGGTGACGGCGGGGATTTTCACGCGTAGGCTCCCAGCAATTCCGAAAGTGTTTCGCGCGGCGGCGCGAGTCGCCGGTGAACCTGCAGCCAAATGTCGAGCACGAACAGATTCCAAACGCGCCGCGCATACCGGCCGGCCGTCGGTGCATCCTGCACGAGCGCGCGAATGGCGTCGGGCCGGAACAGTTCTTGTTTGACCGCCGTTCCTTCCGGCAGCGTCCGGATAAGGTCGAACAGGCCGGGCTCCTGCACCCATCGGCTCAAAGGCGTATCGAAGCCCCACTTGGGACGGTCCAATATTTCCGGAGGGCAGCGGCGTCCGAGGGAGCGCTTGAGCAGAATCTTGAAATCCCGAGCGTTCTGTTTCAGTCCGCCGGGAACCCGCTGCGCGAAGCGAACGAGCCGGTAATCCATGAAGGGAACGCGCACTTCCAGGGAGTTGGCCATGGACATCCGGTCGGTAAGCGCCAGGATTTGGTCCGGGAGATAGGTCTGCTGGTCGATGAACTGGCGCCTGGAAATGGAGTCGGTTCCTGGGAATCGGTTCCACAGCGATTCGACGATTTCCTCGGTATGCCCCGCGGCGGGGAATCCGAGATTCTCGAGAGAGCGCGCATCGAAGATTTGAATGCGGTGCAAATAGCTTCGCCAAGCCATGGACGGACTCGAGGCGATGCGAAGCTCTTCCGCCCAGTGATAATGATAGCGGTCGACGAGGGGCGCGAGCCTTCGAGCGGACCCTGGCGCATGCTGAAAAACCTGGCGAATCCTGCCAGGGCCGGGATCGAGATAACGCGCATAGCCGCCGAACAGCTCATCGCCGCCCAGCCCGGACAGGCAGACCTTTACATGCTTTGCGGCCATGCGGCTGATGAGGTAATTGGGAATGATGGAGGAATCGCCCATGGGCTCGTCCATGTGCCACAGCAGGAGGGGAAGATGCTCCAGGGCGTCCCGCGGCGACGCGGACATTTCGGCATGATTGCTGCCGATCAGGCGCGCGACCGCCGCAGCGTAAGGCTTCTCATCGAATTCAGTATGCTCGAAGCCCAAGTTGAAAGTGCGAATGGGAACCGACGATTCTTTCTGCGCAGTGATGGTGACGAGGCTTGAATCGAGACCGCCGCTGAGGAAGGACGCGACGGGAACGTCGCCGCGCATGCGCAGCTTGACGGCGTCGTCGAACTCCTCTTCCAAGAGCCTTTCCGCGCGGTCGCCGGACCTGGGCGGAGCCGCCGCCAAATCCCACCACGCGCGCATATCGAACTGGTTCTCGCGGATGAAGAGGTAGTGCCCAGGAAGCAGCTTCCGGACACGCAGATACGGAGTGCCCTCGCGAGGGATATAGCCGAGCCGCAGGTAATCGGCGATGGCGTTGAGGTCCAGTTCGGCATCGAGGCCGCCCTGCGTCAACAGGGATTTGAGTTCGCTCGCAAACAGCCAGCGCGAGCCCATGCGCGCGTAATAGAGAGGCTTCACTCCCATGCGGTCGCGCGCTAGCAGCAAAGACTGGGATTTGCGGTTCCAGAGGGCAAACGCGAACATGCCGTTGAGCTTGGGCAAAAGCGCCGGACCATGTTCCTCGCAGAGATGGACGAGGACTTCGGTGTCGCTCTTCGTCGAGAACTTGTGGCCGTGCTGGACGAGCCAATCCATCAGCTCGACATAGTTGAAGATCTCGCCGTTCATCACCACGCTGAGAGACTTGTCTTCGCTGAAGATGGGCTGATCGCCGCCAGCGAGGTCGATAATGGAAAGGCGGCGCATGCCCATGGCCAGCGGACTTTCGACGAGGAAACCCTCCGCGTCGGGCCCGCGGTGGGATTGAATATCCACCATGGGCTTGAGATCCGCCAGAAGAGGCGGCTTCTGAAAGTCGAGAATGCCAGCGATGCCACACATAGGCTGTGTCTCTTTACTTGCTTCCGCGAATGATGAGATTCCATCCAAACCGCTTATGCAATTGCCGCTTCGTGGCAGCGGGAACCAGCGGCAGAAACCTGCGCAGCGGGCCAAAATGTCCGGGCCAGAGATAATGCAGTTCCATGTGAATGCCGCGGAATTGGCGAAACATCTTCCGCGCCTGGCGCTTGGAATAGACTTTGGTGAGCGGGCAGATGTTATCGGAAGTCTGGCTGTCCCATTCAGTGTAGCGGCTGATCAGATCGGCGATGCTCTTGGTTTTCCAAAGGCCGCCTTGGCGGATTCCATTGCCGAGAAGGATGGCGCCCAGCGTCATGGCGGACCATTTGTAGTAGAGCATGATGATGGCTTGGCCACCGGGCTTGAGGCAGCGATAAACCTCCTGAATGGCCTTTTCCGTTCCCGGGGTATGGTGAAGGACGCCGAAGGAATAGATCAGGTCGAAGGTGTTATCCGCGAAGGGGAGATTTTCCGCATCCTCGTTGATGAATGTTCCGGAAGCTCCCGCATCCTGAAAACGGGCGCGCGTGATCTCGACGCTCGGGAGATTGTAGTCCACGCAGACCATGCGATTTCCAGCGCGGCTCCATTCGAGAGCGTCCACCCCGATTCCGCAGCCGATCTCGAGGACGAATTTCCCGGTGTGCTCGGAAAATCGAATGGCTTCCTTCAGGAAAGGGCGATCCCAGTCGGTGTGAACCTCGAAGCGATGCTTTTCGGTCTCCTCGAAGAAGCCGTGGGAGTCCGCCGGCCGGGAGCTGTGCGCGACCCCGCAGGGGCGCGTGCCCCAGAATTTGCGGACCGCAGCCTTGAGGGCTTTTGGTTCGATTGCTTCGGGTGTTTGCGTGGTTTCGGTTATCATGACGCCTTCCTGAATTTCCACCGCACGGTCCAAGAGCAGGGAAGCTGCTGAGTTCCCGCGAGAACAAGCACGCGGCCTTCTTTCTCGACGCCATATTCCGGGAGAAACGTGCCGCCGCGAATAGCCATCGAGATGTTTCGGGGAGCGGCAATGGTCATACTGGCGGATGATCCATCCGCTCCCTGCCACTCCAATTTTCCGAATCCGCTTTTCTCGTCGTGTTGCAGTGAGCCCCAGGCCGCATTGCCGAGGCAGACGCGCGAGTCGAACCGGACGCGAGTCGAACCTTCGATCCTCTCGTCGAAGAGGAGGGTGTCCGGTTCCTCAAAACGCCATGTGCGAGACAAGACGATGTCAGGATGCAGGCGGCGGAACGCCTCGCAGCGGAATTCCGCGGCGACACCCGGAAGGGTTTTCCAGACGCCGCCTTGCGGGCAGTACCAAGGGGCCAGAAATCTTTCATTCTGTTTGGTGATGGCGGGAGAAAGGCCATCGAGCGAAGTTACGTTCTGGGCTTCGGCACAATGGTAGAAATGCCATTTCGCATCCGAGGAGCTGAAGAAGCTGCCGGGCTCGCACACGAGCACGTGACCGTTCCACCACAGTTCGTAACTGCCGCGTCCCGCATCGCCGTGTGGGCCAACGCCGTCGCGGCAATCGCCGTGAGCGACTAGTTCGGCGCCAAGCGTTGTCGAGCGCAGAATAGCGAATCCCCCCTGGGGAAAGAGTTGGACGCCAACTGTTCCCTGAGGTTCAGGGACGTGGGGGCACAGGCCACAGTAAAAAATCGTCAAGGGCGTAACGGCCGTGTGCCGGGGCGGCTCCTGCAACAAGCCATAGTGATATGCCGCGGCGAGCAAGCCCCACAAATCCGAGATGGTGCGGTCTGGCGAGTTGTCTCCAAACCGCGGCAGAGATCCGTCCGGGCGAAGCAACTGATTCGCCAGGCGAAACATGGAATGGATGCGACTCTCAAAACCGGCGGGCAGTGAGCGATGATCCCGGCGGCAAGCCAGCCAATATTCCAGGGCGGTACGACACAAGAGCAGATGATAGTGGCTCGACTGCTCAGCGAAGGTTCCGTCTTCGAGCACCAACTGCGGAAAGAATTCGTCCCAGATTGCAAAAGCCCGTTCGCGCCACTCAGCCGCCTGTTCGCAGTCCGCCAGCGCAGCGCCGGCCAGAAACAGCCCGCGCGCATCATTGAGCAAATGATTGTGCAGCCCAAGCCCGTATTCCACGTTGGAAGCCAGTTGAATGGCATCTTTCCAAAGCTGCCGCTTGATGGCGACGATCAGAGAGGAGATCTCTGGAGCGCCGCTGCGACGGATCCAGAATGAGGCGGCCGTTAACGAGCCGATTCGCTCGGCAACCGTGTAGGGCCATAAAGCGGCCGCGGAATCCTTCGAGCGGCCATTGAGCCACTGCGACAGATCGCGAAGCAGCACTTCCGGCGCGCTTTCATGACCGAAAGCCGCGGCCTCGGCGTAGCGGAGCGCCCAATAGAGGCGATGGTAGGCATGAACGTCCTCGACATCGCCGCGCGTTTCCAGCGATTGCGCGTCGACGGCTCCTGTGCGACCGCCCGCGAGCCGATATTCGCCATGCAACTGTGCGTCAACCTCCGCGAACAAGCCATCCAAGTGCAGCGGGGGAGAGTCGTCCTGGGAACCGATGTCGCAAAAAATGGGGTAGACCCGATCCGAGAACGCGGGCATCGCGTCATGGGCGCCGTTGCCAATGCGAACGCGGATATCGCCGTTTCGTCTTCGAGGGCGCAGAACGTCTCTTCGCAACTGGTAGAAAGAGAGACGAAGAGGCAAGAGCAGCGTGCCCACGCCGGCTTTCCAGCGCCCGGTTCGCCAGCACTGCCGCATAAAATTCGTACGCTCCGCTTGGGAAACCATCGGTGTCGTGTGACTCCCGCTAAGCAGACTTTGCTACGGCGTCGCGTGCCGGAATGCTTTGTTCGAGAAACAAACGGACCTGGCGAACGACACGTTCGGTGGCGCGACCATCGTCGTAGGTGCAAATTTCCCGGACCAGCCGCTTTCTTCCATCGGCCAGGCGGCCGGGCTCTTCGAGCGCCGATCCAATGGCCTGAATGAGTTCGCCTTTGCTATAGGTGATTTCCAGACCGCCCGAGCGCGAGATCGGCAGGTAGTGCTCCTGGAGATAGAGATCCCGGGAAGTCCGTTCATACCTTCGGCCGGGAGTGTCGTCGTAGGCAGGGCCGATCTGCGGACGGTCGAAGATCGCACCGTCCACGGCCATGGTGGACGCAATGTTGACATGCACGCTGCCATGGAACAGGCACGAAGCCAGCTTTTGAATATCGCGGCGGCGCATGTTGGAGTGGCCGCTGATTCGGCCCGTCGGCCAGGGATCGTCATAAACAACGTGCTTGGCCCGCTTCAGGATGGGCATCCACCTTTCGATCGGATCGACGGGATGATTGCGAAACAGAATGATCGGGTCGTGGGGAATCTCATGCCGGTCGATGGCTTCATCGATCTGCTGAAGGAATCGCGGCTCGTGCGGAGCGCAGAAAAAATAGCCTCCACCGAAAAGGATCACGGGCCGTCCCGATGGAAGAGAAAGCTGGCGGCGCCAAAACTCTTCGTCCCAGCAGAATGCGGGATTCCAATAGAAATCAAATTGCGGCGAGCCGACGATCTCAATCTGGGAAGGATCGACGCCCGGATAGGCGCGCCGCAGCTCCGCGGCGTTGTAACGATTCCAGACCATGTAGCGGTCGAAATGCACGGCCATCCATCCGCGCGTGGTGACGTTATCGAAGGACAAAATGGAGGTGCACAGCGGCGCGCCTCGCTGGGCGCAAACCCGCAGGACCATTTCTTCGTTTAGCAGAAAGGGAGTAAGACTAAAGGCCGCATCGGGACGCAGGCGATCGATCTGCTCCCGAATCTCTTTCACGTTTGTGTCGGTTTCCCAGAGTTCCTGCTCCTTTCGGGGCAGCCACTGCACGGTGCCGGGTATGGAAAACGCGGCATGAAACATGGTCTTTCTGGTCCTTCGGCGCCATCGGTTATAGGCGGAGCGCCCCAGGCCGGCGCGACGCTCCCAAATCGGTTCCGAGGGAGTGGCCAGCCGCTTTTTGTGGAGTAGATTCATCCAACTGCGAACCCGGTCGTACCGATTGCCGATGCGAGCCTCGGGAAGCAAGTGCACTTCGGCGCCGGCTTTTTTCAGTTCGCTCTCCAGTTCGTCATCGCGCCAGCCGAGGAGGATTACCGGGTCCGCCACCTCGCGGATTTGGTCGAGCATGCCCGTTCGCAAAATGTACCGGACAGAAAACTGAATGCTCATGGGAATCAGCAGGCGCGGTTTGCTCATGGAGTTGTGCTCTTGGGAATGCCCGGAACGGCCGCAGCAGGAGCAGCGCCGGCGGCCGGGGCCGATTTTTCGTTCCGCGGCATCATCCAGCGCGCGATCTTTCTCTTGGCTCGATATCCTTTGCGCCGCAGCCAGTCCGAGGGACTGAGCGCGGTGCTTCCAAACGCTCTCCATTCGCGTTCAATTCTCTGAATCTCCTCGACCTGTTCCAGAGTTTTGTGCGGGGAAGCGGAGCAGGATGCAACGGGTTCACACGCGCGCAGGAGAAAACCGACCTGTCCCATGCCAAACACGATGTTCATGGAAACAAGCTCGAATCCGACCGCGCGGAAAAGTTCCAGGGCTGTCGATTGGGTAAGCCAATAGCAGTGGTCTACTTTAACGAAGGTTTCCGGAGCGCCCATCAGCCGGCACATCTCCATGAAATCCGCGATGTCGCAGAAAAAGAGGCCTTGCGGGCTCAGGAGGCTGCGAATTCGGCCGAGCGAGAGGCGCAGGTCGAACAGATGTTCGATGCTGCGGCACAGCAGAATCAAATCGAAGCGATCCGTGGTGTCCCAGTCTTCCAGCGAACCCACCACGGCATGGAGCCCGACGGCTCGCGCGGCGGCAATCTCATCGGTGGCAGGATCGAGCACCGTGGCGCGCAAGCCAAACTCCTTCACAAACTCGCGAGCCACAATTCCCGCGCTGCCGCCCACGTCCAGCAGAGTTCCTTCACGGCTCCGCGGAACATAACCGGAGAGCGTGCGGACCAGCGTCCTGGCATATTGTGTTTGGTTCGCCTGGACCTGCGCGATCGTGTGAGAGACGCCATTGAACTGGCAGCTCACGGTGCGGTAGGCGCCACTCGAATAAAATTCCGAATAACCCGCGGCCGAGAAACGGTCCACAAGATAAAACAAACCACAGTCCAAACACAGAGCCATGCGCAATGGGAGCCCGTATCTGTCGCTCGCCGACACAAGGACATGGCGAGGAGACGAGCAGATATTGCAGGAGGTGGCGCTTTCCCGCTGCAACCGGAGCAGACGATCGGCCTCCGGGCGGCAGCGCCTTCTCCGCCGCTCCAAATCAGATGGGTGAATCAGAAACATGGGACTCCAAGGGCCTGAGAGAGAAACGTCCCGCGCCGAGAGATTTGCCGCCCTGCGTTTTGAATTTTCATGGCTCAGTCGCTCAGTACCAGAGGATCGCGAATCGCTTCGGACGAAGGCAGCGAGCCGGTGACTTCCCAGCGGACACTGGGAGCCAGGCAGCCCAGCAGCATTTCGGGATCGTCGTTTCCGGTGACATCCAGCATGATGCTATCGGACAGGAAACGCGCATCGCCCGAACCCGCGGCGACGGCCAGCAGCTTGAAGTAGACGCTGTAGACGCCGGGACGGAGCCAAAGGCCGGGGAATCGAACGCAAATCTGGTGGACACCCGCCTGGTTCGCGACATTCAGATCGCGGCTATTGGAAGGAACCACGACCATGGCCTCCCCATTCACATCCTGAATGATGCAGAAGAGACGGAAGCTAGGAACTCGCTCGACCAGTTCCAGCGTGCAATCCACCTGAAAGCTTTCACCGGATTCGATGCTTCCGGGATTCTGCCCGTTCACGCGGATGGAGGCGAACCGAGTCTGCATATGGCCGGAATTGGGACGCTCCCGCACCTGGCTTTGCGTGTAGCTGTAGAGAACCTGCTCAATGGGACCTGCGCTCGCGATGCGCCCCTGCTCCAGGCAAATTCCCCGGTTGCACAAGGTGCGCACCGCGGCCATGTTGTGGCTGACAAAGACGACCGTACGGCCTTCGTGCGCGACCTCGTTCATTCGGCCAATACATTTCTTTTGGAATGCCGCATCGCCGACAGCCAGCACTTCGTCCACAAGCAGGATCTCGGATACCAGGTGCGCGGCGACCGCAAAGGCGAGGCGCAGATACATACCACTTGAGTAACGTTTGACGGGAGTGTCGAGGAATTTCTCGACCTCGGCGAAGGCCACAATTTCATCAAACCGGGCCTCAATTTCCGCCCGCTTCATGCCCAGGATCGCGCCATTCAGGTAAATGTTTTCTCTTCCAGTAAGCTCGGGGTGAAAACCGGTTCCTACTTCCAACAGAGAACGAATCCTCCCGCGAATGCCCGCCCGGCCTTCGGTGGGGTTCGTGATGCGCGACAAAATCTTCAGAACCGTGCTTTTTCCGGCGCCGTTACGGCCAATCAGACCGAGCACTTCCCCTTGCTTTACGTCAAAACTTACATCGCGTAACGCCCAGATTGTAGGAGACTTACCCGAGGAGCTGTACTCATTTTTATTCCAGACAGTGCGAAAGCGGCGGACGGGGGCACCAACCACATGACGCAAAGTGTCACGCAGGGAGCCATACGTCTCCCGAGCGCCGATTTCGTATCGCTTGGAGAGGTTCTCTACACGAATGGCAATCTGGGTCATGGTTTAGGTTTTGCAGGCCAGTCCGAGGCTGATCCACTGCCACACGTGGAAGCTGTTATCTCCCTGACCGGAGCAATATTCGTGCCATTGTTCACGCACCGTGCTGGGATCAAGCCAAGCATTTCCATAAGACTGCAAGGCGGCGTCGATACATTCCTGGGCCCAGAACTTGAGGGGGCCTCGCAGCCATTCGCGCTGCGGCGTTTGGACCGGGCGCTTGGGAGCTTCCACAAGGGACTTGGAGATTAAACGCCGCGCGACTTCGCGTAACAACTTTTTGCGCGTGCCATTTTCGATTTTGCGCTGCCGGGGCTGTCTCAGTGCCAGTTCAAAGAGGCGATGATCGAGAAACGGCTCGCGCAATTCCACGGATGCGCGCATGGAAATGCGATCGTTGAAGCGCAGCGCCTTGGGGATCTTGGTGTATCTCGTGTCCACGTACTGACGGTTGCGAAGGGCGTCTGGAAAAGGCGACGGCGAAACAAAGGGTTTTGCCAGCGAGGCGAACTCGGCCAGAAGGCATTCGCTTCGCGTGGTGCGTTGCTGGGTGCCCTGGATGGGAGACGCGGACGTGCTCCCATTGCCGTTGGAGGCGTAGTAGTCGTAGCCGGCCCACTGTTCATCCATGCCCTGGCCATCCATCACCACGATGACGCCGTTGGCTCGCGCACGCTCGAATAGCCGCGCATATGCCAGCGTGGGAATGCCGCCGAATGGCTCGCTTTCGTGCGCCTGTACGGATGCGGCGAGAGCAGGCACCTCCTCGGGATGGAGCTGGTAGACCATCGAGGGATGGACCGTGCCTTCGAGCATGAGTTTCACCCACGGCAACTCGTCGTAGTTCGGATCGCCGGTCACATAGGTGAAGGCTTCGATGTCGCTATTCGCGCCCTGCAGGGATTGCACCAGCGCGAGCAGGATGGAAGAATCCAAGCCACCGCTTAGATTGATGCCCACGGGCACGTCGGAACGGAAGCGCAGCCGGACGCTATCTTTGAGGATGGCCAGGTATTCTTCCTGCACGGTTTCCTCAGGACGCAAATCCAAATCGCATCCGGTCCGCTCGGCAAGGTCGTACCAACACTTCACCTGGACGCGTCCGCCATCCCACGTGAGGGAATGACCAGGGGGAAGGGAATGGATGTTCTCCCAAAACGTCCCGTCGGAATGATCGTGCAGGCCCTCGGCAAAATAAGTGGCCCAAGTGGCGGCATTCATGCGCCGCGGCGCGCCCGCCGCAAAGAGCGTTTGAATTTCGC
>Ga0307373_10006370_pt1 | contig 18814 bp, 18 predicted proteins | sample OX2MG_FD_202534 | JGI IMG/M metagenome (GOLD analysis project Ga0307373, IMG submission 202534) | Soil microbial communities from Risofladan, Vaasa, Finland - OX-2 | ecosystem: Environmental > Terrestrial > Soil > Coastal area > Acid sulfate soil | place: Finland: Risofladan, Vaasa | collected...
CGGTTACGCTTAGGCCCGCCGAAGGTGAGGTTCGCCGTCGTCTCCGGCACGAGGATCTTGCCGATCAGCCTGCCGGTCTCGGTCACGCACTGGACACCGTCACCCGCGCCGATCCAGAGCCGCCCGCTGGTATCCACCCGGAATCCGTCCGGGATGCCCGGCGTGATGTCGGCCAGTACGTCTCCGCCGCGCAGCGACCCGTCGTTGCGAACGTCGAAGGCCCTGATGTGACGCGGTGCCTGCTCATCGGTGAGGAATCCCGAGTCGGCGACATAGAGCCGCGACTCATCGGGGGAGAAGGCAAGGCCATTGGGCATCACGAAGTCATCGGCCTGGATGGTCAGCGTTCCCGTGGCCGGGTCTAGCCGGTAGACATTGCAGCCCGGGATTTCCTGGGCCGCCTTGTTGCCTACGTAGTCGGAGATGATCCCGTAACTCGGATCAGTAAACCAGATCGAGCCGTCTGACTTCACAACTACGTCGTTCGGCGAATTCAGCCGACGGCCCTCGAAGGAGTCGGCGAGCACCGTAACGCTGCCGTCGTACTCCGTCCGGATGACGCGGCGGGCTCCCTGCTCGCAGGTGACCATGCGGCCTTCACGGTCACGCGTGTTTCCGTTGGCGTGGCCGGTCCCGGCACGGTGCAGGCTCACCTGACCTGAGGTCTCGTCGAGGCTGAGCATCCGCTGATTCGGGATATCGCTCCAGATCAGGCACCTCAGATCGGCGAAGTACAACGGCCCCTCGGCCCAGCGGCAGCCCGTGTAAAGCCTCTCCAGCCAGGAGACCGGGTCAAAGCAGTCCCTGAATTCCGGCTCGATGACCTCGTACACGGGCTCGGGCACCCGCTCCCCCCGCACTGGCGTGAGGCCGCCCTGGATGGTCGTCGTCTCCGTCATGACGTTCTCCTGTCCCGGAGGCTAGTTCTCACCGAGCGCTCGCCGGAGGACCGCGACGGTCCCCGCGAGATTGTGATCCAGCACGCACGAATTGCCTTCGTTCCTGTACAAGAGCTCGGCCAGCCCGGTCTCAGATCGTCTGACGGTCTGTCTGTAGTACGGAAAAAGTACCAAGAGACTTGACGTCCCGGCAACCCATCCGTAACACTTCAGGCGTCCGTCAGATTGACAGACGATCGGGTGATCCGACAAGAGGTCGGCTAGCGGAAGTGGGCGGAGGCAGCATGGCCCGCGAAGTCCGCGGTCGCTTCCAGCCCTCCCCCGGCAGCGACCGCGGTGACCCGCATTGCCTGACCAGCTAGCCGCAAGTGACATGTTCGCCCATCGCCTCGAGGAGGACGCCCCGGTGAGACCAGGCATCGACGGAAAGGTCGCGGTGGTCACTGGTGCCGGCCACGGGATCGGCCGGGCCAGCGCCTGGCGGCTGTCGACGGAAGGCGCCCGGGTCGTCGTGGTGGATCTTGACGGCGACGCGGCGCGTGCGGTTGCCGCGAGTCTCCCCACCGACGCCGTGAGCGTCCAGGGAGATGTCTCGCAGGAGAGCACCATCGATGCCTACATGGAGGCGGGGATCGACCGGTTCGGGCGCGTCGACCTGCATCATCTCAACGCCGGCATCAGCGGGTCACTCGCGGCCATCCCGGACCTGACGGCTGATGACTTCGACACGGTGATCGGCGTCAACCTCCGCGGCGTGTTCCTCGGCCTGCGCGCGGCCTTCCGGCACTACCGCGACCGGGAGGCGACCGGCGCGATCGCCATCACGGCCTCCATAGCGAGCCTGCGGGGGAGCGCCGATCTGCTCCCCTACCAGACGTCGAAGCACGGCGTCCTCGGCCTGCTGCACGGCGGCGCTGTCTATGGCGGCCCGCTGGGCATCCGCGTCAATGCCGTGGCACCCGGCATCGTGCCGACCGAGTTGTTCGCCGCCGCTGCCACGGCGTCCGGCGGCAAGAACGACATGACGATCCGGGCGAGCACGACACCGCTTCGCCGAGCGGGAACGCCGGACGACATCGCCGGGGTCGTGCTCTTCCTGCTCAGCGACGATGCCGCCTACGTCACCGGCGAGTGCGTGTCGGCCGACGGCGGGGCAGCCATCGTGTCCTCTGTCCGCCCGTCCGGCGGCGCCGGGGCCTGGGACTTCCGGGCCGCCGATCAGCGAATGTACGGCTAGGTACCCGCGTCCCCACCGATCACGTCCGCAGATATGGAGCTTTGCATGGCAACACCCGACGCCGCTGACAGCTACGAGAAGGGCCTGAAGGTCCGTAAGGAAGTCCTCGGCGAGGCGCACGTCGAGCGCTCGCTCGATGACGTGACGGATTTCGGCCGGCCTGTCCAGGAGCTCGTGACTGCCTACTGCTGGGGCGAGGTCTGGAGCCGGCCCGGCCTGGATCGCAAGACCAGGAGCCTGATCAATCTCGCGATGCTGACGGCGCTCAACCGGATGCACGAGCTGTCCGTGCACGTGCGGGGCGCCATCAACAACGGCTGCGCCCCCGAGGAGATCCAGGAAGCGCTGCTGCAGACCGCGGTCTACTGCGGGGCGCCGGCGGCGCTCGAGTCCTTCCGCGTGGCCGAGCGAGTCCTCAAGGAGGAGGGCATCGGTGGCTGGTAACGTCACCCCGCTCGCACCGACCGCCCTCGTCGCGTTCATCGGCCTCGGCCGCATGGGCCTGCCGATGGCGAGCCTGCTGGCAGAGGCCGGGTACAAGGTCACCGGCTACGACGTCACGCAGGCCGGCCGGGAGGCGCTGGCGGCTCGCGCGCCCGCGGCACGCGTAGCCGCTACCGCCGCCGATGCCGTCGCCGGCGCCGATGCCGTCATCCTCATGCTGCCGGATTCCTCCGTGGTGAGCAGCGTGCTCGAAGCCGGCGGCGTGCTGGGCGCGCTGCCGGCGGGCGCGGTGCTGATCGACATGGGCTCGTCCGAGCCCACCGAGACGCAGCGGCTCGCGCAGCTGGCCCGGCGGCGGGGCGTCGACATCGTCGACGCCCCGGTGTCCGGTGGTGTCTCGGCCGCGGCCAAGGGCTCGCTGACCATCATGGTCGGTGGTGCGCAGGCCGCCGTGGAGGCCGTCCGTCCCGTGCTGGACATCCTCGGCGCCCGGGTGCTGCATGTCGGCCCGGCCGGCGCGGGTCATGCGGTGAAGGCCCTGAACAACCTGCTCTCGGCGACCCATCTGCTGGTCACCTCCGAGGCGATGCTGGTCGCCGGCAAGTTCGGGCTTGACGTGGCGACCGTCCTGGACGCCATCAATACCTCCAGCGGGCGGAGCGGCTCGACGGAAAGCAAGTGGCCGGCCTTCATCCTGCCGGAGACCTTCAACTCGGGCTTCGACCTCCGGCTGATGGTCAAGGACATGAGGATCGCTCTCGGCCTGATCGGGGCCACCGATGGTGTCGCGCCGCTGTCGGCGGCCGCGCTCGCGCTGTGGGACGCCGCGGGCACGCACCTCGGCGCCGCGGCGGACCACACCGAGATCGTCCGCTGGCTGGAAGCGGGCGCACCGGGCGCCTCCCGGCCGGGAGCTGGTGAATAGGTGCCACAGATTACGCGGTGGTTGCCAGCATATGACGGCGGTGCTACATTTCGCCTACTAACCGACTGTCAGACAATCAGACAAGATTGGGGTTGCAGATGAAAACTCGCGGTTCGGTCGTCATGAAAGCGCCCGGGACTTACGAGACTGTTGACCTCGAACTCGACGAGCCACGTCAGGGCGAGCTCCTGGTCAAGATGGTCGCGACGGGCATGTGCCACTCCGACGACCACTTCGCCACCGGCGACGTCACCCCGGCGATATACCCGTGGCTCGGCGGCCACGAGGGCGCGGGGATCGTCGCGCAGGTTGGCCCGAACACCCCCGGCTGGCAGGTCGGCGACCACGTGATCACGTCGTTCCTGCCCGGCTGCGGCAGGTGCCGCTGGTGCGCGGCCGGCATGCAGAACATGTGCGACCTCGGGGCGACGCTGCTGATGGGGTCGCGCTTTGACGATCTGGGCAGCTACCGGATGACCCTCTCCGATGGCACCCCGGTCGGCCAGATGTGCGGTCTTGGCACCTTCGCCGAGCACACGGTGATCAGCGTGCTGTCCGCGGTCAAGGTCGAGGACAAGAGCCTGCCGCTGCAGAGCCTGTGCCTGCTGGGCTGCTGCGTCGGCACCGGCTGGGGTTCCGCGGTCAACTCGGCCAATGTCCGGCCCGGCGACGTCACTGTGGTCATCGGCATTGGGGGCGTCGGGATTAACGCGGTCCAGGGCGCCCGCCATGCCGGAGCCGACCACGTCATCGCGGTGGACCCGGTGGAGTTCAAGCGGGAGAAGGCGCTGGAACTCGGCGCGACCCGGGCGTTCGCTGATGTGTGGGAGGCGATCGACTACGCCAAGAGCCTGACCAACGGGCAGGGCGCCGACAATTCCATCGTCACCGTCGGCATCACCACCGGAGAGCACATCGCCCAGGGCTTCGCCGCGATCCGCAAGGCCGGCACGACGGTTGTCACCGGCATCGGCAACAGCAAGGAGACGGGGATCCCGGTCTCGCTCGCCGAGCTCACTCTTTACCAGAAGCGGATTCAGGGCGCGCACTTCGGCGCGTGCAGTCCGAGCGGCGATATTCCCCGCCAGGTGCAGATGTATCGCGATGGCAGCATCAAGCTCGACGAACTGATCACCAGGACGTACTCGCTGGACGAGATTGCCTCGGCCTACGAGGACATGCACGCCGGAAAAATCATCCGGGGAGTCGTTGTCTTCGACTGACGATCTCGTCAGCTCGATGACGTCGCGTGTTACCGGTTATTCAGTCGGCCCGGACGACATGTTCCGCCGGGATTCCCTGCCGGTGGCACTTCATAACACTGAAGAGGAGAAGAGTATGCGTAAAGCAAGCTGGGCAAAGCCTCCCCGGCGCAGGCTGGGCGCAGCGCTCGGTATCGGCGCCCTGGCAGTCATTCTCGCGGCGTGCGGATCCAGCAGTTCAAGTAGCTCGCCATCGGGGAGCAGCTCGAGTTCTAGCGGCAAGAAGAGCATCAGCATCGGCCTGAGCAATTACTACTCGGGCAACCTGTGGCGCAAGGAGATGGTGGCCAGCTTCGTCCAGCAGGCTCAGGTAGCCCAGAAGGAGGGTTACGTCAGCAAGTTCACCACGGCTGACTCCAACGGCTCTGTCCCGCAGCAGGCGTCGCAGATCGAGTCGATGATCGTCCAGGGCTACAACGCCATCGTCATCGACGCTGCCTCGCCCACGGCTCTCAATGGCGCGATCGCCAAGGCCTGTGCCGCGCATATCACGGTCGTCGTCTTCGACTCCCTGGCCACGGCGCCGTGCGCCTATAAGGTCGCGACGAGCTACGAGAAGTACGGGCAGCTGGAGACGCAGTACCTCGCCGACCAGCTGCACGGCAAGGGCAACGTCCTGATTGTCCGCGGCATCGCCGGCAACTCGGTTGACAACGACATCTACAAGGGCATGCAGGACATTCTGTCCAAGTACCCGAACATGAAGGTGGTCGGCCAGGTCCACGGTGAGTTCACCGAGTCGGTGACCCAGCAGGCCGTCGCCGGCATCCTGCCGAGCCTGCCCCACGTTGACGGGGTGCTGACCGAGGGTGACGACGCGGGCGGCGCCCTGAAGGCCTTCCAGCAGGCCAACAAGAAGCCCCTCCCCCTGGTCATCATGGGTAACGCGGGCCAGGACCTGCAGGAGTGGACGGCGCTGCTGAAGACCCAGCCCAGCTACCAGACGATCTCTGTCTCCTCCTACCCGAGCATGTCGTCGGTCGCCCTGTGGGAAGCGTCCATGATCGCCAACGGCAAGAAGGTGCCGAAGCTGGTCTACGCGCCGGTGCTGACCATCCCGAAGGAGAACCTGCCGGCCTGGACCAAGGCCATGTCCTACACCCAGATCGCCAACACCGCCCTGACCCAGGCAGACGCCGAGAAGTTCGTCGCTGCCTCGGCAGCCGGCAAGCCGATCTACGTGGCGTCTCCGCTGCCCAACGGCACGGGCCTGGTCGGAAGCTAGCCCCGAGGCGGGGCCGGAGGGCTCAGCCTTCCGGCCCCGCTGTCGAATGACACGGGAAGGACGCGGAAAGGACGTGGGGAAGGACGTGGGCACGTGGCAGACGCCACTCGTTCGGTAACGCTCCGGGTCACCGGCGTTTCTAAGCGGTTTGGCACGACCCAGGCGGTCGAGGACGCGTCCTTCGTCGTCCGGGCCGGCGAGCTGATCGGCATCGCCGGTCATAACGGCGCGGGCAAGACAACGCTCCTCAACGTGGTCGCCGGCCAGCTTCGGGGGGACTCGGGCACCGTGGACCTGGCCGGGCAGCCCCGCGAGGCCACCGCGGCGGCGCCGGCGCCGAACGACGCGGGGATCCGGATCGTGCACCAGGAGCTATCCCTGAGCCCGGCGCTCCGGGTGGACGAGACCGCGGCGGTCTTCGACCGCAAGGCCGGCGCCTTCAGCTGGCGGCGCCAGGCCTGGCGCAAGCTCCGGGACGTCCTCGACGAGATGTTCCCCGGGCACGGTATCCGGCCCGGACTGCTGATCGGGGATCTGTCGATATCGCGCCGTCAGATGATCGAATGTGCCTGCGCGATGCTGTCGCGGGGCCGCGAGCCCGTGCTGCTCATCCTCGATGAGCCGACGTCATCGCTGGGAAATACGGCTACGCAGACGTTCTATGCCTACCTGCGCAAGCGCGCTGAGCAGGGCCTGAGTGCGATCATTACCACGCACCGGCTCAATGAGATGGTCCACTACCTGGACCGGATCTACGTCATGCGGGACGGAAAGGTCATCAGCGAGCAGGGCGGTCCCGGCACGACGAAGGAATCGCTGGTCCGCGCCATGGGCGTCGGTGCCCATGAGGCCCAGGCCGGGCGGCCCGCCGCCGGTCCCGCACCGGCCGGCCGGCCCGTGGCGGCGGCGGGCCAGGCCGAGCCGGCGGCAGGCGGCGGCGAGCTGCGGGTAGAGATCGCGGAACGGGACGCGGGCGCCGACGGGGCCGGCCCGATCAGGGTGCGGGCGGGTGAGATCGTCGGGCTCGCGGGCCTGGAGGGCCACGGCCAGCTGGAGGTGCTGGAGGCGCTGTCGCATTCGGCCGCCTCACCGCGGCGGTCGATGAAGCGCACGGCGCACCAGCAGGTGCGGGTAACCGGCAGCGCGAGCTATGTCAGCGGTGACCGCCGGGTGCGGGGCATCTTCCGGTACTGGAGCCTGGCCGGCAACGTGTCCATCTCCAGCCTGCGGGCGGTGTCCACGGCGGGCTTCGTGTCTCCGGCCGAGGAGGCCGGCCTGGCCGCGCGCTGGGCCGGCCTCCTCGGCATCAAGGCCGCGCCCCGGGACCCGATCACCAGCCTGAGCGGCGGCACGCAGCAGAAGGCGCTGATGGCCCGGGCCCTGGCGGCGGGCGGCGATGTGCTCCTGCTCGAGGACCCGACGCGCGGCGTGGATCAGTCCACCAAGGACGACGTCTATGCCCTCCTCCGCGAGCAGGCGAGCCAGGGCAAGTGCGTCATCTGGTACTCGACGGAGAACGACGAACTGCAGTACTGCGACCGCATCCTGGTCTTCCGCGGCGGCCGCATCGTCGGGACCCTGCTCGGCCCGGAAGCATCGGAAGACGCGATCCTCTCCACGTCATTCGCAGGGAGCGTGTGATGACGCAGGATACTGACGCGAGTGCCGCCGAATCGCTAGATGCCCCGGCGCGCCTGAGCCGGGCGGCGCAGCTGATGCGAACGCCGAGCGGCGCGCCGCTGCTGGGCATGTGGTTCCTGCCCACGGTCGCGCTGGTCATCATGCTGGTGGCGATCTTCTCGATCCAGCCGACCGCGTTCAGTTACACCGGGCTGTCCCTGGTGCTGGGGGGCTCGTTCCCGCTCGTCCTGGCCGCCCTGGCGCAGATGTTCGTCATCGCCGGAGGGGACATCGACCTGGGCATCGGGTCCTTCGTGAGCCTGGTCAACGTCATCTTCGCCGTGACGCTGGAAAAGAACGTCCTGCTGGGCACGCTATTCCTGATCGGCCTGGTGGTCGCCAACGCACTGATCGGCGTGCTGATCACCGTCCGGAGACTGCCGTCGATCGTCGTCACGCTCGGCATGGCCTTCATCTGGCTGGGCATCGCGATCACGATCCTGCCCAATCCCGGCGGCACGGTCCCGGCGCCGATCGTCAGCTTCGTCAACCTGTCACCGCCGGTCATTCCCGGCGTGGTCCTCGGCATCGTCATCGTGACGATCGTGACCAGCTGGTTCCTGATGAGGACGCGCTACGGGGCGGTCCTGCGGGCCACTGGCAGCAACCCCGAGGCCGTGACGCGGGCCGGCTGGTCCGTGCTCAAGGCCAAGATCGTCCTCTACGGGATCGCCGGCATCTTCGGCGTGCTCTCCGGAATGGTCCTGAGCGGCCAGGCGACCTCGGGCGACCCGAACATCGCGCAAAGCTACATCCTGCTGAGCATCGCGGGCGTGATCGTCGGCGGCGGCAGCTTCGCGGGCGGCGACGTGTCTCCCGGCGGAACGGTCGCCGGGGCACTGGTCATCGGCCTGATGGCCGCACTGCTGCAGTTCCTGAACATCTCCTCGAACTACCAGGTCGGTGCCCAGGGCCTCACGCTCGTTGTCATCCTCCTCTTCCGGGTGGGACTCTCCCTGCTCCGGCGGGGGCGGCAGAGCCGGATCACGGAGGCGCGGGCATGAGCGCGCACGGCATTCAGCAGTCACCGGCAGGTAGCCCCGGCGCGCGGGCCGGTTCCCCGCGATGGCGCGGCGTGCCGCGGTTCGCGTCCGGGCCGGCGTTCATCGGCGCGGCGGCGGTCTGGATAGCGACCTGGCTGATCGCCGGCCACGGCTTCTTCGGGACGCTGTCCATCGGCGTCACCGTCGCGACGTTCCTGGTCATCGTCGGCATCGGGCAGATGTTCGTGATCACCTCGGGCAGCGGCGCCATCGACCTGTCGGTGCCGTACGTCATGACGCTGAGCGCTTACCTGGGCACCCAGGTCATGAACGGCGATAACGGGAAGCTCGTCGCCGGCCTGGCGGCAGCGCTGCTGTGCGGACTGGTCGCGGCGGCGCTGAACATCATCCTGATCGAGGTCGTCGGGATACCGCCGCTGGTGGGGACGCTCGCGGTCGGCTTCGTGATCCAGACGGTGATCCTGGTCCACTCCAGCTCCTCTAACGGCGTGCCGAGCCCGGCCCTGGCGACCTTCGTTAACGCCAAATGGGGACCGCTGCCGGTCTTCGGGCTGCTCGGCATCGCCGTGGCGGTCATCTTCGCGGTGGTGCTGAAGCGCACTAGCTACGGCCGGCGGGTCGAGGCCGTCGGGCAGAGCGACACGGCCGCCCGGCTGGCGGGCATCAGCCCGCATCGAGTGCGCGCCGTCGCCTATCTCATCTCCGCCCTCATGGCGGCCCTGGCCGGAATGTTCCTCGCGGCCTACAGCGGCGGTGCGTCGCTGGACCTGGGAACGCCTTACCAGCTGGCGTCGATCGCCGTGGTGGTCCTCGGCGGATCGCTGATCGCCGGGGGCCGCTCTACCGTCTCCGGGGTCTGGGCCGCCGCGGTAATGCTGACCATCCTCATCACGCTGGTGAACGTCACTCACGCCAGCGGCGGCGTGCAGGACATCCTCGAGGGCGGGCTGATTGTCCTAGTCCTGGCCTTCGCGTCGTCACCGTCCAGAACCTGACCGCGCGGGGCGCCCCTTTCCGGTGCCGCCTGACCTGCAAGGAGTTGCATGACCGAGATTGACTATGAGGTCGCATCGCCGTCGGCGTACTCCGCGTCGAAGCAGGCAAGCTGATGGATTTCGGTGTCGCGTTTCCGGCGTCGCCGCAGGCGTATCGTGACGTCGAGCTCGCGGAAAAGCTCGGATTCACTCATGCCTGGCTCGATGACTCCCAGCTGCTGTTCAGCGATCCGTATGTGAGCCTGGCTCTCTGTGCCGTCCATACCTCGAAGATCGCCCTGGGCGTCGGGGTCACGAACCCGTCATCTCGGATCGCGCCGGTGACCGCGAATTCCATCGCCACGGTCAACCAGCTCGCGCCGGGCCGGACCATGCTGGGCATCGGCACCGGCAACACCGCCCGGCGCACCCTGGGCATGCCGGCGGCGCGCGTCGCGGACCTGCGCGAGCACGTCCGAGTTGTCCGCGACCTGCTCGCCGGTAAGACGACCTCGTACACCGAGGGCGGCCGGCACCGCCAGATCCGCTTCCTCAATCCCGGAACTACATGGATCAACACCGACACTCCGGTGCCGGTCTATGTCGCAGGCAGCGGGCCGCGAGTGCTCGAGGTCGCGGGCGCGGTCGCCGACGGCATCATCCTGTTCGGCGCGGTAAGCCCGTCGCTGGCGGATTTCGTGATGTCCCGGGTCCGGTCCGGCGCGCGGGCCGCGGGCCGGGACCCCGCGACGATCTCCGTCATGTGCATGACGGCCTTCTGGCTAACCGAGCCCGGCGAGAACCTGGAAAGCGACCGGGTGCGCGCGATGATCGGCCCCTTCGTGTCCTCGGCCGCCAATATCTTCGCGCTGTCCGCCCCGGATCCGGGGATGCTGCCAGCCGAGCTGAGGGACGACATCATGGCCTTCCGGGACATCTTCGTGCACCCGGATGGTCCCGAGGAGTCGCGGCACCTGGACATGTATTCCGGATACGCCGTCGGGCTGCGTCCTGAGGTAGCGCCGCTGATCACCGAGCGGATCATCCGGGCGACAACTCTGACCGGGACCGCCGCCGAGATCGTGACCGCGGTCGAGGGCATGCGCGCCGCCGGCATCGACAAAGTCGCCATCCGCCCGGTCATCGACCATTCGACCACCATGGAGACGTTTGCCCGGGAGGTGATCAGCCGTGCTGGCTGACCGCGGGCTTCACCAAGCCCAGATTCTGCCGTCGTCCTGCAAGTCACCACAGCCAACCGTGAGGGAAGGTACGGCGAAATGAGTAATCAGTGGGTCGGGTTCATCGGCCTGGGGCATATGGGCAGCCGGATGACGCGGCGCCTGGTCGACAGCGGTCAGCTGGTCGTCGGCTATGACACCCGGCCGGAGCTAGCTGCTCAGGCTGGCGCCAGGACTGCCGCCTCGGTATCCGATGTCGTCGAGCTAGCCGACGTCATCCTGCTCTCGCTGCCTGACAGCAAGGCGGTCGAGGCAGTCGTCCTCGGCGACGCAGGTGTCCTTGCTAGTTGCCGGAAGGGCCAGGTCGTCGTTGACCTGAGCACCGCGGCACCCGCCTCGACGGTCCGCTTGCACCGCAAGCTCGGCGAGCAGGGTGTGCAGTTCGTCGACGCCGGAGTCTCGGGCGGTGCCGCCGCGGCAGAGAAAGGCACGCTCACGATCATGGCGGGAGCCGACGAAGGGGTCCTCGATGATCTCGCCGCGGTGTTCGCGCCGATCGCGTCGAAGGTGCACGACATGGGGCCCAGCGGTGCTGGGCATACAGCCAAGCTGCTCAACAACTTCCTGAACGCGGTGTCCCTGGCGTCCACCGCCGAGGTGATGGTCGCCGCGAAGAAGGCCGGGCTCGATCTTGATGTGTTCCTGGAAGTCCTGAACACCAGCAGCGGCGTGAACTTCGCCACGCTCAACCGGTTCCCGAAGATCGTGCATGGCGACTACCTGGAGGGCGGGCTGAGCAGTGCCCTCATGATGAAGGACATCACCCTCTACGTCGACCTGATGGGGCAGCTCGGCGTCCCGCCGGTCAACGCGTCGGGGCCGCTGGCCAGTTTCGGGCTCGCGAATAACACCGGCTACGCGCAGCTCATCAGCAATCGCGTGGTAGATGCCATCGGCGACGTCTCCGGCGGAATCCGTCTGGCAGAGCCGCTCCCGCCGACCGACAAGGAGAGCTGATCCGTGCACGTCACCCGACGCAGGTCCGCTGGAAGGCCGTCACAGCCGAGGACCGACACCTTCACCGGCGAGGTCTGGCTGGATCCCGTCCAGCCGACTACCGATGGCACCACCATCAACGACGTGTTCTTCGCCCCTGGCGCGCGGACGCACTGGCACCATCATGAGCACGGCCAGATCCTGATCGTTCTGTCCGGCAGCGGCCTGGTCTGCCCCGACGGCGAGCAGCCGACCAGCATTGAGTCCGGCGACGTCGTCTGGGTGCCGGCTGGCGAGCGACACTGGCACGGCGCGGCCCCGGACAGCTACCTCCTGCATCGCGCGGTATCGCTCGGGGTCACCTCCTGGGCCGGGCAGGTCGCCGATCAGGAATACCGACCGGGGGTTGTCGTGTCGGACTTATCCGGCCTACCTTGGCGACAATCACCGGTCAGGGCGCAGGCGTGACAGGAGCCTTTGCGGCTCGGCCGAGCGGATGGCCGATCACTAGAGTGAGGAACGTATGAAACCGCCTCTGCCTGAACCAGCGCCGTCGGCCACAGCTGAGAGCAAGACGCCCAGTTCGTGGGACAACGCGAGCGTGGGCCGAGTCGCCGCGCCGTTGCGAGAGCAGGTGCTGGTCCTCGTCCGGCGGGCCATCATGAACTTCGAGCTCAAGCCGGGCCAGCGCTTGGTCGAGCGCGAGCTTATGGAGCGGCTGGAAGTCTCACGCACGACCGTTCGCGAAGTCATCGGACAGCTGAGCGCCGAGGGGCTCATCACCGTAATTCCCCAGAAAGGTGCCATCGTCACCGTCCCGACAGCCGACGACGCGGCCGATCTTTACGAAATACGGGCCAGTCTCGAAGCGCTGGCTGTGACGCGCTTCGTCGAGCGGGCCAGCGCTGACAAGCGGGCCGAGCTCCGAAAGATCTTCGACACATTCGTCGGCATCTCCAGGGAGTCGGACGCCTTCTCCGCCCTGCAGGCCAAGGACGAGGTCTACCGCGTCCTGCTGGAAGGAGCCGCGAGCGGGCCCCTGCAGCAGGTCCTGACCAGCGTCCAGGGCAGGGTGCGAGCCATGCGCGCCACATCCTTGTCAGAACCTGGCCGGATGATCGAGGCGGCCCGCGAACTGCGGGCAGTGATCGAGGCCATCGAGGCGGGCGACGCGCCGCGCGCCGCGGCAGCGTGCGCCCTCCACGTGCGTAATGCCGCGCGCACCGGGCTAGGCCGACTGGCCGCGATCGAATCCGGCCTGGAGGAACCTCCCCGAGCCTGACGAGGCTCGGCGCGGTGTTCGCTTCTACCAAGACACTTCTGAAGGAGATCCGAGTGGCTCTAACGCAGGAACAGCAGGAAGCCAAAGAAGAGTTTATCCGTATCCGCGGGACCTGGAGCGAGGGCTGGGAAGGAATTCTCAGGCTCGACCACGAGTTCCTGCGCGCCTACACCACGTTTTCCGCCGTTCCCTGGCGCAAGACCGCGCTGGAGGCCAAGGTCAAGGAATTCATCTACATCGCCGCGGATGCCTCCGCGACTCACCTGTACATGCCGGGGATTCAGCAGCACGTGCAAGCCGCCCTCGACCACGGCGCAACACCCGGCGAAATCATGGAAGTGCTGGAGCTCACCAGTACTCTGGGCATTCATGCCGCCAACATCGGCGTCCCGCTGCTCCTCGAGGTCCTGGAGGAGGAAGGGCTGCGTACCGGGCCTCCGCCGCTCGATGAGCGACGGGAGCAGCTCAAGGCCGAGTTCACGAAGACACGCGGTTACTGGCATGAATTCTGGGATGGCCTGCTCGAACTGGACCCGGAGCTCTTCGAGGCATACCTTAATTTCTCGGCGGTCCCCTGGCGCACGGGCACGCTAGAGCCGAAAATCAAAGAACTCATCTACATCGCGTTCGACGCGGCGGCGACCCATCTTTACGTGCCAGGCCTCAAGCTGCACTTGCGCAATGCCGTGCGCCTCGGCGCCACCATTGACGAGATAATGGTGGTCTTCGACATCGTCTCGGTCATCGGAATTCACGCTGCGACCACCGCGGCTCCTGTCCTCTCCGCGCAAATAGCCGAGCGTGCTACCAGAGATTCCGCGCAATGACTCACGACGCCAGCCCTCGTCTCCGTGGTGGCTCGGTAAGCGGGCCGGCTGTTGCTGCCTGCTTGGTTCAGCGACCACCGGGCTCAGCCTCGGTACATTAGAGCCATGAGCGCGCAGCCGCAGGACGACTACGACCCGGACGACCCGGTCGAGATCCTGACCGTCCTTCCCGAGCAGTACCACGAGCAGTTCCGCGCCGAGTACGGGACTGCAGCCGAAGCCGCCCGCCGGCCAGAGGGTTACGGGCAGCTGCACAAGCTGCTGCGGCGCTGGCGGCTGCGGGCGCTCGCCTACTCCGATCCGGGGTACGAGGCCAGGAAGGAAGCCGCGCGAACCGGGGCCGGGACCTGGGTCCCAGCGCGGGACGCCATCCCCGGCTGGGAAGAGATGGCTGCTGCCGCTGAGCGCGGAACGGCCGGGTGACCTACCAGGTCGAGTTCGAGGGCGATGCTCTCGTGCGGCTGAACGGACGCCCGGCGGAAACGCACCCTACCGTGAGGTCTTTTTTGGCGACTACGGAATCCTGTCGTTCCGCGTTGACGAGCCGGCCGAGCTCATCCGCATCTTCGGCATCTTGTGGGCCGGCTAGATGTTCTGTCCAGTGAGGCTGGTGACGCTCACAGGGCACCGATAAGCGCGAACGAGGGCCGCGCCGCGATCACCCATCCCTCTGCCGACCCGATGCTCCGCGATCGGCCCTGCCCAGGCTGGCCAGGGGAACGGCCGTAGCCGCGCCCCACGGCTCACCTGGCCGGGCGTGCCGACATCGTGATGAAGTCGCGTGCCCACCAGGGCGCGAAGAACGTCCACGGGCCCTGCACGGTTGAGGAGAGCAGCTTGCTGCCGTCCGACGGCGCGGCGAGCCCGCCCGCGGCTGGATCGTAGCTGACGAAGACGGGCCAGTCAGGGTTGATGTCGAGCTGCATGCCGCGCACCACTCCAGCGCGCACCAGAAGCTGGGCGATCTGCAGGGGAGCCAGGCCCGGGCCGGCGGCATAGACCAGGGCACCGTCGGCGGTGATGCCGACACCAGACCGCCACTGGTGCTCGATGCCGGGAACGCTGGCCGCGCACGAGGTCGCACCGCACGTCGCACCCCACGCCTGCCAGTGGGTACTCGCGGCTTGCGCCGTAGGCCGGCCACCGGCGACCAGCGGCACGAGGTTCTGGCGGACGCTCTCGACATTCGGGGTCATCACCACGTCGCTGCCCCAGGCGCCGACGTTGACGCTCCCGTCTGCGTAGATCACCAGGGAAGCCGCCCCCCGGCGCAGCGGATCGACCATGCGGCCTTCGGTGTAGTAGCCGCCGCCCGCGACGTTCATGATGAAGCCCCCGTTGAACGCCGCTACCAGTGAGGCAGCCTGCGCCGGCTCAATCGGCGCGGTGTAGCGGTAGGGCCCCCCGCCCGGGCTCCTCGATCCCGAGTACAGGCGGGCGGACAGCAGGCGGGTGTCCATCCACGAGATCCCGGCCAGCTGGCTGCCGCCCGGCGGGCGGAGCGTGGTCTCGTAGACCGCTGGCACGCCATGGACGGCGCGGCCGGCCGGGCTCCAGGCACCCTCCCTGGCGGCCGCGGGCCCGCCGAACGGCGTCAGCGCAGCTGGGGCGGGCAAAGGTGACCCGAGTGCGCCTGCCGGCTGGCTGCTGGAGCCGGCCGGGGTCCCGGTCCCGGGCGTGGTGGCAGCCGAAGACCGCCCGGCCGTGGCCGGCGATATCGCCGCCGGGGTGCCATGCGCCCGAGACCGGACGGCCGGCTGGCCGGCGCCGCATGAGGCCAGCGTCAGGCTCACGCCGGCCAGCAGCAAGCACGCCACGGTCCTCGCGCCGGGACGAGGCTGGACAGGAATCACCCCTCCACATTAGGCAATACCCGGCCGGGAGGTGGTCACCGACAGGCTGTGTCAGTGTCTACCTCTACCATTCCACGCGTGACCGCCTACAACGATCTTGATGCGTTCGAGTACCTGGACACCTCGGCCCTGCCACTACGCCAGCAGAAAATCCTGGCCACGATCCGGGACTGCGTGATCAGGTATGGGTATTCGCCGAGCACCCGGCAGATCGGCGATGCTGTCGGCCTGCGGTCATCGTCGTCGGTGTCGAAACACCTGGCGAGTCTTGAGGAGAAGGGGTTCCTGCGGCGTAGTACTACGATGTCCCGGCCGATCGACGTGCGCGTGTTCCTGCGGCAGCCCCAGGCGCGGGAGCCTGCCGATGACTCAGTGACCGTGCCCGTCGTCGGCCATATCGCCGCGGGAAGTCCCATCTCAGCCGACGAGCATATCGATGAGATTCTGACGTTGCCCCGCGGGCTTACCGGGCGTGGCAACGTTTTCGGCCTGCGTGTGCGTGGTGACTCAATGATCGGCGCCGCGATCTGTGACGGCGACATCGTCGTGGTGCGACAGCAGCCCGAGGCCTATTCGGGCCAGATCGTCGCCGCGATGATCGATGATGAGGCTACCGTCAAGGTGTATCGCCGCCGCAGCGGCCACGTCTATCTAGAGCCGCGCAACCCGGACTACGACGTCATCGACGGCGACCGGGCCGTTGTGCTGGGCACCATCGTCTCGGTACTGCGCAGCGTCAGCCCATGACATAACGGGCATAGAGGGACTTGGCGCGATTCAGGCCGCCAGCGCCGTGGATCAGCGTCCTGCCGCTCGAGAACGCCAGTATGCGGCACTCACCGATCTCGAAGTGGACGCATTCCGGACGAACGCGGAGCGAGGCGTTATCGCTATGGCGGCGCTGCAGTCGCTCTAGGTCGACGGCGGCGCTGGGAGCGCTGGGAGCATGCAACAGCACGGTGTCGTCACCGCAGAGCTCGCGCGCTATAGTGCCATGCTCGCCACGGAGGTAGGCAAAGTCATGGTCCCCACACGCCGGACATGAGCGCAGGCCCCCGCCGAGCGTCGGGAGAGGGACGCGCCGGAGAACGCCGTTCCAGACGTCGATGCGCAGCAGACCGCACAGCGACCCGGCGCCCAGGTCAAGGAGCAGCTTCAGCGCCTCGGTGGACTGCAGCGCCGCCACCGCCGCCGCCGTTCCCGGAAGCAGGCCGCGGATCTCGCATGTCATCCGAGCCGCGGACTCGGTCGGCTTCGGCCACACGCAGCGCAGGCAGCACGTGTGACCGGGCCGGATCGCCAGCACAGCACCCTCGGTGCCCGCGCAACCCGCATAGACAAGCGGAATCCCGGTGGCGACCGCCACATCGTTCAGCAGAAACTTGGTCTCGAGGTTGTCAGCGCCGTCGACCAGGAGGTCCGCCGCTCCGGTCACCCGCAGGGCGTTGCCCGGAGCATAGTCGGCCACGATCCCGACAACTTCGCAGTCTGCGTTCACACCGGCGAGGGCAGCCGCGGCCGCGTCTGCCTTCGGCCGCCCTTCGCTTGCATCCTGCTCCGTATACAGGACCTGGTCCGCGAGGTTCCGCTGCTCCACGACGTCGCGGTCTATGATCCGGACCTGGCCCACGCCCGCACGGACCAGATGCATCGCGACAGCGGACCCGAGGGCACCGCAGCCAACGACGACCACACGTCGCCCCGCCAGCAACGAGGTGTCCACCGAACGCAGGACGGCGACCTGCTGGAGCAATGAATATCGGTCTGCCGATGACCGGACCGGCGGCGTTGCGATCCCCTCAGGCTCCGCTAAAGAGGGACCCGTCGACCTCGCGAATCTCGCCGAAGATCTCGCCATACCCAGCCCCAAGATCTAGATCGGCCACGGCGTCCAGGCTCTCCAGCCCCTGCAGCCGGAGCCACAGTTGCTCCTGGGCGGGAGCGGTGCCCAACTCCGTGCGGTGGGCCTGGGCCGCGAGGACGCCGGAGGCCGACCGCGCAGTTTCTAGGAGCCCTGAGACCCGGTCCCCGCCGCCCCGCCCCGTCTGGAACACGAAGTGGATGGCACCGTCCGTCCCGCCCCGCTCTAGATCGTAACTGTCGCTCCCGGCCAGGTGACGGGACACTCGCGAGCGTATGGCACTGCGAGCCTCGAACCATTCCCGTACTATCCTGCGAGAGGACTGCTCGTCGGACTTGAGTGCCTCGTCGATCCGAGCCAGAGTGGAGAGCCTCTCGAAGTCCACGCGCCACTGATAGCCGAATTCGCCGCCGAGGCCAAAAGCACTGGACAACAGCAGGGTGCCCGTTACTCCGGGAATCTCCCCCCAGAGCCGCGGCCAAGTGCGGACCGCGCCAGAGAGGTACTCCTCGGCTTCGCCGCCAGCGAACCTTAAGTTAAATTCGAGTATATAAGTGTACAAGTTATCTCGCCCCACGTGTATCGATCCGGTAGCCGCATGCGACCGCGTGAACCAATCGTGGCCGTAGTGAAAGGTCTCGTCAAGCTTAGAAGCGCAATACCGCATATAAAAGGCTGCGCCGCGCGCTCTCCGGTTCGTTAGGCGGCGACCGGTGGCCGCGCGGCTCGCACCGCCACCTGGACGCCGCCCTTGGGCCACATCGTCGCCACGCCGGTCGGCTGGACCGGACCACCGACGAGGGACAGCTCGGTCTGGCGCGCGAGCTCGGCGATCAGTGCCCGCAACTCCAGCTCCGCGAAGGCGAAGCCGATGCACCGCCGGTAACCCCCGCCGAAGGGCACGAAGCTGAAGGGCACCGGCTCCTGGTAATCAGGGGCCGAGGGATCCCAGCGCTCCGGGCGGAAGACCTCCGCCTCGGGCCACAGCTCGGGCAGGCGGTGGGTCACGTACTGGGAGTAGAGCACCTTCGAGTCCTTCGGTATCACGTGCCCGGCGAACTCGACGTCCTCGATCGCTTTGCGTCCGGTCAGCACGCCGGGCGTGTAGAGGCGCAGGATCTCGTTAACCGTCCAGCCGACGTAGTCCATCGCCTCAAGGTGGTC
>Ga0307373_10006371_pt1 | contig 18813 bp, 18 predicted proteins | sample OX2MG_FD_202534 | JGI IMG/M metagenome (GOLD analysis project Ga0307373, IMG submission 202534) | Soil microbial communities from Risofladan, Vaasa, Finland - OX-2 | ecosystem: Environmental > Terrestrial > Soil > Coastal area > Acid sulfate soil | place: Finland: Risofladan, Vaasa | collected...
AGCGGCTCTTGCGCAACCGCCTGCATCTCGACCAGGCCGGGATCAGCAAGGAGCAGTGGCGAGCGCTATGGGATGCCTCGAGGTGGTGCGCCCAGAGGGATTTGAACCCCCGCAAACCCAGATCCGTAGTCTGGTGCTCTATCCGGGCTGAGCTATGGGCGCCCGCGAAGCTCAAAGTCTAAACCGTTGCCGGTCGGAGCTCAGATGGCAGCTTGCGGCTCCGCGCCTTTCTCGAGCGCCCGGGTGGCGGCGATCCGGCATCCCACCTGGTCCAGCACGTCATCCAGCTCCTCGCGCAGGCCGGAGTCAAGCACCACTGGGTGGTTGTCGAGCTCGCGCAGCAGGGCCGAGAGCTGGAGCGCCTTTTGTTCGATCTTGGCCACCAACTCGCGCTCGCCGATCAAGGTCCCGGTAGCGGTTCCACCAATCTCCAACACCTTGCCCTCCTGAGAGGCTGTCGTGAGCCGGCTGCCAGGCGGCTGCCTGATCGCGGTGCCGTCTCCGTCCTCATGCTAGCCTGGCCGAGCGCGGCTGTCGAGGTCTAAGAGGCGTTCCGATTGGCTATACTCGGCGCCGTGCTGCGGTGGCCCCGCAACCGGTCGGCGCGGATGGCGGAACTGGTAGACGCGCGGGGCTTAGAACCCCGTGGGGCAACCCGTCCGAGTTCGACCCTCGGTCCGCGCACCACACCACTATGGGAAGGATTATGAGCCAAAGTTCCATGGATGTCGCGGCGCTGGAAGTGGAGGTTGAGCGATTGCCAGCCGCTCAGGCCAAGGTCACCGTGACCGCCCCGGCCGAGGTGGTGGACCGGGCCATCGCTCGCGCCCTCATCGACCTTTCACGGCGAGTTCGCCTCCCCGGTTTTCGCCCCGGCAAGGCTCCCGCAGCGGTGGTGGAGCGCGCGGTCGGTTGGGACGCTGTTCAGCAGGAGGCCACCGACCTGCTGCTTCCCGACCTGTATCGGAGAGCGGTGGAGCAGGCGCAGCTGGACCCGGTCTCGCAGCCAACTGTGGCGGAGGCCGATCTAGAGCGCGGCCAGCCCTTCCGGTTCGTGGCGAGCGTCCTGCTCCGGCCCGAGGTGACTCTGGGTGACTACCGGCAGATCAGGGTTCCACTCGAGGTCAAAGACGTCCCGGAGGAGGATGTCGCCGGAACCCTGGAGGCGCTGCGCCAGCGCTACGCCCAGTTGACCGACGCGGCCGACCGCGAGGTCCAGGCTCAGGATGTGGTCACGGCCGAGCTGACCATGCACCACGGCGACCAGGTGATCGGCACTCCGAACCAGCTTCAGACCCTCGATCTGCAGCGCGGCCAACTGCTGCCCGGGATGGCCGATCAACTGCTCGGAGCCCGAGTCGGAGGCGACCCGATCGAGATCACCGTCACCCTGCCTGAGGACTACGCCCGCGAGGAGCTGCGGGGGGAGATGGTGGTGGTGACCGCGAATGTGACCGGGATCCAGGCCAAGTCACTGCCTGAATTGGATGACAATTTGGCGGCGATCGCCGGTCGCGGCGAGACCCTGGAGGAGCTCAAGGGGTTCATTCGGGATGAGCTTCGCGAAGAACTGGCCGCCGAGGCCCAGCGCGAGCAGGCGAACAAGGCCCTGGAGCTGCTCTTGGGGATGACCAAGGTCGACCTTCCCGAGGCCATGATCCAGGCCGAGATCGATCATCAGGTGCGGGACCTTGAGGCCCGGCTCGCGGAATCGGGCATCGCCCTGGATGCGCTTCTGGCGGCCCAGGACCGCAGCTTGGAACAGCTTCGTGGCGAGCGCCGACAGGCGGCCGTGGAACGTGTCCGCCTGGACCTTGCCCTCGGCCAGGTAGCCAAGCAGGAGGCACTGGAGACCTCCGACCTGGAGCTGGCCGCGGCGCTGAGTCAGATCCTGCCCAAGGGGACCTCGAAGGAGGCGCGGGAGCGCTCTCGGGAACCCATCCGGCGCGAGGTCATGATCAGCAAGGCCAACAATTTCGTGCTGGCGCTCGCCCGGGGCGACCAGGAGCCCGCGAGTCCGTCGGCGGGTTGAATTTCCGGCCTTGGGTATACTCGCCTAGCAAGAGCGACCACGTCGCCTAACCCATCGCAAGCGATAACCCAGGAGGAGATCATGGCCCTCATTCCGATGGTCGTGGAGACCACCAGCCGGGGCGAGCGAGCCTTCGACATCTACTCCCGGCTGCTGAAGGACCGCATCATCTTCATCGGCACTCCCATCGATGACCAGATCGCCAACTTGGTTATGGCCCAGATGCTGTACCTCGAGAGCGAGGATCCGGAGCGGGACATCAGCGTGTACATCAACAGCCCCGGAGGTGCTGTCTCGGCGGGACTCGCCATCTACGACACCATGCAGTACATCAAGCCCCGGGTCAGCACCTTCTGCATGGGCCTGGCGGCTTCCTTCGGCTGTGTGCTGCTCGCCGGCGGCGAGAAGGGGTTGCGCTTTAGCCTCCCCAACACCCGAATCATGATGCACCAGCCCAGTGGGGGCTTCCAGGGGCAGGCCTCGGATATCCAGATCCAGGCTCAGGAGATTCTCCGTCTGCGGCGGACCATCGACCAGATCCTGGCCCAACATACTGGCAAGCCGGTCGACCAGATCACCCGTGACTCCGATCGCGACTTCTACATGTCCCCCGAGGAGGCGCTGGAGTATGGCCTGATCGACCACATCCTCTCCAATCAGAGAGCCACCCCAGTGGTGGCGACCAACGGCGCAGCCAAGCCGGCTAAGGCTGAGCCGGAGGCGACTCCAGCAGCAGGGTAATGGGGTAAGGTGGCCGCAGTAGATGCAAGCTCAGGGTCGCGGCGAGCAACGCCGGGAGCGGCAGCCCCATTTGCTGCGGGAGCTCGGTCCTCGCTGTGACTTCTGCGGCGCTTCGGCGGTGGCGGTGGCGTTGGTGGCGGGGGGAGGTCCCCAGCAGGTGATCATCTGCGCCCGCTGCGTCGGTCGACTGGCCGCGGGGGCAAGCCCGCGAGATGGGGGGGACGCGGCATGACCGAGCGTGAGGACCGGCGGCGCCACACTCGCTGCTCCTTTTGCAACAAGGGCCAGGAGCAGGTGCGCAAGCTCATCGCCGGCCCCGGGGTCTACATCTGCGACCAGTGCATCGAACTCTGCCAGGAGGTTCTGGAGGAGGAGACCAAAGGCCCTGCGACCAGGCGCCCACGGACCAACGTGGTGCCCAACCCTCAGGTGATCTGGGACTCCCTCAACCAGTACGTGATCGGTCAGGACCAGGCCAAAAGGGTGCTCTCGGTGGCGGTCTACAACCACTACAAGCGCATCAACAATGCCCGTGAGGTCGGGGATGTCGAGCTCCAGAAATCGAACGTCCTACTGGTCGGCCCGACCGGTTGTGGCAAGACTCTGTTGGCGCAGACCCTGGCCCGGATACTGGATGTCCCATTCTCAATCGCTGACGCCACCTCGCTGACCGAGGCAGGCTATGTCGGGGAGGACGTGGAGAACATCCTGCTGCGGCTCATCCAGGCGGCGGATTTCGATATCGCCCGAGCCGAGCGGGGGATCATCTACATCGATGAGATAGACAAGATCTCACGCAAGTCAGACAACCCCTCGATCACTCGCGATGTCTCCGGGGAGGGCGTGCAGCAGGCGCTGTTGAAGATCCTGGAGGGCACCATCGCCAATGTGCCACCCCAGGGGGGGCGCAAGCATCCGCACCAGGACTTCATCCAGATCAATACCGGCAACATCCTCTTCATCTGCGGTGGCGCCTTCGATGGGCTGGAGCGGCTGATCGAGCAGCGGGTTGGCCACCGCACGATCGGTTTCAGCAGTGACCCAGCGGCCACCCGAACTAAGGAGAGCACCCAGATCCTGCGGCTCATGCAGGCCCAGGACCTGCTCCGCTACGGCCTGATCCCCGAGTTCGTCGGTCGGCTTCCGATCGTGGTGGCGCTGGAGAGCCTGGACGAGGCCGACATCACCCGGATTCTCACCGAGCCCAAGAATGCCTTCGTGAAGCAGTATCAGAAGTTCTTCGCTCTGGATGAGGTCGAGCTGGTCTTCGAGGAGGCCGCTCTGAAGGCGATCGCCAGCCAGGCTCTGGCCCTGGGCACGGGTGCGCGTGGGCTCAAGAGCATTCTGGAGTCGGTGCTGCTGGGGAGCATGTTCGAGGTACCTTCGCATCCTGAGATCAAGCGTTGCGTGATCACAGAGCGTGCCATCCTCGACTCCACAGAGCCCGAGCTCTACAGTGAGGACGAGCTGCAGGCTGCCTCCGCCTGAGCTGGGTCCCTGGGCCAGCGACTTCCCACCCCAGCCCGAAGAGTCGCCGCCCGGGTAGACTGGAAGTGCGGGAGGGCACCAATCGCAGCTGTGAGCCGGCTCGTACCCGTCAACTGATAATCACCTAGGAATGAACCTGCCATATGCCACCATCTAGCAGCGGTAGCCTGACTGCCACCAATCTGGGCTTTCCCCGCATTGGTCCGGGCCGGGAATTGAAGTGGGCCCTGGAAGGGTTCTGGAGTGGCCGCCTGACCGCCGCCGAGCTGGAGACCAGGGCGGCCGGCCTGCGGGCCGCTCGCTGGAAGGTGCAGCACGCCGCCGGCATCCAACACATTCCCAGCAACGACTTCTCGCTTTACGACCACGTCCTGGACACGGCGCTGATGCTGGGGGCAGTCCCTGAGCGCTTTGGGGACCTGCCGGCGAACAGCGACATGGAGTTGCTCTTCGCGATGGCCCGCGGTGCGGTCTCGGGACGGGGCGAGGTGCCACCCTTGGAGATGACCAAGTGGTTCGACACCAACTATCACTACCTGGTGCCGGAGCTTTCACCTGGGCAGGCGTTCCGTCTCACCTCCCGAAAGCCAGTGGACGAGTTCTTGGAGGCGCTCAGCCTCGGTATCGAGACCAGGCCCGTGCTCCTGGGTCCGCTCAGTTTCCTTCAGGTCAGCAAGATGACCGCCTCTGGCGTCTCCAGGCTCTCGCTCCTGGATCGGCTGTTGCCGGTCTATGCGGAGGTCTTGGAGCTGCTCCGCGAAGCGGGTGCCAAGTGGGTGCAGTTTGACGAGCCATGCCTGGCCCAGGATGCTCCAGTCGAGTTGCTGGAGGGGCTCGAGAGTGCCTACGCCTACCTCCGGCGCCGAGTGCCGGGAGTCCAGATTCTGGTGGCTTCGTACTTCGCCGGCCTCGGTGCCAATCTGGAGACGGCGCTGATGCTGCCGATCGATGCGCTTCACCTGGACCTGGTCCGGGGGGGGCAAGACCTCCAGCGGGCGCTGGGGATGCTGCCCGACAGCATGTCACTGTCGCTGGGACTGGTGGACGGGCGCAATGTCTGGAGTCTGGATCCGGATCCGGCGATCGCGGCCATCCATGAAGCGGCTGCCAAGCTTGGCCCTGATCGGGTGCTGGTGGCGCCGTCGTGTTCTCTGCTACATGTTCCGGTCAGCCTCAAGGCGGAGGACGAGCTCGACGGAGAGATGCGTTCCTGGCTCGCCTTCGCCGAGGAGAAGCTGGCCGAGGTCACCCTCTTGGCTCGGGCCCTCAGCCCCGGGTTCGAACAGGACCCCGCGCTCCACCGGCTCCGGGACCGGGCGAGAGCCCGCAGGGAGTCACCACGGCGAGTGAACCCCGAGGTCAGAGGACGCCTGTCGAAGATCGTGGATGGGGACCTGAAGCGTTCGGCAGACGCCCCGACTCGGCGTGCCGAGTGGCTGCAGCAGGTCAGCCTGCCGCCCTTGCCGACCACCACCATCGGGTCGTTCCCGCAACGGGCGGAGCTGCGCCAGGCCAGGACCCAGCTGCGGCGGGGTGAGATCGACCAAGCGACCTACGAGGCTCGGATGGAGGACGAGATCCGCCGCGTGATCCGTTTCCAAGAGGAAGTCGGCCTCGATGTGCTGGTTCACGGTGAGCCGGAGCGCAACGACATGGTCGAGTACTTTGCCGAGCAACTCGCCGGCATTGCGACTACCAAGTTGGGCTGGGTTCAGTCCTACGGGTCTCGCTGCAGCAAGCCTCCGATTGTCTTCGGCGATGTGTCTCGCCCGGCGCCGATGACCGTGCGTTGGGCGGGTTTCGCCCAGAGCCTGACGGCCAAGCCGGTCAAGGGGATGCTCACCGGACCGGTCACGATCCTGCAGTGGTCATTTCCCCGTGACGATGTGCCGCGGAGCGAAACCAGTTTCCAGATCGCGCTGGCGCTCCGCGATGAGGTGGCTGACCTGGTCGCGGCCGGGATCCGAATCATCCAGATCGATGAGCCGGCCTTCCGCGAGGCCATGCCTCTGCGGCGAGAGGACCAGACCGGCTATCTGCGCTGGGCGATAGACAGTTTCAGGTTGGCGGCCGGGGGGGCCGGCCCGGGAGTGCAAATCCATACCCACATGTGCTACTCGGAGTTCGGCGACATAATCGAGGCCATCGCCGAGCTGGACGCGGACGTGCTCTACATCGAGGCCGCCAGGTCCGGAATGGAGTTGCTGCAGTCCTTCGCCGATGTCGGCTATCCCAACGAGGTCGGCCCCGGCGTCTACGACATCCATTCGCCGTTGGTTCCGACCCAAGTCGAGATGGCGGATCGGCTACGGGCAGCGGCGCTGGCAATACCGCTTGAGAGGCTCTGGGCCAACCCCGACTGTGGGCTGAAGACCAGGGGTTGGGCCGAGGTCGAGCCCTCGCTCCGCAATCTCGTGGGCGCCGCCAGAGAGGTCGCGGCAGAACTACAGCCGGTTCCGGCCGGCTAGCGGCCGCGGTCTATTGAAGGCGGTTTACGAGCCCGAGGAGACCGAGCGTCGATGGCGTCGGCGCTGGGAGGAGCTGGAGCTGGGCCGGGCGGACCCTAGCAGCGCCAAGCCGGCGTTCTCAATCGCGCTACCGCCCCCCAATATCACGGGCTCCCTGCACCTGGGCCATGCGTTGAACGCGGTGGTCCAGGATTCGCTCTGCCGTTTCCACCGGATGCGCGGCTTTGAGGTCCTCTGGGTGCCCGGCACCGACCATGCGGCCATCGCCACTCAGAACGTGATCGAGCGCCAGCTGGCCGGTGAGGGCAGCTCCAAGGAGGCGATCGGACGCCAGGCGTTCGACCTGCGGGTGGATGCCTGGTACCGCACCTATCAGGGGCGGATCGTGGAGCAACTGCGTCGGATGGGGGCCAGCTGCGACTGGAGCCGGGAGCGCTTCACCATGGACCCCGCCTACGTCCGGGTCATCCGCACTGTGTTCAAGGCGCTGTATGAGCAGGGACTCATCTATCGGGGGCCCCGAATCGTCAACTGGTGCCCGCGCTGCCACAGCGCCATCTCCGACGAGGAGGTGCAATACGAGGAGCAGATCGACAAGTTCTACTACGTGCGCTATCGACGGGCGGACGGACCCGGGGAGGTGGTGGTGGCGACCACTCGCCCGGAGACGATCCTCGCTGATGTGGCGGTCGCGGTTCCGCCCGGAGATCCGCGCTTTCGGGACCTCTTGGGGTCCGAGCTTATTGAGCCCCTCTCGGGCAGGCTGATACCTCTGATCGAGGACCAGGCGGTTGACCCCAAACTGGGGACTGGGGCCCTCAAGATCACCCCGGGGCACTCTGCCGAGGACTTCGAGATCGGGCACCGGCACGGCCTGCCGGTGCTGACGGTTATCTCGCTTGACGGGCACATGATCGCCCCCGACTTCCCCGATCTGGACGGTCTCGCGGTGGCGCCGGCCAGGGAGTGGGCGGCGGGCCGGCTGCGGGACTCGGGGGCACTCCTGTCGGATGAGCCGATCGTGCACCAGGTGGGGCACTGTGACCGCTGCGGGGCCATCCTTGAGCCTCTGGTCACGTCCCAGTGGTGGGTGCGGGTGACCGAGCTGGCCGAGCCGGCGGCTGAGGTGGTCGAGAGTGGGGCAATCAAATTCCACCCCCCTCAGTACCGAGAGCAATACCTCACCTGGGTCCATGGCCTCCGCGACTGGTGCATCAGCCGGCAGCTGTGGCTGGGACATCGCATCCCGGTTTCCACCTGCGCCAACCAGCACACGTTTGCCTGGGTGGAGGAACCGGAGCGGTGTCCGGTGTGCGAGAGCTCGGAGTTGAGTCACGATCCGGATGTGCTGGACACCTGGTTCTCGAGCGCTCTCTGGCCGTTTGCGATCCTGGGCTGGCCCGAAGAGACGCCGGAGCTGGCTCGTTTCTATCCCACCAGTGTGCTCAGCACGGGGCGCGACATCCTGCGCCTGTGGGTGGCTCGGATGGTGATGATGGGGCTGCGCTTCGCGGGCGAGGTCCCCTTCGCGGACGTTATCCTGCACGCCACGATCCTGGGCGCCGATGGGGCGCGAATGTCCAAGTCCAGGGGCAATGTGGTCGATCCCCTGGAGATGGCTGACCGCTACGGCGCCGATGCACTCCGGGCGTGGGGAGCCAGCGTGGCCATGGGGACGCAGGACGCGCGCTTCGACGAGAGCCGCATCGATGGCTTTGCCAAGTTCGCCAACAAGCTTTGGAACATGGTTCGCTTGCTCCGTCTGGTTCATTTCCCAGCTGGGCAGCCAGGGCTGATCCCAAAGGCTCCCGAGCCCGTTCTTCGCGAGCTCGAGCTGGCCGACCGTTGGTTGCTCTCGCGGCTGACCGGTCTGGTCGAGAAGGTCTCCCGCGCTTTTTCGGAATTCGAGTTCGGGGCGGCTGTTGACGCCATCTACCAGTTCGCTTGGCATGAGCTCGCCGACTGGTATCTGGAGCTGGTGAAGGAGCGGTTGGAGGCCGGCGACGAGGTCGCCCTCTGGATCACGAGATCGGCACTTCTCACCACTGCCACCCTGCTCCATCCGATCATGCCCTTCCTGACTGAGGCCCTGGGGGAGCAATTCGAAGGTGCCCCAGCCTCAATGGACCAGGTGGGTTGGCCAGAGGTTCGCAGCGAGTGGGACGATCCGGCCGCGGAGGCCGCGATGGGCTCCTTCCAAGACCTGACCGGCCAGCTTCGCCACTGGCTCCAGGATCTTGGCATTCAGTTCGGCCGCAGCGCCAGCCGGGTCCCCTTGCTGGTCTCGAGCACCGGTTCTGATCTGGCCCAGCCGGAGGTGCTCCGGTATCTCGAGCGGTTGGCCCCAGTGCAATGGGTGGAGGCCACCGTCGGGGACCTGGAGGGGATGGCCCCTTTGGTGGTGGGCCAAAGCGCCATCCGCCTGGCCGCCACGGCCGCCGCCCAGAGTCAGCAGTTGAAGGCGAAGATGAGTCGCGAGTTGGACCGCCTATCCGCTTTCAGGAGTTCCCTGGAGACCAAGCTGGCCAGCCCGTTCGCGACATCGGCGCCAGCCGAGCTGGTGGCGCGGGAGCGGAGCAGACTCGAGGAGGCGTCTCGGCGCGAAGCTCTGCTGCGCGACGCCCTCGAGATCTGATTCCGGGACGGCTGAGTGCTGTCCCTCACCGAGCTCGCGTTTTTGGCCCCTGTCCTGCCTGCCGGGGCGGCTCTCGCCAGTGGCGCCGTGGGGCGTCCCTGGCTGGCCGGCGGGGGCGTTTTGGCGCGCTGGCTGGTTCGCGGCGGACTACTGCTCGCGCTCATTGACGTCGCCCTCCTCCTATCCCTGATCCAGCCAGCCGGATCGGTCCAAGTCACCCTTTGGGAGTTCGACGCCCGCCTCCCCGTGACCCTGCAGGTGGACGTCGGAGGCGCCGCCATTGCAATCGCCGTGCTGGCCGCGGCGTTGGTGGTCAGCTTCTCGGCTTCCGAGCGCCGGCCACTAGCCTCGGCGGCCCTGGCATTGGCGGCTCTGGGAGGGGTCATGGTGGCGCTGTCAGGGGGCCTGCTGAGCCTTTTCGTGGGCCTGGAGCTGTCGGCGGTTGGTGGGATCGGCATCAGTTATGCGAGGTATCCGCGAGCCGCCAGCTCCAGGATCGTCTGGGCGGCCGCCGCCGACCAGGGGGTGGCCCTCATTTGGTTGGGAGCAGTGATCGTGGTCTACCGCCAGGTGGGTACCTTGCAGTTCGCCGACATCCCCACCAGCGTGGTTGGCTTCGCACTGGCCGGGATCCTGTTGATGCCCGCGGTGGTCCGACTGGCCGGAGTGGCGCTGTTGGCGCCCGACGGCGGGAAGCGTGGCCAGCAGGGAGCTGGCAGGGCGCTCGACGTAGCCGATTGGATGGCCGTAGTGGCCGTCCCTACCGCTCTGGTGCTGATCCTGCGCGTCCGCCAACTGACCGGGGGTAGCTGGCCCTCACCGGCTTTTGGCACGCTCCTCGACCTCGTCGGCCTGGTCTTCGTGGGCGTCGCCCTGGGGTTTCTGCTGCTGGGTCCCGTGGGACAGTCGGAGGTTCGCGCTCTGCTGCTCGGAACCTCGGGGCTGGTGCTGTTTGGCTTTGGTTCAAATGCTGGGATCGGGGTGCAGCTAGCCCTGGGTGCCGGAATCTTCATGGAGCTGGCGGTGGCGTTTCTGCCCCGGGCTCTGTTCAGGCATGGGGTCCAGTCAGGCCGAGCCCAGCGTTGGGCCAGGCTTGGGGCCGCCCTGGTTCCGATCTCGTTGGGGGGCACGGTGGCGATGCTAGGGCTGACCGTGGCGCTCCAGGCGGGAGGATCCCGGGGGGTTCTCCCAGCCCTCGGCTACGCCCTGGTGCTGGCCGTGCTCGCGGCTGTGGCAGTTCGCGGGCTAATGCTAGGGGGCGCGGCCGGGACCTGGGATTGGGCGCTTTCCGTGCCTGCCCTCGGGCTGCTCGGCACGGCGATGCTCCCTGGCTGGGTGTTGACCTCCCTGGCTGGCCCGATCGCCTTTGCGGGCTCGGCGGCGAGCACTGGCCTCACCGCTCCCGACCCGCTGGTGGTGCAAATTGGCTCCACGGTGTGGCCGGTCGGGTACCTGGCCCTACTGATGGGGCTGGGGGGGCTGGCTTATTTGGCGCTTCGCTATGCGGTCGGGCTGCCCATCTGGCCAGCGCCCGCATCTGCCCAGCCCGAGCAGCCCGTGGCGGCCGCTTTGTGGCGAGTCTCCTTCCCGGCGCCGATCACCATCGGTTGGAGCCATTTGCTCACCTGGATTGACCGACTACTCCGAGCCGGCTCGCTGGCCGCCGAGCTGGCGGAGCGAGACTTGGCGGAGCGACCCGTCTGGTTGTGGCTGGCGACGATCTCGGTCGTCGGCTGGCTGATGGCTCAGCGGTGACTGTAGAGTCAGCGCTGGCAGCTGCGGGCTTCATCGCCGCCGCGGTCGCCTTGCTGTCTGTGGGCCCCACCGGAATGTGGATCAGCGCCCTGGCCCTGGGTGTGGGGCTGGGCGGGGTCGCCGCCCTGGCCGGCGGAGCGCCCAGCTTTCTGATCCTGGGCTCAGTCGGCGCCACGGCCGCCTTGTTGGTGGCGGCTGGGAGCCGGGTGTCCGGGGTTTCTGCGGGCCGCTGGCTACTCGGGAACTCACCAGTCGTGGGCCGGGAAAGGGTCTTCGACATCCGGAGCCTCAGGCTCCTGCTCGGGCTGGGAGGTCTGCTGGCAGCGCGCCTGCTGTCCGGGCACCTGGGTGCGGGAACCGTTTCCACGCAGGGCCCCGCCTTTGCCTGCCTATTCGCCTGGGAGGTGGGCGTCATCCGGGTCAGCACTGGCAGGGGCCCGGCCGACCTAGCCTTGGGCGCTCTTTGCGTGGGTATGGGGAGCGCTGCCTTCCTGCTGCTCAGCTCCTCCGGCACCGCCGTGGGACCATGTCTGTTGGCGGCCGGCTTGCCCGCTCTCGCCCTGGTTGTGCTGGCGCGATCCGCTCCGTGGGAGACGGGAACATGAGCCCTGCTGCAGGCATTGGCGTCGGCGTCGCCTCGGCCATGTTGGCTTGGTGGCTGGGCGGCCGTTGGCGCTGGGTCATGCCGCTGGCGGTGGTGGCAGTGGGGGTCGTGGCCGCAGTCTTGCTGCGGGTCCCGATCTCTCCGGAACCGGCCCGGCTGGCGAGCTCGGGCCTTGGCACCCTGGGGGTAACCAGAATAGCCGCGGGGGTGCTCGTGGGCGGCCTGGGAGCGCTGGCTCTGGAGCTGCTGGTGGCGGGTGAGCGGGGCCCTGGCCCCGCTGCGGTCGCCATGGGACTGCTGGCCACGGTGCCGTCCGCTCTGGCCCTGCTTACCACCGGCATGGTTCCCTTGGCCCTGAGCGCTGGGCTCCTGATGGCCATGATCTGGGTGCGGTGGCAACGGGTCGCAGGACCCCAACTGCCGATCCGCAGCCTGGCGCGGCAGGCGTTGCTGGTGCTGGCGTCACTACTGGCCGCGGCTGTGCTCATGCCATCGGCCCGGTTGGGTTCCGCGCCGATGGTCCTTGAGGCGATCCTGCTGGCGGGCGGCGTGACTGGATTGCTGGGCGTGATGCCCTTTGCCGCATGGGTCGGAGCCGCGATCCGGGTGGGCCGCTCGGAGGCGTCACTCTGGCGGATCTGGGCGATTCCAGTGGGCGTCCTGGTCGGCGCCCGTCTGATCGCCACCAGCCCCGCTGGGGTGGCTCTACCCCTGCAGGAACTGCTGTTAGCCCTGGGAGTCGCCTCGTCGCTGTTCTGGGGCCTGCGGGCGGTGCTGGGCCCGCCCGCCACGCGCTACTCGCGGGTGCTGGCGGCCGACTCCGGGTTGATCTGCACTGCCGTCGGACTGGGCAGTTCCGAAGGCCTGACCGCCGCGCTACTGCTGGTACTGGCGCACTGGCTGGGTGGCGCTGTGCTGGGCGAGGAGTCCGGCACAAGATCCCAGCTGCTGGCGTGGATCGGGCTCTCTGGAATACCTCCTTTCGGCGGCTTCGCGGGCCGGATCCTGATCGTGATCGCGGCTGCCGCGGTCAGCTTCACCCTGGTCTGGTTGCTGCTGCTGGCGATGGGCCTGCAACTCGCTGCTGCAGCCTCGGCGATGCGCTCGACGCTGAGCAACACCGCCAGCGCCGGGCCCTGGCGGCGGGAGCTAATCGGGCTGGTGGCGGCCGCCTCGATCCTGGTGCTGGGCTTGGTGCCGGGTCAGGCCATGCAGGCGGTGCTGGGGCTGCACCCATGAGTCATGTCGGCGTGGCCCTGGCCCTCTGCGCGGCACTGATGGTCTACCCGGGAGGCGTGTCGGCGGCGGTGGGGCTCGGGCTGATTCAGATCGGCTGGCCTGGTCCCAGCGGTCTGGAGGGGCTACGGCGGCGGATTCGCGCAGCCGCCCTCAATCACACCTGGCTGGGTGCCGGCTTGCTTTGTGGCCTGGTCATGCTGCCGCTCCCGTGGGGCGGCAGCCCGAGCTTCCACCTTGACGCCGGGGGCTCGTCTGGGATTGGCGTCGGCGGTGTGGCGGTCTCCTTGCTGGCGCTTTGGGTGTTGGAGTCTTGGGCCCGGGCACCGCGCGGCCTTCCCGGCGCGACCCTTCTCGGGCTGTCCTGGTCGCTCGGGTTGGTGGGTCTGGCTGCCGCGCTGCGGGCGCCGACCTGGGCTGGGGTTATGAGCGCCGGTGGATTGGGGGCGGAGATGGTCCGTCTGGGGCTCGGCCTCACCTCCTTAGTGGGTGTCTCCTGGGTCGCTGTCGGTCACCCCCGGCGCGGGATAGCGACCACCGCCGCCGGTGCGGCCCGGCTGGCAATCAGCCTCAGCCTGCTCCTGCCGCAGCTCCAAACTCTCCCAGCCTGGTCGGTGCTCGCGATCTGGTGGGGATCATGCGGCCTCCTGGGTCTGGCCGGGGCCGGGGCCGGGAGCGGGAGGAAGCTTCTGCGGCGGCTCGGGATAGTGCCCGGTGGGGCCTTGACTGGTAGAATGTAGATCCCGTGGACCGATGGACGGTGCGCGGCGTGGAGGGGCCCGCTGGTCCAACTCCAAAGACGGGAACGGGAGGCTTGGTAAGGGCGTGGCGGAACTAGTCCTAGCCTCCGGTTCGGATCGTCGCCGCGAACTCCTGCTCAAGTTGGGATTGCGGTTCACCGTGGTCCGGCCGGAGATCGATGAGACGCTAGCGCCTGGGATGTGTGCGGATCTGGCGGTCCAGTTGGTGGCCCGCGCCAAGGCCCACGCCGCCCTAGCCCTGCTCACCGGTCCCGGGGCATACGTGCTGGCTGCCGACACCGTGGTAGTCGGCACCGCGGGCCCCTTGGGTAAGCCGCACACCGAGGCCAGGGCCAAGGAGATGCTTCGGCAACTTCGCGGCCAGCGTCATGTCGTCCTCACTGGGATCTGCGCCCTCTGCCCGGACACGATGAAGGAGAGCACCGGGCTCGCCCGCTCGGCCGTCCGCATGCGTGCGTTCAGCGACGACGAGTTGGACCAGTACGTGGCCGGGGGAGAGCCTCTCGACAAGGCGGGGGCGTATGCGGTCCAGGGGCTGGGCGGGTCTCTGGTGGATGCGATCGGGGGCCGTACCGACACGGTGATCGGCCTCGACTGTCAGATGGCGATGCAACTGCTCAACGAGGTCGGCTATCCCAACCCGCTGCCAACTGCGCCAGACCACCCGGTGGCCTTGGGTAAGTCGGCCACGACCAGGCGGCCGCTGGCCAGCTCCAATCGGACCGGGAGTTCCCGCTGAACCTGCCCCGACCGTGGGGGGTGGTGGCCGGGATGCCATTGTTGGCACTGGCCGCGGGAACGGGGGTGGCTGCGTGCGGCTCCAGCACCCCTCTAAATTCGCTGGCAGTCAGCACCCAGATAGTCTCCCAGGGGAACCCGTCGAGCTCCGCGCCGGTCGCTCAGGGGACCTCCACCCAGGTGCAGGTGACCGTAACCAACATAGGCTCGGGAGCTCTCCGGGGGGTGACCATCCGACTCCCGGTGCCCAGCGGCTTCATCTACACCAACACCGTCTCGGTGGTGCAGAACGGGGACTCGGTGCGGTCGGCCGACATTGCCCCTGTCTCCCGGGAGGCAAACCTGACCTGGGGAGCCTGGACGATCGGGCCAGGCGGGCCCGGCCAACCCAGCCAGGTGGTCGTGACCGCCAGTTTGCTGGCCAGCGGCGCAGTTGGTCAGTCCAAGTTGGCCCCCGACGTGTTCGCCACCGGCTACGCCAGTTCCGTTACCGGGGCCCCGGTAACTCTGGAGATAACCCCGGCGCCGTCCCTGAACATGGTTCTCCGCGTCAGTCCGGCCTCAGTGACGGCGGGGAGTTTGGTCACCTACCACGCCGTCATCACCAACACCGGCAGCGGCGCGGCGCCGGCGACGGCCCTCGGTATCACCTTGCCATCCGACTTCGACTATGTGACAACCACCTCCACCTCCGGCAACGCCAGCACCTCCGGCAGCAGCTATCCGATCCCAGGTTCTGTGATCCCGACCTGGAGTGGCTTTGCCATCCCAGGTCAGAGCAGCGGCGGCCCGGGGATCCTGTCCCTCAGCTTCCAGGTCCGGGTGCTCCCAGATGTCCCCCGCGGCATCTACCAGTCGACCGCTGCTCTGGTTGCCAGCAACGGCTCCGCCACCCAGAACGAGCTTCAAGTCAACTTCGCCGCACTGGCTCCAGTGGAGGTGACCGGCGCCGGACCGGCCCCTTCCAACGGTTGAGCTGGAAGCGGTTCGCCGGCATCGGAGTGGTCGTCTGATAAACTGCGCCTTCAGGTGGATGGCCGCCTTCAGGTAGGGCGCCGACTGGTCTTCGCTACGCAGCGCGACCAGGGCTCCGAGCAAGTCCCGAGGGAGTTCGCATGTACGCCATAGTCCAGGTCGGGGGTAGGCAGTATCGAGCCACGCCCGGGGATCGCTTGGTGGTCGACCGGATGGAAGTGGAGCCCGGCAGTGAGCTCCAGCTGCCAGATGTGCGGATGGTGGTCGCGGAAAGCGGCGACTCGGAGGCCACACAGGTGGGCAGGCCGCGCCTGGAAGACGTCTTCGTAGCCGCCACAGCTGTGAGCCACTTCCGCGGCCCCAAGCTGCTGGTTTTCAAGTACAAGCCCAAGAAGCGCTACCGGCGCAAGCGGGGCTTCCGGGCCGAGTTGACCGAGCTGCGCATCGACGGCATCAGCCTGGGCTCAGCCGGTGCCCCCAAAGAGCCGGTTGACTCCGCTCCCAAGGCGGTCACCAAGGCCCCCGCACGCCGGTCGCCAGCGGCCAAGGCAGATGCTTCGGCCGGAGCCGGGGAGCCGGGCGCGACTGCGGGGCCGGTGGCGGCCGCCTCCAAACCCCGCCGGGCCGCCCGGGCCAAGGCTTCGGTTTCGGAGTCGGCTGCAGAGCTGCCTGGCGGCTCCGAGGAGAGTGGCGATGGCGCATAAGAAAGGTGGCGGCAGCAGCCGCAACGGTCGCGACAGCCAGTCCCAGCGTCTGGGGGTGAAGGTCTATGGAGGCGAACAGGTGATCCCGGGAGCCGTCCTGGTGCGCCAGCGAGGGACCCGGATCCTGGCCGGGCCGGGCGTGGGCATCGGCAAGGACCACACCCTGTTTGCGCTGGCTCCCGGGCTGGTCACCTATCGTCCATATCGCACCAGCCGGACGCGGGTCTCGATCACCCCAGCCGAGCCCGTTTCGAGCTGAGCCGCTCCGGGCCCCTGCCCGAGGGACGCCATGTTTCTGGACGAGGTCGAGCTTGCGGTGAGCGCTGGCAAGGGCGGATCCGGCTCGGCCAGCCTCCATCGCGAGAAGTTCGTGGCCCGGGGAGGTCCGGACGGGGGAGACGGTGGCCGGGGCGGGGATGTGGTGCTGATTGCCGACCCTGAACTGGGGTCGCTGCAGCGATATCAGCTCAGCCGCAGCTTCCGCGCCACCAGCGGGGGGGCTGGTGAGGCCTCCAAGCGCCATGGGGCGGACGGGGGCTCAGTGCTCTTGCCAGTGCCGCTCGGAACCCTGGTTTTCGAGGCGGACAGCGGCCGCATGATGGCCGACCTGGACCGGGCCGGATCGCGGCTGGTGGTGGCCCGGGGCGGCCGTGGGGGCAGGGGCAACACCCACTTCGCCACCCCCACATTCCAGGCACCCAGGCGCCGCGAGCTGGGCGAGCCTGGAGAAGCCAGGCGGATTCGCCTGGAGCTGAGGCTGATCGCCGACCTGGGCTTGGTGGGATTGCCCAACGCCGGCAAGTCCACCCTGCTGGCGAGCCTGACCGGGGCCCATCCAAAAATCGCTGACTACCCGTTCACGACGCTCTCGCCCAATCTCGGGGTGGCGGAACTAGATGCGGGCCGCACCGTCACTGCCGCTGACGTTCCTGGCCTGATCGAGGGGGCTCATCTCGGGGCGGGCCTGGGGGTCGGATTCCTGCGGCATCTCGCCCGGACGCGGGTGCTGGTGCATGTGGTGGACGCCACCCTCGGCCCGGAGGGCGCTTTGGCCGCGTATCAGCAGGTTCGCGAGGAGCTGCGCTTGCACAGCGTCGACCTCGGGGCCAAGCCGGCGATGGTGGCCCTCAACAAGGTCGACCTGCTCACCCCGGAGGAGGCGCTGGCGGTTTCCGCCAAGGTGGGCGCCGGCGCCGGCCCCGGTGCGGAGGTCCTCCTGGTGTCAGCGGCTCTGGGCGAGGGAACCGATCGACTCCTGCAGCTGGCCGACACGGTCATCAAGCGCTCCCAGACTGCCTCTTCACCGGCGGGCAACGCCCGCGACTTCAAGCTGTACCAGGGACCTCGCGGAGGCGACCGGCGCTTCAAGGTGGTTGTGGTCGATGGCGCCTACCGGGTGGAGGGGGTCGCCCTGGAACGCCTGGTGAGCACCACCGACCTGGACGATGAGTCCTCCGTGCTGCGGCTGCAGCGCCAGCTGCGGAGGCTCGGGGTCGAGGCCGCGCTGGCCGCAGCCGGCGCCACCGCCGGTGTCGAGGTCGAGATCGGAGGGGCTGCCTTCACATTCTTCCCCGAGGCCGGTGAACCAGCTCCGGTCGGGCCGGCCTGAGGCCATTCCTTGCCAATCAGCTCGCAGGTGGTATTCGGGGGTACATTCGATCCGATCCACCGTGGCCACCTGGAGGTGATTCGGGGGCTTCGGAGCGAGCTTGGCCTGCCCGTACTGGTGGTGCCCAACGGCACGCCCCCGCATCGCCACCGGCCGGTCGCCAGCGGGGCCGAACGGTTACACATGGTGCAGCTTGCGCTGTCCGAGCTGGCCGACTCGCTGGTGCAGGTGTCCGACATCGAGGTGCGCCGGCCGGGGCCCTCCTATACGGCGGACACGCTGGCCGAGCTGTCGGCTGGCGACCCGGAAGGCCACCTGCTGCTGGCGTTGGGGGCCGACGCCGCGCGCAGCCTGCCCGACTGGGAGCGGCCCGGGCGGATCGCGGAGCTGGCCAGGCTGGTTGTCTTCGACCGTCTCGGGATTGATAACCGGGGACCGGACGTGCTCGCCGAATTGCGTCGCCTGGGCTGGGAGCTTGCTGGCGCCCAGGCGATTCAGCTGACCGCGCCCGAGGTCGACGCCAGTGAAATCCGATGGCGTCTTCGGCATGGGGACCGCTGTCCGGAGTGGCTCCCGGACGTGGTCGGTGATGAGATCGCCACCAGGGGCCTCTACGGCTGGCATCCCCGGGCCAAGCAATCGGTCATGGGATAATCGCGCCCACATGACCCCCTTACAGCTGAGCCGCTTGGTCGCCGACGCGGCGTTGGATCGCAAGGCCCGCAACGTGGTAAGGATCGACCTGCGCGGGCGAACCACCCTGGCTGACTTCTTCGTGATCGGTGAAGGCGACACCGATCGCCAGGTGCGAGCCATCGCGGAGTCAATGCTTGAGGCGGCCGGAGCGGCGGGCTCCCACGCCCTGAGCCGAGCCGGCCTCGATGAAGGCTCGTGGATCTGCCTCGACTTCGACTCCGTGATCGGTCACGTTTTTCTCCCCGGTGAGCGGGCCTACTACGACCTGGAGGGGTTGTGGGGACCGGCACGGAGGGTGAGGCCCCGTCGTCTGGTGGTCGCGGCCCCAACGCCTTGACCCAGGGGGCGGTCCGCCTCGGCTGCTTCGTGCC
>Ga0307373_10006372_pt1 | contig 18812 bp, 21 predicted proteins | sample OX2MG_FD_202534 | JGI IMG/M metagenome (GOLD analysis project Ga0307373, IMG submission 202534) | Soil microbial communities from Risofladan, Vaasa, Finland - OX-2 | ecosystem: Environmental > Terrestrial > Soil > Coastal area > Acid sulfate soil | place: Finland: Risofladan, Vaasa | collected...
GACATCCACCAGACATGGAGTTTGCGACGCGAACGGCGGCATCAATTGTGGCTTCGCCGGCACCTTGCAGTACCGATGCAGGCGCCGTTCGCCCGAGAAGAGCCGCAACGGGCGAGTGAAGGGTTCCCGCCGGATGCTTCATGGCGACTTCGGTAAGGGCAGTCTGAATTGCCGCTGCTTGTACGTACTCGTACTGAATGAGTGATCCTTGACGAGGGAAGGAACCGCCAAACTTCTCCTTCAACCCCTTGTTGCCGATCTTGAGCTGAAGCGTGCCCTCGGACGTATCAAGCGCGGCCAGGGTGAATTTTCCTTCAAGGTCATACGTGAACATGACAGAGGTCTTTCCATCAGCAGTGAGTTTACATTCCTGTGACGGATCGAAGCGGTATGCTTGCACTTGCGATAGCTTCTCCGATGTCGGGAAGCCAACGGCCCGGACACCTTGAATGCAACCCGAATCGTCGCGAAGCTCTTCTGCTGTTGCCGCGGCGCGGTCGAACATCCGCCACCACATTGGCTTTTCTTCCCTGCGGTGGAAGTCGAGCAGGTCAGCAAGAGCCAAGGAGAACTCATCGCCCCGTTCCCGAAGCGTCTCTATGGTTGCAAGTCTCGCAATGACCTCCAGAGACAGCACTTTCGGCGGCGTTGGAGCGGGCGTCGCAGCAGCGGCCGCGAGGGCGAGAGTGTGTGTGACGTTGATGTCGCTTTCTTCCGCAACCGTTCTTAGCCATTGCAACAATTCCGCCGTAGATCTGCAATCATCCTCGTTGTAATCACGGATGCATTTGAGGATTGTGCTGTCCGGCCAACCGCGCGGCTGCCCGCTCTCCAGCCAGTGTGCATACTGGACAATGGAATCAACAGCGGTGGCAACTTCGGTAGAACGCGCAGGCCTATAGAGATGCTCCACCGACTTGATCGAATAGCTGTCCTCACCGATGCGTAGACCGTGGCGGACGGTCTGATAGAGATCGACAAACACCTCATTCCTGAGAAGCGTATCCACTTCATCCTGACGGGTGTCATGGCGAGTGCTCAGTCGCCTTACCGCGCTCACTTCGTATGCGGCGTAATGGTAGATGTGCATATCTGGGTTCGATCTCCAACGCTCAAAGACCCAGTCGATAAATCCCTCGAATGCGCGCTTTTCCTCGGTCCGGTCATGTGCCCACCAATCCTTGAACTCTAGTGCACCCGTCTGTTCATTCACGAAACAGACCCCGAAGAGATACTCGAGACCCCCTGGGAACAGAGGATAGCCTTCGATATCGAAGAACACGTCGGCAAGATCATCGGGGGGCAATGCGGCAAGCCCAACGGATTCGCCATTCGCGCCTACCTGGGGTAGAACTTCGTATCGCGCAGGTGCATCCGGTCGCTGCAAGCGATCAGTGCGCGTTTGGCATTGGAGGCGAGCCTGCGCGACAAGCTTTTCAAACGAGTCCGCGGCAAGTTTGGGGACCGTTGCTCCAGAGGCCGCGCCGAGGGCCGCCATCGTTGCAATGCCGGCTTCCTTGAGCTTCTTGATCTGACCGACGGTGATTCCGGCGACTCTCACGAGGTGATCTGAGTCATCGAAGAATTCTTCCGCGTATGACGTCCAGCGGCCATGATCGGCCATGGGGAGCGGTTCGGGACGATCTGCAATCTTCCCCGTGAAGTTCTGCTGCATAGAAAGGAAGTTTGCCCTGACGCGCCGGTAGTAGTGAATGAAGTCCTCTACTCGGAATTCAACTCGGCTTTTGCTTCCGAGGATGATCCCAAACTTCTCCGGAATCTGCTCCCCGGTCATGGCAGCAAACATCTCCGAATAGCAGCAGAGCTGAATGGCGTAATGCGGCTTCGGTGAGCGAGCAAGCTTCGTATCCCATACCTGATATCGCCCCGCCTCATCAAGGATGAGGAAGTCGGCAAAGCCAGCGAACTCCCGATCTTCCAACGCCGCCTGGTAGATAATGGGAGCCTGCGCCTTGATGGCTGCAATCGTCTCCAAATGGGCAGTGGTAGCATCGTCTTTTGGAATCTCCACCAACTCGGGAACGGACGGCTTGAACTCCTCAAGCACGGCGCGTTCGTGCTCGTCTCCGGTCTGCGCGATGAGCTTCTGATCCTCGGCTTCTTGATCGGGAGTTATCGCATCTCGGTGCTCCAAGTAATACCGGTCCATCCACGATGCGAACGGCGATTGAGCATAGCGAACGAGATCGCTGGGAGAGTAAATTATCTGGCTTCCATGTCTTTTCATTGTTTGGTCGCTCTTCGGCAGGAATTACGCTCAGAGTATAGACCCGTCATTGATGAGGCACAATGGGCCTGCTCCGATTCATAACCATCCTGGATTCACAAATCGCACGGCTCAAATGCGCCGAGAAAAGGGGTGACGCTCTCAAGCCTCTGTTTCTTCCTGTGACCCAGGAGCTTCCAGCATCAAACTCCACTCGTGGAGTTTTTGTTGCAAGACAGCCTTCGGGATCAGCCGTGTTTCATATTGCGCGACCAGCGCCGGTGAAATGTGCCGGCTCATGGCGTATTCCACAACTTCGTCGTCCTTGGTGCGGCAAAGCAGAACGCCAATGCTTGGATTCAGGGTTGATTCGGCCAGTCCTTCCAGCATGGTCATGATGCGGCCGGCTTCGGTCTTCAGCTCGGCGTCAATCTCGCCGAGCGGTCGCGGCGGCTTGAAAACATCGAAATGGCGGTTCACTTATACGTCAGCATCGCGTGTTTGCCTCGCCCATCGAAACAATGATCGCAGGCCGGGGCCGAAGCCGATCTCGGACCGATTTCTGACTATAAACCATTGGCACACGGGGCAGGCGAAAGACGGCTCCATCCGGCGCAGCCTTGCAGGCGGCTCTATAACAGGGAATACAGGGACTGTTAATAAATGAGGCAGATTTGTTGCTTGTCGGAAACGTCTTGAGAGATTCACTCGACGGCTCGACAGTGCCTTCAATGATTTAACCCTGCGACTAAGAAAACGACTAAATACACACGAGGGATTTTCGCCGTTGCGTATAAGCGACCGAGGCGAAGAATAGATCGGATTTACTCGACGCAATCTCTAGTCTCCGCGCAGCGCACATTTGCGCTCGAAAAGGAGACTCCCCCGTGTACAAACACACTGCTCGAAAACTGGCATTGCTTGTCGTGCTCGCGCTCGTGGCCGGCCCCGTCAATCGGGCTTTCGCCGACGGCACGGCACCAACCACCACTTCAACCGCTTCGTCTTCCTCGACCGCAACCTCAGACGGGATTACAGGAACCGATCCAGAGCCGATCGATCCCGGTGTCGTGAGCGTCATTCTCTCCCTCCTCGGACTGGCGTAGAATCCAATTCAAGTCATCCCTGAGCGGCCGTCCGGGCGGAGGAGAGTAGATGCATTTAACTGGTCTCGATCTTCTGTTCTGGGCGGCCGGCTTCGGGGCGCACCTCACTCTTCTTTCTGTCCTCCTGATCCGCCGCCGCTTTAGACAGTTTCCGATCTTTACGGCATTCATTTTCACGAATGTCTTGAGGACGATCGTTCTCTACTTCACAGAGAGTCTGGGAACCAAGGCCACTTATTTCTACACGTTCTGGTTGCTTGGGATACTCGACATGCTATTGCAGATTTCTGTCGTCTACGAGATGTATGCACTTACCTTCCGACCGCTAGGCGCATGGGCGCGCGACACGCGACCGGCATTTAAGTGGCTGGCGATGTCGACAGTCGGAGTGGCTGCCGCGCTGACCTGGCTGGCGGCGCCGCATGCCAGGCTCTGGATGCAGGTTGTCGTGATCAAAGGCAACTTTTTCTCGTCGGTATTGATGACGGAGCTTTTTGTCGGGATGATTGCACTGTCTGTCAAAGCGGGCTTGCCCTGGAAGACTCACGTTGCGCGGATATCGCAGGGACTCGGCCTCTATTCCGCTGTTGACGTCCTTGTTGAGGCAGGCCACAGCTACTTTGGAGTGGGTCATGGCGTGCATATCTATACAACCCTGTCCCAGGTGCGCATGAGCGCTTATCTCGTCTGCGTTGGCTACTGGATCGTCATGCTCTGGCGGGAGGCGCCGGCCGCGAGGGAGATGCCGGAGCGCGTTCTTGGCCAGCTCAACGAGTTAAAGAGCGCCGTCGACTCGGATCTTGAGAGAATTCGTGTGAGGAAATGATGGTGGACAGCCGCACGGTCATCTTCTTCGTCGCAGTCGCAGCCTTTCTTGTGGTCATGGCTACGATCGCAGTGCGTTCCTACCGCCGGGCCAGCAAATCCTCCAACAGAGATTGGGAGCATCTCTTGAAACGTCTGCAACTCGTGGACCGCGGCTCGATCGCGGAGGTCGCACTGGATATCATCGACGAATCCGGACAACAGAGAAAGGATGAAGGAAGTGCGACCCTCGAGCCAGAGCAGATTTGGAAACTGGTTGGTGGCCTGAAAGGGTTGGAGGTGTTGAAGGCCAATTGCGAGGTCCTCATCGATCTCGCGTCTTACGTTCAGCAGTGGTATCCGGAGGCTCTCGTCGTTGCGGAACAACTGCGATTGGGCGCACGCGAGATCGAATTCCACGTGGATAGGCTCAAGGGCGCCGAGAGGACTGGGAAGCTCAAGAGCGCCTTCGCCATGTACGCCCAACCCGCGGTGGGCAAATACTACCTGATGACGCGCCGGCTCCTGGCTCTTTACGAGGAACGAAACCTTCCAATGCTGGCCGACTTGCAAAAAGCGCTTTGAAGGGCGAATGCCCGAACCCGGGCTGTCAAGAACTGCTCGCGTGCCTGCTTTCTTGAAATCGTCTGGAACGGTCCAATCGGCATCAAAGCCTACGCAGGAGTGCGGGCTTCCTCCAGGCGCAAAAGAACAGCAGAGACGCGTCCGATCACCTCGACCTCCTTCCTGTATCTCCAGCGTTGGGCTGTGGCGTAGGAGAGCGGATGTGGCGCCAGCGTGAGCCACTTGGAATCTTCGTCAAGATCGCACCAACCGCAGATGTAGCCGGAACGGGTAAGGAGAAAGTAGATCGGACGGTCGAATTCGTTGGTCCATTCTCTTCGGTGCGCAATGGCGCGGCGCTGCGTGTTGATCAGGACGATCGAACCCGGCCGGATCATCGGGTCGAGTGTTTTATCCAACTGCCCGATGATGCCCCGGCGGTAGTGGCTGGGCAGGTGGTCCTCGGGAGAAAGAAGTGTCGTGTCATCGGGAGCAGGGTCAACGGCAACGCTTTCGGGAAGCCACAGCCGGGCGTGATCCTCGAGCGGGCCATCAGTCAGAAGAAGCGTGGTATTGGGGCTTGAAGGATATTCAGAGGATTGTGACTCACTGGCCGCGGAGGGACAAAAGGTTAGCAACTGCTCGGGCGAAATGCTGTAGATGACTGCGAGCACAATAAACTTCGGGAACGAAAGCCCTCGACCTTCCCTCTCCACGCGGTCCAACCAGCTTGCTGAGATTCGAAAAGAGTCCTTTCCCCACTTCTGGGCGAGGCTTGCGCTCCGCTCTTCGACTTCGCGCAGCGTGAGTCCCCATTTCTGCCTGACTGCCCGGAGCCTGGCGCCAACCTGTTTCATCCGCACCCCCCAATTTCAACAGCAGGTGTCTTCATGATTCATTGAAAGCGCATCCGATGCAACAAACTGTCTTTCACCGGCTGCGAGATCTCTTATTCTCAGGATCGTGAAAGGGCTGCTCTTTCCTGTGAAATCGATGTGTTATGTGAAGACATCCGGGGAAACGGTCAAAGACTCCAACTGTCCAATGGTTCATGCCAGACCGGGTCACCAAAGAGACCATGCGAATCGCGTTCAATGACCCGAAAAGCGACGTAGGCGGCAAACGCGAGCGCTGTTGCCAATAGGATGCAAAACGCCGCAGCGGTGGCGATTTCGCCCAAGGCAAGGCGTTGCGGAGGCGGGCCGTTACTACTATCGTAGCAGCGGTCATTCCCAGGCGGCTGCCTGGACCCCATGAGCGACCTCATCTTTGCTGGGGCCAATCGAATCCTCTTCCACGTAGCCATCATCGTCGTCTCCTTCCTCAACGGGGGCTCGTCGTCTGCTCTCTCCGGCCGCCCCGAAGGCCGCTCGCTCCCGCTTATCCCGGCGGACTTCAAGAAGCTGTTCGCCGACGGTGTGTTTCGGGGAGTGAACGTACTGGACATACGCCTCAAAAAGAGACTGATTGGGAATGCCTCTTTTGACGAGGTCGCCCAGGTGATGCTTGTACACCTGGGCCAGCGCCTCGGGCGTGATGCTATAGGAGCGCCTCTTTCCTTGAGTGCGGACAACTGCTTGCAGCCAGCCTTTCTCAATCCACGAAAGAATCTCGTCTTTCCGTATACGTAGCGCTCGCGCAAGACTTTCCACAGAAAAGAGGTCGCAGCGGATCTCTCGCACGAGAAGGCCATTTCTCTCAAGCATGCTGCGAACGGATTTCGTAGTCCGGCCCATTCTGCGGGCGATCTCCTCGACCGAGTGCCTGACGAGCTCCTCGCGGACAGTTTCGATCTCCTCCTCGCTCCAGCGCCGGTGGTCCGTTTTGCCCTTGAGCGCATATTGGATGACAAACCGCCAGCACGCTTCCCTGGACTGTCCGCTGTGGCGCTGAAGACGCACCACCAGTTGTTCGAGCTTATTGCCGGAAAGAACCCTGGCCTGGGTAGCGAGCGCCAAGGCCTCGGGACTCCAGCGCCGGGACTCGGCGTTCGTGCCGGACTGATTTGCCATCGATACCTCACGCGGGGAATGACAGATAGCGGAGCGCGGAGAATGCCCTCTACCTATAAAGCCGCCCAACATGAAGAAAGCGGACATGTCAATAAGCAAATCTGGGCAGAATCTGTGGAAATTCACGGCGCTTTTTGGGTAATGTGCCGATACACGCAGGCGACCACGATCCGTGCCGGGCTCCTGACGATATCTCAAGTGAGTGAGCATATGACATCACCTTCCCCCTCGGACCTTTGCTGGGTCATAGGGTTCACGCCAAAGGGGCGCTGGATTGCGCCAGCCGTGCGAGCCGCAGTCGGAATGGAGCTCGAGAAGGCGCGTGAGGCTGCCAGAACCCATCTCGGCGATGAACAACTGGCCCTGGAGATGATGGAACTGGCGATCCAGCAGACAGCAGAGTATTTGGCCGGCCTTTCTCCGATCGGCGTCGAAGAGACGCGGTTGATTCTCATGCGCTTCTATCGCAATGAGGTGCGGCGCCGGCAGCGTGCCGGCCGCAGGCTCACTTATCGAGGTTCCGCAATGGATGTCGAACGCCTCTCGCCCTCCGTTGATTGTTCTTTCGCGCGCATTGAGGCCGATCTCGACCTCGAAGCGGTTTTGAACGATGCCCCCGCGGACCTCCGTTGCGCTATGCTTTTGCGATATGGATCGCGCAGCCAATGGGGAGAAGTTGCCGAGATCCTGTTGAAATCGAAAGAGGCCACCCGCAAGCTCTGTGAACGTGAACTCAAGAAGATCCGCAAAAAGCTGGAGCTTTGAGCGAATTGCCGCATGAAGATTGGCCAATTGGGGCCGAGCGGCCGGGAAGGCGCCAAGTGAGCAGATTTCATAGTACCGTGCGCGACGACGACAACGACACGCGCCTGTTCGACACGTTAGAGCACTACATCCTCGAACACTACCCGAATCCGGAGCGCATTGGGTGCCTGGATCAAGACTTGCTGAGGCGTTTTGTGGAAACACCGGAACTGCTTGACCTAAGTGATCCAAAGTATCTCCATGTGTTCAAGTGCGCAGAGTGTACGCGAGAACTCGGTGACCTTCGCCGCATACGCGAAGCGCGGATTCAGCAAGATGTTGTGAGTTCACCCTTTTCCAGTGCTGGTATGAAAGCAATCGAGAAATGGAGAAGACACATCGTGACCGCTGCGTTCAAGACCCGCATGCTGGTGCGCCGCTTCGTGGAGAGGTTGAAGAGCGTTTTTCGCTGATGAGCTGGTGGCACCCGAATCACGCGCATCGAGTCCGCCTCGATTCGACGTCGCAGGCAGCGCGATCCATTTGACGTGCAAGCCCACGAATGTAGCTCTGGAATTTCGGGTCGGACTGGTGTTCGGAACCGAACCGTTTCCACCGGTCAAAGAGATAAGTCATGGCAGCGATCGGAGGAACCAGAGCCAGGGCGCATTCGACCTGACTGCGGCTCAGCACTTCGAGCCAGCTCCCGATGTAGATCTCCGTCAGCATGGGACGCCAGACACATGCGTCGTTCTCCTGCTCGATCTGCGCGCGCAGTTGTTCGAAGGTCACAACGGGATTTCCAACAGCCGCGTCGGCCCAATCGGTAAACACGCAACCGTGTGGCCCGACAAGGATGTTCTCGAAGCTGATGTCACCATGGAGCAATGTATCGGGGATGCCAAGACTCTCCATCGAGAGGCAGGCCTCCGTGAGAATCGCTTCCAACTCGCGTATGCGAGCTGATGTCAGGCGTGGAGCGAAGCCACAGTCCTGCCGGGCCATCGCGTCGCCGATCAAGTCCATCATTGGTGAAATGCTGGCTCGAAGAACCGGTAGACGTTGATCGCCGCAACCGCTCGCAAGAAGATACGGGATCGAGTTCATGCCCGCCTTCTGGATCCCGGCAAGACGAGAAACAGCCTCGCCGAACAAACCCGGTGACTGAACGGAACTGAGCGGCGCGCCGGCATCCTCCATCCACCAGGCGTTCCAGTCCTCCCGGGTTGCGATCACTCTCGGAAGATATTCGGGAAGGAGTTGGAACAGCGTGGTGGTCATTCTGTACTCGGAAGCCGATAGTTCCTCGACGGCCTTGAACCAGATCGGAGAAGCAGAACTCCTTCCGAAGCGCACGAGCGCAGAACCAGCAGCGGCGTTGAACTGCTTGATATCGCGAGTAAACTGCGCCCTGTCAATATCCGCCTCTACGCTGATCCAATCGAGTGCTTCTTCGATCCACCCGAACCGCGAGAAGGCGCCACGGCTAGTAGTCCCGCCGTTCAACAACCTCTCAACGATGGAGCGGCCTGCGCCATCAATTTCGCTTTCCGAAAGATCGCGAAAGTTGACCCACGAGCCTAAGCCACGCATAGGATCGCTTTCGCTCAGACCGCGCAACTCGGCGATTGCAATCGCCTCTCGCGCTGGTTCATCCTCCAGAACGTCAATAACAATGGCCTTGAATCCCCACCGTCGTTCGATCATTATCTGGATCTGTTCGGCCGCTCTTGACCAACGGGGAATCGAGATTCGGGGCAGCCGCCAGGCAAATCGCCGTCGCCCGGCAAAGACGCGCCTCGTTGCCGGTTCCACAAGGATGAGCCGGTAACCGTCGAACAGCGGGTTGGGAAAAGTGTTCAGAAGGCACCAGTGCATCGGAGTTGCAATTCGCCCGGCGCCGATCAGAACCCGCTGAAGAGAGCTCGGGAGTCGATTCATCGCCGACCGTACCGGGGGCTTGCGTTCCTAACCAACGCTTGATCTCAAGAGGGTAATATCCGCGTCGAGCTCGGACTGGATATCTAATTTCATGTGCAGTCGATTGACAATCAAGGCAACAACCAAGAGGCTGTTACCTACGAGATCGGTCTGGGGAAGATGGATGAGACGTGCACAAGAGCCTTTTCAACTCAGACGAAAGGTCTGGCACTCACGCTTGACGCCAGTCTGTCACTGCTCAGTCGAAACCGCAAGAAGAACCAGTTCGCAGGATGCGACATTTTTCTTTAACGTGATGTGAAGCCAGCACCGGAGACAATGCCCGCGTCGAGTTGACGCAATATCCTCCAAATATTCCTTGAAAGAATCCTGCTTCTGTGCAATGGACGGAGGGAAGCTACATATTCGCCTGATCTCCGGCTCTTTGACCAATGCGCAGTCTATACTGGTGTCCACGGCAATAAGAGATGTAGTGGCGCAGATTAGTTGAGAGATTGATCGCCTCGAGCGGGCGAAGACGCTGCTTGCGGCAACGGGACTGTCGGAGCCAGGTCGTGGTGTTCGTGCGGAAAGTGGCAAGAAGAAGCGCAAGCTTTCGCCAGAAGGGCGTGCACGGATTGCGGAGGCGGCGAGACGGCGCTGGGCCGCGCAGAGGGGCAGGCAACAGAAGTAGGAGCGCCAGTCGCTCCCCGCTTGCAAGCAGTCGAACGCAAATCGTCTCCGTTCAAAACCGGATGTCAGAGGCGAATGTAAATTCGCGGATTCCTGAACTGGCATCAATGCGACTTGATCCGCAGCTTGGCGAGACGGGAGAAACGATGATTACTTCAGGCGAGATGACCCAAAGAAGACTGGCTCTGCGTCAGGAGATTCAATCGCGGCTGCCCGATTTCGCTTCTGCCTGCGAATGCGACACTGAAGTGATTCTCATCCATCAGGACGCTTTCGCCGCCGATCTTCAAGAAGAGGAGTATGCGCTTCTCGGACGGGCAGTGAAGTACGCCGGATTCTTTGGCAAAGAGGTCCGGATCATTGCCAGACAGTGAATTGCCACGCCGGTCAAATCATGGCAGCACGGCACACGTGCCGCCGGATACAGCAGGTGGAAGAAGCTTGACCGGTTCGTCAAGCGCGCAGAGAAGGGTACGCAGCCGTAAACGGAGAGGAGGGATCAACGAGAATCTAAAGCCAGACAGGACGAAGCAGTCGATCGAGAGCGTTTCAATTCCAGGGCCAATGCCGGATAAAGGCACATTTTCAGTGAGTTTTCGGCAAGGATGCGTGACGCGATTTAGCTAGCCTTGTTAGGTTGAATCAGCCGGCGAGGACGGCTGTAAGTGAGGCACAAGAGCTCATCGTCTATTCCCGAACCAATTGTTCAACTTCAACGCCAACTGGAGCAGTTTCGAGGTAGCCATCCCCCTCGGACCAGGCTGCCGGAGTCGCTGTGGCATTCTGCGGTGGAACTTGCGCGGCAACACGGTTTGTATCTGGTGGCTCACCCGTTGCGGCTGGACTATATGCAGTTGAAGAAGCGGTTGGGCGGAGTAGTGAAAGCGCCGAAGAAGGCAGGCAAGCCGACATTCGTTGAACTGATCGCTTCCCATCCGGTGATGGTGTCGGAGTGCGTGGTTGAGTTCGAGTCCCCCCTGGGCGGGAAGATGCGCATTGAGTGGAAGGGCTCGTCGACGCCTGACTGGGCAAGCCTTCTCCGTGCCTGGAGGGAAGCGGAGCGATGATCCATATCACGGCGCAGATGCGCGTGCTGGTAGCGATCGAACCGGTCGACGGACGCAAAGGGATCGATTCTTTAGTCCGCGTCTGCCAGGGGCAGCTCTGTGAGGACCCGATGACTGGTTGTGTTTTTGTGTTCCGGAGCCGACGAGGAACGTCGATTCGATTGCTCAGCTATGACGGGCAAGGATACTGGCTTGCGCAGAAGCGGTTATCCAAGGGGCGGTTCGCGTGGTGGCCGGAATCGAGCTCAGCTGCCAAACGACTGGAGGCTTACGAAGCCCAGTTGTTGATGGTAGCCGGCGATGTGTCGCGAGTCCACGCTGCACCGATGTGGCGGCGGGTGAGCGAGCTGGCGTAGAAATCGAACGCACATGCATTTTCCCCTTGCGTTCCAAAAAGGAGTGTTTCATACTGCTGGGCAATGGCAGATCTCAGATATCGCGGGCGGGAGATCAGCGAGGAAGACATCCTATATATACGCGCGTTGATCGAGCAGTATCCGAAGGAAAGCCGCCGCAAGCTGTCTGTCAGAGTATGTGAAGCCTGGCAGTGGCGGCAGGCGAACGGGGCGTTGCGCGATATGGTGTGCCGGGGCATGCTGCTGATGCTGGAGCGGGCCGGTCAGATCGCGTTGCCGCCGGTCAGTTATGTGCGGCATAATCCGCTGTCCAAGCGGGCCCGGCCGGCGCCGGTGCTGATCGATAAGAGTCCTATCGGGGAGCCGTTACACAAACTTCAGCCGCTCGAGTTCGAGCAGGTGCGGCGCACAGCGCAGGAGCCGCTGTTCAACAGCCTGATGGAGGAACATCACTATCTCGGTTACGAACAGCCGGTTGGGGAACATCTGAAATATCTGGTGTGGTCCGAAGGGCGTCCCATCGCGTGCCTGGCCTGGTCCTCGGCTCCGCGCCATCTCGGCAGCCGCGACCGCTACATCGGCTGGGATGCTGCTGCGCGGCGCAGCCAGATCCGCTTCATCGCTTACAACACCCGCTTCCTGATCCTGCCGTGGGTACGGGTGGAGCATCTGGCGTCGCATATCCTGGGCCGGATGGCGGCGCGGATCTCCGATGACTGGCAACAGATGTACGGGCATCCGATTTACTTCCTGGAGACGTTCATCGATCCGGAGCGATTCCGCGGAACCTGTTACCGCGCGGCTAACTGGGTGCTGATGGGCCGGACTACGGGGCGAGGCAAGCAATCGAACAGCTACGTTCCCAACCGGTCGATCAAGGAGGTTCTGGGGTATCCGTTGACGAAGCGTTTTCGTGAGCTGCTGGGGGGAACGGCATGAAGAAGACCAGGCGGCGCATCGACGTGAACCTTGAGGAACTGGACCGGGTGCTGGACGGAGCGCGGGAAGCGCCGTTGAGCGAGGCCGATCACGACAAGCTCAAGGACACGTTGCACGCACTGGCGGCGCTGTTGGTGCGGGAGCGCAATACGGAGAAGACCAGCGCAGTGGTTGGGGAGCAGGAAGACTCGAAAGCTGAAGCGCATGCGGATGGCGACACGGCCTCGCCGCCAGGGCACGGCCGCAATGGAGCGGAGGCGTTTGGTGGTGCGCGGAAGGTGGACATCAAGCACCAGAAGCTGACCCATGGAGCCCGCTGCCCGGAGTGTGGCCAAGGCAATGTGTACGGGCAGAAGGAGCCAAAGGTGCTGGTGCGGATCGTGGGACAAGCACCGCTGGCGGCTACGGTTTACTCGCTGGAGCGGTTGCGCTGCGGCGCCTGCGGACAGGTGTTCACCGCCGAAGAGCCGGAAGGCGTGGGGCCGGAAAAGTACGATGAGACGGCGGCGGCGATGATCGCCCAGCTCAAGTATGGCGCCGGAACTCCGTTCAACCGGTTGGAACAACTGGAGAGCCAGTTGGGTATCCCGCTGCCGGCGGCCACGCAGTGGGAGATCGTCGAAGAAGCTGCGCAGGTGATCAAGCCGGCGCGGGATGAGTTAATCCGGCAGGCGGCGCAGGGGTCGGTAGTTCATAACGACGACACCGGCATGCGGGTGCTGATGCTGCAGCGCGACCCCAAGGACGAGCGCACGGGCGTGTTCACGAGCGGCATCGTGTCTGTCGATCAGGGCAGGAAGATCGCGCTCTACTTCACGGGCGGCCGTCATGCCGGGGAGAACCTCGCCGAGGTGTTGAAGCAGCGAAGCGCGGAGCTGCCCAGCCCGATTCAGATGTGCGACGCGTTGTCGCGCAATGTACCGAAGCTGCCTGCGGGCGTGGAGATCCTGCTGGCCAACTGCCTCGCGCACGGTCGCCGGCAGTTCGTGGACGTGGCGGAGAACTTCCCCCATGAATGTCGCTATGTGCTGGAGATGCTGGGCCAGGTATACGGTCACGATGCCGAAGCGCGCGAGCAAGGCCTGACGCCGGACGAGCGGCTGCGGCTTCATCAGCAACGCAGCCGGCCGGTGATGGATAAGCTGCACGCGTGGCTCGAGGCGCAGTTATCCGAGCGAAGGACGGAGCCGAACTCGGGGCTAGGCCAGGCGATCGGGTATCTGCTGCGGCACTGGCAGCCCCTGACGTTGTTCCTTCGCAAAGCCGGAGCCCCGCTTGATAATAATGTCGCCGAAAGGGCCTTAAAGCGCGCCGTTTTACATCGAAAGAACGCGCTCTTCTACCGTACGCTGCATGGCGCGCAAGTCGGCGATCTGTTCATGAGCCTGATCCACACATGTCAGTTATGTGGCGCGAACTCCTTCGACTACCTGGTCGAGTTGCAGCGCCACGCCCGCGAACTTGCCGCCTGCCCCGCGGACTGGATGCCGTGGAACTATCGCGAAACTCTGGCGCGGACTGCAGAGTTATGATGAATCCCTGATGGCCGGAAAGGATACTCTGCGGCCATGCGCGGGGAGCCTCCTGATATGCCCGTAAAACGGGCCTCCGTAAAGCCAAAATCGCGAAGGGTTTTTGGCCACCTTACTCGAACGCGTAAAACGACGCTACGCGCTGCCCTCTATGCGCGCGTCTCGACCAACGATCAGCAGACGTTGCCGATGCAGAATCGTGCTCTGTGCGATTATGCCGCAAGGCGAGGCTGGACCATCGTCATGCAGGTCAAGGAAGTCGGCTCCGGCACTGTACAGCGACAGATGCGGGAGAAGCTGATCGATGCTGCGCGGCGCCGGGAGATCGACGTGGTGCTGGTGTGGCGGCTGGACCGCTGGGGCAGATCAGTAACAGACCTGCTCGCGACTCTGCAGGAACTGGAACATCTCGGCGTCGGCTTCGTGTCAATCACCGAGGCTCTCGATCTGACCACGCCCGCCGGCCGCGCCATGGCCGGACTGCTGGCCGTCTTCGCTGCCTTCGAGCGCGAGGTCCTGGGGGAGCGTGTCCGCGCCGGCCTTGCCCACGCGCGAGCCAACGGCAAGCGGCTGGGCCGTCCCCTCACGGCGGCTCTTCAATCCGATCAGGTCCGCAAGCTCCGTCGCTCCGGACTCAGCAAATCGGCCATAGCCCGCCAGCTCAACATCGGCCGCACCTCCGTGCGCCGTATCCTGGACAGAAGAACCAAAGGATAAGAACGTGGCCAGAGCGCGACGAAATCACGACCGGGAAATCCGCATCCACGAGGAGATTATCGTCGATGCCTATGGGCCGGAAGAACAGGCTATGAGCTGGTACTACTATCTCGAGGACAAGCTCCAGTTCCCGCTCCATGCACAGTGCGTTGCTTCTGTGCCGACATCTCCGCTGCGCGAGGGGGACACTATCGAGATCCGAAAGATGGCGCCTGAGGATAGCTGCACGAGCGACATGCTCGTGATGACCCGCTGGAAGAACCGGAACATCGCTGTGCCGCTCTCTCAGCTGAAGGCTATCGACGTGGATGAATCAACCACTCAGGCCATCGAAGACTGGCATTACTGGATCGCACAAGGTTACTGCTTCTGACCTACGCAGCTCTGCCGAAAACACACCATTTTCAGATGTCAGAGTGATCAGTCCGCTGCTCCTGGCAATAAGGGGAACAACAGGTACTGAACCCCCGTCAGTCTTCCCTTCACTGATCCACCAATAAAAACCAACGTTGAGCAGCGGCCGCACTGTGCCACACGTGTGCCGCTTTTCTATTTTCCGAGTATATTTAGCTCGAAAGACTGGCCAGATTATTCGTCGCGGATCGCAAATGCGGATGGTCCGCATCTGCGCCGGCCGCCACACGGAAGCCCGGAAACGCAAGTACATCGGAACATCCATCCACTGCAGGCTGCGCGACGCACAGGCCCTGCTATACGACGAAAGCACTTAGGTCTACCCCATCGACTGCGTATACACGATTCGTTGAGACTGCCAATACGGCAGTTCTTATGCCCACCCTTATCACGCCCTATAATTGCAGCCAGAGGTCACACTCCGGCGCCTCGCAGCAAGTTGGCTACTGCGTCGACCGCTAAAGGCTTGCTGAAGTAGTAGCCCTGAATCTCGTCACAATGATTTTCCCGCAGAAACGACAATTGGGCTTCGTCTTCGACGCCTTCCGCAATCACCTTGAGCTTCAGTTGTTTTGCCATGGCAATAATGGCGGTAGTGATCGCCGCGTCATCAGGATTCACGGCAACATCCCGAATAAACGAACGGTCGATTTTGAGCTTGTTAATCGGAAACCGTTTCAAGTAGCTGAGGCTGGAATAGCCGGTTCCAAAGTCGTCAATCGCCAGACTCAACCCCAAGGCCTTTAAATTCTGAAGAACTGAGAAAGTTGTATCTACATTCGATAGCAGGACTCTTTCCGTCAACTCCAGTTCTAGGTATTGGGAAGCGAGACCGGTCTCCTGGAGCACAGCGCCAATGAGTTTGCTGAAGTCCTCTTGGCGAAACTGCACCGCGGACACATTGACGGCCATCGGCACGGCGCAAAGCCCTTCGTCGTGCCATTTCCGGGCTTGAGCGCAGGCCGTCCTGAGTACCCATTCGCCGATGGGCTGGATCAGGTTGCCGTTCTCCGCTATGGGTATGAACTTATCCGGCGGCACGAGGCCCAGTTCCGGGTGTTGCCAGCGGATGAGAGCTTCCAATCCGGTGATTCTTCCCGTGCCAATATCTATCTGCGGTTGATACACCAGAAAGAATTCCTTTCTCTCCAGCGCCAGTCGCAAAGCGGCTTCCAAGGTCAATCGCTCCACAATCTGAGCGTTCATGTCGTCGGTAAAGAACCGAAAGCAGTTGCGCCCACCATCTTTCGCGGAATACATGGCCGCGTCCGCATTCTTGATCAGGGTTTCGACGTCCGCACCGTGTTCCGGGAAAATGCTGATGCCGAGGCTGCAAGTCATGCTAAGGGAGTGGCCTTGAACGGCGAATTCAGCGGTCATTGTATCCATGAACCGTTTAGCGGCAACTGCTGCGTCAGAGATGTCCCTCACACCGGCGAGCACGATGAGGAATTCATCCCCGTTTATCCGCGCGACGTTTAGACGAGCCACCGTGTCTTGTTCACGCACACATCTCTCAAGCCGTTTTGCGAATTCTTGCAGGAGAAGGTCGCCGAGCGGGTGTCCGAACGAGTCGTTGATGTCTTTGAATCGGTCGAGATCGAGGAACAGAAGCGCAACTTTGTCCTTTTGTCGACGAGCACTGGCGAGTGCCTTTGTCAATCGATCCTGAAGAAGAGTTCGGTTGGGCAACCCCGTAAGAGCGTCGTAATAGGCCAGGTATTGGACTCGTTCCTCGGCGGTCTTGCGGTCCGTGATGTCGCGAAAGTACCAGATTCTACCCCGATGCCGACCTTTTGAATCGACGAGTGGAGCAGAGTATCGGTCGAAAGTCTTACCATTTTTGAGTTTGAACTCATCCCTGCTTTTTTCATCCCGATGACTATAGAGATACTTGACTTTCTCGATGAAGGCGTCGGGGGATTCAACTTGGTCCGTCACATACTTGCGCACGACTAGATCGTCTTCTGAGCTAAGCACTTCGTCCGGTACTCCGAAATGGAGTCCAAATTGCTTGTTTACGAGGATGATGTGATCCGACTCATCGGCGGCCAGGATGCCATCGATTGTCGTCTCGGATTGCGCCTCCAGCAGCGCGGTCTTGAACAAGAGCGCTTCCTCAGCCTCCTTGCGCTCGGTGATGTCACGGATGGCGCAGACCACGTAGCTGCGGTCAAGGTGAACGTATTTCATGCTGACCTCCACCGGGAACGTTGAACCGTCCTTCCGCCGCTGGAGAGTTTGGAAGACTGCGGAACCGGATTTGCGTAATGTGTGGTCGAGTCTTGCCCGCACGGATTCGTCGACGGTAGGATCGATATCGTAAACGCGCATGGACAGAAGTTCTTCGCGCGAATAGCCCAGACTCATACAGGCCCGAGCATTCACATCGAGGAAGCACATCGTTTCCAGATCGACGACCTGAATGGAATCGTTGGATTGATCGACCAGCAGCCGGAACAGCTTTAGCGATTCCTCGACACGAACGCGTTCTTCCCGCAGGGCCTTTTCTTCCAGGGCGCGACGAATGGCGGTCGGAAGGCGGGTCGGCCGGTCTTTCAGGATGTAGTCGGCAGCGCCCTGTTTGATGCATTCGGCTGCAGCCTCTTCTCCAATCGTGCCGGTGACGAGAAGGAAAGGGATGTCTTTCGTGGATCGCTTCAGAGCCTCCAGAGCATCCGTTCCGCTCCAGCCTGGCATCCGATGGTCTGATAGAACAACATCGTAGGATCCAGATTCGAGCTTGCGGGAAAATTCCTCTCTCGTGCTCACCACGTCCGCCGCGACCTCGTATCCCGCTTCCTGCAGCACACGCAAGTAAAGCTCGGCGTCCGCCGGTACATCCTCCACACATAAGACGTGAAGCACTTTCGGTAGGGGCATGACAAAGTCACTCCTCGGATTTGCTCCCGGCTCTTTCCTATTCATTTCTCTCCGTGGAGAGGGGGCGGAGGGATATTGACGACCAACCAGTAGAGGCCCAATTGGCGGACGGCTTCGCGGAATTCGTCAAAGTCCACAGGTTTCTGCGCGTAGCCGTTCGCTCCCAGATCGTAGCCCGTGATCAAATCCTTTTCCTCCCGCGATGAGGTGAGAATGATCACCGGAATCCTCCGTGTTCGCGGGTCATTCTTCAAGGTCCGGAGGACCTCCAACCCGTCCACCTTGGGCAGTTTCAGGTCCAGAAGTACCAGTTGCACGGGGCGGTCAAACGAACGGTCCGCGTGGAGTCCTCGGCAAAACAGGAAGTCCAGCGCCTCTTCCCCATCCCGCGTCACATGGATACTGTTGCACAGCTTTCCTGCCCGCAGGGCATGCTGGGTCAGTTCCACGTCGTCCGGGTTGTCTTCCACCAGGAGAATTTCCACTTCTCGGGTAATATCCATCATGCCGCTCCCTCGTCTTCAAGTCCGCGCCTCAGTGTAAAACAGAACGTTGCTCCTTTATCCAACTCCGCTTCGGCCCACACCCGGCCGCCATGCTTGTGCACAATCCGCTGCACCGTTGCCAGGCCCACCCCGGTTCCCTCGAAATCCTCTGCCCGATGCAGCCTCTGAAAGACCCCAAACAACTTGTCGGCATACTTCATGGAAAACCCGACACCGTTATCGCGGACGTACACCACCGCCTGTCCATCCTTCTGCCGGGTCCCCACCTCGATGACGGCTTTCGGCCTCGGCCGCGTGTACTTCAGCGCATTGCTAAGTAGGTTGGCCA
>Ga0307373_10006374_pt1 | contig 18809 bp, 19 predicted proteins | sample OX2MG_FD_202534 | JGI IMG/M metagenome (GOLD analysis project Ga0307373, IMG submission 202534) | Soil microbial communities from Risofladan, Vaasa, Finland - OX-2 | ecosystem: Environmental > Terrestrial > Soil > Coastal area > Acid sulfate soil | place: Finland: Risofladan, Vaasa | collected...
AAATTCACCAACCCATTCGCGCACAGGCCAAAACCGCTATTGCGCCCGCGCTCCCATCGGCATGTACTTAGGCATCGTCGTTAGCCACCGTGCCAAGTGGAAAAACGGTGGCGCATCGGAGTGTGCGCTAGCGATTGTCAGCCAGCGTTCTTTCAAGCGCGCTTGCCGGGGTGGATGCCTTCCCGGTCGAAGTCGAGGTTGACATCTCGGGCGGAGTGCCCCAGCTTCGGACCGTCGGCCTCGCCGAGGGCGCCGTGCGCGAGGCCCAGGAACGGGTCAAGGCGGCGATCAAGAATTCCGGCTACGAGTTTCCCAACCGCAAGATAACCATCAACCTGGCCCCGGCCGACACCCGCAAGGAAGGCTCGTCCTTCGACCTGCCAATTGCGCTCGCCATCCTGGCCGCCAACACCGGCGCGCTCAACGCCGAGCGGATGCGCAACTACCTGATCCAGGGCGAGCTCGCGCTCGACGGCCGGATCAAGGGGATCCGCGGGGCGCTGCCGAGCGCGCTACTGGCACGCTCGAAACATTATGCCGGCATCATCCTGCCGCGCGAAAACGCCGCCGAAGCCTCGGTGGCGAGCAACGGCACCGCGGTGCTGGGCGTCGAGACGCTGCGCGACACGGTCGACTTCCTCGAGGGACTGCGCGAGATCGAGCCCTACGCCTCCAACGTCGGCGATTTGTTCACCGCCGCGAGCCATTACGACGTCGACTTCAGCGAAGTGCGCGGCCAGGAGCAGGCCAAGCGCGCGCTCGAGGTCGCCGCCGCCGGCGGCCACAACGTCCTGATGGTCGGGCCGCCGGGTTCGGGCAAGACGATGCTCGCCAAGCGACTGCCGACCATCCTTCCCGCGATGACCTTCGAGGAGGCGATCGAGACCTCCAAGGTGCATAGCGTGGCGGGCCTGATGGACGGGCGGGCGCTGATCGCGACCCGCCCCTTCCGCGCGCCGCATCACACCATCTCCGACGCCGGTCTAATCGGCGGCGGCTCGGTGCCGCGCCCCGGCGAGGTCAGCCTCGCCCACAACGGCGTGCTCTTCCTCGACGAGCTGCCCGAATTCCGCAAGAACGTGATCGAGGTCCTGCGCCAGCCGCTGGAGGACAACCGCATCACCATCGCGCGCGTGATGGGCACCATGACCTTTCCGGCGAGCGTGATGCTGGTGGCGGCGATGAATCCGTGTCCATGCGGCTTTTACACCGACAGCCAGCACGAATGCACCTGCGTGCCGCTGATGATCCAGCGCTACCGCTCGCGCATCTCGGGGCCGCTGCTCGACCGCATCGACATCCACGTCGAGGTTCCGGCGGTGAAGTATCGCGAGCTGACCGCGCGCACGCCGGGCGAAGCCTCGGCGGCGATACGCGAGCGGGCCAACCGTGCGCGCCAGATCCAGCTCGAACGCTTCGCCGGCACCCGGGTCTTCTGCAACGCGCAGATGGGCGCGCGCGAGCTGCAGAGCCATTGCCAGGTCGAGGCCGCCGGCGAGCGGCTGCTCGAACTGGCGATCAACCGGCTGGGGCTGAGCGCGCGCGCCTACACGCGCATCCTGAAGGTCGCGCGGACCTGCGCCGACCTCGACGGCGGCGGCGCGATCGAGGCGCGCCATGTAAGCGAAGCGATCCAGTACCGCTCGCTCGACCGCCCCGCCCCGTAGGGGCGAGCTTGGCTTTTCGTTTGTGCCCTTGCAAGGAGCGCCTTTAGAGTGTTGATAATGGCGTCAAACATGGCAAAAAAAGCAGGTGCGAATAGAAATGGGAAAATCCACGTTAGTGCCGAACGTGATGATCTCGCACAGCTTCTGCCCATGGAACTGGGGTCGCTTGCCGACCCTCAGACTGCGATTCCAGCAATAGCGAAGGACCACAAGGCGACCTCGCAGATAGAACGGGCGGTTAAGCTCGTACCTACGCAACATCGGCTTCTTCTCTACGACTCACGCGAACTCGAAAATCTTGAGAGCGGGTCGGTCCACCTGGTTCTGACGTCGCCACCTTACTGGACTCTGAAGAAGTATCGCGACCATCCGCAACAGCTCGGCGCGATTCCGCTCTATGAGGAGTTTCTCGACGACCTCGACAAAGTGTGGCGTCACTGCTTTCGTGCCCTAGTACCTGGGGGGCGGTTGATCTGCGTGGTGGGCGACGTGTGTCTCTCGCGCCGCCAGAATGATGGCCGCCACACGGTCGTGCCCCTCCATTCGTCTATTCAAGAGCGCTGTCGGAAAATAGGATTCGACAATCTTGCGCCAATCATCTGGCACAAGATCTCCAACGCGGCCTATGAGGTGGATAATGGCTCGCGTTTCCTTGGCAAGCCCTACGAACCCAACGCGGTCATCAAGAACGACATTGAGTTCATTCTCATGGAACGCAAGCCCGGAGGTTATCGCACCCCGTCGATCGCGGCCCGCGTATTGAGCCTTATCTCCGCCGACAGACACCAACAGTGGTTCCAGCAGATTTGGACTGGACTCGGCGGCGCTTCAACGAAAGATCATCCTGCGCCATATCCGTTAGAGCTTGCCGAGCGTCTCGTGCGAATGTTCAGCTTCGTCGAAGACACGGTCATGGATCCGTTCATGGGAACCGGTACCACGAATGTAGCGGCCGCTCGATGGGGCCGAAATAGCATTGGTGTCGAAGTCGACTCTCACTACTTCGCAATGGCGCGCCGTCGAATCGAGGACAGCGCGCGAAACCTATTTGCAAAATCAACGGTAATCGTGAGCTCGCCCAGTTCATCGCATGGCGATTAAGTTACCTCCCCTCGAGAAGAAGCTTTCCAAGGCTGTAGCCCACTACTGGGGCACCCTCTTGAAGCAATCTGAGAAGGGGGCTGAATCTGATCGCGGTAATCGGTCGGCCGTAACTGGCGGCAAACAAATGGACGGGTTTTGCCAGCTGGTACAATGGGTGTTGGTTGAAAATGGGCTTCCCGAGCCGAGCATCCATACAAGAACCGACCTCGAACTGCCAGGGTACTTCCGACCCACCAAGAAGTGGGACATGCTCATCGTTCAAGACGCCAATCTGATCGCTGCGATCGAGTTCAAATCGCAGCGCGGTCCCTCCTTTGGCAACAACCTGAACAACCGGAGCGAAGAAGCCTTGGGCAGCGCGGTAGACCTTTGGACCGCTTACCGTGAAGGCGCATTTGGCAAACAGAAACCAAGGCCCTGGCTTGGATGGGTAATGCTCCTCGAGGAGTGTCCCAGCTCTTTGGCACCGGTCAAAGTCGCACAACCCCACTTCGAGGTATTTCCCGAATTTCGCGACTCCTCCTATGCGAAAAGGTACGAATTACTTCTGCGTAAGCTACTCCTGGAGCGAATATACGATGGGGCGGCGTTGATCCTTGCGACAGCCGACGAAGGTCCCAAAGGAAAATTCTCGGAGCCAGTTAAAGACCTGAGCATGAAGCGAGTGCTGGCCGGTCTCGCAGGCCATGTCGCCTCTTATGAAGCCGCGATCAAGTGACCTTTACGGACCCAAGACTTGAATCGAACCGGTAATGTAGCGCGGCAGTTGAACATCTACTGCATTGCGCCCGCAGTCCGCCTCCTTCGCGGTTTTTCGCTATAGCTGTCCTTTTTCGGTATACCTGCTTAGACCGCCGCGAGGCGCCGAGCGAGCGCGCCGCGGCGGCCCGAGATGCCGACCGATCCATTAGCCGAGTTCCTGGTCTCGCACGCGCAGGCGATCATCCGCGTGCATCGGCGCGGCAACGCCGACGGCTTCGGCCTCACCCCGGCCGACCTCGGCATGGCATTGCATCGCAGCGCGTGCGCCTGGAACGCCGAGGCCCAGCCGGCGGCGATCGACGAATACCTCGACACGCTCCGCGCCGACGATTTTGTGCTCGCGGTCGCCTGCACGCATGGCAACGAACGCGCCTGGGAGGGCTTCATCGAGAAATATCGCCCCGTGCTGTATGGCGCGGCGCACGCCCTGACCCACGACAAAGCCGGCGCGCGGGAACTTGCGGATTCACTGTGGGCGGACTTGTATGGGATCGATCCGCGCACGGCCGAGCGCCGCTCGCTGCTCGGTTACTATGGCGGTCGCAGTTCGCTCGGGACCTGGTTGCACGCGGTCCTCGCGCGACGTTTCATCGATTCGACACGTGCGGCAGCGCGGACTACGCCGCTGGAAAGCCGTCCGCACGAGCCGGCGACGGAAGGAGATCCGCCCGACCCCGATCGCTCTCGTTACGTAAGCGCGCTCGGCACGGCGCTCAGCGAGGCGCTCACGGCGCTCGAGCCACGCGACCGGCTGCGCCTGGGCTACTACTATCTGGAAAACCTGACGCTAAGAGAGATCGCCCGGCTGCTCGACGAGCATCCCTCCAGCGTGTCGCGCAGGCTGCAGCAGACTCGAAGCGAGCTCAAGCGCCGGGTCGAACGCTGGCTTCGCCGCGAACAGCATTTGAGCGAAGAACAAATCCGGCTGTGCTATGCTTATGCAGCCGAACAATCGCCGTTCGACCTGGGGCGCGCGCTCTCGGAGTCGAAGTGAGTGAAATTCCGTAGAGTGCATGTTTTCGCGGTTGGTCCGTTCCAATTATGGGAAGTCCAATCGTAGGATGCTCTGGTCATAGGGAGTTCTCGTTTGGCGCTCGACGATTTTGATGACCGTTTCGCGGCCGCGGTCAAGACGGCACTTGGCGCTTCGCGCAGTTCCGGCAGCGACCACGCGGACGCTTCCGAGGGCGCCGAGTGTCCCTCCCCCGACATGATTGCGTCTTATTACGAGTACGCGCTCAATCGGGTCGAGCGCGCTCGCCTGGAGTCCCACTTCTCCGGGTGCGCGCGATGCCAGGGCACGCTTGCGGCGCTGCTGCGCGCGGCGCCGACGATCGACACCGCTTCCGAGGCGGGCGGCTTCGCCGCTGCCGCCGCGCACACTGCGGCGGCCCAGTCGGACGGCATCCGCGAACGCTGGTTCGAAATCAGCCCCTCGTGGCGTATCGCGGGCGTAACCGCGGCGGCCACGGCGATGCTCGCGGTCGTGGTCGTTGCCGGCCTGCATGTGTACCACGGCGGTTACCAGAACAGGATCGGGAAAACCAGCGAACAGGTTGCCGCCTTGAGCGCTACGCCACGGCGTCATCCCAAAAAATCGCGTCTCCCTTCGAGCGTCACCGAGTTGGCGCTCAATGACAACAAGTCCATGGTGTCGGGCTCGGCCGCCGAGCCCCGGGCCGCCGCCCCATCCGCCGCCACTGCCGCTCCGGGCGTGAAGGCACGTGACACCTTCGGCGCGACCTCGGTCATCGCACCACCCGTCTCGACTGGCCGGCCCTCTGCCGAAGCCGGTTCCGGTGGCACGGCCGGGGAAACGGCCGGGAGGACAGCCGGAACAACAACCGCATTTTCCAACACGCCCGCCAGTGCACCCGCACAGGCGGCCCTTCCCGCGCAGGAGCCGCCGCCGGTGGCGGCGGCGAATGGCGAGCAAGATGAGGCTACCGCGGCAACCGCTGCTCAGGCGGCCGCCGCCCTGGGCGCGTTGGCCGCCGCGCCCGCAACGCCCGCTTCTAAAATCGTGGCGCCGGCTGCCACCGCCGCCTCATCGGGGATCGTCAATCGAAAGCAGGAGCTTGCCGCGCTGGCTGGGCCGCCTTCGCTCCGCCATGAGAGGATGACGACGCCGGAGCCTGCGCAACCGGGGAAGAGCCAACTTGCGAAGGACCAGATCGCGAAAGATCAGTTGAATGCGGAAGCGGCGCGCAAAGCCGAACAAGCGAAACGCGACGCGGAAGCCGCGCATAAGGCCAAAGCTGCGCGCGAAGCTGAAACTGCGCGTCAAGCTGAAGCGGCGCGCAAAGCCGAACAAGCGAAACGCGACGCGGAAGCCGCGCATAAGGCCAAAGCTGCGCGCGAAGCCGAAACTGCGCGTCAAGCCGAAGCGGCGCGCAAAGCCGAACAAGCGAAACGCGACGCGGAAGCTGCGCAAAAGGCCAAAGCTGCGCGCGAGGCTGAAACTGCGCGTCAAGCTGAAGCGGCGCGCAAAGCCGAACAAGCGAAACGCGACGCGGAAGCTGCGCAAAAGGCCAAAGCTGCGCGCGAGGCTGAAACTGCGCGTCAAGCTGAAGTGGCGCGCAAAGCCGAACAAGCGAGACGCGACGCGAACCTCAAGCGCCAACTGGACCGGGCGCGGCGCGATGCGCAGGCCAAGTCCAACCAAATCGCGGCCGCGGCGCCTCAACCGCAGAGGGAGACCGGCAGCGCCAGCGCGGGCGGCAACGCGATCGCGATGGCGGACCGCCCGGTCGCCAGTGCGCCGATGGTGGCGGCGGTCGCGCCGGGGATTCCAATTGCTCCGCACGCGATCCTGATCTCGTCCCCGGATCATTCGGTCTACTGGTCGCTGCAGAATTCCGGGGTGATCTATCGCACTAACGATCGCAAGAGCTGGACTCCGCAGTACCTCGGCGTGCAGGCGGATCTGCTGGCCGGGATGGCGCCGACGGACACGGTATGCTGGGCGGTCGGGCGCAAGGGCGTCATCCTGCTGACCACGGACGGGACGCATTGGGAGCGAGTCAAATCGCCGACCACTTCCGATGTGACCGGGATCACCGCCGCCAGCAAAGACGTCGCCACCATCTTCACCGCGAGCGGCGTGATGTACAGCACTTTCGACGGCGGCAGCAACTGGGAGCAGGCCAACTGAGCCGATCGCCGGATCCGTCGCCAGGGGCGGCCTGAGCGGCCGCCCGCCAACCATCTCGCACAGAGAACTTCCGCAGCAAAAAAATTCCGCAAAGGATCGCGTCCTCCTCCGTTCCAAGTATCGAGGAACGCGAGCGTGGAGCCTGGTGCGATCGGGATTGCCGTTGATTCACTTTCCGCCGGATCGCCGGCGCCGGCGCGCATCGCACTGGCCGTACGTGCGCGGACGCTGGTGCCGCGCGATCCGCGGATTCTCCAGATCGCGTGCCTTGGAGCGCTGCTCGCGGCCGGCGCATTGTTTCGCGATTTCAGCCTGCGCCCGACCCAAATCGCCCTGACCTTCGCCGCGGCGCTCGGCACCCAGCGCCTGCTCGACCGGCTCACCCGCAAGCCCAGGCCGAGCCTGCTGAGCGCGACGATCACTTCGCTCAGCCTGGCGCTGCTGTTGCGCGCCGACAACCCGTGGGCGATGCCGGTGGCGGCCGCCTTTGCGATCGCTTCGAAATTCCTGCTGCGCGTGCGCGGGAGGCATCTGTTCAACCCGGCCAATTTCGGCGTCGGCGCGGCCCTGCTGATATTGCCCGGCACCTGGATTTCGCCCGGCCAGTGGGGCAACGACGTCGCGCTCGCGGGATGGCTGGTTGTTCTGGGCGCGACGGTCACGGGCTGCGCGCGGCGCGCGGACATCAGTTGGCTGTTCCTGGCCTTCTATCTCGGCGCGCTGGCGGCGCGCGTCGTCTGGCTCGGCCAGCACTGGGCGGTGTGGACGCATCAGCTCAGCAGCGGCGCGCTGCTCTTGTTCGCGTTCTTCATGATTTCGGATCCGATGACCACGCCGAGCCATCCCCGGGGCCGTGCGGCGCACGCCGCGTTGATGGCGGCAATCGCCTACGCGTGGGGCTTCGGTCTGTTCCGCACCAACGCGGTGCTGTGGGCGCTGTTCGTGACGGCCCCGATGGTCGCGGTGTGGGATTGGCTTTGGCCGGCGCCCAAATTCGATTGGACGCCCATACAAAAAGCTTCATGGGCAAACAGGCGTCAATGGGCAAGGAGGCATCCATGGTATTCACGATAGCGTTGAGGACATTCGCCGAACCGCGGCTTCGGCCGAAGTTTCGCACGAGGCTTCGACGTGCCGCGACGAGAGCCACCTCGCTGATCCTGGCGCTCGGCGCGCTGACGGCCGCGATGCTGGCGTTGTGGCCGTCGGCCGAAGCGCGGGCGTTTTGCGGCTTTTACGTGGGCCGCGCCGGCGCACAACTTTACAATCACGCCTCCCAGGTCGTGATGGTGCGCGACGGCGATCGCACCGTGCTCAGCCTGATGAACGACTACCAGGGCGAGCCCGAGCAGTTCGCCCTGGTGATCCCGGTTCCGGTAGTCCTGCAACAGGGCCAGATTCATATCGGCAATCGCGAGCTGTTCCAGCGGATCGACAGCTACAGCGCGCCGCGCCTGGTAGAGTATTACGACCCCAGCCCGTGTCCGCTGCCGATGTCCGAGATGCAGCGGAGTATGAATATGGCGGCGGCCGGCGGGCCGCTTACCGATGCGGCCGCGCGCAAGGACGCGAAGGCGCTCGGCGTGACGGTCGAGGCGCAATACACGGTCGGCGAGTACGACATCGTGATTCTCTCGGCCACGCAATCCGACGGGCTGGAAACGTGGCTCGGACAAAACGGCTATCACCTCCCGCAAGGCCTCGGCGCGGCGCTTGCACCCTATATCCGCCAGGGGATGAAATTCTTCGTCGCGCGGGTCAACCTCAAGGAGCATCGGCGCACCGGGCTCAGCTACCTGCGGCCGATCCAGTTCGCTTTCGAGTCGCCCAAGTTCATGCTGCCGATTCGCCTGGGAATGATTAACGCGAACGGGCCGCAGGACCTGATCGTCTACGTGCTGTCGCGCGAGGGCCGGGTCGAGACCACCGACTATCGCACGGTGAAAATGCCGAGTGGGATGGATGTCCCCGAGTTCGTGCAGGGCGAGTTCGACAAGTTCTACCAGGCGATGTTCGACCAGCAGGTCAAACGCGACGAGATGCGCACGGTGTTCACCGAATACGTGTGGAACATGGGATGGTGCGATCCGTGCGCGGCGCCTCCCCTGAGCCGCGACGAGCTCCGTCAGCTCGGCGTGTTCTGGCTCGACGATAATTCGCCAGGCGGGCCGCGGCCCGGGATGTCCCTGGGGATGCCGATGACGAGCCGGCCGATCTTCCCGATGCCTGCGCGCGGCCCGGTGCAGGTGATCCTGACCCGTCTGCACGTGCGCTATTCGGCGGCGACTTTCCCCGAGGATCTGACCTTCCAGCAGACGCAGGACCAGGAAAATTTCCAGGCCCGCTATGTCATCCGCCATCCCTGGACCGGGTCACCTGACGCTTGCTCGGCTGCGCCCGCTTATTTCGCTGAGCTCCGGCAACGGCGCGAGACCGACGCCACGACGCTCGCCGGCCTGACCGGATGGGACCTCGCCGACGTGCTGAAACAGGCCGGGCTAAGCCCCGATGATCGTCCTCAGCCGTGGTGGCGGCAGTTGTGGGACGCCGGGCGCAACTGAATCCCGCGCGCTAATCGGCATGCCAGTCGGTCGGCAGGCTAATTGGTTTGACGGCGCAGGGGCGGGCGAATCCCGTCGCGGTCCCTGCGCCGCCCCTCGCCGGCGCTGGTCCATGCCGTCAAAAGGCCGCGCAAAGGCGCGCTTTTGGTGCTTTTGTTGACTTGACCCGGACGGTGGCCTAACTTTCTTTAGTTGGGCACAATTCCATTCCACCGACGGCGCTTCATCATCCCCCTCCATGTTTGACACCTTAAGCGATCGCCTCGAAGGCGTTTTCAAAAAGCTCCGGGGGCAGGGCCGGGTCAGCGAGCGCAACATCGAAGAGGCGCTGCGCGAGGTCCGGCTCGCGCTGCTCGAGGCCGACGTCAATATCCGCGTCGTCCGCGACTTCATCGAGCACGTCAAACGCAAGGCGCTTGGCCAGGAGGTGCTGGCGTCGCTGACGCCCGAGCAGCACTTCATCCGCTTCGTCGCGACCGAGCTGCGCGAAATGATGGGCGGCAGCGCCCGGGAGCTTGACCTCAAGGTCAAGCCGCCGGTCAAGATCATGCTGGTGGGGCTGCAGGGCTCGGGCAAAACCACCTCGTCGGCGAAGCTCGCGCGCTTTCTCAAAGATGAGCGCAAGCGTCATCCGCTGCTGGTTTCGACCGACGTGCGGCGGCCGGCCGCGATGGAGCAGTTGCGCGTGCTCGGCGCTCAGATCGGCGTGCCGGTGCTGGAGACGCGCGAGACCGAGGATCCGATCGAGATCGGCAGCCGGGCGCTCGCGCGCGCCGAGGCCGCCGGCTACGACGCGATCATCTTCGACACCGCCGGGCGGCTGCAGATCGACGAGGAATTGATGGACGAGCTGGGGCGCCTGCGCGCCGCCGTTCAGCCGCATCACATCCTGCTGGTCGCCGACGCGATGACCGGCCAGGACGCGGTCAACGTCGCGCAGGGCTTTCACGATCGGCTCAAGATTTCGGGTCTGGTCCTGACCAAGCTCGACAGCGACGCGCGCGGCGGCGCGGCGCTCTCGGTGCGCGCGGTCACCGGCGCTCCAATCCTGTTCGCCGGGACCGGCGAGAAGCTCGCGGCGCTCGAGGTTTTCCATCCCGACCGCCTGGCCTCGCGTATCCTGGGAATGGGCGACGTGCTCACGCTGATCGAAAAGGCGCAACAGAGCTACGACCAGACCAAGGCCAAGGAACTCGAGCGCAAGTTCAAAAAAAACGAATTCACCATCACCGACTTCGCCGAGCAGTTGCGGACCCTGCGCAAGATGGGATCGCTCGGCGATCTGCTCGGGATGATTCCCGGGCTCAAGAAAATCGCCGGCCAGGCCGACTCCGAAGAGGCCAAGCGCGAGCTGGTCCGCATCCAGGCGATCATCGATTCGATGACCGTGCAGGAGCGCAACAACCACCTGGTGCTGAACGGACGGCGCCGCGCGCGCATCGCGACCGGCAGCGGAACCTCGGTCCAGGAGGTCAACCGCTTCGTCAAGCAGTTCGAGCAGACCCGCAAAATGATGAAAAAGTTCACCCGTGGATCGGGCCGGGGCATGATGCGCGGCCTGGGGCTTGGGAGCTAGAATACCGCCAGGAGAGTTTATCGTTTATGGCACTTGTGATCCGTTTGCGCCGTCATGGCAGCCGCAAAAGACCCTTCTATCGCATCGTGGTCGCCGATAGCCGCTCGCCGCGTGACGGCCGCTGCGTAGCCCAGATCGGCACCTACGACCCATCCTTCGATCCGCCGAAGGTCCAATTGCAAAGGGACCAGGCTCAGCGATGGATTGGCTCTGGCGCCACGCCCTCTTCGACGGTAAAGAAGCTCATGTTGCAAATAGCCAGCACCGCCTAACCGACACCACCTGGTCTAGGAGCCAGCCATGAAGGAGCTCGTACAGTTCCTGGCGCAACAGTTGGTCAACAATCCCGACGCGGTCGAGGTCAAAGAGACCCAAGGTGATACGGCCTCGGTGCTGGAGTTGCGGGTGGCGAAGGAAGACTTGGGCCGTGTGATCGGCAAACAGGGGCGCACCGCCAAATCGATCCGAACGATCCTCAACGCGGTAGCCTCGCGGACCAATCGTAAGGTTGTTCTCGAAATCATCGAAGATAAGTAGCCGCCCAAGCGACTCCCGATGGCCAAACGCCGAGCGCGCCCGCTAAACGACCGGCGCTCGGCAGCGGCGGCGCAGGAGGACACGGCACGGCGGCCGCTCATCGGACAAACGGCCGACGGTCTCCTGCGCATCGGCTATGTCGCCGGCAGCCACGGTCTACACGGCGCGCTGCGCGTGCGCACCGACGATCCCGGCTCCACCACGCTGGGATCGCTCGGGCGGCTGCTCGTCGAGACCGCGGGCGGCGGCGGCCGGCGCGAGTTCAAGGTGCTGGGCGTGAGCGCGCTCAGCGCCGGCAATCAACGGGTCGTGCTCGAGGGCATCGGCGACGCCGACGCGGCCGAGGCGTTGCGCGGAGGCGTCGTGATGGTCGCCGCGACCGACCTGCCGCCGCTTAAGGAGGGCGAATTCTATTACTTTCAGCTCGTCGGCGCGGAAGTGATGCTGACTGATGGGCGGCGCCTGGGCAGCATCGAGGACATCATGTCCACCGGCGCGCACGACGTATGGGTGGTGCGCGACGGCGAGCGCGAAGTGCTGGTCCCGGTCATCGACGACGTGGTCAAGGCGATGGACCTCGCGGCGCGGCGGGTTACGATAGAAGCGGTACCGGGGCTGCTGGATTAGGCCCGGCGCCGGATTTGCCAAGCGATGGAATTCCACCTCATCACGCTTTTCCCCGAGCTGTTCGCCGCCGCCAACTGGCCGGGGATGGTCGGGCGCGCGCTCAAGGCGGGCCTGGTCCGAATCGAGGCGCACGCGCTGCGCGAGCACGGGCTCGGCAATTACCGCCAGGTCGACGACACGCCCTACGGCGGCGGCAGCGGGATGGTGCTGCGGCCGGAGCCGCTGTTCGCCGCGATCGAAGGCGCGCTCGGCGCGCATCCGGGATTGTGGCGTGTGCTGCTGACGCCGCAGGGCGAGCCGCTCGACCAGCCGATGGTGCGCGAACTGAGCGCGCGGCGGCCGGGCCTGCTGCTGGTCGCGGGACGCTACGAGGGCGTCGACGAGCGCGTGCGCAGCCAGGTCGACCAGGAAATTTCGATCGGCGACTACGTGCTGAGTGGCGGCGAGTTGCCCGCGATGGTGCTGATCGAGGCGGTCGCGCGCCTGGTACCGGGCGTGCTCGGCAATTCCTCTTCGCTCGACGAGGAATCGTTCGCCGACGGCCTGCTCGAGTATCCGCATTACACACGCCCCGAGGAGTTTCGCGGGATGCGCGTGCCCGAGGTGCTGCTGAGCGGCGACCATCGGAAGATCCACGAATGGCGCAAGGCCGAGGCGCTCAGGCGCACCGCGCGCCGGCGCCCCGACCTGCTCAAGCGCCGCCGTCTCTAGCCCGTTCAGGGGCTCTTCACCTTGGCTGAAGTCTTCCTCGCTCTCGTCCATCATCCGGTCGTCGACCGCAACGGCCGCATCATCACCTCGGCCATCACCTCGCTCGACCTCCACGACCTCGCCCGTTCCTCGCGCACCTACGGCGTGCGCGCGTTCTACGTGGTCCACCCGGTTCCCGCGCAGCGCGAGTTCGCGCGCAGCGTGATCGACCACTGGCGTATCGGCTACGGCCGCAGCTTCGACTCACGCCGGGTCGAGGCGCTCGAGCTGATCGAAGTCGTGGCCGACCTCGAAGCGGCGGTCGCCGCGGCCGAGCGCGCCGCGGGCCGGCGACCGGCAATCGTTCACACCTCGGCGCGCGAAGAGCGGGGTGTAAGCTTCGCCGCGATGCGCGAGCGGATGGCGCGGGAAGACGCGGCGCCCGTCCTGATCCTGCTCGGCACCGGCTTCGGGCTCGCGCCGGCGGCGCGCGAGCGGGCCGACCTGGCACTCGAGGCGATCCGCGGCGCGGGAGATTACAATCATCTTTCGGTGCGCGCGGCCGCGAGCATCATTCTCGACCGGTTGCGCGGCCGCTGGTCTCGATAATCGGGACGACGCTGATGGCAAGCGGGCTGGCGATCAACCGCCGCCGCCGAATCCAGCGCGAGACGGCCGGACCATCCTCGAATATCGGTAAGGGTCATGTCTGGCCGATCAGTGCGATATTTGCGCTACCATTTGGTTATTTGCGTGACAATCAGGGCCAATCAGGAAGGCGAGATGACGGCCCTGTCCTGATAACTTGTAGCTATGAAAAATATTATAAGAACTCTCGCCAGCTACACTGCGATCGGGGCTCTCGCGATACTGATGGGCACCGCCACTATCGGGTGTAACAAGGAAGAGGCAGTCCAGGGGCCGGCGGGTGCTCCGGGGGCCAGCGGAGCGACTGGGGCCACCGGGGCGCAAGGCGAGGCCGCGCCCGCCAACCCGTCAGTGTCTGAGAAGTCCCACAGCTCCACGACCACCACCGAGAACGACGCGCCGAAAACAGGCACTAGCACGACCACTGATAAGTCGTCGACCAAGACCACCAATTAACCCCGCGTCAATCGAGCCCCAGGTTCGGATAGACGTCGTGCACCGTCAGGCCGGCCGTTCCTGAGACAAGCACGGCCGCTTGCGCAAGTGTCTGTGGCTAGTGGATGCAGCCGGGGCTGGCGATCGCGAACTGGTTTTCGGTCCAGAGATTAGTCGCGCAATCGGGGTTGCCGTCGATCGCGTCGAGCCCGAAGCTGCCGTTGCCGTTGCCCGAGCCTTCGACGCCAACTATGCGGTTGCCCACGTTGCCGTCCGCTATAGCCACTCCGTAGGCTTGATCGGGCTGACTCGGCCCGTCGGCGCTGCTGGGGTCGCCGACTGAAGTCAGAATATTGCCGTTGCTTGGGGGCGTCGGCGGATAGTTCGTGCAGAGCTTGCTCAACAGGCCGCCGCTACGAAAGCATCCGAGGTATATCCCGGCGTTGGTGTTGTGCGAGACGCTGAAATTGGCGATCACGTTGCGCGAGGACGCCCGCAGCCACACGCCGTAGGTCGCGCTGCCGGTGACGGTCAGGTTGGTGAGAAACGCCCCATGCACGCCGTTGAGCTCGATGCCGGCAAAGCCCAGCGTGCTGTCCACGCTGACCCCGGTCAGGTAGGGACCCGGATGCGAACCATCGATTAGGATGCCGGTGCGCGAACTGTCGTGCACGGCAAGCGCGCTGCCGTAGGCCGCACCGCCGTTTAGCCGAATCCCGATGACGTTGGCCTGCGCGACCAGGTTCTCCAACGTCACGCTCGCCGCATCGACCTCGATTCCCACGGTGAACCCGGTGACCGTGGCCGGCGCGTTCAAAGTTCCCCTCACGACCGCGCCCGACGCCGCCGCCAGCACGTGCACACCCACGTCCGCGATGCTCGACGGAGACGAAGAAATGGTCGTGCTCGCCAGGTCGAGCGTGACGCCGGGCACGCTGACGCGGATGCAATCGCCGGGCGGAGCTGCAATCAGGCCGGGGCCGGAAATGGTGTAGTCGCCCGCCGATTTGATCGCGCAAGGACAGGCGACAATCGGATTGCTGCACGCGTTCATCGCCCGTGCCGGAGCTGGGGCGGCAATCGCAACCGAGGCGGTCAGCGCCAATAGGAGCGATACGCGCCAACCCATCTGCCGCGGCACACCGCCGGGAGTTCCAGCAGGTGACGTGCGAGAAGATAATTGCGCGCGGACTGACATACGAACCTTCCGCGCCGGCGCGTCGGCTTTGCGCGGTGGCGACTGCGCGAACCAGCGACGGCCATCAATCGAGACGTCAGCGATATACTAACTCGGGGTTGCTGGTGTGCGGAGCGCAATCGGCAACGGTTGGGAAAATACCCGGTCAAAATGCACCAGATGGAGCGGGGGACCGGCTTATCGTGTCCGTCGTGGCCGCCTGTCCGCCAGAGAAAGAGAGAAAACGAACGGACCGCCGATAATCGATCGGCGGTCCGCTCTGCAGGAAATCAGATCCGCGCGAGCGCACCGTGCGCCGGCCAACGAAAACCCGGGCAAATCCACCCCTTGCGCTCGACCCGCCCGGCCACTGGCATCAAACGCTCACAGGCAAATGGGGCCGGTTGTGGCGGTGCCGATCACGCCGAACGAGAATAGATCGAAGGAGCCCTGACTCGTGGCGGCCACGTAGTCGATGCTAAAGGCGTTCGAATTGATGAACGAGTCGTCAAGAATGTTCGCGGGTCCAAAATGATGATTGGGCGAAGCGTCCTCGACATTGGACTCATAATACCTTTGCCCCGCGCAGTTGGAGTCACTGGTGTTCGTGCATTGAGGCAACATATTCAGCCAGTAAACACCGCAAGGCAACGTCACCGGAGCGCTCAAGGTCACCATGATTGTGTACTCGGGAAGGCCAACGACATTACGACCCGTCGGCGTCATCGTGGCTCTGCCTGTGCCAGCGGCGCGAAGTGTTCCGGCCTGGCCAGCACTGACGCCCGTCCAGAGCGACCACCCAGTAATTTTGGGCTTGATTTCAGCGGTTTCAGCAAAACTGTTGATGAAGAGTCCCGTCACAGTCCATTGGTGTCCTGACGGAATCGTGAACGGTGTATAGACTTGGGACAGGCTGATAACTCTGTCATTCTCGTTCGCCAGACCGTCGGGGTTCGGGCCCGCAGCGTCAAAATTGCCACTGTAGTACCGGCACGGGTTGCAATACCCCGGCGGCGAGGTCGCGCTAAGCTCGGAGTCCGGCGATACGGTCGACGAATCCGGCGCCACTCCCGACACCACCCCGTAATCACTGAGCGCCGGCATAGGATTTGTCTCCTGCGCCGTCGCCCGTTGTGCGGCGATCGTAATCAGTCCCGCGATGGCCAACGAACAAGACATCCACTTTAAGATTCTCATAGCTCCTTTCGCCCCCCCCTTTTGCTCCTGTCCTTTGTTTTGAGACGATAAATCCGCATGCGACACGTTTGTCTAGCGAAATAGGCTTTTATTGTGCAGATGAACGCGAAGCAAGTGACGTGGATTCAAATGCTGCAAATTGCTAGGATCAGAGTGTCGTTGTACTAGGCAAGACTAGAGAACCTCAGCCTCCTAGCGAAAGCATACGAGAAAGAACTCCTCCGAAGAGAATTTCTCTCGAGCGCCGGAACGCATCGGGCTATAGGCGACGGAAATTGCCTTCCAGCCGCCTTGGCGATTGAGTCACGGTGCCCATTACGGTAAACTTAGCGGCTCCACTTGAAGGAATCGGTCCCCCATGAATTCAACTATTCGCAAAATCGAAGAGCGCGAACTGCGCAAGGACCTACCCGACTTTCGCGTCGGCGACACACTGCGGCTTCAGGTCAAGGTGGTCGAGGGCGAAAAAGAGCGCATCCAGTCCTTCGAGGGCATCGTCATCAAGATGAACCGCGGGGGCAACCGCGCCGCCTTCACCGTGCGCAAGGTCTCCTACGGAATCGGGGTCGAGCGCATCTTCCCGCTCCATTCGCCGCGGATCGAAAAGATCCAGGTGCTGAGCCGCGGCCGCGTGCGCCGCGCGCGGCTGTACTACCTGCGCGAGCTCTCGGGCAAGGCCGCCCGCGTCGCCTCGGCCTGAACTCGGCCACAATCCGCCGCGCTATTGCCGAATGACGTGCGCCGGAGCGAATCGCTCCGGCGTATGCTTTCTGATTCCTCCGGACGCAGCGAGCCGCAGCCATCTGCGGCGCTAGCGCGACGCCGGGCCGCCGCCGCGGGGCACCCGCACGTCGCCCTCGAGCAACGCGCCTTCGCACACGCGCAGGCTGTCGGCCTCGATTCGTCCGAGGACCCGTGCATGAGGACCAAGCACTACCAGCCGCGATTCGGTGACATCGCCGCGCAGTTCGCCCAGCACCAGCAGGCGCGGAGTGCGCACGCGGCCCTCGATCGAGCCGTGGTCGGAAATCACCACCAACTCGCTGGAGCTGACCTCGCCGCGAAAATTACCCTCGATTCGCACCGGCTCCTGGAACACCAGACGCCCCGAGACGTCGATATTGCGCGCGACCGCGACCCGCGTGCGCTCTTCGACCCAGGCCGCGCCGGGCATCGGCGGGATGACGATGGTGGGTTGCGCGGCGGCAAAGTCCGGCGTGTCGGCGCTGGCGCGAGGGTAATCCGAGGTACTCGACTTGGCCATGAACCGGCACCGAATCCGCGCCTAAGGCGCGGGAAAAACGTGGCAGGCGACCGCATGCCCGCCCCGGCCCGTCTCGAGCCGCGGCTCGACGGTCCGGCAGATATCTTTCGCATAAGGGCATCGCGGATGGAAGCTGCAGCCGGGCGGCGGGTTGAGCGGACTCGGCATCTCGCCCGGCAGCTTGATCCGCTCGCCGGCGGCTGCGCCGTGGAGCGCCGGAATCGCCGAGAGCAGCGCGCGAGTGTAGGGATGCCGTGGGTTGGCGTAGATTTCGTCGCGATCGGCCAGCTCCACGATCTTGCCCAGGTACATAATCGCGGTGCGCTGGCTGATGTGCTCGACCACGCGGAGGTCATGCGCGATGAACAGGTAGGTGAGATGGAGCCGCTCCTGCAGGTCCTGGAGCAGGTTGATGATCTGCGCCTGGATCGAGACGTCGAGCGCGGAGACCGGCTCGTCGAGCACCAGGAAGCGCGGGGTCACGGCCAGCGCGCGGGCGATTCCGATACGCTGGCGCTGGCCGCCGGAGAACTCGTGCGGGTAGCGCTCGAGCACGTCGGCGCCCATCCCCACCATCTCGAGCAGGCTGACGATCCGCTCCTCCTTCTCCGGGCCGCGCGCGAGCTTGTGGATTTCGATTCCCTCGCCGACGATCGCGCGCACCCGCATGCGTGGGTTGAGCGACGCGTAGGGGTCCTGGAAGACGAGCTGCATCTGGCGGCGCAGCGCGCGCAGCTCGCGGCGCGAAAGCGCCGCCAGGTCGCGCCCGTCGAAGAGCACGCGCCCGGCCGTCGGCTCGAGCAGCTTCAGCACCAGCCGCCCCAGTGTCGACTTGCCCGACCCCGATTCGCCGACCAGCCCCAGGGTCTCGCCGGGCTCGATCGCCAGGTCGACTCCGTCGACCGCGTGCACCACGAGGCGCTTGCGCCCGAGCAGATCGAGCGAGCCGGCGGGAAATTCCTTGCGCAGGCCCTCGGTCTTCACCAGCGCGCCGGGCGCCGCGCCGGCGCCGCGGTCTTCGGCGGGCGTCGGGTTAGACACGGATGCAGGCGACCAGGTGTTGCGGGGCCTTGGCCACAAGCGGCGGATCGACCCGCGCGCACTCGTCGATCGCTATCGTGCAGCGTGGATGAAACCGGCATCCCGACGGCGGATGGAGCGCGTTGGGGATGGTGCCGGCGATCGCGCGCAGGCGGCGATGATGATGACCGTCGACACCGGGAATCGATTCGAGCAGGCCGCGGGTGTACGGATTGAGCGGGTTGCCGAACAGCTCGGCGGAAGGCGCCTGCTCCATCACCCGTGCGGCGTATAGGATGGTCACGTCGTCGGCATACTGGGCGACCACGCCGAGGTCGTGGGTGACCAGGATGACCGCCAGCTTAAGCCGCACCTGAAGCTCGCGGATCA
>Ga0307373_10006376_pt1 | contig 18808 bp, 17 predicted proteins | sample OX2MG_FD_202534 | JGI IMG/M metagenome (GOLD analysis project Ga0307373, IMG submission 202534) | Soil microbial communities from Risofladan, Vaasa, Finland - OX-2 | ecosystem: Environmental > Terrestrial > Soil > Coastal area > Acid sulfate soil | place: Finland: Risofladan, Vaasa | collected...
ACATAGAGTTTACTACATTATACTTAGATGAGTGGAGTATTATAAAGGTTTGCTTCTCCATCGTATATTACGTAACAATGAAGTGATACAATGCCAGAAGTTCGATGTTTGAAGTGTAAGCATAAATGGACGTATACTGTAGGAAAGCCAAGATATCGTATACGTTGTCCATGTTGCCATTCCACTAGAAGCAATCTTAATCGTAAAATATTTGGAAAGTGGAAACCGATGGTGGTTATTGATGGCAACTAGAATTTGCACAATCTGCGGTAAAGAATACAGTAGTGGAGCTTCATACAGGGTTCACAAATCACGCTATCACAGAGCAAATAGCGTAACCGATGATGAGATCAAACTAGAAGAGACTCTAGAGGCTACTGTCTCATCAAATCCTAGCTCTCCAGCTCCAAAATCACGAGAAGTGGAGAGTCGTGGAGGCAATATGGATGTGCTATTGATCGCTGGAGGAGTTGTTGCCGTTATCCTAGCAATACTGCTCGGTGGAAGAAAGTGAGCTAATGGCTAGGAAGATAAAGAATTACAGTAAACGCTGGGCATCACTAAAGCCAAGTGAAAAGGCCACCCGTGTAAGGGCATTGGAGGCTCTTAGGCTCATGAAAGAGGGCAGATCGCTCTCCAATGCCTCTAAATCCGTAGGAATTAGCCCCAGAACAGCCAAATCCCAGCTAGGCCGTGTTCTATTCAAGCGTAAGTACAGGTGGCATGCTAGGCCTAAGGATAGGGTAGAGAGGGGCTTAATCATCTATGAGATGGGGCGTATCGTGCAAATCGTGGTAAGGGACTCAGAAACAGCCTCGCTACTCGGTCAGTACCTCAATGATGCTAAGAAAGCTCTAGTTTCTGGAGATAAGAGCGTGCTTAAGCGTTACAAGAAAGTGACGATAACGGATGCTAATGGCAAGAAGCACAGGCTTGAGACTCGGTTGGAGAAGATTAAGATGATAGAACTCTCACGTGAGGACATTGAATTCAGTGATATTTATGCTTACTAAAGGAAAGTGTATGCAATGTGGAGAAGACGACCCAAGTGTCTTGAAGGAAGAGCACCATCTATTTGGTCGTGCTAATGCCTCAGAAACTATACTACTTTGTCATAACTGCCACGATAAGATAACTCATGTCCAGAATAAACTACCTCCTAAGGCTAGGAGCAAAGGAGCTAAACCTGAAGATAAGCAAGCCTACGAAGATGTTACTACTGGGCGTTATCTTGAAATTGTAGGAAAGCGTTTGCAGAAAAGGGGATTAGATAAATATGGAAAATCCTAAAGAGATCGCAGTTAGGGCTTATACTAAGCTTAGAAAACAAGCTAAGAAATACAATTTCCCTACAGAAGAAGCTCCTAATTTTGAACGAGTCTTTGTTTTTGACACGGAAACAAGAGCCGACGAAAAACAAGCTATGACTTTCGGCTCCTTTGTAATTGCCAGAGGAGAGATAACGGAGAGTATAGGGCTATTCTATGATCCAAAAACTGTTACAGGTAGAGAACTGTCGATATTGAGGGAATATCGTAGAAGTGATCCACTTGTGAGACTTTACACACTAGAAGAATTTGTCAAAAAAATATTTTATCCAACAGTATATGATGAACAAGTACCCTGCATAGCCTTCAACTTGCCTTTTGATATTTCAAGACTGGCGATAGATTACGGCTATGCAAGAAGAAAGATGCTCGGTGGTTTTACATTCAAGTTGGACAGAAATGAAAAAATCTATCCACCGATAACAATAAAACATAATGATGGAGATGCTCTAGTACGCTTCCAGTATACAAAATTTAGTAAGTTTAAGGGGCATTTCATAGATTGTCAGAATTTGGCCACTGTTCTAACAGATCGCAAGCGAATATCTCTAGAGTATGCATGTGAAAAGTTCAACAAGAAGCATAAAAAACTTGAAACCAAAGAACATGGAAAGATTACTAGTGAATATATTCTATATAACATCGAAGATACCTTGGCCACTGCAGAGCTTTTTACCCATCTAAGGAATGAATATCTAAAGTATGGTATTTCATTGCCCCTAACAAAAGTTCACTCCGCCGCATCAATGGGCAAGGCTATGCTAGAAGAATTAGGAATACGACCTTTCCTCGAACAAAATCCAAACTTTCCTTCACATATTTTGGGTAAAATATCACAAGCTTACTATGGTGGAAGGTGCGAGGCTAGAATAAGAAAAACTCCAACTAAAGTTTCTGTATTGGATTTTAGTAGCATGTATCCAACACTATTCATACTTCTTGGGCTTTATGATTTTCTAATAGCTGAAAAAATAGAGTACTATGAGGATACGGAAAGTGTTCGGGCACTCCTAGAAAAAATAAGTGATAAGGATCTACAAAATCCAGAAACATGGAAAAAGCTTAACGTAATAGTGGAGATATCACCACAAGATAATCTGCTACCAGTAAGAGCAAAGTATAACAACGAAAGCTTCACAGTTGGACTTAACTATGTTTCATCCAAGAGCACGTTATGGTATGGTCTGCCAAGTATCATACTTTCAAAGTTAATGACTGGCAAAACACCTAAGATAAAGAAAGCTATACGTTTTGTGGGGATAGGCAAACAAAAAACAGTGAAAAAAGCCACAATTCTAGGGATGCAAATAAATCCAAGCAAAGATAATTTGTTTAAACAGTTGGTTGAAGAGAAGGAAAAGTCAAAGAGAATTAAAGATGGCCGAGACAAGGCGATAAAGATACTTGTCAATGCCACAAGTTATGGGATTTTCATAGAACTAAACAGAGAGGAAATTGAAAAGGGAATCACAGTTTATAGCGGCAACAAATCTTTTTCAGATTTTAAGAGAGTTGAGAAAGAAGGCCGTTACTATTGTCCAATAATAGCAACCATGATAACAGACGGGGCAAAACTACTACTAGGGTTGGGCGACCTTATCCTAAAAAATCATAGTGAGGTGGTCGCATACACGGATACCGATAGTATGCATGTATCTACACAATACAAAGACGAAATAATACACTTCTACGATCCACTTAATCCTTACAACAATATTGAACATTTGCTGAAAATTGAAGAGTCGGAAATTCTTCTTTATGCCCTAAGTGCAAAGCGTTATGTGTTGTATAGAATGGCTAAAAATGGGAGCTTTGTAATAAATGAAGATGAAAGTGATGAAAATTATTCTCTTCATGGGCTAGGGCATCTTTCAAATCCTTTTGGTAAACAAGTGCAACATTGGCAAAAACAAATTTGGGAAGACATACTAAGACTGCATTATGGCAAAATGAGTAGAGAAGCCTTCCTAAATAAGTATAGAAATTTTTATGCTATCTCTCAATTCACTGTTTCAACTGCTAATTTGATGAGGAGATTCTCTATCCTGAATGGGGATAAAGATTACCGCAGTGGTATAAAACCCTTCAATTTCTTTAATATAGGATTCAGTAATAAAGATGATGTAAAACCCATAGCCCCCTATTCTAAAGATTCGCAAACAATGCCTTACTCTGAATTTATTGATTATAAGACGGGAAAAAGAATGGAAGGCCACCAATACTTCAAGTCACTTACCGATGAACTCTGGTCTTACATCGAACATCTAGAGGCCAAGCTAAATGGAGATAAAGGAGTTCTAGAGAGGAAACATCTTCAAGTTGAAAAGCTGATCTACATTGGCAAAGAGACGGATAAAATTGAGGAAAATATGTCAGGTTTGAGTAACATAAATCAAAACGTCTATCAGAATCCAAAAGACACTATATCCTTCTTCTCAAGACCTTGGAAGGAAGTTAAAGAGTATGGTATATCGAAAATGCAGTTTTATAGGATAAGGAAACAGATTAAAAGAAACAGGAAACTAAGATTGAAAAAGAAAACGTTAATAAAGCTACAAATTTAAGATGATTATATTTTATGGGAATGAAGCCACAAAAAATAAATCAGAGATATGGCCAGATTATGATGCTTTTAATCTTTGCTTTTCTAATTTCCTATTTTTATTATTTAAAATATTTAAACCAAAATCTCATTCTGAGCAATTACGTTAGTATTATTATGAATCTTATACTAGTAGCAATAGGATTTTTAGGATATTTAATTCTTAGGAGAACAAAATTTTCTATTGTTTTTCTGATTTTTGTAATAATTCCATTGAGCATGATTGTAAGAATTTATTACCCTTTTATAGGGAATATATTGCTGATCATTTCATTCATATCGTTTGCATTAGGTTTTTTCTGGATTTTACATAAAAATAGGTGGGTCACTCAAAACATAAATAAGCAGCCCACAAAAGAAGTATTTATGACTACTGCCAAAGGTAAAAAAATTGCGAAAGAAGAATTACAACTTAAAGTCGTTTTGGGGGGCATTGTACTTATTTTAATATCAGTTCTTTGGTGGTTAGGGGGCACTAGTGGTTGTTTTCTTTCAATTGCAATTCAGTGCACACCTCATGGTTTGAATGTAACTATAGTAAATGGTACAACTCAAGATTATGCCCTTGCCAATCAAGTATACCAAGATGCTTTTATTTTGGGAGCACTCAAAACCATACCCGCATTTATAGGTGCAATTGTTGCTATTGGTAATAAGCGAGTAACCGAAATTATCATCTCAATTAATAAAAAAGGTGCAAAAGTTAAGGTAAATCAAAAATAGTAAGGCAACATTAATAAAATTGAAGGGGTTAATGTAACTGTGCGCTTATGGCTAAAAATAGTTTTTGGAATACCCCCTTCGGGAATTTCATAAATAATCTTTCTTCGGGACTTATATCTGGAGTTGTAGTTGTAATTATAGCAGCGATATTAACAATTCACTTTTTACCTCAGCTTATTGCAAGTATAACTCCACTGCCTCCTCAAAAACCATCAGTAATTATATCCCAAATGAATAATGGAAACGAAACGGTATTCTCTATTGAAAATAATGGAGATACTCCAATATCTTATTTAAGCCTTAAAATAGGTGCTCCAAACCTTAGAACGGTAAAAATTGATAATAGAAGCTCAGTCAATTTTAGGATTTTTAACGGAAAATTTTTTGATAGTGTTTCCGTAGAAGCAAGTGATATTTTACCATATGATACTGGCCTAATTGACGTATATTCCTACAGTAATACCAATGCAACTTTATTGAACGTATCAACAGATGCAGGGTCGCTAATTTTTTATCTCGCTGACGAAAGGACGGGATTACCTTTTGGGTGTAAAAAACTCACGTGTAATGGGGGAAATTGTAACTTTTTGAACATTACAATCCTTTTCAAAAATATTACTGGATGGCCAAATGCATTCAGGTGTCCTACAAATGCTCCAAATCTTTCAGGGTACTACTTAACATGGAATTATATAAAAGAAAATTACATTGTTTCAAATACCTAAACTAAACATAATTTTCTGGCTAAGATAGTAACATTTCACAGGGATACCTATATCCCCCCATTTTCTAATTTTTATTCGTCTAGCGGCATATGAAGATATAAAAATCTGATTTTCCCACTCATACTTTATGGCAGGTGAGACTATCAAGGGGAAGATCAGGGAACTTGCGGACGCGCTTGCGACAAGAAGAACGGCACTGCTCGCCATGATGGTCATTTCCATATTCAACATAATGGACGTGCTTGAATACGTTGATTTCAGTTCTATATCCCTGCCCCCAAGCGGTTATGATGAGGCGGTGATATTGGTTGCGACTATCGCCTCATTTCTAATCCTTGCATGGTCCTGGAAAAGGAGATCGTTAGCCAGCTTGCGAAAGGTAAACAAGGTGCTGATAGTCCTGTTTGTTATAATGCTGATGGCAGAAATCCTTGCTCTGATGATAGAGTGGGGAACAGTACAAATCGGAGACGAACCATATATGATGGCGTTCGTTTTGCTAGGACTAGTAAACAGCCTATGGAGTAAGATCAAAAATTAGCTTACGGGAATCCTTATAAATTAACGCAGCCAAGTTGAATTATGCATTCCCCATTCCAGTCATATGAGCAGAAGGCCGAGAACATAATCGAGGTCAACAAGTACATGGTTGTCTCCACGTGCGGCAAGAAGGGAAAGCCGTGGGCGGCAGCGGTATTCTATGTCTACGACTACAAGGGCAACTTCTATTTCCTCTCCGCAGTGGATTCGCTGCACATAAAGAACGGCATCGAGAATCCGAATGTTTCACTAGTAATATTTGATTCCAACCAGCCGCTTGGCACATCAGATAGCGTGCAGGTGGAGGGAAAACTTTCCGTTGCGAAGAAGGCAGACATAAAAAAAGTCATAACACTCTACTGCAAAAAGCTCTTCCCTCGCTCAGAACTCTCCCCATTTGAAAGATACAACCCTGATGATTACACTGGGGTATCGGAGTTCCAGTTCTTCAAGATAGAGGTTGCAAAGGCGTACACCTCAGGACCGGACAGAAGGGTCGAAGTTGAGCTGCGCAGATAACCCTATTTCTCCTTGAACTGCTCCCGCATCTTCATCTGCCTTCGCTTTTTGTTGTAGCCGAGCGAAAAGTCGTGAGTTGCATCCCTAATCCTTCGGAGCAGAAGCATCATCTTGCTGTTGTTATCAAACTTTCTCGGGAAGATCTCCTCAGGCAGATATATCTCCTCAAGCTTCTTTGCGAGCCCTATCACTGGGAGGTTTAGTCCAAGAGAGCTTAGCGCATCCCTTGCAGAGCTTAGCTGCTCGCTTCCCCCATCTATTAATATCAGATCCGGCATCTTCGCTCCCTCTTCAAGGAGTCTCTTGTATCTCCGGTAGACAGCCTCCTTCATACTTGCAAAATCGTTTGCGCTCTCAACTGTCTTCATCTTGAACTTGCGATAACCGCTCTTGTCTGGCTTTGCATTGACGAATCTCACCATTCCCGAAACTATGTGCTCGTCTCCGGTGTTTGAGATGTCAAAGGACTCAATCACAAGCGGCAGCGAAGGGAGGTTTAGCGCCTCCTGCAGATCCGAGAGCGCGCTGTCATGCTCCATGTTAACTTCGATGTTCTTCTCCGCAAGCTCAAGGAGTGCCTTCTTCTCGCCTTTGATTGGGATTGTCAGGCTCACCGGCGCTCCCCTTAGATCTGAGAAGAACTTCTGCAGCGCCTCCTTCTCGTCTTCGTCGGTCCAGCAAACTCTGTTGATTATTATGTCGCGCGGGATCTGATTTGAGGTGTAGAATGCCCTCAGGAACTCCCTCTCGAAGTTTTCCTGGTAATCCGCGCTAAAGTCCTTCTTGCCAAGCAGCACCCCCCTTCTAATTCCCATCTGGACAACAATCATCTTCTCCTCGACCTTCTTGAATGCGATTACATCCTGGTCGAAATCCCTCTCGTGATCCACTATCTGCTTCTTTGAGAGCAGCTCGATGCTCGCAAGCTGGTTTCTTATCTCAAGCGCCTGCTCGTACTTTAGGTCCTTTGAGGCCTGCTTCATCTGCGCCTTAAGGACTATAGTCGTCTTCTCGCTTCCCCCTTTGAGAAACTCCCTTGCGTTCTCAACCTGCGTCTTGTACTGAAGCTCATCTACCTTTCCAATGCACGGGGCTGTGCAGATTCCGATGTGGTAGTTTAGGCACTCCCTCTTTGGAAGGGTCGTGCAGGTCCTGAGCTTGAATATGGAAATTATCAGCTTCTGCAGCTCGCGCCTTTGCATCCCGTCAGTGTAAGGGCCAAAGGACTCGAGCTTTGAGCTCGTCTTTCTGCTACTTAGCACCCTTGGGAACTTGTCCCTTGTGAATGCGATGTATGCAAAGGTCTTTGCGTCCTTTAGGCTGATGTTGTACTTTGGCGAGTGCTGCTTTATCAATTTGTTCTCAAGCAGCAGCGCCTCGACCTCGTTTCTAACGACTATCCAGTCGATGTCGCGGATCTTTGTTACAAGCTGCCTTGTCTTTATCGCAAGCCCCTCAGAACTTGAGAAATAGTTTGAGACCCGGTTCCGCAGGTTCTTTGCCTTTCCGCAGTAGAGGATTGTGCTATTCTCATCCCTGAACAGATAAACTCCCGGATTGGTCGGCACCAGCTTTCCATCGAAATCAGAGGGTTTACCTATTTTCATCATACGACATCCACCTAACTCAGAGCGGGCTTTAGGAACTTGCCCGTGTAAGAAGATTTAACCGCAGCTATCTCCTCAGGGGTTCCCTTTGCAAGGATCTCCCCTCCAGCCATTCCTCCTTCGGGCCCAAGATCAATCACGTAGTCGCAGCTCTTGACCACATCCAGGTTGTGCTCGATCACAAACACTGTGTTTCCCTTTGCGACAAGGTTGTTTAGCACTCCGATTAGCCTCTTTGTGTCATCGAAGTGCAGACCTGTTGTGGGCTCGTCAAGCATGTAGACAACGTGTCCCTGCTTGTGCTTGCTTAATTCCCTTGCAATCTTGATTCGCTGGCTCTCGCCCCCAGATAGCGTTGTTGCGCTCTGGCCCATCTTTATGTATCCAAGTCCGACCTCGACTAGTGTCTTGAGTTTCCTTGCAATCGGAGGCAGGTTCTCAAAGAAGGTGTATGCCTCCCCGACTTCCATGTGGAGCACATCCGAGATGTTCTTTCCCTTGTAGAGTATTCCGAGCGTCTCCTTGTTGTATCTTTTTCCGTGGCACTCGCTGCACTCAACGTATACATCGGGCAAAAAGTTCATCTCGATCTTCAGAACTCCGTCGCCCTGGCAGGTCTCGCATCTTCCCCCCTTAACGTTGAATGAGAATCTTCCCTCCTGATATCCCCTCACCTGCGCCTCCCTTGTCGATGCGAAGAGCTTTCTTATCTCATCAAAGAGCTTGGTGTATGTCGCAGGGTTGCTCCTTGGCGTCCTTCCGATCGGATCCTGGTCTATAATGATCACATTCTGGACGAGTCGAGGGACATCAAATGAGGAGTATGCACCGATTCTGTCTGTCTGCTCGCCGAATTTCTTCTTCAGAAGAGGCATCACAGTCTGATTCATCAGCGTGCTCTTTCCTGATCCCGAGACCCCAGTTATTCCACATAGAACTCCCAGGGGAAGCTTCACGGTTAAGTTCTTGAGGTTGTTCTCCTTTGCCCCGCTTATTGTGATGTAATCTTTTGGTGTCCTCCTTGCTGTTGGGATCTCTATCTTGAGCTCTCCGGATAGGTACTTCCCAGTGAGGCTCTTCTTGTTTGCCATTATCTCCTTTGGAGTTCCCTGCGCAGTTATGTGGCCCCCGTGGACTCCTGCACCCGGGCCGATATCCACAATGTAATCAGCAGCAAGAATCGTATCGAGATCGTGCTCCACAACTATTAGAGTGTTCCCAATATTCCTAAGCCTCTGAAGCGTTGCAATCAGCTTCTCGTTGTCCCTTTGGTGAAGTCCGATGCTTGGTTCGTCCAAAATGTATAGGACCCCCATCAAGTTGCTTCCAATCTGGGTTGCAAGCCGAATTCTCTGCGCCTCTCCCCCTGAGAGCGTCTTTGCGCTTCTTGAAAGCGAGAGGTATCCAAGCCCGACGTTCTTTAGGAATCCGAGCCTCTCGTTGATCTCCTTTAGGACCTGGGTAGCTATTGCAAGCTCCTTCTCTGGCAGCTTTGCCATCAGGCCGCCGAAGAAATCCACGGACTGATCGATGCTCATGTCGGTCGCATCGATTATGCTGTTGTTGTCTATTTTTACCGCGAGGACTACGGGTTGCAGCCTCTTGCCGAGGCAGGTCTTGCACGGCTCGGCCTTCATGAACTTCTCTATCTCCTCCTTTCTCCATTCGCTCTTTGTGTCGCGGTATAGCCTCATTGTCTGCGGGATGACTCCCTCAAATCCGCCCCCTCGCCTTATTAGCTTTCCAGGATTCCATCTGCCCACTTGCGGCTCCTTGTCCCCGTAAAGCAAAACGTCAAGCTGTTTTTCAGTCATTCTTTCGATAGGCTTCCAGACATCGAACCCGTGCCTTCTTCCGGCAGCTGCGATCTGCTCGGCCCTCCAGGCAAGCTCCATCCTTCCGTATATCTCAATTGCTCCATCCATTACGGACTTTGTTCTGTCCGGTATCAGAAGATCCACCGATATCTCTGTTATCTCGCCAAGCCCGTGGCAGGTTGGACATGCGCCAAATGGGCTGTTGAATGAGAACATTCGCGGCTCCAAACTCTCAAAGACAATCTCAGGGTGGTTTGGACAGGCGCCGAATGTGCTGTATGCGATCTCATCGGCGAATCTGTCAAGCTCCTTCTTCGGATCCTTATTCCCACCCCTACTTGCAATCACAATCATCTTTCCCTTTCCAACAAGAAGCGCCTGCTCAACCGCCTCTGCAATCCTTGATCTCTCCTCCTCATCGATCTTGACGCTGTCTATCACCGCCTCAATCCAGTGCTTTTCGTATCTTGCAAGCTTCGCCTCGTCTCGCACCGTATCAGATGAGTAGATCTTCTGGTCGATTCTTATCTTTGTGAATCCCTGCTTTCGAAGGTCCTCAATCACCTGCTCGTGCGTTCCCTTCACACCCCTGATTATTGGAGCAAGGAAGACAAGTGTCTTACCTATCGGCTCCATGACCATGCTGGTTATGTTCTCGGCGCTCTGCGGCTTGATGGAGCTGTTGCACTTCGGACAGTGGTGCGTACCGATCCTCGCATAAAGCAGCCTCAGGTAATCATAAATTTCAGTGACGGTCCCCACTGTGGACCTTGGATTTTTGCTTGTCGTCTTCTGCTCGATGCTTATTGCAGGAGAGAGCCCGTCTATGCTGTCTACATCAGGCTTGTCCATGAGCCCGAGGAACTGCCTTGCGTATGCGGAGAGGCTCTCAACGTATCTCCTTTGCCCCTCTGCGTAGATCGTGTCAAATGCGAGCGTTGATTTTCCAGAACCGGAAAGTCCCGTTATAACTATCAGCTTGTTTCGCGGCAATTCGACGTCTATGTTCTTCAGGTTGTGCTCCCTTGCTCCCTTTACAAATATGCTATCTCTCATTTCTCTCTCCTCTCAACTAGTCTCTTCATCTCCTCTATCCTGTCCCTCATCTCGATTGCCTTCTCAAACTCCAGGTTCTCAGCAAAGCGCTTCATGTCAGCGTCCATCTGGATCAGCTCCTTTTGAATGTCGGACTTGCCCAGATGCTTTATTCCTGTTATGGCGCGCTTCTTCTCCTCTATTTTCTTGATGATTGTCTTCGGGGTTATCTTGTACTTCTTGTTGTACTCCATCTGCAGCAGCCTTCTCTGCTCTGTTATCCTCACCGCCTCATCGATTGAATGGGTCCTCTTGTCGGCAAAGAGAATCACCCTTCCGTCAACATTCCTTGCTGCTCTACCCATTGTCTGAATGAGGCTTCTTGCGTCCCTGAGGAATCCTTCCTTATCAGCATCAAGTATGAATATAGTTCCGACCTCAGGTAGATCCAGCCCTTCCCTTAGCAGGTTTATCCCGACGAGTATGTCGAACTCCTTTGCGCGCAGCTGCCTCACAAGCTCGATTCGCTCCATGTTTGCAATTTCGCTGTGAAGATACCTCACCTTGAAGCCTTCCTTTGCCAGAAAGTCGGTCAAGTCCTCAGCCATCTTCTTTGTCAGAGTGGTTACAAGTATCCTGTTGCCCATTGCGATGGTCGCCTTCGCCTGCTCCATCAGGTATTTCATCTGCCCCTCTATCGGCCTGACCTCGACAATCGGATCCAGAAGCCCTGTCGGCCTAGTGATGAGCTCAATCTCCTGCTTGCTGCGAGAGAGTTCGTACTCTGCAGGGGTGGCTGAAACAAAGAGGGTTGTTCCCATCTTTCTCTCGAACTCCTCGAACTTGAGAGGGCGGTTGTCAAAGGCGCTCGGAAGCCTGAATCCGAAGTCGACAAGGTTCTTCTTTCTCATGAAGTCCCCATTGTACATAGCCCTTGACTGCGGAATCGTCTGGTGGCTCTCATCAATTATCAGAAGGAAATCTTTTGGGAAGTAGTCTATGAGAACATACGGAGGCTCGCCCTCTTCCCTTCCGTCAAAGTGCCTGCTGTAGTTCTCAATTCCGTTGCAGTATCCCATCTCCTTTATCATCTCAAGGTCGTACTTCACCCTCTTTTCAAGCCTCTGCGCCTCAAGCATAGGGAGCTTCGGAAGCTGGTGGAAGAGCTCCGCCCTTATGCTCTCAAGCGCGCCCTGCTGCTTTTCCACAGGGACAACGTATTGCCTTGCAGGATAGATTACCGTGTCGTCAATTCTGCTGATGATGTCGCCAGTCAGTGGGTGGATTTCCTTTATGCTGCTCACCTCTCCGTCCTGCAGCTCAATTCTGATTATGTTGTCTTCGTATGCAGGGATTACATCAATTGTATCTCCCCTCACCCTGAACTTTCCCGGCTCAAGGTTCTGGTCATTTCTCTCGTACTGAATCTCGATCAGCGAGTGCAAAAGCTTTTGCCTTGTGGCCTTGAGCCCCTGCTTTAGCCTAACCGACATGCTGTTGAAGTCGTCAGGGTTCCCGATTCCGTAGATGCAGCTTATGCTCGCGACAACTATCGTGTCCTTTCTACTCACAAGGCTCGAGACTGCGTGGAGCCTCATCTTCTCTATCTGCTCGTTGACCGCCGAGTCCTTCTCTATGTAGGTATCAGTGGTCGGGATGTATGACTCGGGCTGGTAGTAGTCGTAGTATGAGACAAAGTATTCCACCCGATTTGTAGGGAAGAGCTCCTTGAGCTCGGTGTAGAGCTGCGAGGCGAGCGTCTTGTTGTGCGCGATAATCAGGGTAGGCTTCTGAAGCTGTTCTATCACATTTGCCATCACAAACGTCTTTCCGCTGCCAGTTATGCCAAGGAGCGTCTGCTTTTGGGATTTGGAAAACCCTGAGACTATCTTGGCTATCGCCTCCTTCTGTCCAGGCGAGGTCTTGTAGGGTGATTTAAGCTCGAATTTCATCATATCACAAACTGAAGTGGCTTCTTTTCCACTTTGGTTTTTCAAGCTTTTATACCTTAGGGATAGGTCGTGAGTAGCATAGTGTCTCTATAAGCAGGGGCTAAGCTCAAGGTCTTAGAAGAGAATAGTAGATGGATGGTAGGGTCAATTCCTTACTAGGATCTTCATCCCATAGGTTTCCTTGAAATAGAAGTAGTCCTTGTTGTTTACGAAAATGTTCACAGAGGCAGATTTGAAGGCGTTCATGCCGTACTTCTCCAGTATTCGCTCAAGCACCATGTAATCGCCAGGCTGGGTGAGCACCATCTTCTCTATGTTCTCCTTTAGGGACATATTTCTGTATCTAGAATCATCGCTTGGCCTGCTCGTCATGCACTTTATGAAGTGCTCCCACCTTCGAAGGCTCTTTCCTGAATTGAGATAATCGTTTATCTCCTTTCGTGCCATTTCAGTCCGGGTTGGAACCTTTGACTCTTGGTCTGAGAAAAGAACTTTCATAAGTAAAACCAGAGTATATCCTTGCCTAGGAATATTTAAGCATTGGCCAGCAGTTCGTACATTAAAGATATTTTGTACTGCGGAAGGACTTAAATTTAATCCCCATCCGCGGCCCTTGCGATATATATTTTGGCTAGCTCGTAAATCTTTTTGGAGAAGGGCGAGGTTTTATTGAGAACTACAGCTGGCGTCCGCTTGCTCTCTGCTTTTAGGACTGTCGAGTCTTCCGGGAGTTTGCAAAGTATCTTCCTGCCAAGCGCATCCTCTATGTCCTTGACCTTCGGCTCGGTGGTTCTGCCATCAAATCTGTTGAGCACGATATCGTTCTTCACCTTGAGCTTCTTGCATATCTCGTTAAATTGAATCGCATACTGGATCGAGCGCATGTTCGATAAGCTCACAGTGAGCACTTCATTGTACATAGCTAGGATGGAATCGAAGAAGATGCCCGAATGCGTATCGGAGATTATGAAATCGTAGTCCTTGAGCTCCTTTGCCTTTTTTACGATATAGGCGTTGCTTTTCTCTTGTGCGACTGGCTTTGATGTGATGATGGCCTGCAAAACATGCAATCCTGTGCGCCGGTCAACCACTAGCGCATCCCTGATGTTTATCCTCTTTAAAATGCTAAGTTCCATTTTTCCAAAGAATACCTCCTTGACCTTCTCGAGCGGATCCTTCAGGCCCAGGTAGAAGCCGACCGCCGGGGAGAGCGTGTCCCCATCCATTAACAGAGTCTTGTACCCCAGCATGCTGAGGGCTGATGCCAGATTCACTGCAATAACTGTCTTGCCTGTCCCGCCGTTCTGCGAGCTTACCCTTATCATGTATGGTTTGCGCATATTATATCACTTTTTTTATTTTAGCTTCACTTCGACCCTGAGGTTTCTCAGTTCCTCTGATTTTGCCTTTAGGTCGTTGACAAAGATAAGATTTGGAACCGCTTTGTACACCTTTCTTAGTGCGTCTCCCATGAATTTGCTTGCCTGAGGTGCAGGTCTGCGACTCCTCTTGTAAATCAGCTTCAGGGCGTTCTTGATCTCCCCTGCGCCATCTACCACGCTCGCCTTGGCGCTCATATAGACCCCGAAGCCCTTCCCCTCCTGGGCTGTGGAATCGTAAATAACAATCGCCACATTCTCATTCTCTGAAATATTTGCAGAGTGGACGCAATTCTGGGAGGAAATCCAGTAGATAGTGTATTTATCGTCATATGCAAAAAATAGCGGGGTGTTCCAAGGCACTGCATCCTTGCTTGCAGTTGCAAGCGTTATGTAGATGTTCTTCTTGATGGCCTTCTTTGCCAGTTCCGCCTCCTTTGAGCGGTCCATCAGCATCTCCCCCACCATTATCTTGAGCTCCATTCCCTTAGAGGTGAGCTTTCTTTCGGGAAATTGCGAGAGATAGTCATCAACAAGACTACTCTTGGCGGGCTTATCCATATTGTCTGAAGGTATTCCAAAGTAAAAGCATAAAAAGCCTCTTTTGGCTTCGTTGCGGCCCCTGCACGGCTTCCCAGACAATCCGCTTCTCGAACAATAGCATTTATTAGCTTAACATCTGAAATAGCTCTTGGCTCAAAGGAAAGTGTTGATGATGACAAAACCCTATGCGATAAGGATAACCTCCTCAAAGGGAGGCGTGGGGAAGAGCGTCATCTCGACAAACCTTGCGGCCGCTCTTGAGTCGCTGGGATACAAGGTTCTTCTTGTGGACTCAGATACGGTCAATCCGTGCATAGGGCTCTATATGGGAATACCTAGCGTGAGCGTCGGCATCATGGATGTCGTTGCGGGAAGGGCTGATGTGAATAGAGTGATAGTTCCCAACATAGCGACAGGAGTGAGGGTCCTTCCGGGGGTGATAGCAATGCGCTCAAAGGCTAAGGAGGTTGTCCCGACCCTAAAGCAATCCCAAAACTTCACATCAAAATTGAAGAGGCTTCCGTTTGATTTTATAGTCGTAGATACGCAGCCTGGAGTCGCTCACCCATTGGGGCTTAGCCTCTTTGACGAGGCAATGCTTGTCGCAAAGCCTACGGAGGCGAGCTGCATAAGCGCGGTGAAGATGCTTGCGGAGTGCGGAAAGGCGAAGGTGAAGTGCAGCCTTGTGGTCAACGAGGTCAGGGGAGTCAAGTACGAGCTGAATGTCAGGGAGATAGAGGAGATGTGCGAGACGAAGGTGAGCAGCACTCTTCCCTATGATGATGAGGTGACGATTGGTGTGATGCAGCACGTCCCCGTGTATGTTGAGGACAGAAAGGCCCCCTTCTCAAAGGCGATACTAAACCTTGCGCGGATGTACGCCACAAGGATAGACACGGTTAGGGACAACTCGGGAGGAGGAAGAAAGAGCATACTAAATCGCATACTCTCCATATTCCACATAAGGATAAGCCGGGATTAGTTTTAGATGAGGCGAGAAGAGAATGCAAAGCGACCAACTTGCCGTTTTATTTGCGACAGTATTGACGCTGATTCTAACTTTTGGGCTCGCAGTTGCGCTGAGCAGAAAGTACACTGAAAGAAGAAGTATGAGCTTACTCTTCTGGGGGCTTGGAATCTGGACGTTTACGGTTACGGTGCTTCTTGAGGTCCTATTTGGTCTTGGGATCTATAGCCCAATGCTGATCAATTCGTATCTGTTTCTGGTGGCAATCTTAGTTGAGCTTCTCGCTCTTGGATCAATACAGCTTGTTAAGTCAGTGCTTATCAAAAGGGCGTACTATATTATTGCTGCGATAGGGGCTGCGGCAACGGCTCTATCAGTCTATTCGGTGAATGTCGGTAACCTGCTGGTTGGGGGAGTTGTTGCTGGAATTCCGCCGTACAATGTGATATACGCATCGTCTCTTGCGACCTTCCCTGCGGCCATTGTACTTATAGCGGTGGCGGCAATCGGTTACAAAAGAACACGAAACATAAAGATGCTCAGCATAATTGCAGGGGTCGTGGTTGTGAGCGTCGCAGGAACGCTTTATATTGCTTCATTCCCATCATTTCTCTATTACGCTGAATTCGCGGGGATGCTCCTGCTGTGGCTGGGCTTCTACGACTTTAAGCGCTAGGTGTGGATTTGCTGATTGTTGACTTTGACAGGTTCCTCATGGGCTTCTCCCTGGGGGTGCACATACCACTTGCAAGCATCGGAATAGCACTTCCGTTGATAATCATGCTAGCAGAGTACCTTGGGATAAGGTACGCAGACAAGGATTTCATGGTGCTGGCAAAAAGGCTCTCGCTTGTGCTTGTAGTATTGTTTGCAATAGGGACGGCATCAGGAATGCTAATTGCGCTAAACATACTTCTTCTCTGGCCGAAGTTCATGCAGCTCGTCGCGCAGGTTGCGATACTGCCCTTCTACCTTGAGACCTTCGCATTCTTCATGGAGACGATCTTCCTTAGCATCTACATTTACTCCTGGGGCAAGTTCAAGAATCCGTACGTGCACCTACTCAGCGTAATCCCGGTCGTTGTGGGGGGATTCCTCTCAGGTGCGCTGATAACGATGATCAACGCCTTCATGAACACCCCGGTCGGATTTGACATACAGGCGTACCTTTCAAGCGGGGTTGTGACAAACATACAGCCTCTTGCGGTATTCACCAGCCCCTCCGCGCTAATCGAGCTGGCCCACGTCCTGACAACATCCTGCTTTGCGGCAATCTTCATATTCATCGCCTACATGGCGTACATGCTGCTTAAAACCCAGGATGAGCAGAAGCGAAACTACTACATGAAGGGACTCAACCTGCTGATTGTACTCGGTGCAATCTTCACAGTACTTGCCCTTGCAACAGGAATAATATCAATTGCAACTCTAGTCAACCTTCAGCCAGAGAAGTATGCGGCGATAGAGGGAAACTTGTATCCACAGACATTTGCACCCGAAAGAATAGGCGGAATACTAGTAGGGAATACGCTGCAGTATTACATAGCGATACCTGGACTCCAGAGCATGCTTGCAACAGGCAGCCCTTCAGGGATGGTCCCAGGACTTAGCAGCTACCCTGTAGATACCTGGCCGCCTCTTATCGTTCACTTGATGTTTGATGTAATGGTTGGCTCAGGATTCCTCGTTGCAGGTATACTCGCACTTTTTGTGCTTCTGATACTGCTCAAAAGAAATCCCTACGTAAACAGATTCATACTCTGGTTGATGATACTTGCCGGAGCGCTTGCAGTTCTGATACTTGAGATCGGATGGGTTATGGCAGAGCTTGGAAGGCAGCCATGGATAATCTACAACGTCATGAAGGTAAGCGATGCCGCAAACTATTCGACGGCAGTGATTCCGATAACCGGGCTGATACTTCTGTTCTACATAATCGCAATCCCGCTCACGATAGTTCTGCTCAAAAGAATATTCAAGAACAGGCCACTTGAGGAAGAGTTGAAAGCATGAACCCGCTGTACATTGCAAACTATCTGATCTTCTCAGTGTTCCTCACACTGCTCATAATGGAAATCGGTGCAGCTCTGCTCGCACTTCTCTCCTACTCAAACTATAGAGAAAAGCTTAGGAGATACCTGCTGCCGATCTGGGAGGTCGATGGCACTTTTGCTGCGTTCTATCTAGTCAACTTCGAGGCGACCTATCCGACGCTCCTAGGCCTTGCAGGAACCGTATATGTGCTTCCGCTGCTTCTTGCCGGAGCCTCATTCATACTAAGGAGCGTCTTCCTTGTATACGCGGAGGTTATAGGAGCTGGAAAAACTGAGGAAAACTACATGAAGATGTATGCGGTCTGCACGCTTGTCATGTCATTCTTTGCAATCTCTGTGTTTGGATCTGGTCTTAGCGGCATCGGAATCAATGTCGCAACCAATTCCGCAGACCTACTCACCCTGATTCTCAGCCCGCTAAACTTGATGTTGTTCCTTGGAATAATTCTGATAGCCGCCTTCCTTGCAATCAACTACTTCGAGGTTGGGGGACGCCTAAAGCGCGGGACTCTTGCAGTATCCGCTGCAATCATATTGATACTGGTTGGAATCTTACAGTACGCACCTTCGCTCTTTGCAGGAATAGTCACAAACATCTACCTTCTGGCCATATCGCTAGCGATACTTGCAGCAGCATTAGTACTGCAGCTTAAGAAAAACAGGTATGCAAACCATCTCTCGATCATCTGGCTTATTGTATCGATAAACCTGCTGGGGATTGTGGGGTACCCCAGCATATTTGGCTCGCAAAGCATACTGCAGTATCTTGCAAGTTCGGCCGCAACTCTTCCTCTGCTGATCATAACAACAATTGGAGGCGCTGCAGTTGCGCTTTCGCTTGCCGTTTTGGTATATGTAAGCTACATCAGGAAGGATCCGACTTACTAAGGGCACATTTAAAAAGTTTAACGGACAAATTAATCTGCATCAGAAACTGCTTCTTATGCCTCAGTAGCTCAGTGGTAGAGCGCTTGTTTTGTAAACAAGAAGTCGGGGGTTCAATTCCCTCCTGAGGCT
>Ga0307373_10006380_pt1 | contig 18803 bp, 16 predicted proteins | sample OX2MG_FD_202534 | JGI IMG/M metagenome (GOLD analysis project Ga0307373, IMG submission 202534) | Soil microbial communities from Risofladan, Vaasa, Finland - OX-2 | ecosystem: Environmental > Terrestrial > Soil > Coastal area > Acid sulfate soil | place: Finland: Risofladan, Vaasa | collected...
GCACATCGATGCCTTCATCGCCGCCTACAACGAGAACGCACAGCCCTTCGCATGGCGAAAGAAAAAAGTCCGCCAGCGCCGCTTCAAGGGCCGACGTATCACTCAGCTTTGATTCCGGGTACTAGTGCGGTGGGGGCAAATCTTGGATCACATATTCGCGCGTTTTATTCGGCAAGAGGGACGCCCACGAATGGCCCGTAAGAGCCGCCCGCAGCCGGTCGAGAACGGCGCCGCCAACGGTAACGGAAACGGCCTGGGCGAGCGGCTGCGCGCCTATTTTCTTGCCGGAATCCTGGTCACCGGGCCGATCGCCTTCACCCTGTGGATCACCTGGAGCATCGTCGATTTCGTCGATCGACTGGTCTCGCACCTAGTACCCACCAGCTACAACCCGAGCACGTATTTTCCGTTCAACATCCCGGGCTTCGGCCTGGTCGTCGCCGTCGTCGCGCTGACGCTGATCGGCTGGCTGACCGCGGGCTACCTCGGCCGCCTGCTGCTCCGGCTGTCGGACCGCATCATGAAGCGCATGCCCGTGGTGCGCAGCATCTACGGCGCGCTGAAACAGATTTTCGAGACAGTGCTTGCCAAGCGCTCCAGCTCCTTCCGCGAGGTCGTGCTGGTCGAATGGCCGCGCCGCGGCATGTGGACGGTCGCTTTCGTCACCGCGCAGGGCGAAGGCGAGCTCAAATCCAACGTCGCGCCCGATTCAATCGGGCTCTACGTGCCGACGACACCGAACCCGACTTCGGGCTATCTCGTCTATGTCTCGCGCGAGGAGGTCGTGCCGCTGTCGATGTCGGTCGAGGAGGGCATCAAGCTCGTGATCTCCGGCGGCATCATCACGCCGGAGGGTCGCGAGCGGCCGCTCGCGGCGAAGGTCCAGGAAATCGTCGAGCCTGAAAAGGCGCGCTAGGTCAACCGGCGCGCAGATAGCGGACCGCGGCGTCGCGCGCGAAGAGATAGAGCAGCGTGCGCAGCGCCGTGCCGCGCGCGCTTTCGAGCTCGGCATCGCGCGCCAGCGCCAGTCGCGCCTCCTCGCGTGCGACCGGAATGAGCTCCGCATGGGCGGCGAGGTCGACGAGGCGGAATTCCGCGAAACCGCTCTGCCGCGTGCCCAGCACTTCGCCGGCGCCGCGCAACCGCAAATCTTCCTCCGCGATGCGGAAGCCGTCATCGGTCTCGCGCAGGATCGAGAGGCGCTGCTTGGCGGTCTCGCTCAGCGGCGATGCATAGAGCAGCAGGCACGCCGCCGGCTGGTCGCCGCGGCCGATACGGCCGCGCAGCTGATGAAGCTGAGCCAAGCCGAAGCGCTCGGCGTGCTCGATGACCATGATGGTGGCGTCTGTCACGTCGACGCCGACCTCGATCACCGTCGTCGCGACCAGCAGGTCGATGCCGCCGCTGGTGAACTCGGCCATGGTGCGGTCGCGCTCCGGCCCCTTCATGCGGCCGTGCACCAGGCCGACGCGATTGCCGAAGGTCTGGAACAGTTCGGAGAACCGCGCCTCGGCGGCTTGCAGGTCACTGTCCTCTGATTCCTCGATCAGCGGGCAGATCCAATAGATCTTGGCGCGCTTGGCGAGGGCGCGGCGGATCGCAGCGATCACCTCGTCGATGCGCTCGACCGGCACGGCACTCGTCGTGGTCTTGGCGCGACCGGCGGGCTTCTCGTCGAGCCGCGATGAATCGAGATCGCCGTAGGCAGTCATCTCGAGCGTGCGCGGAATCGGCGTCGCCGTCATCACCAGGATGTCGATCGCCTTGCCCTTGGCGGCGAGTTGGAGGCGCTGCTCGACGCCGAAGCGATGCTGCTCGTCGATCACCGCCAGCGCCAGGTCCTTGAACGCGACGTCCTCCTGGAACAGAGCGTGCGTGCCGATGGCGATCTGGATTTCGCCTGACGCCAAGCGTTCGAGAAAACCCGTTCGCGTGCGGCCTTTCTCGCGGCCGGTCAGGAGCTCGATCGTGATGCCGCTGTCCCTCGTCAGACCAGTCAGGGTCGCGAAATGCTGGCGCGCCAGGATTTCGGTCGGCGCCATCAACGCCGCTTGGCCGCCGGCTTCGACAGCGTCGCACATCGCCAGCAGCGCGACGACCGTCTTGCCGCTGCCGACATCGCCCTGAAGCAGCCGGTTCATGCGCGACGGCTGTGCCATGTCGGCGGCGATTTCGGCGAGCGCGCGGCGCTGCGCGCCAGTGAGCTGGAAGGGCAGGGCAAGTTCGACGCGCTGGCGCAACTCCCCCTTCACGGCGAGCGCACGGCCGGCGCGCTTGCGGGCGCGGGCGCGCAGCAGCGCGATGGTGAGCTGGTTCGCCAGCAGCTCGTCATAGGCGAGACGCTCGCGCGCGGGGTGGATTGGCAGCAGATCGTCAGGCCCAGCCGGCGCGTGCGCGGCGGCGACGGCGTCGTGCCATGCGGGCCACGCGCGTCGCTTGATCAGCTCAGTATCACACCATTCGACGAACTGCGGCGCGCGCACCAGCGCCGCCTCGATCGCCTTTTGCACCATGCGCAGCGTCAGGCCGGCGGTCAGGCGATAGACCGGCTCGATCAGCTTCATCGCGTCGAGGCCAGCCGGATCGAGAATGTGGTCCGGATGCGTCATCTGCGTCTGGTTGTTGAAACGCTCGACCTTGCCGCTGACGATGCGCGTCGATCCGACGGGCAGCTGTCGCTCGAGCCAGTCGCCCTTGACGTGGAAGAAGACGAGGAACAGCACACCAGTCGCGTCGCGGCAACGCACGCGGTAGGGCTGTCGCGGATTGTGCGGCTTCTGGTGCTGCTCGACCGTCACAGTGAGTGTGGCAATGCGGCCTTCCGGCGCATCGGCGACCTTGGGCCGGAAGCTGCGGTCGATGATGTCGACCGGCAGATGCCATAACAGGTCGACGACGTGCGGGCCACACAGCTTCTGGAACAGCTTGCCAAGGCGCGGCCCGACGCCCTTGAGATCGGTGACCTCGGCGAACAGCGGATTGAGGATCGCGGGCCGCACCGGTTCTCCGCCCGGCGGCCTCAGACCTTGAGCTTCAGCAGCCGCCGCGCGTTGCCGCTGAGAAGCTTCTCCTTGTCGGCGGCGGGCAGCTTCAATTCCTCGAGCGCCCATTTCGTGCCTGGCGGATTGAGCACGAAGGGATAGTCGATCGAGAACATGATGCGGTCGAGCCCGATCTCCTTGATGCAGTAATCGAGCGCGTTGTTTGAAAAGAAGCCGCTGGTCGTGACGTAGAAGTTGCGCAGGAACTTCTCGCGAAAGCCTTCGGCATGCTTGCCGTCACGCGCCAGCGCCATGTTGATGCGCCAAAGGAAGAACGGCAGGCCTTCACCCAAATGGCCGAGGATCACCTTGACCTTCGGATAAGCGTCGAGCACGCCGCTCAGCACCAGGCGGATGCCGAGCGTCGCCGTCTCGATGGTGAAGCCCCAGCCGGCATTGACCAGCGCGGGATGCTTCGCAAGGTAATCCTTGAGATAGACCTCGACCACCGCCGGATGCGGCATGGCGGGATGGAAATAAAGCGGCACGTCGAGCGCTTGTGCGCGCTCGAATATCGGCCAAAAGCGCTTGTCATCGAGAAACACGCCGTTCGATAGACCGTGGATCATCGCGCCGACGAAGCCAAGCTTGGTGACGCAACGCTCGAGCTCGTCGGCGGCCAGTTTGGCGTCGGTCGTCGTCGGCAGCGCGGCGAACGCGCCGAAGCGCTTGGGATGGGCCTTGACTGAGTCCGCCAGCCGGTCGTTGACGCTGCGCGCGGTCTGGAGCGCGGAATCCGCCGGCAAACGCTGGGTCGCGGGCGCGCCGAGCGACAGGATCTGATAGTCGACGCCGGCCTCGTCCATCTCTTTGAGGCGGAATTCGCCGAGGTCGTCGAGGCGCTTGGCCAGCTCGGGGTTCTTGCGGCCCTCGAGTTGAATGACCGCGGTGACCTGCGGGTCGTGATAATGCTCCTCGAGCGCGACGATGTAAGGCTTGTTGGCCATGCGCGTCCTCCCGTTGCGCCCGCTTTCTAACAGGCGAGGCCCAGGCTGTCATCCGGGTGCCGCATGGCTGGATGCACGTTTGGCGCTTGCAAGCGCCGGCCCGCTGGGCAATATCGCCGCCGAGACAGCCCCGCTATGGCATCGGAAGAAGACGGGGTGGAGAAGCAGCGCAAGCGGCTGCTCTACCAGAGCCGCCACCGCGGCACGAAGGAAAGCGACCTTTTCCTGGGCGCTTTCGCGGACCGCTATTTGCCGAATTTCAGCGCTGCGCAGCTTGCCGAGTATGAAGCGATCCTCGCCGAAACCGACGATGTCCTGTTCGACTGGATATACGGCCGCGCCGCGCCGCCGCCGACGCGCGACGGTGCGGTGATGCGCCTGCTGCTGACGTTCCGATATCGACCATGAGCGCGCTCGACGATTTCTTCGCCGCGCCGGCGCGCCGCGAGCGCCTCACCGTCGCCAACGCACCCGAAGGTCACGACGCGTCAGTGCTCGGCGGTATCGTCGGGCGCCATGGGCACACTGCGATCCATGTCTGCCGCGACGACGGCCGTATGGCGCGGATGCGTGCAGCGCTCGGCTTCTTTCATCCCGAGCTCGAGGTGCGGAGCTTTCCCGCCTGGGACTGCCTGCCGTACGATCGCGTGTCGCCCAATCCCGAGATCGTATCGCGGCGCATCGCGACGCTTGCCGAGCTGACACGGGGCGACGTCGGGCCGCGGGTCGTGCTGACGACGATCAACGCGGCGATTCAGCGCGTGCCGCCGCGCAAGCTCTTTGCCGAGCGCACGCTGGCGCTGGAGCGCGGCATGGACCTGCCGCTCGACCGGCTCCGGAGTTTTCTCGAGCGCAACGGCTACAACCGCGCCGAGACCGTGCGCGAGGCCGGCGAATACGCCGTGCGCGGCGGTCTGGTCGACCTTTATCCTTCGGGCGCGCCGACGCCGCTACGCCTTGATTTCTTCGGTGACCGGCTCGAGGCGATCCGCTCATTCGATCCGCTGAGCCAGCGCAGCGCCGGTGCGCTGGAGCGCGCCGACCTCAAGCCGATGAGCGAAGTGCTGCTCGATGCGCCCGTGATCGAGCGCTTCCGCTCGCGCTATCGGCAGGAGTTCGGCGCCGGCGTGCAGGACGATCCGCTTTACGAATCGGTCAGCGCCGGCCGCCGCCACGCCGGCATGGAGCACTTCCTGCCGTTGTTCTACGAGAGCCTCGACACGATCTTCGATTACGTGCCGGGCGCCAACGTAATCCTCGACTATCAGGCGGAGGAGGCGCGGGGCGAACGCATCGTCGCCATCGCCGATTTCCACAACGCGCGCGAGACCGCGCCAACGCTGCGCGGCGTTCTAAGCGCCGCGCCGATCTACCGGCCGCTGCGGCCGGAGCGGCTCTATCTCGGGGACGGGGAGTGGGCCAAGGCACTCGATGCCCGGCGCGTCGCGCAGCTTTCGCCGTTTGCCGCGCCCGATAGCACAACCGCCTTCGACGCGGGCGCGCGGCCGGGTCCTGACTTCGCCGCGGCGCGCGCCGATCCCAACGTCAATCTGTTCGATGCCGTGCACGCGCAACTCGATGCCGAAGCGGTTGCCGGACGCCGCGCACTGATCGTCGCCTACAGCACCGGCTCCGCCGAGCGTCTGCGCACGGTGATGAAGGATCATGGCATCGCGGAGCCTGGCTTCGTCGAGTTCTGGCAGGGATTTCTCGATTTACCGTCGCGCCGGACCGGACTCGCGGTGTTGCCGCTGGAGCGCGGCTACATCGCGGGCGACGCGACGCTGATCACCGAGCAGGACATTCTCGGCGACCGCTTGGCGCGGCCGGCGCGGCGCCGCACCAATCTCGATCATTTCGTCGCCGAGGTCGCGACGCTGACGCTGGGCGATCTCGTCGTCCACGCCGAGCACGGCATCGGCCGCTATGACGGGCTAGTGACGCTCGAAGTCGCCGGCGCGCCACACGATTGCCTGCGCATCGTCTATGCCGGCGACGACAAGCTGTTTGTTCCTGTCGAGAATATCGAAGTCTTGTCGCGCTACGGCTCGGAAGATGCGGCGGCGCAGCTCGACCGGCTCGGCGGCGTGGCCTGGCAGTCGCGCAAGGCGCGGGTCAAGGCGCGCATCCGCGACATGGCCGGCGAGTTGATCCAGCTCGCCGCCGAGCGCCAGATCAAGGAAGGCGAACCGATGGCGACGCCCGAAGGCCTCTACGAGGAATTTGCTGCGCGCTTTCCGTATCCCGAGACCGAGGACCAGGACAAGGCGATCCGCGACACGCTCGGGGATCTGTCGTCAGGCCGACCGACCGACCGGCTGATCTGCGGCGACGTCGGTTTCGGCAAGACCGAGGTCGCGCTGCGCGCGGCGTTCACCGCGGTCATGGCGGGCACGCAGGTCGCGGTCGTGGTGCCGACGACGCTCCTGGCGCGTCAGCACCACAGAACCTTTGCCAATCGCTTTGCCGGCATGCCGGTCCGGATCGAGCAACTCTCGCGCTTCGTCGCGCCAAAAACCGCCGAGCGGATCAAGAAGGATTTGAGCGAGGGCCGCGTCGACATCGTCATCGGCACCCATTCGCTCCTCGGCAAGGGAGTCGGCTTCCGCCACCTGGGCCTGCTGGTGATCGACGAGGAGCAGCATTTCGGTGTGGCGCAAAAGGAGCGCCTCAAGAAGCTCAGAGCCAACGTGCACGTCGTGACGCTGACCGCGACGCCGATCCCGCGCACGCTGCAGATGGCGCTCGCCGGGGTGCGCGAGATGAGCATAATCGCGACGCCGCCGATGGATCGCCTCGCCGTACGCACCTTTGTCATGGCCTGGGACCCGGTTGTGGTGCGTGAGGCGATCCTGCGCGAGCTGCATCGCGGCGGCCAGGTCTTCTGCGTCGTACCGCGCATTGCCGACATATCCGACGTCGAGCAGGAACTGAAACAGCTCGTGCCCGAGGCGCGGCTGGCGGTGGCGCACGGCCAGCTCGCGCCAACCCAGCTCGACAAGGTGATGACCGCGTTCGACGACCGCGCGTTCGACGTGCTGCTCTGTACCGACATCGTCGAAAGCGGCCTCGACATTCCGACCGCTAACACGTTGATCGTCCACCGCGCCGACATGTTCGGCTTGGCGCAGCTCTATCAGCTCAGGGGTCGCATCGGCCGCGGCAAGATCCGCGCCTACGCCTATCTGACGCTGCCGCCGGGCAAGGTTCTGTCGTCGACCGCCGAGCGGCGGCTCGAGGTGATGCAGACGCTCGATCAGTTGGGCGCGGGCTTCACGCTGGCGAGCCACGATCTCGACATCCGCGGTGCGGGCAACCTGCTGGGCGAGGAGCAGTCGGGCCATATCCGCGAAGTCGGCGTCGAGCTCTATCAGCACCTGCTGGAAGAGGCGATCAGCACCGCGCGCACCGGTGGCGATCAGGTCAAGGGCGAGGCGGAATGGACACCGCAGATCGCCATCGGCACCTCGGTATTGATTCCCGAGGCCTATGTCACCGACCTCAACGTGCGGCTCGGCCTCTATCGCCGCATCGCCAACCTGGTCGACCGCCAGGAGATCGAGGCGTTCGCCGCCGAGCTCATCGACCGCTTCGGCAGGCTGCCGCCCGAAGTCGAGAACCTGCTCGAGATCATCGCCATCAAGCGGCTGTGCCGGGAAGCGGGCGTCGAAAAGATCGAGGCCGGGCCCAAGGGCGCGGCGATCACCTTCCACGCCGGCAGCGTCGCGGATCCGGCGGCGTTGGTGCATTGGATCGCGAGCCAAGCCGGCGGCGCGCGCCTGCGGCCGGATCAGCGCCTGGTCATCGTGCGCGACTGGGACGACACGCGCACGCGCATCAAGGGCGTGATCAATATCCTGGAGAAGCTCAAAGTGATTGCCGCGGGACCGCAGCTGATTGCTGCAGGCGACTGAGGATTATCCCGCCGCGCGCGCGGGACCGTTCTGCACCAGGTCGAAGACCGGAAAGAAGAACGCGGGCTCCTGCGCGCCGGAGATAGCGTATTGGCCCGCAAAGATGAAACAGGGCACGGCGTTGATGCCGAGCCGCCGCGCGCCGGCGTCGTCGACCATCACCTCCGCGCGCTCGCTCGTGCTGGCGAGGAACTCGCATGCCGTCGCGGCGTCGAGACCGCTCTCGCCCGCAATCGCCGCCAGCACATTGCGGTCGCCGATGTCACGGCCCTCGATGAAATAGCCAGCGAACAGCCGGTCGACCAGCTCGGCAGCGCGGCCTTCGTGCTGTGCAAAACGCACCAGCCGATGCGCCGCGAGGGTGTTGGGCGTACGCTGAATCTTCTCGAACGCGAAAGGAATGCCGACACTCGCGCCGGCGTCGACCGCTGCCTGATTTATACGCTTGGCGTGCGCCTGGCCGCCGAACTTGGCGGCAAGATAGGCCTCGCGCGGCATGCCCTCGGCCGGCATGTCGGGATTGAGCTGGAACGGCCGCCAGGTGATATCGGGCGCGATGGCGGGCCGTTGCGCCAGGGCGGTCTCGAGGCGGCGCTTGCCGATGAAGCACCACGGGCAGATAACGTCGGCGACGATGTCGATGCGCATGGCGCATCATACCACAGGTCTTTGTCACCGCGATCCGCGTTACCGTTAATGAATGTCGTCGGCGCGCAAGAAGGCCTGGCGCAGGTCCTCGATGCCGAAACGGGGCGATCTGCAGGCGTCCAGAATCACCTTCTCGCGCTTGGCGAGCAAGGTCGCGGCTTCGGGAACGCGGCGCGCGGCATCCGCCGGAATGACCACCGCGCCATGACGGTCGGCATGAATCAGGTCGTTGGGCGACACGATCATGCCAGCGACGCTGACAGTCTTGCCGAAGTCGACGATGTCGACATAGGCATGCGACGGCATGACTGAACCGGCAAGCACGAAAAAGTCCTTCGCCCACACATCGATGTCGCGCACGGCACCGTCGGTGACGACGCCGACGCAACCAAGCGCCTTGTGCACGTTCGACTGCACCTCGCCCCAGAACGCGCCGAAACCGGCATCGGGACCGTCGACGTCCTGCATGACGCAGAGGCTCGGCAGCGGCGCCGCCGCGATACTCTCGTAATAGGCGAGGCGTTTCGCCCGCGCTTCGGCCTTGGTGCGCGGATGCGGCTCGCGTGAGCGCACCATGATGGTCCGGGCGTAGCCGACGACCGGCTTGACGTGCGGCAGCGGCGAGAGCAGCGGCTGACGGTTGAATCCCAGCGCGCGGCGTTCGGGCGCGACAATCTCCAGCGCGTTGCAGATGGTCGGCGTGTCGAAGCCGGCGAGGGCGGCGAGTTCATCTTTGGACAGGATGTCGGCCATGGGCACCGGGGCGGCGTGGCAGGGGAGGGAATGCCGCGATCCTGCCAGCAGTTCCGATTGACGGCCAGTGCAATCGCGACTTACGATCATTTTCATGAAAGCCTATTTCAGAATGTGAAATAGGCTCGGCGCGGAGACAATCGATGCGCGCGACGACCGTGTTTGCTCCCGTTACGCCGCCGCGGGGTGCTGCGACGCGAGCCGGCACGATGCCGGTCCGCAAGGCCGGTCCGGTCATCCAATCGGTCGATCGCGCGCTCGATATCCTTGAGGCGCTGGCGCGCAACGGCAAGATGTCGCTTGCCGAGCTCAGCCTGAAGACAGATCTCAACGCCAGCACGTGCCACCACCTGGTCGGCACCATCGGCCGTCGCGGCTACATCACGCAGGACGCCGACACCCGCCGCTATTCGCTCGGCAGCAAGATATTCCAGCTCAGCGAGGCGCGCGCCAGCCAGATCAACCTCATCGAGCTGGCGATGCCGTTCCTGGCGCGACTCAACCGCAAGACCGGCGAGGCGGTTCATCTGGTGATGATCGAAGGCACGGAATTGATCACCGTGGCGAAGCTTGGCTCGCTGCATGCCGTCAAGGTCGACAGCGCGACTGGCCGCTCGGACGCGCCGCACGCGACAGCGGCGGGCAAGGCGATCCTCGCCTGGCTGCCGCCGATGCGGATCGACGAAATTCTCGACGCACGCGGCATGGAGCGCTTCACGGCCGAGACCATCACCTCGCGGCGCGCCCTCATCGAGGAGCTGCGCCTCGTGCGGCGGTATGGGTATTCCGAGGACCGCGAGGAGTTTGAGCCGGGTGTGCACTGCATCGGCGCTGCAATCCGCAGCCACAAGGGCGCGGTCATCGGCTCGATCAGCCTGTCGATTCCGACCATGCGCGTCTCTGCCGATGCATTGGCGCGGGCGCGCAAGGACGTCATGGCCACGGCACACGAGATCACCAAGGAGCTCGGGTCGAATACGTCGATCTGAGCGATCCGCAACGGACAACGAGCGGCATAAATGCCGCGGGAGGAAGGCCGATGAGCGAAGCGGCACGGATGAACGAATTCCAGATTCCCGAGACCATGAAGGCCTGGGTGCTCGGCGGGCCGGATGAGCTGAAGCTGGTCGAAAAGAAGGTACCCGAGCCCGGCAAGGCCGAAGTGCTGGTCCGGATCGATGCCATCGCGGTCTGCGCGACCGACATCGAGATCATGCGCCACGGGCTGCCGGCGATCGTTGACGGCGACTCGCCCTTCAACCGGAACTTCACCATTGGCCACGAATACATGGGCACGATCGTGAAACTCGGGCCCTCGGTGGACGAATATCAGATCGGTGATCGCATCGCCGTCGAGGTGCACGCCGGTTGTGGCCGCTGCCCGCGTTGCCGCGAAGGCATGTACACCTCATGCCTCAATTACGGCTATCCGTCGAAGGGGCATCGCGCCAACGGTTTTACGACCGATGGCGGCTTTGCCGAGTATGCCGTGAACAACGTCAACACCATGGTGCACGTGCCGGGCGAGATGTCCGACGAGGAGGCGACGCTCATCGTCACCGCGGGTACCGCCATGTATGGCCTCGATGTCATGGGTGGATTGATCGCCGGTGAAGGTGTCGTCGTCACTGGTCCGGGGCCGATCGGCCTGATGGGGGTTGCTGTCGCGAAGGCGCTCGGTGCATCGCCGGTGATCCTCACCGGCACGCGCGACCGTCGCCTCGAAATGGGCCGAAAACTCGGCGCGGATGAAGTGGTCAACGTGCGCAAGGAGGACGCGGTTGCGGCGGTGAAGCGCATCACCAAGGGCAAGGGCGTGCAATACGTCCTCGAATGCTCAGGCGCGCCCAACGCGCTCAACGAGAGCGCCCAAATGGTCAATCGCGGCGGTCGCATCTGCCTTGCGGCATTTCCGGCCGACCCGGTGCCGGTCGATCTCGCCTATCTCGTGCGCAACAACATCTATGTCTTCGGCATCCGTGGCGAGGGCAAGAGCGCGACGCATCGCGCCGCAGCGTTCATGGCGCAGAAGCGCTTCGACGCCAAGATCATCCATACGCATACCTTCCCGCTTGACGACGTACCGACGGCAATCAAATACGCGCGCGAGCGCGTCGACGACGCGATCAAGGTCGTCGTCAAGATGCGCGCGAACTGAACTGGAGGGCATGCCGAAGGCGCCGAATAAAAAAACGGCCGCAAATGACGGCTGAGCGAAACCGGGAGAGAGACATCGAGGGAGGCCAGCAATGATTTCAGGACGGCAAACGGATCGGGAAATACTCGGCTACAGCCGCTATGTCGTGCTGGTCGCCGCGTTCTTTGCGATGTTCATCATCAGTCCGTTCGAATATGCGTGGAGCTCGATGTCCGGCCATCTCGCCGCGATCTACGGTTGGTCGCACCAGCAGGTGGCGTGGCTGTTCACGCTGTTCATCATCCTCCAGTCCTTCGGCATGCTGCCGGGCGGCATGTTGCGCGACAAGTTCGGGCCGCGCTGGACGACGGCGATCAGCGGCTGTCTCATGGGGCTCGGCATCTTTTCCCTCGCACTGGGGCCGTCTTATCCGCTCGTGCTGACGTTGTGGTGCATCGGCAGTTTTGCCGCCGGTTTCATCTACAACAACGCCGTGACCACCGGAAACAAGTGGTTCTGCGACCGACGCGGCGTAATGACGGGCTTGATTGCCGGCGCTTTCTCGTGGGGTTCGCTGCCGTTCATCTTTCCAATCCGTGCGATACCCCATAACGCGCCGCCGAGCATTTTTATCCACGTGATCTACGCCATGGCCGCGGTCATGGGCGGCGTGTCGATCGTCGCCGCGCTGTTCATGAAGGATCCGCCGGCGGGCTGGCGGCCGCCGGGCTGGGTTCCCAAGCAGAAGGCGATCCAGCGGCCCTCCAACCACCAATACTCGGTCGGCGAGGCGCTGCGAACCTGGCAGATGTGGGTGCTGATCGTTTCCTTCATCCTGATCTCAAGCGCCGGCCTCGCCGGCATTAGCAAGATGGTCGCCTATTCCAAGAGCTTTCACTTCACGGCGGCTGCGGCGACGGCCGCGGCAGGCGGCATCGCCCTTGCCAACGGCTTCGGCAAACTCGGGCTCGGCGCGCTGTCGGAGCGCTTCGGCCGCGAGAACATGATGATCTTCAGCTACACTGCGTGCGGCCTGCTCTTATTCGGGACGATCGCTGCCGGCCTTGCTCATGCGGAGATATTGTTCGTCTGTGCCGCCATTCTCGGCATCTTTTTCTGGGCGTCGCTGTTCTCGCTCTTTCCGATCACCATCGGCCATTATTTCGGCGAGGCCGCGGCCGGCGGGAATTACGGCTTCCTCTATGCGGTCGCCAAGGGTTCGGGTGGGATTTACGGCGGCATCCTGTCGACCGTGCTTATTCTCGAGCACGGATTCACCTTCGCCATCAGCATCGCCGGCATCATGGCGATCATCGCCGGCCTTATGATCATTCCACTCAAGTACAACCCGCCGATGCGGGAGGCGGCGACCGGACGACAGCCGGCGGGCGCACTGCCCTAAGTGCGGCCGGAAACTATGTCCGTGCCGCAGGGTTGATATAATCTGGCACATCGGCGCTGACGGCGCAGCGCGAAGGAGGCGTGCATGGCTCAGCGTTACGACCGGACGGTCGAGGATCTCGGCAATATCGTCGCGCTGGAGCACGTCAACGTGCAGATCCCGGATCAGGTGACCTCGACTTTGTTCTACGTTGCGGGACTGGGTCTCACGCGCGATCCCTACATCATGACCAGCGTCGAGAACATGTGGATCAATGTCGGCCGTAGCCAGTTCCACCTGCCAACCGGCGAGCCGCAGGTGCTGCGCGGTCATGTCGGCATCGTGATGCCGGATCGCGCGGCGCTACTTGGCCGGCTGGCGAAAGTGGAAAAGCGTCTCGACGGCACGCATTTCGGGTTCCGCGAGTTCAATGATTACGTCGAAGTGGTTTCGCCGTGGGGCAACCGGCTCCGCTGCTACGAGCCCGATGCGCCGCGCTTCGGCCGCATCACGCTTGGCATGCCGTATGTCGAGTTCGAGGTTCCGCGCGGTACGGCCGACGGGATCGTCCGCTTCTATCGGCAGATACTCGCGGCGCCGGCAGCGGTCGAGGACAATGGATCGGGGCGCATCGCGCGCGTCGGCGTCGGCATCGACCAGGACTTCGTCTTCCGCGAGACCGACGAACCGAGCCCGCCCTATGACGGGCATCACGTGCAAGTTTACATCGCCGATTTCTCGGGTCCGCACCGGCGGCTCCTGGAGCGCGGCCTTGTGACCGAGGAAAGCGACCAGCACCAGTACCGTTTCAAGGACATCGTCGATCCCGAGAGCGGCCGCGTCCTGTTCACAATCGAGCACGAAGTGCGGAGCATGCGTCATCCGCTTTATGCCCGACCGCTGGCCAACCGCAACCCGACGCAGACCAACCTGAATTATGCGCCGGGCCACGATGGATGGACGTGGGGCATGCCGCACGCGTCCTGACCGCCCGGTTCCTACCGCGAGTGATACCGCCGCCGCGCTTGAGCCTGCGCCGGCGGTGCGCTTAAGGTTAGCGCGGGGAGGAGGAATGGGCATCTACGACGAGCCGCATCTTCAGCGCGGGCGGGCGAACCATGCGCCGCTGACACCGCTGTCGTTCCTCGTCCGCGCTGCCGCCATCTATCCCGACAAGCCGGCGGTGATCCACGGCGATCAGGTATTCACGTACGCCACGCTGTTCCAGCGCTGCCGCCGCCTGGCAAGCGCTTTGCGCAAGCGCGGCATCGGCAAGGGCGACACAGTCTCGGTGATGGCGCCCAACGTGCCGGCGATGCTCGAGGCGCATTATGGCATCGCCATGGCGGGCGGGGTTCTGAACGCGCTTAACTATCGGCTCGACGCCAAGACCATTGCTTTCATTTTCGGCCACGCCGAAACGAAGCTGCTGATCACCGACCGCGAATTCTCGTCGACGATCAAGGAGGCGCTCGCGCTCGCCGCGCGCAAACCGATCGTCGTCGACATCGACGATCCGTCGTTCACGGGCGGCGAGATTCTCGGAGAGATCGATTACGAGGCCTTCCTCGCGTGTGGCGATCCGGACGTCGAATGGGCGATGCCCGATGATGAATGGCAGGCTTGCTCGCTCAATTACACCTCCGGCACCACCGGCAATCCCAAGGGCGTCGTCTATCATCACCGCGGTGCGTTCCTGAACGCCGTCGGCGATGTCATGTATTTCGGCCTATCGTCGCAGACCGTCTATCTGTGGACGCTGCCGATGTTTCACTGCAACGGCTGGTGCTACACCTGGGCGGTGACTGCAGCGTGCGGCACGCATGTTTGCCTGCGCCGCATCGATCCAGCGCTGATCTTCGCTCTGATCGAGAAGCACCGCGTCACGCATCTCTGCGGCGCGCCGATCGTGCTCAATCTGCTTGCCCACGCGCCGGACAGCGTCAAACGTCGCCTCGACCATCCGGTCAAGGTGATGACCGGCGGCGCCGCGCCGCCTTCGACCATCATAGCCAACATGGAGCGGCTCGGCTTTGCCGTGACGCATGGCTATGGCCTGACGGAGTCCTACGGTCCGGCGACGATCTGTTTCGAGCAGGACGAATGGGCGGCTCTTCCATTGGCAGAGCGAACCTCGCACATGGCGCGACAGGGGATGGAGGTCGCAACGCTGGGCGGTGCGCGCGTGGTCGATGCCGTGCTGCACGACGTTCCAGCCGATGGCGTCGCCATCGGCGAGATCGCACTGCGCGCGAACACGATCATGAAAGGCTACCTCAAGAATCCGGCGGCGACCGCGGAAGCTTTTGCCGGCGGCTGGTTCCATACTGGCGATCTCGCGGTCCGCCATCCGGACGGTTACATCGAAGTCAAGGACCGCGCCAAGGACATCATTATCTCCGGCGGCGAGAACATCTCGTCGATCGAGGTCGAGGAGGCACTCTACAAGCATCCGGCTGTGATGGAGGCCGCAGTGGTGGCGCGGACAGACGAGAAATGGGGCGAAACGCCTTGCGCTTTTGTTGCGCTGAAGCCCGGTGCCGCCGCGACTTCCGACGATGTCATTGCGTTCTGCCGCACCAATCTGGCGCACTTCAAGGTGCCGCGCACCGTCGTCTTCGGTTCGCTGCCGAAGACCTCCACCGGCAAGATCCAGAAGTACCTGCTGCGCGAGCAGGCGAAGCGCCTTGCGCCGTGAGCGTTGATTTCTCGCTCGCCGGCAAGCGGGCGCTGGTGACCGGTGCGTCGCGCGGGCTGGGATTGCACTTCGCGCAGGTGCTGGCGGTGGCGGGCGCCGATGTCGCGCTGATGGCGCGCGACCAGGCCGCGCTCGATCGGGCCGCGGCGGCGATCGCGAAAATAAGCGGCCGGCAAGCGGTTCCAATCGTCGGTGATGTGACATCGGTTGAAAGCGTGTGCACTGCCTTCGACGAGGCCGAGCGGACGCTCGGCCCGCTCGACGTCCTGATCAATAACGCCGGCATCGCCGTGTCGAAGCCGCTGCTCGATCACGACGAAGCCGATTGGGATCGCGTGATCGACACCAATCTCAAGGGGGCCTGGCTGACGGCGCGAGAGTTTGCCGCTCGGCGCATCGCCGACAAGCGCGGCGGACGCATCGTCAATCTCACTTCGCTACTGGCGTTCCACACGGCGCGCAACGTGCCCGAATACGCGGCCGCCAAAGCCGGCTTGATGCAGCTGACGCGTGTCCTGGCGCTCGAGCTGGCGCAGCATGGCATCAGCGTCAACGCGCTGGCGCCGGGCTATTTCGAGACCGACATGAACCGCGCTTATCTCCGCAGCGAGGCGGGGCGGGCGGTCGCGGCGCGCATTCCGATGGGTCGCACCGGTGTTGCCTCCGACCTCGACGGCGCGCTGCTCCTGCTGGTGTCGCCGGCGGGTGGCTACATCACCGGCGTGGTCATTCCGGTCGACGGCGGCCACGCGGTAGCGCCGATCTAACCTATTAAAATTCAGAGATCCGGTGGCTCTACGAGTCGTTCTGACCTACCTACGCAGTGCAATAATTATGAGAAGACTCTGTGGATCATTGTGAATAGGACCTGAACGGCGCCGGATGGGCTGCGAACGGGTTTGACCGGCGCGCCGGCGATTTGCAGGATGGCGCCCGCATGGACAAGATCGACGTCATCGCCGCGAGTCCGCTCTATCCACCGGTCATGGAGGTGCTCACCGCAACCTATGCGGTGCATCACCTCTACCAGGCGAAGGACCGCGCCGCGTTCCTTGCGCCGCTCAAGGACTCCGTGCGCGGCATCGCGACTTTTTCTGGCAAGGTCGATGCAGCGTTGATGGCGGCACTGCCGCGGCTCGAGATCGTCGCCTCGATGACCATCGGCCTCGATCACGTTGATCTCGAGGCCGCCAGGGCCCGCGGGATCCGCGTCACCAATACGCCCGACGTGCTCACCGACGACGTTGCCGATCTCGCGATCGGTCTGATGATCGCCGTGGCGCGACGCCTGATGGTAGCCGACCATTTCGTGCGCGAGGGCGGCTGGCTCAAGGGGCCGCTGGCGTTGCAGAGCAAGCTCGGCGGCACGACACTGGGTGTGCTCGGGATGGGCCGCATCGGCCAGGCGATCGCGAAGCGCGCGACGGCCATGAACATGACCATCGTCTACCACAATCCGCGGCCGAAGCCAGATTTGCCCTACCGCTATTACCCAGATCTCGCGACGATGGCCGCCGACGTGCAATACCTTGTCATCGCTTGTCCCGGTGGCGCGGCGACACGGCGTCTGGTCGGCGCCCGCGTGATCGAAGCGCTCGGTCCCAAGGGCACTGTGATCAACATCGCGCGCGGCTCAGTGATCGATCAGGCGGCGCTGGTGACAGCATTGGCTGAGCGCAAGCTCGCTGGTGCGGGACTCGACGTCTTCGAGGACGAGCCGCGCGTGCCCGAAGCGCTGACCAAGCTCGACTGCGTCGTGCTGACGCCGCATGTCGGCAGCGCGACCCAGGCGACCCGATTGGCCATGGGCCGGCTCATGCTCGATAATCTCGCGGCGCAGTTCGCCGGCAAGGCGCCGTTGACACCGGCAGTCTAGGCGGGCAGCCGGTCGGGCGCCGCGCCGACGCGGGCCGGCGCGTTGCGTCGCTCGAGCTCGAGCAGCAGCGCGCTGTGGTCATAGCGACCGCCGCCGTGGGCGACGAGGTCCTGAAACAACGCGAGTGCCGTTTCGGCGAAGGGCAGGGTGAGGCCGGCGGCCTTGGCAGTGGCGACGATCGTGGCGCAATCCTTGACCTGGTGGTTAGCCGGGCCTCCGGGGATAAAATCCCGTGAGATCATTCGGTTACCATGCAAAGCTAAGATACGCGAATCGGCAAATCCGCCCGTGATCGCTTCGCGCACGGCCGCCGGATCGGCGCCGCCGGCCGCAACGAGCAAAAGTGCCTCAGCGACCGCGCCGATGGTCACGGCAACGATCGCTTGGTTGGCGAGCTTGGCGAGCTGTCCAGAGCCAGCCGGCCCAACCAAGGTTGCGCGGCCGAGGGCGGCGAAGATCGGTGCCGCGCGTTCAAAGGCCGCGCGCTCGCCGCCGACCATGATTGCGAGTTTGCGTTGTTCGGCGCCGACGGTGCCGCCGGATACCGGCGCATCGAGGTAGGCGATACCGCGCGTGCCGAAGCGCTGAGCATGGTCGCGGGCGAGCGCTGGCGGCGCCGAGCTCATGTCGATGACGAGGCTGCCGGGCTGCATCGAGGCCGTGGCACCTTGTGGGCCGAATAGCACCGACTCGACCACCGGCCCGTTCGCTAGCATGGTGATCAGCACATCAGCGCCGGTGGCCGCCACGGCGGGCGTCGCGGCGATTCTCGCGCCTTGTGGCGCCAGCGACTCGGCCTTGACCCGATCGCGATTCCATGCCGTCAGCGAGAATCCGGCGGCAAGGAGATTGCGCGCCATCCGGCTCCCCATCAGGCCAATTCCAAGAAACGCAAGCCGCGGAGAATTCTTCATTTTCTCGTCTCTCTTCCGGTACTTAGTCCGCAACATCTTATGTGGAAAGCGGGGAAACTGAGGCGACACGTTAACCAAAAACTTACCATTCCAACCCGAGTGTCCTGTCGCGGCCAGAACGGCCGACGATTCGCAGGGGAGAATTCCGATGCACGATGTGACGATGACGCGACTCGATCCGACATGGAAGCCTTGGTCGGTTCCGCGCGTGGTCAAGCGCTCGACCCAGGCGGGCAGCCTGGCCGCCCGCGCCAGCTTGATCGAGCGGTGGACGGCCTGGTGCCGGCCAACAGCCTTTCAACGCTGTCTTGCCATCCACATTCTCAATACGACCGAATCGGCCAATGACACCGCGCGGGCCAGCGAAGCTAGCCCGGATATCTCACCGAAGAGCAGTGCATCGGGGCGCAGACTCTGAGAAAATTGTTGTGCCGCAACGATTTTTCGGAGTCTGAAGGAGCGCCCCGATGCCGACAGAGTGTATCCCGGAGTTG
>Ga0307373_10006381_pt1 | contig 18803 bp, 17 predicted proteins | sample OX2MG_FD_202534 | JGI IMG/M metagenome (GOLD analysis project Ga0307373, IMG submission 202534) | Soil microbial communities from Risofladan, Vaasa, Finland - OX-2 | ecosystem: Environmental > Terrestrial > Soil > Coastal area > Acid sulfate soil | place: Finland: Risofladan, Vaasa | collected...
GCTCCTAACCGTGCAAATCTGGGATCCAACCAAGGCATGTCCCACCCAGGAAGTCCACGAACCGCCGGGACCGGTCGGACCGATCATCACGCCTGTGACGCCGGTAAAACCGAGGAGCCCGAAATACGGGGGCCGCCTGGGATTCAAGGATCTGTTCGGACCCTGGAATTGAGCATTGGTCCGTGGTCCGTGGTCCGTGGTCCGTGGTCAGTGGTCCGTGGTCAGTGGTCCGTGGTCAGTGGTCCGTGGTCAGTGGTCCGTGGTCAGTGGTCCGTGGTCAGTGGTCCGTGGTCAGTGGTCAGTGGTCAGTGGTCAGTGGTCATCGGTCATCGGTCATTGGTTCAGGTTTCAGGGAATCATTCGCGCGTACACGTGAAGTCAATTGCTCGTCGGCAATTGCCTACCGCCGGCTGTAACCTGTAACCTGTAACCGATCCCCTCCCCTCCCCTCCCCTCTCCTGGCTCCTTTGTTTTTCATCCTTCCGCCTTCATCCTTCCGCCTTCATCCTTCAATTTTTCGCGATTTGTCATTTGACGACCCCAGCTTATCGACCTAAAGAATCTTATCCCCAGCGAAATGGCACCGGGGATAGGGGAGCCCTTCGACGCCGCTCTAAGCGACTTGAAGATGGCTGGGTGTTGCCGCACGGGGTGTTCCCGTCGTACCCGGTTACTCAAACGCACACCCGTTGAGCAGAAACCGCAATTCGAGGAGAACCTTCATGCGTCGTCAGTCGTTGATTCGGAAGGGCCGTCAAGGCTTCACGTTGGTTGAATTGGCCGTGGTCATCGTGATCATCGGCGTGCTGGCCGCCTTTGGCGTGCCGCGATTTCTCAAGTCGGTCGAGCGCTCCAAGGCGGCCGAGGCGTTCGGCTACCTGTCGGCGGTGCGGGAGTCGCAGGAGCGGTACCAGTCGCAGTACGGCACGTACTCGAGCGACGTCACCCTCCTCGACGTCGTGCAGCAAGCGCCGACGTATTTCACCGTGGGCACGCCGGCCGCCGGCTCCACGGGAGATCTCCAGTCTTCGTGGACGCTGACCTTGACCCGCTCCGGCTCGTCCGCCGGCTACGGCTCCTACACCGTGATCTTCACGGAAAGCGGTTACGATGCGACCAACAGCACCATCGCGACGTTGCCGGATATCAATCCGATGGGCACCAATTCGAATTCCGGTTCGTAAAACCGCACCGCGGTTGGAACCAGACCGAAGTTGCAACCAGGGCGGCTGGCGCGGGCCAGCCGCCCGTTTTTATGGTTCGGGAGCGGTCGTGAGATCCGTACTGGCAAGATTCGCGGTCAAGAAGGCGATCGGCCTCTACGTCGGTGAGCAGCAGATCACGGCGTGCCGGGTCGCAAGCACGCCGTTGGGTCCGGTGCAGATCGCCTGCCAGAGCGAACACTACGAACCGGACCAACTGTCCGACGCCATCGGCCGGTTGCTCAAGCCGATGCTTGGCCGGCGAAAGCGCGGCACGCAAGTCGCCGTCGGCTTTCCCGCGGCTCGCGTGTTTTTCTCCACCCGGCCCATCCGCACCACCCACAGCGACGCTTCCGCCCAGGTCCTGCTCCACGAGGTCTTGCAGTCGCCCAACATCTGCATCGACGACATGCTGGTGGAGGTGATCAAGGCCGATTCCGGAAAGCGCAAGCTGGCGAGCATCGTCTCCTGCCGCAAGAAGTACATGGCAGGCATGCTGGAGACGCTGGAGGCTTGCGGAGTACGACCGTTTCGCGCCGAACCGGCGCCCTGCGCCTTGCTGCGCGCCGCCGTGGAACAGCGGCGTCCCCCTCGTCGATCGAAGATCATACTTCGTATCTTCCTGGGCGATCGACAAGGGCTCGCCGTGGTCACCGCGGGCGACCTCACCGTGCTCTGGAGGTACTTCAACTGGTCGCCCGAAGGCGAGACCGCGGCGATTTGCTCCGCGGTCCGTTCCGTGGGGGCGCTCATCGGCCACTGCGGGATCGACGCGCCGCTCGACGTGGTCATGATTCACGGGCGCGCCGATTTGCGCGGCAAACTCGAAACGGAAGAGTTCCGGCTCCAAGTGGCGGTCCCCTTGCTGTGGTCCGGGGGCCCCGAGCTGAATGACGCGGCCGTGGCATTCGGGCTGGCACTGGGCTGCCTGGGCCAGCAGCCGCTCGACGCCTTCGACCTTTCGCGCTCGTTGAAGCCGCGAGTCTCTCTATGGGACATTTTCCCTTGGGGAGAAATCGCCGTGCAGATTGCGCTGGTCGTCTGCATGGGACTGTTTCTTTTGACCCGGAGTCAGAAGGTCGAGAATGCCCTTGTGCCCGTCCAAGCGCAGTACGCGAAACGCGCCTGGCTTGCCTCGATGCCGCAGGCCGAGATCCAGAAGGAACGCCAAGACCTCGAGCAGAGGGTCGAAGCGGTCCGCAAGTTCGTCTCCACGCGGATCATCTGGACCGCCTACACTCATGATATTTCGACACGCCTGCCGGCCGATGCGACGATGACGATGTTCCAGGGGCTTTGCGAGCTGGAGACTTCCGGCAAGAACGCCGTCAAGCCCAAGAAGGTGTTCACCATCCGGGCATCGGCGCCGATCGCTCAGGACGGTTCCACTCCCAAGGAGATCGACGGCTTCCTCACGGCACTGCGCGACAACGCGCTCTTGAAGCGCGACTTCCCCATCGTCGATCTGGCCGACATCAAATGGTACCAACCCAACGTCAAGGCCGCGGCGAACGCCCTCTTCACCGTCATCTGCCTGCCGAAGTCCGCCAACGCCCCTCCTAAACCACCGCAAGACAAAGACGCGGCCAAAACCAAGGGGAAATGACACAGATGGAAACCGCGGCGGGGAAAAAATCGTTCAAAGATCAGCTCATCAATCGCCTGTACGACCCCGTGCAGTTGCGCGTGTTCACGACAGGCGTCGTGTTGCTGGCCGGCTACGCGGGCATCTACATGCCGCTCAGCGACCGGATCGAGACCGCGTCGCGAAAACTGGATGTGGAGACGAAACGGCTGGACCTGGCCCGCGAAATCGAAGACCTGCGGTCCCTGCAGAAGAAATTCAAGGATCGCATTCCCGAGAAGTCGGACGCCAACGAGTGGGTGCAGTACGTGCTCGGCGGCATTCGCGGCTTTCCCTTGAAGCTCGCCGCGCTCGATTCCGACCCGTTGCGGGATATCGGCCCCTACAAGGTCCTGGTCCTGCGCGTCGAGCTCGAAGGCTCGTTCCCCGACCTGAACCATTTTGTCGGGTGGCTGGAAACGAACGATCGACTTTTTCGGGTGGACTCGGTGCGGATTCAGCCCCACCGCAGTGGAAATGGAACGATGATCATGCAACTGAGCGTACTGGGGGTCATGGGCTGAAATGTCCGCACGAGCCAAAATGATGGCGCCGACCGCGATCGTGGCGGGCGCGTTCGGCTACTTGTGCTGGCCTTACGCGAACGACCCGGCCGCGAAGCCGGAGGCAAGGGGCGCGGCGAAGGCAACGGAAACTCTCGCGGCGCTGCTGTCGCCACCGGCGGCGCCGGCCCCCGAACGTGACCCCTTCAATTCGAAAGTGCTCCCCAAGTCGGCCACGTCGGCCACGGCCCAGGATGCCAAATCGACGGCCATCAAGTCCCAGGAAGCGAAGGCGACGGCCGCGCCACCCCGGGCGGCCGAAACGCTGATCGCGACGACGTTGGGCGATCTGGCACTGCAGGGCACACACATCCAGGGCCGCCGCCGCCTGGCCGTCATCAACGGCTCGGTCTACGCCGAGGGGGACGAAATCGCGACGTCGGGGACGATGACCGGCCCCTACAAGGTCGTCCGAGTCTTCGCGCACAGGGTCGAGGTGCTGTGCGACGGGCAGGCTGTCGAACTGACGTACTCCGGCCACGAGCCCAAGGCGAATTGAGGCTTGCCATGTCGAACGTTACCGAAATGAACGGCGCGTATCCCCTGATCGTGCAACTGCTGCTCGACAAGGGGCTGCTCGATTCCAAGCAGTTGGAAGCCCTGCTCGAATTCCAAGCCAGGGACAACAGTCCCTTGGAAAGCATTCTGATCAAGAAGGGTTTTGCCAACGACCAGGATATCGCCAAGGTGTATTCCGAGTACCTCGTCGTACCGATCGTCGAACTGCCCGCGAGTGGCCCCGCGCTCGACCCGACCTTGGCTCGTCTGATCCCGGAGAAACTTTGCCGCGATCAACTGATCGTACCGGTGGCGATCGACGGCGAGACACTGGAAATCGCCTTCGTCAGCCCCAATGAAATGCTGATCGTCGACGAGATCCAGCTCCTGACGGGCCTGTCGGTCCGCCCGCTGATCGCGCCCCGTTCGGTGGTGGAGTCGCTGATCGAAGCCCTCTTCAGCGCCAAGGGGGCCGGCAAGGAGTTCATGAGCTCGTCGGAAGAATTCGAGCAAGTCGAAGAGGACGACGGGAAGTCGGACGACGACCCGGCGGGCGAAATCCTGCACCTCGACCAGCCACCGCCGCCGGGCCGCGACGGCCGCGTCATCCGGCTGGTCAACCAGATTCTCGAGCAGGCCCTGCGCGCCGGCGCGAGCGACATTCATCTGGAGCCCTTCGAAGACTCCTGCAAGATCCGGCTGCGAGTGGACGGCGTGCTCCACGAACTGGCCCCGCCTTCACGGGCGCTGTTCATCCCCATCGTTTCCCGTTTCAAAATCCTCGCCAAGATGGACATCGCCGAAAAGCGAGTGCCGCAAGACGGCGCCATCGCGCTCAAGAGCGGCGAAAAGCGGATCGATCTGCGCGTGAACACGGTCCCCACCGTCTACGGCGAAAAAATGGTGATGCGGATCCTGGACAAGGGCGCCATTCCGGTCCAGCTCACCGGCTTGGGTTTCGACGAGCGCCAATCGAAGGACCTGATCGAGTCGATCCAGTCGCCGCACGGATTGATGCTGGTGACCGGGCCAACCGGCAGCGGCAAAAGCACCACGCTCTACGCCTGCCTCAATTTTCTCAATGAGCCCGACACCAACGTCTGCACGGTCGAGGACCCGGTCGAGTACAAATTCAAGGGCATGAACCAGGTGCAGGTCAAATCACAAGTGGGTCTCACCTTCGCCGGGGCGCTGCGGGCCTTCCTGCGACAGGATCCCGACGTGATTATGGTCGGCGAGGTGCGCGACCAGGAGACGGCCCAGATTTGCCTGCGCGCCGCGTTGACCGGGCACTTCGTGCTTTCGACGATCCACACGAACGACTCGCTGTCGAGCATCAGCCGGCTCCAGGACATGGGCATTGAGCCCTTTCTGTTGGCGGCCACGCTCCGTGTGCTTGAGGCCCAGCGATTGATTCGCCGGCTTTGCAAGGAGTGCAAGCACGCCTACGAGTGTGATCCCGAGACGAGCCGATTGCATGGCTTCGAAGACGGTCTGCAACTGTTCCGACCCAAGGGCTGCGACAATTGCCGCGGCACCGGATACCGCGGCCGCGTCGGTATTTTTGAGGTGGTCCGGATTACCCCTCGAATGGGAGAGTTGATCCAAAAGCGCACCCCACTGCCGGATCTGCGCCTGGCGGCCAAGGACGAGGGCATGAAAATGCTCGCCGACAGCGCCTTGGACAAGGTGCGGCAGGGGCTAACGAGCCTGGAAGAGGCGATTTCGGTGACCATGTCCGGGAAAGAATGAAGGGGGGTGTCATTGGTCATTTGTCATTCGTCATTTGCGATGTAGCGGAATTCGTGAGAATTCCGAATGCCAGACTCCAGACTCCAGACTCCAGACTCCAGACTCCAGACTCCAGACTCCAGACTCCAGACTCCAGACTCCAGACTCCAGACTCCAGACTCCAGACTCCAGACTCCTGACTCCTGACTCCTGACTCTTGACTCCTGACTCTTGACTCCTGACTCTTGACCAATGACCAATGAAATGACATCACTCACTGCCTTCATCCCCTTATCCCCTCGTCATCCCCCTATCCCCTTTAAGTTTTCCATCCGTGTTGTTCATGTCATTCCTTCCGACCTTGTTTTCTTTGCGAATCAAGGACGCGACTTGACGCGGTTTGTCTGAAGATTCCAGAACTGACGATTGAGCGAATGGATCGAGGGACGGAAAATGTACAACCTCCGCCGTTTCGAACGAATTCAGTTTTTCTGCGAAGTATCCTTAACCGTGTTGCCCGATGGGCCGACGGTTGAGGCGCATTCCGTCGACATCAGCTTGGGGGGTGTCGGATTGGTGACGCAGGCCGCGGTCGGGATGGGTCAAACGGTCGCGCTGGGTTTCTCGCTTCGAGATGAATCAGGCAAGAACATCGTCAATCGCGTTTTGGGACGAGTCGCCCATCTGCGGGCGGAACCCGACGCCAACCGCGTCGGCGTGGAGTTTCTCGAGGTCCTGAGTGCGTCGGTAAGCCCGCAGTTGTCGAACAAAGTCCTGAAGATTTAACCGCCGGGGAGCTGACAGCATGGCATTCGAGGATTGGTTCATCGCCCATGCGCGGGTCTCGAGCAAGCCGCACAAGAAGGTCAAAGTCGACGACACGATGACTTTCTTTCAACAGCTCACGACGCTCGTCAACTCGGGAACTCCGATGTTGCAGGCGATACGGATCTGCTCCGAGCAGAACCCGAGTACCAAGATGCGGAAAGCGCTGGACGAGATGGGGGCGCGAGTGGCGGCTGGAAGCTCACTGAACGCCGCGGCGTCGAACTACGGCCACATTTTCGAACACCATTGGATCGAAGTCATTCGGACGGGCGAGATCACCGGCCAGATGGGCGCGGTCCTGCTCGAGCTCAACAAACAGATCCGTGAATCGCGCGAAACGCGCCGCAAAGTGATGGGATCCTTGATGTACCCGATCATCCTGATCGTGGTCGCCATCATCGCCGTGACGGTCATGCTCTGGATGGTCGTGCCCACGTTCGCCAAGATGTTCGAGGACATGGGGGCGGAACTGCCCAGCATCACCCAGTTCGTCGTCGACGCGTCGGCGTTCATCGTCTCCTATGGGATCTTCGTCGTTCTGGGCGTGGGGGCGGCTTGCTTCGCGTTCCGCCAGTACATGCGGACCGAAGGAGGGCGCCGCCGCGTCGGGGGAGTGGGCATGGCGGTGCCGCTGATCGGAGAGTTGATCGTCCAGATGGCCATGTACCGCTTCGCTTCGAACATCTCGCTCTTGCTCAAGAGCGGCATCCCGATGCTGGAAACCATGACCGCGCTCGGCGGGGTGTTTCACACCAACCCCATCTACCGCGACGCCCTGGCCCGCGCCCAGGCCCGAGTGGCCGGCGGCCGCCCGTTGGCGCTCTCCCTCGAGGAGACCGGGTTGTTCACGACGATGATGACCAACATGGTGCGCATCGGCGAGGAATCGGGGCAATTGGCGCCCGTGATGGAGCAGATCGCTCCGTACTACAAGGAGAAAATGGAGGCGCTCGTCGGCAAGGTCACGAAGCTGATGGAGCCGATCATCATCATGGCGATGGGCAGCACGATCGCCGGGCTGATGTTGGCCATTTACATGCCGATGTTCGAAATGGCCGGCAAAGTGCATTGATCCCCGCGCGACGCGCACCGTTCGAATCCCACGATGAAACAACCGGCTGCGATGATGAACGACAAACCCAAATTGCGACGCGGCACCACGCTGATGGAGGTCGCGGTGGTGACGACCATCATTGGCGTCATGGCCGCGATGAGCGCTCCATCGTTCCAGCGGGCGATGGAACAGTCGCGAGCGGACCTGGCCGGGGCCAACTTGCGGGCCATCTGGTCCGCCGAACGTCTTTATTGGCTGGAGTACCGCACTTACACCACCGACCTTTCGGCGCTGCAATCGTTGGGTCTTCTCGATCCGTCGATCGTTTCGTCACAAACGTTCTACGTATATCAAGTCACCTCGACCAGCGCCGACACTTTCACGGCGACGGCGAACCGCGTCTTGAACGCTCGCTGGAACGGTGCTTTCAGCATCGATGACACGGGGCTGCCGTCGGGCGCGCTTACGTCGACGGGCGACCCGAACATCGTGCCGAATTATCAATGAGAGCCGGACGCATTGCGGATCAAAGGAATTGCGGATCGCGGATCGCGGATTGCGAACGAAGACTGAACGATCAATGAGGGCAAGACGATGATTTGTAACGAAAGCTGGTGGCTGGCGGCAGAGCGTCAGCGATGCCCCGGCGCCGGCCCCACGGTGGCGCGTCGACGACAAACCGGCTGGCGGCGCGGCTTCACGATCCTGGAGCTCGAGGTGGCCATGGTCCTATTCGGCGTCGCCTTGATGGGCGTCTGTCCTCTCATCGTGATGTACACGAAGCAGCTCAGGAACCTGCAAGGACGGTTCAATCCCCAGACGGCATATTACCTGGTCCCCTCGGCCGACGCCTGGACGCGAAAGCTGGGGGCCGCCGCGTCGGTGGTCACGGTGGCCCCGGGCGCGCCGCAGCCACCGGGATCGTCGACGCCGGTGAACGACGTCGAGATTCAGTCGTTGGAAAAATCATTCACCGGCGAAGCAATCACGGTTTACGCCCAGGTCATAGGGTCATGAGGAACATCAATGTCCGTGCCGGCCGTCGCGGTTTCAGCGTGGCCGAGGTCTCGGTCGTCAGCGGCCTGTTGGTATCGCTGGCGGTGCTGTTGTCGAATGCCTGGATCGGCATGGCCCGGCCGCTCCTCGAAACGACCTTTCAATGCCGCGTGGCCCAGGAAGCCGACCTGGCGCTGGCCGCTCTCGCGCGCGATTTGGGGGGGAGCCTGTCAGACGTCGGGGGCCGCACCGGCAGCCAGGCCTCGTGCCAGTTCGTCGGTTGGACCACGCCCGGAGGTACGCAGCTCTGGCTCTGCTTCGACAGCGCCACGAACCCCAACGGGATCGCCGACTGGGGCCCCCCGGACACGGTGATTTCCTATGAGGTCGTTTCCAACACGCTCGTTCGATTGAATCAAACGACGGGCACCAGTTTCGTCGTGGCGAGCAACATTAACAGCATGGAACTGCAAAACTCGGGAGGAGCGGTGCAGATCACGTTGGCGTTCCAGTACCGCGACATCTCACAAACCTATACCCTGACCGCGAGCAGCCCATGAAGCACACAAGCAAGCGGCCCGGCTATGCAATGCTGCTGGTCCTCGTGTTCCTGATCCTGATGACCTCATTGTTGGCCTTGGCCTACGGCCAACTGGCATCGGTCCTGCACATCGAAACGGTCCGGACACAGCAAGTTCAGCGTGATACGGGGAGCACCCAGGCGGTCGCCAGCGCGCTGGCCCTGCTGGAAACGGGCTTCCCTCCGTCGAGTCCTTACACTTGCGACGTGACCATCAACGCATCCGCGGGTGCGAGCTCCTTCACCGTCATCTTCACATCGCTGGGGGCCAATGTTTGGAGTGTGAATTCGGCGCCCAGCGTACCGGGCGACGGCAACCCTCCCATGCCCAGCACTTTCGGTTCCTAGCCGGTCCCAGCGAGGCTAACGATGAACTCTGATCCGATGGCGGAGCGAAGACTTGGACCCGATCCGCGGCACGAACCGACGGGCATTTGGGACGCGGTGTTCTCGGCGGGCGAACGAATGCTGAACCGCCGGGCAGTCGACCGCCGCCTGCCTTACTTCGTCGATCGCTTTCCACCGACGATGATGGCCTTGATATTGGCCTTGCTCGTATTGACGGTCATCGATGGGGTGCTGACGATCGAGCTGGTCGATGTGGATTGCCAAGAGCTCAACCCGCTCATGTGCCATTTTCTCACCAAGGGACCGCTTTGCTTCCTGTTCGGCAAGTACGTCATGACGGCGGCCGGACTTCCGGTGCTCTTGATCTTCAAGAACTTCCCCTTGTTTGGCACTCGTTTCCGCGTCGGATACCTGGTCCCCGTGTTCGTTCTGCTCTATGCCGGCCTGGTAGGTTACCAGGTCCAGCTTTTGCAGCAGTTGAAGTAGCCCGCGGCATCGCAAACTAGGTTTTAGCTATTTTTCTGCAACATCGGCGACGAATTTAAGGTTCGGGGATGCAAGCCAAGGCAGACCGGTTGGTTCGTTGGTTCGGGGGCATTCTGGTTCCGCAGCACCTCCGCCAGGATCGCGAGATTCTGCGCCGGGCGAACCGCGTGGCGGCGCTGGGCCTGGCGATGATGTTCTGGGTTCCGGTGTTCTCGGCGATTTATGCCGTGCTGGGCTCGCCCACTTGTGCCTCGATCATCCTTCTCGCAGGTCTGTTGCTCGTCGGCGTGCTCCTTTCGCTTCGGTACGGAAAATCGCCCACGGTCAGCGCCAACGCGATGACGTTGCTCGCCTGGTCGACGTACACGGCGTTGTGTTGTTTCACCGGCGGGCACGGCGCGCCGGCCGAGTGGTGGTACGTCTCCGTCCCGGTGATGGCCGTGCTCCTGGCCGGTCTCCGCTGGGGCGCCTTCTGGTCGATAGTGAGCGTGCTGTCGATCGCCGGCTTTTACATCGCCGGCGAGCAAGGCCACACGTTCCCCGTCGAACTCACATCCGGCGGAATGCGGTTTCTGGAATTCTCGGGGTTGTCGGGCATTCTGTTGTGCGTCTTTGCCCTGACCTGCGTCTTCAAGTGCGTCGAGCGTAACGCCCAGCAGACACTGGAAGCCACGCTTTGCCGGGCCGAGTCCGCGGACAGGGCCAAGGGTGAGTTTCTGGCGAACATGAGCCACGAAATCCGCACTCCGATGACCGCCATTCTGGGCTACACCGATCTGCTGATCGATCGGGGCCTCGACGAACCCCGATCGCAGCAAGCCCTGCGGACGATTAAGCGCAATGGCGAGCACTTGCTGGCGATCATCAACGACATTCTCGACCTTTCGAAGATGGAGGCGGGAATGCTCGAAATGGAACCGTTGCCTTGCTCGCCGCGACAGATCGCCGGCGAGGTAGCCGAATTGATGCGGGTGCGCACCGACGCCAAGGGTCTGCGGCTCGACGTCGAGTTCGATGGTCCGCTGCCGGCCATCGTCGAGACCGATCCCATCCGCTTGCGGCAAGTCCTGATCAACGTCGTCGGCAACGCAATCAAATTCACGGAGACCGGCGGCATTCGGCTGGTTGTCCGCTGCCGCGACGACGGCGGGCCCACCCTGATCGTGCAGTTCGAGGTGCTCGACAGCGGCATCGGCATGACCGAAGAGCAGATCGCCCGATTGTTCCAATCATTCAGCCAAGCCGACTCGTCGATGACGCGCCGCTTTGGCGGCACAGGATTGGGACTGGCGCTGAGCCGCCGTTTGACGGAAATGCTGGGAGGTACGATCACGGTGCGAAGCACGGTCGGCCGGGGAAGCGCATTTCTGATAACGATCAGGGCCCGGCGACTGGAACGAAACGGTGCCTTCCGCGACGATGTTCCGGGCCGGGGTGGGCCGCCGGTGGAGGAAGCGCCTCGGTCCGCCGGCGAAGCGACGTTGGCCGGCTGTCGGCTGTTGCTGGCCGAGGACGCGCCGGACAACCAGCGACTGTTATGTCAATTGCTCCGCAAGGCCGGCGCCCTGGTGGAAATCGCCGGCAACGGCCGCCTCGCCGTCGATCTGGCCCTGGCCGCGCGCGAACGCGCAGGGCCGTTCGACGTCGTGCTGATGGACATGCAGATGCCCGTGCTCGATGGCTACGAGGCGACAATGCTGCTCCGCGCTTCGGGTTATACCTTGCCGATCGTCGCGTTGACTGCGCACGTGATGGCCGCCGATAAGGAAAGGTGCTTGGAAGCCGGTTGCGACGACTACGCCACGAAACCGATCGACCAGGAGACACTGATCGCCGTCGTGCGGAAGCACGCTGAAAGCCGCATGGGGGTACGCCAATCGTGGGTGGTGCCCATCTTCAGGCCTTAGGGTTACTGGGATCTCTTGCAGATTGTCTTGGGATTCGTGTGGCTGTTCGGCCTGAGGCGCGGCGGCCAATGGCCACAATCTTCTGCTTCCCGGTCTTGTGGTCGCTGCCCTGCCGAAGGCAGGTTCCCGATGGCAGCGCGTGTGATAAAGGCCAGGCGTTGGCGGACAGCACAAGGGCGTCAGCCCGCCGTGCAGGTGTCCGCCGAAGCCTGGACTTGGCCTCAGGATTGGTGGAAGGCCGCGAGATCTGGGCCGCGGCGGCCGCGCATACCGAGCGCGGGTACGCGTTGCCCCGCGGACCGACGTTGACCGGCAGGGGCCGCCGCCACCGGTTGGTTCGACGTAGGAACCGAGTCGCCTCAACGCGGCGGCCTGCCACCCTGGCTCGCCATCCCCTTTCTGGCCCAGGAAGCCACCAAGCCCCGCCATCTCGCGATAAAAGTCGCGGATCGTCCACTCCATCGGATTGGTCTTCTTCCGCAATCCAGTGGTGCTTCATCTCCCGATCAGCTTCCGCACCTGGGCCCAAGGACGTGTGTTGGCCACGTCGGCCTTGGTCAGCCCGGCACGCCGCGCTTGCAGAATGCCGTAACGCAGCTTATCGAGCCCGTCGACGCTGTGCGCGTCGGTCGAGATGACGATGGGCAGGCCATGCTGCTTGGCCGCCGCGCAAGCGACGTCGTCGAGGTCGAGCCGCTGCGGATGGGCGTTGAGCTCGAGCAGTTTGCCGTGTTCATGGGCCGCTTGGAACACCGCGTCGAGGTCGACGTCGTAGGGTTTGCGGCGGTTGAGCAGTCGGCCCGTCGGATGGGCGATCGCCGAGACGTGCGGGTTGGCGATCGCGTCGACGATCCGCTTCGTAATCTGCTCGCGGGTTTGGTTCTGGCCGTAGTGGATGCTGGCGACGATCCAGTCGGCCTCGGCCAGCACGTCGTCGTCGAGATCGAGCCCGCCTTTTTCGAGAATGTCGACCTCGCACCCCTTGAGCACGGTAAGCCCCTTCAATCGCTCGTTGAGCTTGTCGATCTCGGCCCACTGGCGGCGCAGCCTCGTCGCATCGAGACCGTTGGCCATGCTGACCCGCTTCGAGTGGTCGGTGATGGCGATGTACTTCAGTCCCCGCGCTTTCGCGGCGTCGGCCATTTCCTCAAGCGTTGCGGCGCCGTCGGTTGCGGTGGTGTGCATGTGCAGGTCGCCCTGGATCTGGTCTTGTTCGACAAGCGCGGGCAATTCACCCGCGTCGGCCCAGTCGAATTCGCGCCGCGCTTCGCGCAGCTCGGGTGGGAAGCACGGCAGATCGAGCGTCGCGTAGACTTCCTCCTCGGTCCGCCCGGCGACGTATTTTTCATCGCGAAACACGCCATATTCGTTGATTTTCAGCCCATGGGCCTTGGCCCGGCCACGGAGGACGACATTGTGCTGTTTCGAGCCGGTGAAGTATTGCAAGGCGGCGCCGAACGACTCGGCCGGCACGACGCGCAGGTCGACTTGCAATCCGGCGGCCAACCGCACCGACATCTTCGTATCGCCGCGGGCGAGCACGTCGGCGACGCCGGCAAACGCTCCAAGCCGATCCATCACCTCGCCGGCGTCACTCGACACGACCAGGATGTCGAGGTCGCCCACGGTATCACGTCCCCGGCGATAGCTGCCGGCCGGGGCGATTTGCTCCAAACTTCGGCAAGCTCGCAGGTGCGTCAGCAGGGCCTGACAATACTCGTCGGCATCGGCCCAGAGCAGGCGTTCCTGAGCCGTATTGGCGATCTCCATCCCTGCCAGGATCGTTTGCTCGGTCTTGGCGCCGAACCCCTTGAGTTCCTGAACGCGGTGGGCCAGGCAGGCCGCGCGCAGCTCGTCGAGCGTGTTGATCTTGAGTTGCTTGTGCAAGGCGGCCGCTTTCTTGGGTCCCAAGCCAGGCACGCGCAATAGCGCCAGCACCGACTCGGGCACTTCGGCCAACAGCTCTTGTCGCATGGGCAGGTCGCCCGTGCGCGCCAGGGTGGCGATCTTGGCGGCCAGGTCGTCGCCGATGCCGTCGATCTCGGTCAGCTTGCGGTTGGGGTCGGCCAGGATCGTCTCGATCGTTTCGTGCAAATCGCCCACGGTCCGCGCCGCGTTGCGATAGGCGCGCACGCGAAACGGGTTTGCGCCTTGGAAGTCGAGCAGGTCGGCGATTTCCTCGAACACGGCGGCGATTTGGGCGTTCGTCATGTGTGCAGCTCCACCACGTCTTGGTCGTTCAGGGCGATGGATTATAGGCGATCGCGAGCGAATGGGCAGAATGTTTACCGCCACAGACTCTCCGATTAGACTAGTTTACAATGAACGACTACGACAAGGCGGGGCGATACCTGGTCAAGCGCGAGCCGGCCGGATTCTTCCGTTGGCTGGTGGGGAATCCGCGTGTTTCTTTTCAGGGCTGGATTGATGCACGGCGAGTGGCATTGCCGAACCAGAGCGACTTGACCAATGACCTCGTTGCGGCTGTGAGCGGCGGCGGCGAATTGGAGGCGATCTGCGTTGAATTGGAGGCGGAAGCGCGGTCAGACGCCCTCGCGCGGTTGCTCGAATACCTGGCGCGGTTTTGGACGGAACCGGGGGGCCCGGACAGCATTCCGGTTTCTTGCGTCAGCGGGATTGTCCTCGATTTGACCGGGCGAAGCCCAGCTCGTGAGTTGAACCTTCGGTCGTCATTCGTGCCAGGATGCCATTTGGAATTGACCATCCTGCGACGCCACATGGCGGATGAGAATGCAGCGAGTTTAGTGGCAAGCGTTGCGGCGGGAACGATTTCCCCCTGGCTCTTGCCTTGGGTTCCGCTGATGCAAGGAGGCGGCGAATCGGGTACAATCCTAAACTGGGTTCGCGCGGCGGAAGGCCATTTGCCAGACGAGCGCGACCGAGCCGATTTCGGCTTACTCGCCAAATTATTCGCGACGTTGGCGGGACGCCGGCGTGAGTGGAATCAAGTCCTTCGAGGGTGGAACATGAATACGTCACCGTTCTTAGATGAAATCCGTGATCAAATCCGTGATCAAATCCGTGACGAAAGTCGGGCGGAGGAAGCACGCACGCTCGTCGTTCGCTTGGGCCGGCAAAAGTTCGGGAAGGCCCCTAGCAAGAGGCACCATAAGGCGTTGGAAGCGATCGTCGAGCTTTCGCTGCTGGAGGCCCTGGCGGAGCGACTGCTTCTTGTCGATTCGTGGGGCGAATTGCTTGGCAATGACTCGCTAGTCGAGCCGCCGGGCCGGCGGCTGTCATGAGTCATGTGTGCAGCTCCACCACGTCTTGATCGTGCAATACGTAATCTCCTTTGACCACACTGGCATCGTGGACCGTGCTACCCCAGACGCGCGCGAACTTGAGGCCCTCGACAAAGTCCTTATGCACCATCCCGGCCACGTCCGTAAGCGTTCCACCGCGCCGCAACGTGAAAGGCCGCTCGTAATCGGCCGACTTGGCGGTTGGAAGTTTGGTATAGACCCGCACGACGTCGAGCGCGGCGTAAATTGCATTCTTCAATTCGGTCAGTTCCTCGCCGCGCTGTGCTGAAATCACGAACTCGGCGAATTCCAAAGGGAGCATTTCGTGCAGCAGCTCCAACCGCGCCCGCGCGTCGGCCAGGTCGATCTTGTTGGGGGCGAGTAACGTTCGCGTGAATGAGACGCCGACATCCTCGTCGTCCAGCATTGACGCGCGGGCAAGCCGTGTCTTGGTACCGTCCAGCTTTTCAAGCAATTCCTGGCACTGTTCGATTCCCCCGTCGTCCCCCAGATCCACCAGGAGCACCGCCACGTCGGCCGCCCGGATCAATCCTTGCATGTAGGGCTCGAAATAGTCGCGCGTGATCGGCGGCGTGTCGATGAGCTGCACCATGACGTCCTCCCAGGGCATCATGCCGGGCTGCGGCGCGCGGGTGGTGAATGGGTAGGGTGCGACCTCAGGCGTGGCGCGCGTGAGGCTGGCCAGCAACTGGCTCTTGCCGGAGTTCGGACCGCCCAAGAGCACGGCCGTGCCCGCCCCTTGCCGTGGGATGCGGACGCCGTGCCCCTTCTTGGGGCTTTTCCGCTCGGCCTCAAGCTCCTTCTTGGCCTGGCTGATTTTTTGCTTGAGGTCCGACTGGAGTTTTTCCGAGGCCTTGTGCTTGGGCACCTCGCGGAGCATGACCTCGAGCCATTTGAGCTCGTCGTCGGTCGTGGCCGCTCGGCGGTATTCCTCCTCGGCCTTGTGGTACTGGGGGGTAAGGTTCGTCGCCATGCGACATTGCTATCCCGGATGATTCATGGTCCCGTAGCTGGTCCCGGCGCGCCGGGATCAGGCCGTGGACGCGCTTTGACGCCAGAATTCTTGCGAATTCTGCTACAGCACAGTGCGCGAGTATCTCCCCGGACCATGAATGATCCGGGCAAGCGGCGGCTTCGATTATACTCAATGGCTCGTAGAACGGAATTCATTCCGTTTGCTGGCCGTCCAACCCTTGGTCGCCGCGGCTTGTCCGAGGCCGATTCTTGCGCGGTCAGGTATAACCATGGGAGGGTATAATCCGTAAAAAAAAGCGCATCATGGCCGCACACTTCGTACGTTTTTGGGCGCTTTGGCTCCGGTTTACACCTCATTCCCACGCTCCGCCGACCCGCTGCGCAGGTGCCCCGAACGCTTCCCCGGCCGCTCCGCGGCCCCTTTACCGGCGCAGGCGGCCGCGTACCCCAAAAATCAAAGGTGCCAATTGGCACCTTCTACACCTCGTTCCCACGCTCCGCCGACCCGCTGCACAGGTGCCCCGAACGCTTCCCCGGCCGCTCCGCGGCCGAGTTACCGGCGCAGGCGGCAGGGCAAGGTGCCAATTGGCACCTTTGAACTTGCCTTATTGGTAACGACTTACGCATGGCTGGCCCCTCTGCGGAGGGAGGAATCACGTGTTGAACCGATCCCGTATGCAACTAGGCCGAGGAGTAATCCAACGCGGTCGAGGACAAGGCGTCCGGACGTTGCCACGGATCGAACACCGATGAGATACGGATTCTGTCTGCTGAAATCGCGTCATCCGCGTTTGAACCGTATTCGATCAGTGGCCGCTGCACATGCTGTCTTCACCCCAACGGGGTGAGACCCGAAAGCGTAACCCGCCGGGCAACCGCGAAAATCACAGGGGCCAATTGGCCACTCTGGACTTGCCTTACTGGTAACGACTTACGTATGGCTGACCCCTCTACGGAGGGAGTATCGCGATTGAACCGAGCTCGATCCGTGGCCGCTGCATGTGCTGTGGTTCCGATTCCGGCCGCCCGACCCCAACGGGGTCATATTCCACAGCCCAGCGGCGGAGCCCTGGGTGGGCGATTGACCACCAATCTCTTCACCCCAACGGGGTGAGACCCAGCGGTGGAGGCGGGCGAGCACCGGCAGAATCAAATGCGCCAATTGGCGCATTTGGACTTGCCTTATGGGATGCCCGCCTCGCCGCCGGCCCTGTACGCACCGAGGCGCAAGTCGTCGGGGTGCCGGACCTCAGCGGAGATGGCGGGGTTTGCAGGATGCGTGGCTCGCAAGTAAAACTGCTTCAACCAAGCGGGCAAGAGGTCGCTGCAAGCGTAGTGTCGAACAACGGGCGCTAACTCCGACGTACCCGCGCAACGGGTCGGATGCCTGGCTATAATCGCTTGATCCATCGCCGCCACGCCCCAAGTGAGACTCGCCCTTGCCCGTCGAAGCCAAGCCGCTCTTTCGGCCCGACGTGCTCCGAACGCACCTGGCCGCCTTCGAGCTCCCCGCGCGCGTCGCGGAACATCGCGAGCGGCTCTCGCGCTGGGCCGATTTGCTCGCCTCCGGCCGCGCGAACCAGTTCAAGGAGCAGGAGCTGCTGGCCGATTTCCTCACCGATTTCTTCGCCGGCATCCTGGGCTACACGCGCCCCGCCGACGGGGCCAGCGGGTTTACCTTCTCTCGCGAGAAGCACGTCGAGGTCGACGGCAAGTTCGCCGACGCCGTGCTCGGCCGCTTCGGCGCCGCGCGCGACGAATTCATCGACAAAGTAGCAGGCACACGCCGTTGTGACGTAGCCGTCGCCGAAGAATTCATCGTCGCGCTCGAAGGCAAGGGCCCCAAAGACCCGCTTGACCGCCCCTTCGCCGGGCGCCGCATGTCGGCCGTCGACCAGGGCTACCGCTACGCGATCAACCTTCCCTGCGATTTCGTCCTGGTCACGAACATCGGCCAGACACGGCTGTACCATAAAGGCTCCGACCAGCACACGTTCGAACGCTTCGACACCGAGCGGCTGGCAGACGACGAGGCCGCGCTCAAGCGCTTCGTGTTCTTGCTGGGCGCCGAGCGTGTCGTGCCGGCCGCGGGCAAGGCCCACTTCTACGCCTTGCTCGACGAATCGCACAAGGTGGGCCGCGAGCTCACCCGCGAGTTCTACGTGAAGTACGCCAACATGCGGCAAGACGCCTTCGCCGAGCTTGCCCGCGACAACCCATCCGTCCCCCGCCACGACGTGCTCTCCAGCACGCAAAAACTCCTCGACCGCGTCTTGTTCAGCGCCTTTTGCGAGGACCGCGGGCTGTTGCCCGTCGAAACCATCCGCAAGGCTTACGAGCACCGCGACCCTTACCACCCGCGGCCCATTTGGGACAACTTCCGCGGCCTCTTCGGGGCCATCAACCGGGGCAACGCGGCCCTGGGCATTCACGCCTACAACGGCGGGCTGTTCGCCGAAGACCGGCTGTTGGATTCTCTCGCCGTCTCCGACGCCGTCTGCGGCCACTTCCGCGACCTGGGCAGTTACGACTACCGTCCGCCGCACCAGGCCGCCGAAAGCGCGGTCGGCGCCGGCGGGCTGATCGACGTCGAGATCCTGGGGCACATCTTCGAGCAGTCGATTTCGGATCTTGAAAAGCTACGAAACGAGCTCGACGGACTGGCCGAGCTGGCCGGCGCCGAGAAGCACAAGACGCGCCGCAAGAAGGAGGGCGCTTTCTACACGC
>Ga0307373_10006382_pt1 | contig 18802 bp, 21 predicted proteins | sample OX2MG_FD_202534 | JGI IMG/M metagenome (GOLD analysis project Ga0307373, IMG submission 202534) | Soil microbial communities from Risofladan, Vaasa, Finland - OX-2 | ecosystem: Environmental > Terrestrial > Soil > Coastal area > Acid sulfate soil | place: Finland: Risofladan, Vaasa | collected...
AGTCCCGAACCAGCGCAACCAGCGACTCGGGGTCGATCCCCAGCCGGCAGGCCTCGGCGACCAGGGGCACTACATAGCGCTCAGTGAAGCTCTGGCGGCGAGTTTCGAGGAGGCGTTCGCGGGCCCCGCCAGCGACGAACATGCCGATGCCGCGTCGCTTCTCCAGCAGCCCGCCGTCTATCAGCACGTTGATGCCCTTGGCCGCTGTAGCCGGGTTGATCCTGTAGTACGCGGCAAGTTCGTTGGTTGACGGCACCCGGTCTCCATCAGCGAGGACTCCTTCTGCGATCTCGTCAGACAGGCGCTCCGCGATCTGGGAGAAGATCGGAGCTCCCTCATCGAGCATCAACGTCTCCCTCCCTGGGGTCCGTGCGTCGTGTCCACTGGTACATTGCTGCACTAACGTACCAGTTAAGCTAACCCCTGTCAAGATCGGGGCTTCCCCAACTCCCTGATCCCGGTGGTTTTCGCACCGAGTGTCGACTAAATGCCAGACCCATAAGTTAAGACCGATCTGTGGTAGGCATGGAGTCATGCCACGCGCGGGGTGGGTCAAGCCGACGGACGACCAGCGCCTGTCGGATCACGTCGCCCTCGGGGTGCTGACGAGCACGTTCCCGCCGGAGCTGGTGGATCAGGTGGTGCGAGCGAGCGGGCGGGGCGAGCAGTGGCATCGGCTGCTGCCGGCACGGCTGGTCGTGTACTACGTTCTGGCCCCGGCGCTGTTCGCGGCGGCCGACTACGTGGAGGTGATGCGCCACCTGGTGGAGGGGTTGAGTAGGGAGTCGGGGTGGCGCCAGCAGTGGACGGTGCCCAGCCAACCCGCGATCTCGCAGGCGCGGCCGGACACTCTGGGGGCGTTCTACCGGGATTGGCGGTTGACGGCGATCGACGGCACCACCCTCGACGTCGCCGACTCCGTGGAGAACGCGGCCGAGTTTGGCCGCCCGGGGAGCGTGCGGGGCGAGCGGTCGGCGTTCCCGCAGCTGCGGCTGGTGGCCTTGGCCGAGGCCGGCACGCGCGCTGTCACCGGGGTGGCGCTGGGGCCGTACCGGACGGGGGAACCGACCTTGGCGCGGGCGTTCCTCCCCGGGATTGGCCCCGGCACGCTGGTGCTCGCGGACCGGGGGTTCACGGCGCAACCGCTGTTCACCGCCGCCGCCGAGACCGGGGCCGACCTGTGCTGGCGGGCGCAGAGCAACGCCGTGCTGCCGGTGCGGGAGCGCTTCGCGGACGGCTCATACCGCTCGGAGATCGTCGCCAGTGACGACAAGCGGACGCGCGCCCGGGTCACATCTGTCCGCGTCATCGAGTACACCGTCGACGATCCCGGTCGGCCGGGTGCCGAGGACCACCGCGACCGGCTGCTCACCACGATCGCCGACCCCACCGCCGCCCCCGCCCCCGAGCTGGCGGCCCTCTACCCTGAACACTGGCGGGCCGAGACCACCCTGGACGAGATGAAGACCCACCAGCGCGGTCCCCGTCTGCTGCTGCGCTCCAGGACCCCCGAGGGCGTCCGCCAAGAGGTCTACGGCTACCTGTGCACTCACTACGCGATCCGGTCCCTGATGGCGACCGCGGCGAGCGACCGGGGCGGGGACCCTGACCCGACCTCATTCACCCGGGCCCTGCCCGCGGCCCGTCGCGGTGTCCGCGCCGGACTTGGAGCCGCCCACCAGGCACTCGCCGCGGCCCTACCCGCCACCCGGGCCGACATCGGGGGCGGCCTCCTACCGCGGCGCCGTCTGCGCGCCGCGCCCCGCGTGGTCGCGCGCCCGATGAGCACCTACGGCGTCAAGCGCCCCGAGCCCCGCGCCTGGCCCCAGCCCACGCGCCGCCCCGCCGACGCGGTCCGCACCGTCTCACGCCAGTACCTTATGGGTGGTGGCTTGACCTGGTGTTTGCACCCCAGGTCAAGCCCATCAGCGACAAGGGACAATTCCGAGTTCACCCCATCTCGGCGAGGGGTTGTGGCTGGGGCGGGAGGATTCGAACCTCCGATAACCTGATCCAGAGTCAGGCGCCTTACCACTTGGCGACGCCCCAGGGTGGGCCGGGGTCACCTCTGTGAGTCCCTATCTCGGGCCGGTCCTCGTCGCGGACTGCATTGTACGGGGACCCGGCCGGCACCACCGTTCTGGGTGGCGGGCTCCCTGCCCCGGCATCTGGCAGACGCCGGCCCGCATCCATCGGCCGAGTCGCCATGATCTGAAGTCCAGCCCCAGGGATGCGCCCCACGACGACGCCGAGGCCGAGTGGTGGTCCGGCCCCCTGAAGACGCGGGAGAGCGTCATGGGCGGGTTCGGGTGCGCGGTCCAACGCCGGGGTCACCGGAGTCTCCGGTCGGGGCCGACGGGTACCCAGTCCTGCGAAGTCCCCAGAATCCCGCGCTACATCGAGACCCGGTCGGTCCGCGGGGTCCTCCTGCCCCTCATCGAGGGGACGGCTGGCCCGATTGGCCACGCCGAGATCGTCCGCGGGTCGATCGACTGCGCCACCGGGTTGCCCGTGATGGCGGCGGTCGGGGGCAGACCGCCGACCCCGTGGATCACGCCGTGGGTGGGTCGATCCGATGCGATCTGGCTCGGTCCCGCGCCGACTCGACTAGCGGGTCCCCAGTTGCGCCCGGGCTCGAGCCACCCGGGCCAGGGCGGTCTCCATTCCGATCAGCGCTATCGATTCCGGAAGAGGGGGTGACACGGTCTCCCCGGTGACGGCGACCCGCAGGACCTGCATCAAATCCTTGAACGGGCGCTTGGCTGGACCGTGAGGATCCCCCGAGAGCATCGCCTCGGCGGCCTGCCGCAAGCGCTCGATCAGACCATCCGGATCTCCTCGAAGGGCCTGGGGGACCCGACCCAGAAAGTCGGCCGCCACCTCGGGCTCGAGTCGACCGCGCAGCCGGTCGGCGTCGGGCTCCGGTTCCGTGAAGGCAAAGCCCACCATCCCTGGTACCTCGTCCAACCGGCGGATCCGCTCCTGAACCATCGCGGCGATCGCCAGTCGCTGTGGCGGGGTCGCCTGGGGCAGCCACGGCTCCAGCCGGTCGGCCAGGGTGGCGGCCGGCAGCCGCCGGATCCACACGCCGTTCAGGTGGTCCAAGCGCTGACGGTCGAAGATCGATGGACTCGCCTGGAGGCGATCGACCGTCATCCGTTGGCGCAGCTGGTCGAGCGAGAAGACCTCCTCCTCCGTGCCGGGCGACCAGCCCTGGAATGCCAGGAAATTGACGATGGCCTCGGGGAGATACCCCTGGTCGCGATACTCCAGCAGCGCGGTCGCCCCATGACGCTTGCTGAGCTTGGTGCCATCGGGCGACAGCACCCGCGACACATGGCCAAACCGGGGCGGATCCCAGCCCAGGGCGGCGTAGAGGATGAGGTGCTTGGGGGTCGAGGGGAGCCATTCGTCCGCGCGGATCACCCAGGTGATCCCCATCTGGTGGTCGTCGACGGCGTGGCCGAGGTGGTAGGTGGGAAAGCCGTCGGACTTGAGCAGCACCTGGTCGTCAAGGACCTGGTTGTCGAACCGACGCGGACCCTGCACCAAGTCGTCCCATCGTGTCTCTCCCTCTGGGATCCTCAACCGGACCACGTGGAGCTCTCCCGCGGCCGAGCGCTCCCGCGCCGACGCGATTTCCAGCGAGCGACAGCGGCCGTCGTAGCGCGTGGGGAGGCCGCTGGCGCGCTGCGCGGCCCGCAGCGCCTCCAGCCGGTCCGCTGTGCAGAAGCAGCGGTAGGCAGCTCCGTCGTCCAGCAGCCGGTCGGCGGCTATCCGATAGAGGGGGAGCCGCTCCGACTCCACGTAGGGCGCGCACGGACCTCCCACCTCTGGGCCCTCGTCCCACTCCAGTCCGAGCCATCGCAGGCTCTCGAGAATCGATGTCAGGCTCTGGGGGTCGTACCGGGCGCGGTCGGTGTCCTCGATGCGGAGCAGGAACCGTCCGCCGAGTCCTGCCAAGCAGTAGCTGAACAGCGCGGTGCGGAGGTTGCCGATGTGGAGCGGGCCCGTGGGGCTGGGAGCGAACCGGAGCCGGTGCTCGCCGGGGAGGTGGAGGGGAGGAGCCAGCAGATCAGGGGCGGCCACGGGCTCAGTGATGGAGAACGACGAGATAGAGCCCCATCGCCAGCGCGCCTGCGGCCAAAAGCCCGATGGCGACCAGCCACCCCTCCAATCGGGAGGTGAGGATCGACACGTCGGCCCCGGGGCTGCTACTCACGGTCACCCCCCGCGTGCCGAGGTTGGGGTAGCGGTCGGCGACCCGCGCGTCCGCGACGGCAGCGGCGGGCGGATCGGTCGCGAGGTCAGCCGGGGTGGCCGCCCGATGAGCGGGCACGGTTCTCCTAGACTGCTGGTCGATCTTCCTCCCGATTATAGGAATCGGAGAGGCCGCACCGGCCGTCGCCTGGGTACGATGACCCGGCGCCGCCCGCATCGTCTAGCGGTTAGGACACCACCCTTTCAAGGTGGGAACCGGAGTTCGACTCTCCGTGCGGGTAGGGGGTAATCGACGGCGTGTTCTGCAGTCGCGTCTCGGAGCGCTTGGGGCGACCACTTCCCTTCTTGCGCTGATCTGCTCCGTGCGGTGGACTGGCAGGGGAGCTTCCCGCGGGAGCCGCCGGGCATGCCCGTGACTCACGCCGGCGTACCCGAGGGAGGTGCCCTCGGTTCTCCACGAGATGGGATCTCGCCTTTGAGCGGATCCAGCGGCTGGGTATCCGGGTGTCCCGATCCGCATCGGCCGCAGGAGGATAGCGATGGAGGCAGTTGCCTTCGCCCGGGTAGTCCTCGCGGTGTCATCCGCAGCGATGAGGGTAATGGTCGCAGTGCGCTGGTGGCGGCTGTTCCGCCAGTGGTGGCACTCTGAACCGCGCCGTCCCCACCTCGACCCCGGCGGGAGCGCCCAGGCGACCCGCTGACCTCCTTGCTCGGCCAATCCCGCTGACGTAGAGCGGCACCGCGGCGTTCAGGTCACCAGGGGACGGTCATGCCCTACCCGAACGAGAACCGAGCCACGGCGGACGCCGCCGGATCTCAGCGGCCGGACGGCCCAGGCCGTGGGGCACGTCACCACTCGCCGTGCCCGGGTGGTCGCCTCGTCCCCCAGCGCTCCCCGAGGGGTTGCACCTTCCCCCGCTGAGACACCCCGAGTGCGCCTTGGGCCTGCGCGACGTTCCCATCGTCAGCTTGGTCGAATCCGGCTCACGCCACCTGCGGGCCTTCCTGTCCAGACCTCAGCCGGAGTTCAAGCCCGAGGGTGGGCAGTCCCCCGGCAGCAAAGTGCGCAATGCCGAGCGAGCGGGGTTTCGGGGCGGCCCCGGCGGAATCCGACGGGAGGCCATTCCAGCCCCATCGACCCCCCCGGCGGATCGGGCCACTGCGGGGCGAACCGGCGTCCCTTGGTGGCCAATCCGGGGCCGACCGGGATCGGAAGGATCGCGATCTCGGACCTGATCTCCGACGGAGCGGGCGAGCTCAGTCCGGAGGTCGCCTCGCAGGGATCAGGTCAGCCCCAGCACGCGGGGCGAGCGCGGTCGGCCCCGCGCGCTGGGTCCGGCCTACCGGTGCCCGGCGGCGAGCGAGAGGGCCAGCGCACCGACGCCGAGGGCGCCGGTCACGCCCGGCCGCAGGCCCCCGACGTGGGCGCTAGCGTGAACCGCCGCCAGGCCCACCCCGCCGACCGCGGCAAGGGCGGCCAATCCAACTGTGGTCCGCCGCAGAGCGGTCGACTCCCCCCCGCGCAAGGAACTGACCGCGCACCCCAGGAGCCCAGCCCAGACGGCGACGCCGAGGACCGACCCCGCCGCCCGGCCGGGCGTGCCTCCACCCATCCCGAGGTTGGTCAGGAGGAACTGGGCGACGTCAGCTGTGCCGGCGACCGCGAGGCCGCCGAGGGCCCACCGGGCGAGAGCGCCCCGCCCCCGGGCGCCGGGCGCGAGCCGGCTCATGATCGCCCGTCGTGTCGGACCGAGGTCCGGAGCGCCCCGACTGCCTGCGGGCTGGAGGCGATGGGCGCCCCGCCGTCCGGCTTGGCGAGCGCCTCCAACAGGGTCGCGCCCTGCAGTCCCAGGGTGAGCCGCAGATGCTGGTCCGGCTCGTCCCAGGTGCCGACGAGGGCCTGGATTCGCTCCATCCGGTAGAGGAGCGTGTGGCGATGGATCCCGAGGGAGCGGGCCGCTGCGCTCGGCCCCTCGTGCGCGAGGAGCGCTGCGAGCGTCTCCCGCAGCGGCAGCCGGCGGGTGCGCTGCCGCTCCAGGAGCGGGCCCACCGTGGCGTCGACGAACTCCTGCAGCCCCGGAAGGTCGCGCAGCCACACGCGGTAGAGATGGAGCTCGGCCGCCCGATGCACGCGCTCCCCCGGCCGCAGGATGCCGCCCACGGTGAGGGCGTCCCTGGCCGCGCCGGCGGCCGGGGCAACTGCGTCGAGGCTGGCCGCCACTCCCCCGATCGCCACCCGCCAGGAGGCGGCCCCGGGGCGCGCCGACAGCTCCGGCCCCGACGACCCCAGGAGGCGAATCAGGGTCTCCGGCTTGGTGGCGGCGGGGACGAGAGCGACCACCGCTCCCTGCTCCCGGACGAGGTGCACGCGCTGGGTCCGCCACGCCGTGGCAATGGTGGCCTCGACATCGGTGTCGCCGGCCTCGATCGCCAGAACCCGGTACGGGAAGTCGAGCGCGATCCCGGCGGCGAGCGCCTGCGCCATCAGCTCGGGGCCACTGCCGCCGGCAAGAATCGCCGCGAACACCCGGTCGTGATGGCGGTCCTGCTCGCGCCGGATCCGCTCGCGGGTCTCCAGGTAGCTGGTGCTGACGGCGACGCTGATCGCGTCCAGGTAGTCGAAGAGGGGGCCAACCGCGGTCAGGACCGACTGGGGGGCTACCTCGGGGTGGACGCGCACGGTCTCCACCACGTGCTGCCAGATGACCACCGCGGCCACCCGGTATGCGCGCAGGATGGCATCGAGCGGCATCCCCGTGGTCGCCAGTCGCCCGCCCATGCGGGCGAGTTGGCGGAGCTCGGTTGCCGATGGCGAGCGCTCCTCCGCCCACAGCGCGAGCAGAGTCCGCAGACCGTCGCGACAGGCGGCCAGCACCTCGCTGCCAAACGCCGAGCCGCCGCCGTCGGGCACCGTGTCGCCGAGAGGGATCGCCCGGCCCATCCCGATCGTCATGAGCCGGGCGACCCGGTCGACCCGTCGGCGTAGGGAGTCGATGATGATCGGGCTGACGGACGGCATGTCCGCATGGCGGCGCGGTGGAGACACCAGGGCTGCTCCGAATTCGACGCGGCGTCCCATTGCCGCCCCAGCATAGGCTGCTCCCGGCCCTGTGGGGGCGTCCCCGGTGCGACAGCGGCTCAGACGGCGGTCAGCACTTCGACGATGCGGTCCCCCGTGATCCGGATGCGCAGCCGGGGCAGAGGGGGAAGCCCGCCCAAGTATCCTGCCCCCCATGGCGCACCGGCGAATCGGCCCGACGCGCTGAACCGTGCGCCGTGGCACGGGCACACGAAGGCCTGACTCGCGGCGGCCCACGCCACCCGGCAGCCGAGGTGGGTGCAGATTGCCGAGAGAGCTCGGACCCGACCCTGCCCGTCGCGCACCAGCACCCCCGTCACCGCCCCCGCCACAAAGGGAAGCGGGCGCTCCGGCCGGACTGCCGCGGCCGGTGCGATCGCGCGCCACACTCCCGCGGAGGGAACGAGCTCGCTCGCCTGCTCGGCCGGGGCAGGCCGACGGGGGAGCAGATCGCCGACCGCCGCGCCCGCGACCCCGGCAGCCACAGCCGCCCCCGCCCCGGTGAGCCACTGGCGCCGGGTCAGGCCGCCGGCCGGGATCCGTGCGACGGGGGCGACCCCCAGCCTCGCGTCCAGCTCGCCGGCGATGAGACGGTCGAGGCGCTGTCGAAGCCGGGGCGGGACGCCGTCGGACGCGGCGCGGCGGCCGGCGAGCGCGGCGGCGAGCAGGTGAGCCTGGGGGTCGCCAGCGGCGCCGGGCCGCGCGGGGTGGGCCGCACGCCCCCGCGCCAGCCGCTCTGCGGCGGTGCCGAGATCGCGGTCAGGGTCCGGAGCCGTCACGGCAGCAGGCTCCCGAGGCCGGCGGCGCGACGGAGAGCGCGCAACTGGAGCACTCGGACGTTCCCCGGGCGCACCTCCATCCGCAGGGCGGTCTCGCGGACGCTGCATCCCTCTAGGAAGCGCAGCTCCAGGACCCGACGGTAGTTGTCGGGGAGGGCGCTGAGCAGGGCGGCCACCCGACGGTCCAGTGCCTGCTCGGCGAGCTCCACGCGACGCTCGCCGGCGTCCGGTCCGGCCGGCGCAGTCGGGTCGCGAATCCCGGCGTCCAGACCCTCTACCGGGCTCGGGGCCTCGCTGTACAGACGAGCCCAGTGCTCGGCCACGACGGCGCGCGCGATCGTGAAGAGCAACCCGCGGACCCGAGCGGGGTCCAGCGCCTGGTGCCCGCGCAGCGCGCGCAGGAAAGTCTCCGCGGTGCAGTCCTCGGCATCGGCCGGGCTGCCCACCCTTCTCACGACGTAGTGGTAGATCGCCGCCGCTTCCGAGGAGTAGGCGGCGGTCAGGATCCGCCGGCGCTCGGGGGCATCCTCCACCCCGACCGGATCGCCATCCGCCCCCGGCCTCGTTCCGCCCACGGCCGGCACCGGGCCGCTCGCACTCCCACGGTCCCCGGGCATTCCACCCTGCATTCACTCCGACGTTACGCCTGCACGGCCTCCTCCGGCAGCGCCCGGTACACTCCAGCAGCCCGGGCGCGGGCGGTCCGGAGTGGCCGAATCGAGGAGGAGAGGCGATGCTCTCGGTCTATGCCACGGCTGGAGGGGGCGACGACCCTCTCGCCAATCTCGCCGTGGGCGAGCGGGACAAGCCGGAGCCACCCTCCGGGTGGGTGCGCGTGCGGGTGCGAGCGGCCAGCCTCAATCACCACGATCTGTGGACGCTCCGCGGGGTGGTGGGGGCCACGATCGCCTATCCCCGCACCCTCGGCTGCGACGCCGCCGGGATCCTCGATGCCTACGGTCCGGGCACACCCGAGACCCTGGCCTGCGGCACCCCGGTGGTCTGCCACAGCGTCATTTCGTGTGGACGCTGCGAAGCCTGTCTCGGACCCGACGAGACGCTCTGTCCCCAGTTCGCCATGCTCAGCGACGGTCCCTACGAGGGCACTCTGGCCGAGTACTGCGTCGTGCCCGCCGTCAACTGCTTTCCGATTCCTCGTCACCTGGACCTTTGTCACGCCGCCTGCCTGCCAACGACCTTCCTCACTGCGTTCCGGATGCTGTTCACGCGCGCCGCCGCCCGTCCTGGTGACTGCGTACTCATCCAGGGCGCTGGCGGAGGGGTGGCCACTGCCGCGGAGGCGCTCGCCCTCGCGTCAGGCCTGCGCGTGATTGTGGTGAGCCGGAGTCGTGATCGCCGTGATCAGGCGCTGGCTCGGGGGGCGCACCATGCGGTGGAACCTGGCCGCGGTGCGGCGGCCGAGATCGTCGGCCTCACCGGCGGCCGCGGCGTGGACCTCGTGATCGAGACGGTGGGCGAGGCGACCTGGGCGACCAGCCTGCGTGCGCTGCGCCCGGGGGGCACCGTCGTGGTCGCGGGAGCGACCACGGGTCCCAACCCCCCGGCCGACCTCGCTCGGGTGTTCTGGCGCCAGCTGAGCATCCGGGGATCGACGATGGGCACCCGGGCGGAGTTCGCGTCCCTGCTGGCGGTGGTGGAGGCGACCCGCCTCACGCCGCTGGTGGACACCGTCGGGCCGCTGTCAGAGGCGGCCGCTGCCTTCCGCCGGCTGGAGGCGGGAGAGGTGACCGGCAAGCTGGTCCTCGAGGTGGGCGAGGCCGTCTGAGCGTTCGCAGTCAGGCAGGGGAGTGGTCGGTCGGTGCGTCCACCACCGCCTCGGCCTCAATCTCGACCCGCCAGCGGGGCTCGAGCAGCCTCCCGATCACCACCATCGTGGAGGCGGGGCGGGTGCGGCCGAAGACCTCGCCGTGAACCCTCCCGACCGCGTCCGCATCGGCGGGGTCGGTGAGGTACATGCGGGTGCGCACGACATCGGCCAGGGTTGCCCCCGCCTCGCCGAGGGCGGTTGCGATGATGGCGAGGCAGCGGCGCGCTTGGAGGGCGGCGTCATCCGGGCAGCTGCCGTCGGGGAAGACTGGGGCGGTCCCCGAGACCAGCACCCTGTCGCCCACGCGGACCGCCCGGCTGAACCCGATCGTCGCCTCGAACCGCGACCCGGACCGCACCCGGTGACGCACCCCTCCCCTCCGCCTACGGATGCGCCAGCCAGCGCCGAAGGCTGCGCCGGAGCACCAAGGTGCCCACCCCGCCCACGGTGCCCTCGAGGAGCATCCACCCCGCTGTCAGGGCGACGAGGCGAGGGATGGCGACGCCGTCCTGGTGAAGCGTGAGCCCGACCCCGAGGGTGGTGGCGACCCCGGCGATCAGCGCGGCGATCACGAACACTCGCACCACCACGTGCTGGGCCCGCTCTCGCTCGGCTGCGAGCGGGTCGGCGTCGGGTCCGGTCGGCATCGCGCGCGGCACCTCCTACCGACCTGAGGAGAGGTCAGCGTAGCACCCGGGGGGCTGGGCCAGCCCGTGGGTCCCCCTGACCACGACGGGCGTTGACGCCGGCTCTGGGTCGGGTCACGCTGGGATGTCGGGGCTGGATGGGAAGTCTTGTCGGACACAGCCCAGCCTGGTCGGGGACGGTCCACCGGGAGCCCGACGACCACTATCAGCGGGAGCAGAGTGACCGCCGCCCGAGCCCGGGCAGCCTGCTGGGTGTGTGGAAACCGGCGGAGAACCTCGGCGGGGACGACAGGACGGAACGCGACGCGCCAGCCCCGACGGTGACTGCCGACCTCCCGTCCGCCAGCGTCGCATGGGAGACAGCGAGGCAGTCGGCAGTGATCCCTGCGATGACTGGAGGGAGCGGGAACGCCCTCACCGCCATGAGGGCCACCGCGAGTCCCACCAGCCCGGCCGCCCGGGGCGACACTCGAACACGGTGAACGTGGGGGCGGTGAGGCGGTTGTGGCTCCGGATGACCGCCCGCAGAGCCGCACTCGATCCGACGGTGGCACCGGTCGAGGCAGACCCGTGATCTCGCCGGCGCTGAGGCGCACAGGATGCCTCCCAGACCGGTCACGGAACGGTCCCACGCCCCGGGTCGCGCAGGGGCCCAATGGGGGGACCGCTCCGTGACCCCGGGGGCAAGGGATGGTAAGCGTGCTGCTAGGGTAACCGCCATGGCGAAGTTGGTGTACTCGGCAATCATGTCGCTGGACGGCTACACCGCGGACGACAACGGCACCGTCGACTGGGGTGCTCCTGACCCTGAGGTGTTCACGTTCATCAACGAGGTCGAGCGGGGTTTCGGCACCTATCTCTACGGACGCAGGATGTACGAGACGATGGTCTACTGGGAGACATGCGACACGGCCGCAGGCCAGCCACCATACGTCCGGGACTTCGCCGGGATATGGCGGGCCGCCACCAAGGTCGTGTACTCGAGAACCCTGCCAGTGGCGTCCAGTGCCAGAACCCAGATCGAGCGAGCATTCGACCCCGGAGCGGTACGGCGGATGAAGGACACCGCAGAACATGACATATCTGTCGGGGGCCCGGAGCTCGCGAGTCAGGCCATGGCGGCGGGGTTGATCGACGAGATGCACCTGTTCCTCACACCCGTTACGGTCGGGGGTGGCACGCCTGGATTTCCTGACCACGTCCACTCCACCTTCGAGCTGCTGGGCGTGGACCGCTTCGTGGGCGGAGTCGTCCATCTCCAGTACCGCACCAGGACCTGACGCCACCTGCGTTGCCGCAGGCTCGGCTGATGTCACCACGGTGCTGTGCGGCCGGGCATACGTCGTCCAGGTCCAATCCGTGGTGCGTCACCAGCTTCGACCCCCAGGAGTGTCGCCATCAAGCCTCCAGCACCCACAGCTGTGATCCCGCCCGCGCGCACTTGGAGGCGCGCCTCCTGGGCCATCCCCGGGACGGGGACCGCGTCCGCACCGAGGGGGACCTGGGGCTCCGCCAGGTCCCCCTCGACGTGTGGCGGCACGCGCCGTCTGGCTGCTGTGCGTCCCGCTGGCTCAGGACGTCTTGGCCTGGGCGCAGGCGTGTCGCCTCGAGGGCCTGCTGGCGCGTACCGAGCTGACGCGCCGGCGGGGGGCCTGCGCCACCGCCCGGGTCGACGGGCGCGCTCTGGACGCCGCTGGCTCTTGTGGCTCGACCGCCTCTGGGACAGGGCCCGGCTCGTCGCCGACGCCGTTCACCTCCTGCAGGCGGCGCCGCGCGGGGACGACCCCGACGGATGGCTGATAGGGGCCCCGCCCCTGCACACTCCACCCGCGACCTCGCCCCTCCCGTCACCAACCCCGCCGTGGTCCGGAGCGGCCTCGGCACCTCTGACCTTCACCGGTCTCACGCTCGAGCCGCCCCACGCGCGCCGCGTCCCCCGTGACGCTCCGGCCGACCCCTGATGACGAGGCGAGACCTGAGAACCAGACTCCTCAGGCGTGGCGTGCGTTCGGGCGCTCCCTCGGCGGAGTCGAGATCAGGACCCTGACCCTCCAGCCGGCCCCGCAGGCGAGCGACCCCCAACGGGGCCGCCGCCGCGGGCTTGGCCGCCTCCGATCGCTCCGCGGGGCTGAGCTTGGCCGCGCGAGCCTAGCCGCCCCTCAGGCCCCCAGCCGGCCGAGCGCGCCGGCGGCGGGGTTCGTGCCAGAGTCTGACTCCGGCGGCAGCCCCTGAGTGGCCTGGATCACGATGGAGGCGGCGATGGCGTTCAGGTCGCGTGGGCGCTTGCGTGTGCGGTCAGGCACGGCCCCGGCATACCCCGGGCCGCCGGGGCCGACCCAGCCATCTCGTGAAACCGACCCACGGCCCTCGGTCGATGGGGCTTGACCCCGGCATCCCCTGAGCCTATCATCCATAACCGATCCTTTATCAAACGATCGGTTATCTGACTGGAGCTATCGGGATGATCGCGCCCCGCCCCCGGCGTCGTGTGCTGCCCCGAGCGCTCACACCGGTCCCGGCTGGGGACCTGGCCGCCCACTTCGAGGGACTGGGGAACCCCACTCGCCTCTCGATCGTGGAGCGGCTGGCCCGCGCCTCCGAGATGCGGGTGTCGGATCTGGCTCTCGAGCTGGGTGTGAGCCAGCCGCGCATGTCCTGGCACCTGCGCTTCCTGCGACGCGCTCGGGTCATCACTACCCGCCGGGATGGCCGGGAGGTCTTCTGCCGCCTCGACCGCGAGGCGATCGACCGCCACCTGCACCGGTTCACTGAACTCCTGGCTGGCCATGGGTCGCCGGAACCAACCCTCGGCGATGCCGTCCCGGGCCGCGCGGCGCGGGCGCTGGGCGGGTCCGAGCTCCCGCTGTCGGAGGTATCGCAATGAGCACCAAGGTCCGCGTCGGCATCGTGGGGGTGGGCAACTGTGCCTCCTCGCTGATCCAGGGAGTCGAGTACTACCGCCACGCCGCCCCTGATGACTTCGTCCCCGGGCTGATGCACGTCGACCTGGGCGGCTATCACATCTCCGACATCGAGTTCGCCTGCGCCTTCGACATCGACAAAGAGAAGGTGGGGTACGATCTCGGAGAAGCGATCGGCCGCGGCCAGAACAACACCGTGGTCTTCGCCGAGGTGGGGCGGCTCGGGATCCCCGTCCAGCGCGGGATGACCCACGACGGCCTCGGCAAGTACCTCTCCGAGGTCATCGAGAAGGCGCCGGGCAAGACCTCTGACATCGTCTCCATCCTCCGCGACACCGGCACCGATGTGGTGGTCAACTACCTCCCGGTGGGCTCGGAGATGGCGACCAAGTGGTACGCGGAGCAGGTGCTGGAGGCCGGTTGTGCCCTGGTCAACTGCATGCCGGTCTTTCTCGCTCGCGAGGAGTACTGGCGCACCCGCTTCGCCCAGCGACACCTTCCCATGATTGGGGACGACATCAAATCCCAAGTCGGCGCCACCATCATCCACCGCGTCCTCACCCGACTCTTCCGCGAGCGTGGAGTCAAGCTAGAACACACGTATCAGTTGAACTTCGGTGGCAACACCGACTTTCTCAACATGCTGGAGCGCGAGCGTCTCACCAGCAAGAAGATCAGCAAGACCAACTCCGTCCTCTCCCAGCTTGACTTCGCGATGTACAAGGACGATGTCCACATCGGCCCGTCCGATTACGTCCCTTGGCTGCGCGACCGCAAGTGGGCCCACATCCGGCTGGAGGGACGCTCCTTCGGCGACGTCCCGCTCAACGTCGACCTCAAGCTCGAGGTCCACGATTCGCCCAATTCGGCGGGCATCGTGATCGACGCCGTGCGATGTTGCAAGCTGGCCCTCGACCGTGGCCTGGAGGGAGCGTTGGAGGGACCCTCTGCGTACTTCATGAAGTCGCCGCCAGTTCAAGTCTCCGACGACCGGGCCCGCGAGCTCACCGAGGCGTTCATCGCCGGGGAGGTGGGGGCGGCGTGCATCAGCGAGGCGCCCCCACCCCCCCGGGCCGTGGCGGGGCCGCGCGCCGTCGGGACTCCGGCGGCATCCGACGCCTCCGGGGTGGAGGTCGGCTGAGGACCCGAGCCGGCCAAGGTTCGGCGGCGATCAGCACCGTGAGGAGCCGATGAGCGTTGCAGAGGGCGCGCGGCCGCCGGGCCGGTTCGCGCGTGGCGAGCCGGCGGTCCGGGGTCCGCGGGCGATCGGCTGCCCGGTCGCTCAACTCCGGCCGAGTGATCGCCGTGCTGAAGTCAGCCAGTACCGCCCATCCTGCCGCCCGCGCCGCCGCGCCGGCACCTCTGCCCGCCCGTGCGCTCGGAGGTTGCGGGCGCGGGACAAGGTGGTGGCGGTCTTGTTCCCGCTCCGACGTGCCGTCCCTGCCCCGGCCCGTCTCGGGTCGTCTCGGATCCACCGTGACGGACTCCCCATCGGTCACGTCGCCGGTGGCCAGGTCGACGCTCCGGCCCAGCTCCGGTGTCCGCTGACGGCGGGACCCCGGGCGCTCCCGCTCCCCTCCGACTCCGCCGCCGTCGATCCGGGCACCGCGCTGGCGGCGCCGCGAGGGCAGGGGCCCGGGCGCTTGGCCGTCCCGCCGCGGACCGGCTGGGCCGGTGTGCCCCCCGCGACCGGTGCCGCGCGTCGATTCGGAATCGGGGAGTCAACCCCGTCACCGCCCCCCTCGCCCAAGCCGTCGCGCGCGTGATCGACTGCGGTGTGCGGCCGTCGACCCGGGTCGGAACCGCGGGTCCACAGCTGCCCAGTGGGGGCGCGCGGTGACGCCGAAGGTGCGTGAGTCGTGGGCCCCCTACCTGGGTCTGCGCAGCGCCGAGCTCGGTCTCCGCACCCTCACCCGGCGCGGCGCGTATCGTCTCACGCGGCCGTTAGCCGCCGTCCTGACGGTGGTCTGGCGCGCCCACTTCCGCGGTCTCCAGGCCAATCTCGATGTCGTCCGACCCGATCTCACCTCCGCCGCTCGCCGCCGCCTGCTGCGCGCCAATGTGCGCAACTTCCTCAAGGCTTGGATCGACGTGCTGCAGATGCCGCACCGTCCCACCCGGGTCTGGCGGGAGTGGCTCTGCACCGAAGGCTACGAGAACCTCACCGCGGCACGCGAGCTTGGTCGCGGCGTCATCATCGTGAGCTTCCACCTGGGCGCATGGGAATCGGTGATCGCCTCACTCAACGACGTCTTTCCCGGGTTGGCCCTGCTCGCCGAGCGGGTCCGACCAATTCGTTGCTTCAACTGGTTGGAGCGGACCCGTACTCGGGCCGGCTGTCGGGTGATCCCGCTCGACTGCGACGCCGCCCGGGCCGGCGATCTGGCAGCTGCGCAGCGATCGGGTGCGGCCTCCGCGCGCGCTGTCTACCGGGTGCTGCGGCAGCAGGGCGTGGTGGTCATCGCCATCGACCGTGACCTGCTCGGCACCGGCGAGACGCTGCCGTTCTTCGGCCACCGCGCATCCATCCCGCTCGGCGCGGCGGAGATCGCCGCCCGCACCGGCGCCGTGATCCTACCGGTCACGATCGTCCGCTCGCCTCACGATACCTACCTGGCCCGGGCCTACCCGCCGGTCACCGTCCCGCTCGGCCAGACCGATCCCGCCACGATCCGTGCGGTGACCCGTCAGCTGCTGGAGCTGCTGGAGCCGGTGGTGGCGGCTCACCCCGAGCAGTGGCACGTGATGAGCCCGATCTTCGGGTCGCCGGTGGATCCCGGCGCGGCCGACACCAGCATTACGGGCGCCCTCGGTCGGCCCACGCTGGCGGCGTCGATCGTGCCGGGTCCGGCCCCCGCCGGGCGGGAGACGCTGTGACCACCCTGCTCAAGATCGGTCTGGTCTCCCCCTACGACTACCTGCGGCCCGGCGGCGTCGGCGAGCACATCCGGCACCTTGCTGCCGAGCTCCGGGCCCGCGACCACGCGGTGCGCATCCTCGCGCCCGCCACCGGGGACGCCAAGCAGGCGGTCGAGGGACTGCTGCCGTTGGGTCGCCCGATCCCGGTGCCGGCGAACGGATCGATCGCGAGGATCTCGCTCTCCTTCCACCTCGTCCGCCGGATCCGGCAGATCCTCGACGAGGAGGCGTTCGACGTCTTGCATTTCCACGAGCCCCTGATGCCGGCGCTGCCAGTGACGGCTCTGCGAGTCAATCGGCATGGTGTCAACGTCGGGACGTTTCACGCCTTCGCCCGCCAGAATCTCGGCTACTACTACGGCCGACCCATCCTCCGTCGGCTGTTCCGCCGCCTCGACGCCTGCATCGCCGTGTCCGAGCCGGCGCGCGCCTTCGTGAATCGGTACTTTCCGGGCGACTACCACCTTGTGCCCAACGGGATCGACCTTGCCTGCTTCCGACCCCGCAGCGAGCTGGAGGCGCGGGCGGTCCTGCCACCGCCGCTGGCTCCCCTGCCGCAGGTGGCGACCATCCTCTTCGTCGGAAGGATGGAAGAGCGCAAGGGGCTGGCCGCCCTGCTGGAAGCGTATGGCCTGCTCCGCCAGGTGCGGGCTGACTGCCGGCTGGTGGCCGTCGGCGACGGGCCGCTGCGCCTGGGATTCGAACGGTGGGTGGAGGAGGACGGGATCCCTGACGTCACGTTCACCGGCTACGTCTCCGAACCCGTCAAGATGGCGCTGCTCGCCAGCTGCGACATCTTCTGCGCTCCCAACTTCGGCAAGGAGTCGTTCGGCGTGATCCTGCTGGAGGCGATGGCGAGTGGCCGTGCCATCGTCGCCACCGCCATCGACGGGTTCCGCCACGTCCTTCACGATGAGGTCGAGGGGTGCCTGGTTCCCCCGCGTGACCCCGCCAGCCTGGCTGCGGCGCTGGGTCGGCTGCTCGACGATCCACCCACCCGCCGTCGCATGGGGACTGCCGGTCGCGACACGGCGCAGCGCTACAGCTGGGCGCGGGTGACCGATGAGGTCCTCGCGGTCTACCAGCAGGCGCGTGCCTCCATCCGACCCCCCGAGGAGACCAGCGTTGTTCAGCAGCCGGCTTCAGAGCTTCGTTAGGGACGTCGTCGGACGGGCGGTGACCGTCCTGCGGCTCCAGGCGGTGAGCCCCAACGTGCTCACCGTGGTCGGCCTGGGCATCACCCTCGGCGCCGCCGTGCTGATCGCGCTCGACATCCTGCTCCCCGCCGGGATCGTCCTCCTCGTCGCGGGCTCCTTCGACCTGCTGGATGGAGCGGTCGCGCGGGTCACCGGTAAGGTCCACCGTTACGGGGCCTTCCTCGACAGCACCGCGGATCGCTATGGGGAGGGCGCCACCTACCTCGGGCTGCTGTACTTGTTCCTGGTTCGCGAGCATCACCAACTGCAGCCCTTCCTGATCGCCGCCGCGCTGGCCGGTTCCTTTCTGGTCTCATACGTGCGCGCCCGGGCGCAGTCGCTCGGGTTCACCTGCGACAGCGGCTGGTTCGCGCGCCCGGAGCGCGTGGTGCTGACCGCGGTGGGGCTGGTCACCGGCCAGCTGACGATCGTGCTCTGGATCCTTGCCATCCTCACCAACGTCACCGCCGGCCAACGGGTGCTGACCGTGTGGCGGCAGTACCGGGCGCAGCTCCGCCAGGGGGCGTCGGCTGGAGACGGGACCGAGGCGCGCGCCGCCGCCCTCGACCGGAGCGACGAGGAGGCCCCCTCCTCTCCATGGCCGCCCTCGCGCGGGGCCGCCAAGCCCAAGCTGCCCGAGCCGCACGGGCTGTAAAATCTGCGCGAAATCATCCCCCAGGCCCCAGTGAGCCGGGGCGGGGGCTGGGCGCGCGTCGCCCCGGATGGAGGAGGCCCGGATGCCCGAGCTCCGCACCGCCGACGGCCGGCGACTCGTTTACCGCGAAGTGGGAAGCGCAGGCCCGACCGTCGTGTGTCATCCGGGCGGCCCCGGCTTCTCGTCCAGCTACCTCGGCGACCTCGGCGGACTGGCACAGGCCTGCCGTCTGGTGCTGCTGGACCCGCGCGGCACCGGCGGGTCGGACCGGCCTCAGGATCCCAGCGGCTACGCCGTCCTCGATTATGCGGCCGACGTCGAGGCACTGCGAGGGCACCTCGGCCTTGAGCGCGTGATTCTGCTCGGTCACTCCCATGGCGGGTGCGTGGCGATGGCCTATGCTGCGGCTCACCCGGAACGGCTGGCCGCTCTGGTGCTGGCATCGACCGTCGCCCGGTTCGACGAGGAGGCGATTGCGGCCCAGGCTCACGCGATCGCCGCGCACGCGGCCGATCCGTGGTACGAGGACGCCAAGGCGGCGCTGGCGGAGGAGGCCC
>Ga0307373_10006383_pt1 | contig 18800 bp, 9 predicted proteins | sample OX2MG_FD_202534 | JGI IMG/M metagenome (GOLD analysis project Ga0307373, IMG submission 202534) | Soil microbial communities from Risofladan, Vaasa, Finland - OX-2 | ecosystem: Environmental > Terrestrial > Soil > Coastal area > Acid sulfate soil | place: Finland: Risofladan, Vaasa | collected...
TGGTCCAGGCGTCCATGGTCCGGATTGGTGCCGCGTGCGAGGGCGAGGAAATACGTTAGCAATTGCAGAGGCACGAGAAATACAAAAGACGAGAGCCATTCGTCCACTGCGGGAATGGCGATCCAATCATCGGCGGAATCGTCTGGTCGAGCCGCAGGAACATGAAACACGATTCGATGTGCCCCGGTTTCGCCCGCAGCACGAACGATCATGCGCGTACGTTCGTCAGCGGGACCGCCAGCGAGGAGAGCAATGAGGGTCATGCGTTCGTCGATTTCGGAGAAGGGGCCGTGCCGGAGCTGTTCCGTTTGCTCGCCTTCGGCGGGGGCGAAGCTCGTTTCCTTAATTTTCAACGCGACTTCACGAGCGGTGGGCCAACTGGGACCTGTGCCGGTCAGAACGATCCGGCGGCGGTCGGCGATTTTTCGCGCCAGGTCTTTCATTTTTGCTTCAAGGCCGAGCGCCTGCTGCATCAAATCGGGAATGCCGTTTAGCGAATTCTTGGCGACGAAATTTTTCCCGCTGCGAATTTCAGCGAACGCGATCGAGAATGACGCGAGACGCGCCAGGGCCGAAGTAAGACTTTTCGTATATGCGAAGGAAACTTCTTGTTCGCACGTGGGTACAAGGAAATCGACGGAGCGCATGGCTTCGCCTTCGTTTTCTCCCAAAATACCAATTGTGAGTGCGCCGGCGCGGCGGGCGAATTCGAAAGCGTCGATGGTGCACTTCGTGATTCCTGTGTGCGAAAGGATGATGACCGTGTCACGCTCACTGAGCGCGGGCGGGTAGAACACGAATTCGAAGGATTGTCCCACGCGGACGTCTGCGCGACCGCAGGTGAGGTGACGAAAGAAATATTCAGCAATCTCCGCCGTGTAAAGCGAAGAGCCGATGCCGACAATCCACAGCCGTTCCTTTTCCGCGGCGGCGCGCGCCACCCGCGCGACCAGGTCGCTGTGCTCGCTGATCATGCGGCGCACGAGGGCAGGTTGCTGATGAATCGCGTCGTAGAGATGAAACGGATGCCCGGTGCGCGGTTCGTTCATTACGCTCTTTTCTGCTTGGCTCGCGGCGGCTACACTGATTGATTCGCGGGATATTCTACTGGAACAGGAGCAATTGATGGCTCGCTTTATTTCGTGGCACGCTCTGGCGTGCTTGAAACGCAAAGGAGCAGAGGAATTAACCGCGCGGCTTTACCGAGGGACGAACATCCGGGCGCGCCGGATAATGGTGAATTTGTACGAGTGCAAAATGTTGGTGAAGTTCTTGACGATGAGTGGATGCCGGACTGCGTGCATGTGCTTTTTCCTCCTTCTTTGTGCGAAGGCCGCGCAGCCGCGCACCGTTCAAACGGCCGCCGCGAATTCCGCTGGTTGCGAGGCCGTACAGTTCCAAGCAGAGCACCTCAATGGCACCGAAGTAAAATTCAATATTATTGTGCCGAGCGATTACACCTCGAGCGATAAACGCTTTCCCGTGCTCTATCTGCTGCATGGATACACGGGCCACTACTCAGACTGGTGCGAGAAGACGGGCATAGTGGATTATGCCAAGTCCTACGAAGAAATCATCGTGATGCCGGAAGGGGAAAACGGCTGGTACGTTAACAACTACACCAATCCTAAAATGCAGTGGGAGGATTACATTATTGAGGATTTGATTCCTTACGTCGATGCTCATTACCGGACGATTGCCTCGCGCGGAGGACGCGCCATCGCGGGACTGTCGATGGGCGGCTACGGGGCGATGTTTTTGGGACTAAAGCACCATGAAATGTTCGCGGCAGTGGCCAGTCTGAGCGGCGTGGTGGCCAGCGCGAACATGGCGCGTTGGGATAAACCGGTGACGAAGAATAAGCAAACGATAAAAGAAAATCCGAGTGTACGGAAGGCGATTTCAGACGATTTTGGACCCGCAAGGAATCCCGCGCGCAAGGACGAAGACCCGTTTCTGCTGATTCGCAAGCTCGCGCCGGAGAATTGTCCGCAGCTTTACCTCGCGATTGGATGGGGAGACAACCTGCTCAGCGAAAACCGCGAATTCGTGGCATTGCTCGCGAAGCTCAAGATGCCCTATCGCTACGCGGAGGTTCCTGGCAAGCACGAATGGCTGGTGTGGAATGAAGAGATCCAGCGCGTGCTTGCGTTGCAGGCGCCCGTGATTGGCGCACAGCCGCTGCAGAGATAAATTTCGACGAAGCGTTTGCCTCGGTTACTGGCCGCATGCAGATGCCGGTGCATTCACCGTCGCCGCTGGAAGCGCAGCAAGATTGTATTTCTGCAGCAGGATGTTCAGCGCCGGCAGATCGTTTGCGTCGAATTTGCGCCACGCGTCGAAGTCCTTCGTCAACGCCTGGCACGATTCCGTAACTGCCGCGCGCACCGATTCCGCAGGTCGGCCATCGCCTGTATCTGCGGCATAGACGATCTGCGTCAAATCGGAGTTCACTCCACCGAAGCCGGGTGCTACGAATGTGCCATCTTCAATGGCCCTGAACTTCTTGTCGTAGTCTTCAACGGCCTCGACGTCATTCTTGGCTTGCGCATTCGACTTCAAATTTTTCAAACGGTCAGCGAACGCATCGCTGAGAGGGACGAGCGCGGTGAACGCGTCGTAGCTGGCTGACATTCCGGCATTCGCCTGCTTCAGCAGATCAAACTGTGCAACGTAATCGTATTGCGAAATGCGCACGCGCGGGTCCTTCACGACGTGAAGCATCTGGCGATACGTTTGGCCATTCATGGTGAGAGCCAGTTGATAATCGCCGGGAACAACTTGGGGACCGAGCGGCTGGAACCGCGGCGTCACACCCGGAACCGCGTCTTCGGTGCCGTAATATTCGACGTATTTCTGAAGTCCGCCGAAAACTCCGTAACTGAGCGCAGGTGGGTGCGGATAGCGCAAATTCCACACAAAGCGATTCATTCCCGCGTTTTTTGGAAGAACGGTGGGCGGCGCGAACCAGTATTCGGGAACCGCAACTGGCTCGAGCTTCGTCGGCGGAGGCGCCGCGCTTGTATATTTACGGATCAGGTTTCCTTGAGAGTCGGAGATTGCGAGGGTAATGTCGCCCTGCGGCGCCGATTTCAAATAGTAATCGATAAATGCGCCATCGGGCGGATTCTGACCCGCAGGAACTTCGGGCGGCAGCGGCGTATCCTGATCGTTGTTCCAACGCAGGCGGATTGCTGTCTGCGGGTGATAAAAATATGCGTCCGCGCTGCTGACCTGTTCGCTTGCCTGCCGCAGAGGAGTTACATCGTCGAGAATCCAGAGCGAGCGGCCGTAAGTCGCTATGGCAAGATCGTCGCCATGAACAATTAAGTCGCGAACGGAGCACGCCGGCAAATTAAGCTGCAACGATTGCCAGTGATCGCCGTTGTCGAACGAGACAAAGACGCCCGTTTCGGTTCCCGCATAGAGCAGGCCCTTGCGCTCGGTATCTTCACGGATGACGCGAGCGATGCCGTAATCGGGGAATCCCGTCGAAATGGATTGCCACGTTTTGCCGTAGTCATTCGTGCGATAGAAGTAGGCATGCGAATCGTGGAACTTGTTGATGGCGGCATACGCAGCGCCCGCATCGAAATGCGACGCGTCGATGATGCTGACTTGGCTGCGGGCGTCCAGCCCCGGCATGGAAACGTCCTGCCAGGTAGCGCCGCCGTCGCGCGTCACCTGAATCAAACCATCGCCAGTTCCGGCCCACATAACATTCGCGGAAATCGGTGACGGAGAAAGCGCGGTAATCACTTTACTTCGCGGGTTGATGGGCGGCTGTTTTTCTTTTGCGTTCGCGCCGCCACTTTCCTTGGGCCGCTCCGTCAAATCCGGGCTCGCTTCGTGCCAGTTCATTCCGCCATCCGTGGTTTCGAGTACATACTGCGAACCGTAATACAGCGTGTGCGGATCCTGCGGGGAAAATAGCAGTGGAGCGTTTTCCGAGGAGCGGTATTTACTGCCGCGCTCGAAAACGGCGACGATCTGGTTCGTTCTGCGATCCAGGCGCACAATCGTGCCCGGCGCACCGTCGGAATAAACGAGATACGGGTGAAGAGGATCGGCAACGATGTAACCAAATTCATATCCCGCCGGAGAAAAAACGTCACGGTCGCGGATGCGGCCAAAATCGCTGCGGCTGGGAATCGCCACGGTGCCGCTATCCTGCTGCGAAGCGTAAATCACGTAGGGGAACTGATTGTCGGCGGAGAGATGATAAAGCTGACCAGTGGGCTGATTGTACCACGGCGTCCACGATTTTCCGCCGTCCACGCTGATTGTCGCGCCCTGATCGACGCCCAAGAGCATGCGTTTGCTGTTCGCCGGATCGATCCACAAGACATGATAGTCGTCGCCATCGGGTGCGCCCTTAAACGCCGCGAAATTCACGCCACCGTCAGTCGAACGGTAGGTACACGTCTGCATTACGTAAACAACATCAGGGTTTTTCGGATCGACAAACACGCGGCTGAAATATCCATTGCCGACAACGCGCGGGTCCTGCGTGATTTGACGCCAGTTCACGCCGGCGTCGTCCGAACGGTACAGACCCTCGCTGGTGATGGCAAACACGCGGCGGCCGCGATCACCCGGGGCGACAGCAATTCCCGTGCGGCCCCATTTCTTCGAGGACATGCCATCGCCGTCGAGCATTTTCCACGTCGAGCCCTCGTCCGTGGATTTGTAAATCCATGCGTCCGGTCCCGGCGCAGGTTTTCTGTTGGGTGGAAAAAAAACGCGCGCGGCAGCCTTCCACAGCGCTGCATAAACCACTCGCGGATTATTCGGATCGAGAACCATATCTGCGATGCCGGTCATGTCGTCTTTGTACAAAGCTTTTTTCCACGTCTTGCCGCCGTCGGTGGATTTGTAAACGCCGCGATTTTCGCTGGCAGTACTGTCGCCCATGGCGCCGACCAGAACGATATTGGGGTTGCGCGGATCGACGAGAACGGAATTGATGAAATGCGTGTCGCCCAGGCCGATGTTCGTCCAAGTCGCGCCCGCATCCGTCGATTTGTAGACACCATTGCCCTGCGTTTGTTCGCCGGTGCCGACGTAAATGATATTCGGATCGGACGGTGCGAGCGTCACGGCGCCAATGGAAGCGATGTGCTCGGCGTCAAAAATCGGCTTCCACTCGGTGCCGCCATCGGTCGTTTTCCAGACGCCGCCGCCGGGAGTCCCTATGTAATAGATCGCGGGCTTGCCGGGAATGCCTGCCACAGCCGTGACGCGTCCGGCTCGGTAGGGGCCGATTTCGCGCCAGCGCATCGCGCTGTAGGAGTCTGGATTTGCTTGCTGTGCAGGCGTGGACTGAGGCGCGGCCGCAAGAAAAATTGAAAGGCACGCAAAGAAAATAACAGACGGATTAAAGACGCCGCGAGAATGGCTCACGATTGGATGGCTCCCTTGCATGTGTATTTCAGTCAGAACGCGGGAGTATATACCCGACGGAGCGAATTTCGAAATGTCAGCGCTTGCGAGTTTCGGGGGTGTAATGCGCGTCGAGGTATTGAAGGATGCGGGTTTGAGAGTCCGTGGGTATCTGCGCGCCGAAGGCTTTGCCCATTTTATCGACTTCTGCTTTCCAAGTGGCCGCTGGCAATGGAGGCTGCATGGTGATGTAACTGGGCGTGTGGCAAGTGTTGCAGTAGGCCGCCGCATCCTGGCGCCCGGCGCCGGGAACTAATTGTGGTGTGTAAAGCGGATAAGCGGCAACGTTGTAGACTCCATTTGGGCGAAGATTTGGCGGAGCGGGCTGCGCGATACGGCCGAGATTCGCCGCCGTGTAATAGCCGATTTCGAGATCAGCATAAATTGCGCCGACAGCGAGGACGCACACGCCAATCAGCAATGCGAAAAATACGCGTCGCCTTTTTCCAGCGCCGATCATGCCGCGTCTCCTACAACGATTTCCTGGCGCTCGATTTTATTCCAAAGATAGCCTCCCGGATTCCAGACACCTTCGTCAGGCTGCACGTTGCCCTTCTCATCCGTGGCGCGAACCGCGAGCGAATATTTTCCGGGACGTTCTGGCGTCCACGGATATTCCCACGTACGAAACGCGTAAGGGCCCAGGTCTTCGCCAAGTCTCGCCTCGCGCCAGCCGCCGCGCGCGGCATCCGAGAATTCGACTTTGACGACGCGGCCAAAACCGCTCAAGGAAGTGCCGCGAACCGCGACGGGCAAGCCCGCGGGGATTTTCGTCGTGCCGTCGGGCGAAATGATGAACGACCGCACGGGCATACGGTTGATGGGAATCATTTTTACTTTGCCGGCTGCCACGTCGGCGGGCGTCGTAGTGCCTCGCGGCGTGTCCGGAACGCGATACGCGGGATTCATCCAGAAATTTTCATCGGGCTTATCGAGAAGACGAACGTCCGTGAGGCATTTCACCCAATAGGTCGCGAAATATCCCGGCACGATCAAGCGAACAGGAAAACCATTGAGCATCGGCAGCGGCTCGCCGTTCATGGAATACGCGACAATGCTTTCGTCGAGAACGGGATTGCTCAGATCGAGGGACTTTTTGAATTCGTAGGAAGGCATGCCCTTGGGACCCTTGCCGCGCTCAAGACCTTGCATCTGGACTTGCACGGACCCGCTCTTCACGCCCGCCATGTCCAGAAGCTCGCGAAAATGCACGCCTCTCCATCGCGCACAGCCCATTGCGCCATTGCCCCATTGGCCTCCCGCGACGCGCGGCTCGAAGCGGCTGCGGCTGTTGCCGGAGCATTGGTTGACCGCGGCGAACGTCACGGGCTTAAATTTGTGCAGCAGATCAGAAAAACTCAGCTCGAGCGGTTTGTTGACGTTGCCTTCGACGCGCAGCCTCCACGACGAAAGATCCACTTCATTCGGAATGCTTTCAAGATGCCAGCGCACAAAAAATGCATCGTTGGGCGTGATGGCGTCGAGAAAATATTGCCGCGGCGTTTCGAGCTGTACTGGGCGGTCAGTGAGCAAAACCAAAGGCGCTTTTTGCGGGTACGTCGCCATCGGCCCGACGGAATTCCAGTACGGATTCGCGCCTGGACCAGTGAACGATGAGAGCCGTCTTGCTGCGGACGGCTGTTGCTGCGCGAGGGCGTTCGCTCCAGCGAGATGGCTAAGAGCAAGTGCACCGCCGCCGATACCGATAGTTTTTAGAAGGGCTCGCCGGGTGTAGCTGCTTGAATTTTCTGACATATAAAGTGCGAGACGCGCACTCACTATCGGCGAGAGAATATGCTCGTGTCAAGAATGTTTTGCGCAAGCATAAAGTCGCTTTCGATTGGCAGCTTCAGGATTTTGGGTTACGCAAGGGAGCCAGATGTTTGCTATGGCCAATGATCAGTGAAAATCATGGGAAGCGGTTTCGGCGCGGGTAATGGTCAAGGGCTGAACGCTTTCGGCTTTGACTGAAATGACGTTGTCCTGATTTTGCAGCCTTCCTTCAATCAGCAGAAATTGGTGATGGACGACTACGGTATGATCCTGCTCGAAAAGTTGTGGCGTGATGATTGCGTTGGCGATACCTGTTTCGTCTTCCAGGCTAAGAAACACAAAGCCCTTCGCAGTTCCGGGGCGTTGGCGCGCGATCACTGCTCCGGCGAAGCGGACGTGCGTGCCATGAGGAAGGCGCTCGATCTCGATAGCAGAACGAATACCTCGCCGTTTCAAATCCGCGCGATAGTAAGCGAGGGGATGTGGGCCTACGGTCATACCCGTGCCGCGAAAGTCGGCAATCAGCCTTTCTTCGATGGTCATGGGAGCAAGAGGCGAATCGGCCGCTGCTGGCCGCGCGATTGCAAACTGGGAGTTTTCCGATTTGGCGCTCGAGTAGTTCTCTGATTTGTTGGGCGATGTTTCAAGTGTTTCGAATAATGCTCCTGGCCGCCGCGCGGCGCGTTCGATCTGCCACAAGGCATCGCGACGATGGATGGTTTGGCGATTCTCACCCCGTGGATCGCGTTTGCCTTCGATGAAATTTAAAGCGCCAATTTCCGCGAGGGCCGCAAGTTCGGATTTATGGATTGCGGGAATGCGGAGTTTCAAATCTTCAATCGAGGCAAACGAGCGAGCAGCACGTTGGAGGACAATTTCTACGGCGATTTGGGCGCGTAAGCCTTTAACGAAGCGCAAGCCGAGTCGCAAAGCCGGGCCTTGAGCGTCTTTCTCTTGAAATTGTTCGAGCGTGCAAAGCCAGTCCGAGCAGGTCACGTCGATGGGCCTGACTTTCAGATCGTGCCGCTGGGCGTCTTTGACAATCGTCGCGGGATGATAAAAGCCCATTGGTTGATTGTTCAGCAGAGCAGCAGTGAAAGCGCTGAGGTAATGGCATTTCAGATAGGCGCTGGCGTAGGCGAGAAGTGCAAAACTCGCGGCATGCGATTCAGGAAATCCATAGAGCGCGAACGAAGTGATGGACTGGACAATTTTCCGCTGAATTTCCGGCGCGATTCCATTTTTGTCCATGCCGCGGCGAAGTTTTATTTCGATGTCTTTCATGCGCGCTTCGGAGCGTTTGAAGCCGAATGCGCGGCGTAATTCCTCTGCTTCGCCTCCCGTGAAGCCAGCTGTGATCATGGCCATGCGCAGCAGTTGCTCTTGAAAGAGCGGCACGCCTAGAGTACGCGCGAGAACGGGCTCGAGCGAAGGGTGAAGGCATTCCACAGATTCGCGCCCCTGGCGGCGCTTCAAATAAGGATGGACCATTTTGCCGACGATCGGACCTGGTCGAATGATCGCGACCTGCACCACAATGTCGTAAAAGCATTTCGGGCGCAGACGTGGCAAGCAGGACATTTGTGCGCGGCTTTCGATTTGAAACATGCCCACGGTGTCCGCTTTTTGCAGCGCATCGTAAACAGCGGGATCGTTCGCCGGCAGGCGCCCAAGGTCGACTTCTACGCCGTAATGGTCGCGAATGATTTTCAGCGAATCTTCAAGCACCGCCATCATACCCAAGCCCAGCAGATCGACTTTCACAATGCCCATATCGGCGCAATCTTCTTTGTCCCATTGCACGACGATGCGGCCGGGCATTGTCGCTGGCTCCAACGGCACAACAGAATCGAGTTGGCCCTGGCAAACGACCATTCCTCCAGAATGTTGACCCAAATGGCGCGGCAAATCCTGAACAGCAAGGCAAAGTTCGAGAAATTTGCGAATGCGCGGATGGCATGGATCAAGGCCTGCATCGCGGAATTGGCGCGCCAGCGTATCGTTATCGTCTCTATATTCCCAGGCACCGACAAAGCCAGCCAAGCGCCCTAAAGTTTCGGGATCGATCGAGAGCGCTTTGCCAATTTCGCGCGCTGCCGAACGGCCGCGATAGGTGATGACGTTGGCAGTCATGGCCGCGCCCAATTTTCCGTAGCGTTCATAGACATATTGAATGGTGCGTTCGCGTTGATCGCCGCTCGGCAGATCGAGGTCAATGTCCGGCCATTCGCCGCGCTCTTCGGAGAGAAATCGTTCAAAAAGAAGATCCATCCCGACGGGATCGACGGCAGTAATGCCGAGGGAATAGCAGACGGCGCTATTGGCCGCCGAGCCGCGTCCCTGAACGAGAATATTTTGCCCGCGGCAAAAGCGCACGATGTCCCAAACGATCAGAAAATATCCGGCGAGGTCGAGTTTGTCGATTAACGCCAATTCGCGCTCGATTTGAAGACGCGCACGTTCGTTGTCTGGTCCGTAGCGGCGAATCATTCCTTCGTGCGCACGCTGGCGCAGAAAACTCATTTGCGATTCGCCGGATGGCACGGGATATTTCGGGAACTGGTAGCCCAAATCGTTCAAAGTGAATTTCAAGCGCGAAGAGAGGATTTCAGTATTAACAATGGCTTCGGGAAGATCGGCAAACAGCTGCGCCATCTCCGCGGAGGATTTCAAATGGCGCTCGGCATTGCGCGCGAGCAAACGGCCCGCCGTGGCGAGAGTGCGATGGTGCCGGATGCACGTAAAAACGTCGAGCACTTCGCGTGCGCGCGTCTGCGCATGGGAGACGCCGTTGGTAGCAAGCAAAGGCAAACGCAATTTGCGCGCAATTTCAACAGCAGCTTGATTGCGCACCTCTTCTTTACGGCAGAAATGCCGCTGCAATTCGACGTAGACATTCTTGCGGCCAAATATTTCGCAGAGTTGCTGGACGCATTCAATTCCGCGCGTGATTCCTCCATGGACGAGCGCATGGGCCAGCGGTCCTTCTTCACCGCCCGTGAGACAGATAAGGCCAACGGATTTTTCCGTGACTTCCTCGGCCGAGACGGAGCCTTCTCCTTTGCATGCGCGCATTTTCATGCGAGTGATGAGGCGGCAAAGATTCTGGTAGCCTGCGCGTGTTTCGACGAGCAATGGATAGCGCCAGCCGTTAGTGGATGTGACTTCCGCGCCGATGTGGGCTCGCAATGAGATTTTTTTCGCAGCGAGATGAAAGCGCGGCACGCCATAAACGCCGTCGCGATCGAGCAGCGCCATGGCTGGAATTTCAAGCTCCGCGCACACACCCGCCAATTCTTCAGGCAAAGAAGCGCCTTCAAGAAAACTAAATGCGGAGCGCGCATGTAGCTCGATGTAGGTCATTGCTCAGGTCAGTCGTAAATTCCCCGCATAAACCAATGGCCGCGAAGCGCGTCGTAATAAATACGATAGAGACCGCGCTGCGGGCACGCATAGGCGTGTTCCAGGTGAATCGCTGGAGAAAAACGAAAATGAATTTCAAGATCCCATTCGTCGTGTTGCCATGGATCTTCTTGCCACCAATCTCCAGAAGTACGCCACGGGCCGGAAGCTGCAACGACTTCTCCGCGCATGCCGCGAAACGAAATGCGCGCCGGATGCCCTTCACGCAATTCAACTTTCAGCGGCAGCGAGGGTCTGAAGGCGCGAAACCCCGTGGCCGGTTTGCTGAATCTGCGGTTTTTCAGTGGCTCATTGTGCGAAGGAGCGAACCGGTTCATGCGAAATTCTCCCGGCCGGTGCGTGTCCACTAATTCGGGTGAGCCGATATGGGAATCGCCAACCAGATTTGTAAGGCGTGCAATGGTCAGTTCCAATTTTTCCCGATCGGGAGAGCTGGGAAGAAACAAACTGCCCTGAGTGACACGCTGGCGCGCGGGTTCGGCCGCGAGATAAATTTTTATAATGGATGCCCGCGGAGGATTGGCTTGCAATTGCAGGCGAAGCAATCGCAGAAGCATTTTGGAATCGCGCATGGGCACAGGTAAGTTCAAAAACTTTTCGTAAATGCCGAGCGCAGACTCGCCAGAAGATTTGCCGTCCAAGAATTGCAAATTATTTTCTGGAGAGCGCTCCAAGTCAAATCGCAAATGGATGGCGCCGGCGGCGAGCGAACGCGCCGTCAGCCGCGCGCACAATTGATCGAGCAAGCGGCCAAGCAGAAACGCCAAAGGCTCGAGTTCCGCGACGGCATAGTCGAGCAGCATTTCTTCTTCAAAACCAGTAGATGGTTCGATGAGCGCAAGCGAACGCCGGCTCGCGCCACGCGCCAATTCGTGCAGCCGAACTCCTTCCTGGCCCAGACGCTCCGAAAGCTGCGAAAGCGGCAATGCCGCCAGCGTTGCGCAAGTGCGCACGCCCCAGCGCTCGAGGGTTTCGAGAACTTGCAGGGATGGCGAGAGCACGCTGACTGGCAAACTGCCGAGGCGCTGCAATTCCTCGCCGGGAGGAATTATTGTGACACCCGAAAAACCGCGCGCGGCGTGGATGGCTGCTTCGAGATTGAACGAAATAGCAACATTGACGAGCAGGCCGAGAGCAGCAGCGCGTCGTACTAATTCATCCGCAATATTTTCGTCAGCGTGGAATAAGGAAGCGAGCCCGGCAAGATCGAGGACGATTGTGTCTTGCACCGTATCTTCCACGCGCGGGGAAACGGACCAGCCAATGTCGAGCAAAGCGGCGTGCGTAGCCTTTTCCTGCGCTCGTAAGCGATTGCGGATTTTGATGCCGGTGAACTGCGAGACTTGCGATTTTGTCATGCTCAACTGAATTCCCGCGCGTGCGGCGGCGTCGCTCATGGCCACAACTTTTTCGAGGGGAGGAGTTCCATCAACAAGCACAATCGCGCGATCGCGAAGCGCAGCTTCTGCACGCACAACGGATTGCACGAGGAAATTGGGGACGTAGATGGAAGCGAAACCCATATGAATTCGTTTGCGAATTGTAAAGCTGCGGTGACGGCGACAGCGCAAATCCTCATTCTCGTTTTTTCAACCCTTTCGATTGCGACTCAAGCAGCAAATTATCAGGACTGTTCCAGATTGTTTTTGTCCCGAAAAGTTCCGTATCGCCACCGATGCTTGCTGGAGCGAATCCGCGATGAAAACCTCCCACGGCTGCATTTTGAACGCGCGAACGAAGCACTTCAACGCGAACATCGACTCCATCGAACAGCCACGCAGACGGATACACGAAAGAATCCATTGTCTGTGCTTCAATCGTGGTCGACCAGCGCACGGCCTCGGAGCCAAGCCGTAGAACCAGCGAAGCGCACGTTTTGGCATTTGGTTCCTGGTCGAGAACAACAAAAATTGTTCGCGTATCCTCGACGCTGCGTCGAAAACGAAACCAGGCATTGAGCGGCACGTGCCGCACGGTTTCCGGAGGAATGTCGCCCAAATCCAGAGCGATCAAACCGAAGCCGCGTCCCTGCAAAAGTAAATCCGTCGCGCGCAAAGCCTGATCGATGTTGTGGCAGCGAACCCAAAGCAATTGTTTCAGTTCCACGCCGGCCGCCTGAGCGGAATGAGGATCGAAATTGTCGCTGCCATCGACCAGGACGCACACTTCCGCATGAGCCGTTCGCGAAGCTAAAGCGGAAAGAAGAAAACTGGTGCGGCCGGAGCAGGGAGGTCCGCAAATTTCCGTGAAGCCGCCGCGAGGCAAACCGCCGGCCAAAAAATCGATTTCCGGAATGCTGACGGAAGCCGTTTCGACGAATTTGCGTTCGCGATAGTCAAAAGGCGCGGAAGCGCGCCCGCGAAGATCGCATTCAATTTTGGCGCGAAGGGCAGCAAGGTTCTGGGCCATGACGGAATCCTGAGGCGAGGAGGGGAGAGATTTTTATTCGCTTTTTCTTCGCCTACGTGAGATTATGAGCAAGGAGGGAGGCGTTGTCAATGATGGTGTATGGGAATGTTTGTGAGGGATGATTATTAAGGAGCAAGCGCCGCTGCGAATTCGTCGCGCATCTTAAATTCATGGTGAAACGCCTGCCAAAGGATGCTGGCAAAATGCTGATTCCGCATGAGGCATCGCTCGCGGAACTGCAGGAAACTGCGAAAAATTGCAAAGCTTGTGACCTGTGGAAAAAAGCCACGCAGACTGTCTTCGGCGAAGGAATGCCCAACGCGAAAATCATGTTCATCGGTGAGCAGCCGGGCGATCAAGAGGATTTACAGGGCAAGCCGTTTGTAGGGCCCGCCGGGAAATTACTGGACAGCACTCTTGTGGAAGCGGGAATCGACCGCAAGGAAGTCTACGTGACAAATGCGGTAAAACATTTCAAATGGGAGCCACGCGGAAAACGACGCATCCACAGAAAATCTAACGCCGCGGAAATCGCCGCATGCCGTCCGTGGCTGGATGCAGAAATCGCTGCGTTGCAACCGAAAGTGATCGTCTACCTGGGAGCCACGGCGGCGCAGACATTGTTTGGGCGAAACTTCCGCGTGACGCTGCATCGAGGCGAGTTCCTTAAATCGCCGCTCGCCGCATTTGTGATGGCGACCGTGCATCCGTCGTCGATATTGCGCGCTCCCGACGAGGAAACGCGCCACGAGGAAGCAAAGCAATTCATCGCAGAACTGAAAAAGATTTCGCGAGCGATTTCTTAAAGCGCTTTTGCTTTTGAAGGAAAAATCCGGGACAATAATAGAGCTTCCATATCATATAAGGAACCGCTTCTTTAGGTCGTGCCGTGAACCCATCGCTTGTCAATCTTCCGCCGCCTGCTCCGGTTGAGTGGGCGCACCCGCTCGTTCGCGAATGGTTCGAGGGCAAGTTTGGCACGCCCACGGAGCCGCAAGAGCAGGGCTGGCCGCACATTCTCGCGCAAAAAGACACATTGATTTGCGCGCCCACGGGATCCGGAAAAACGCTCGCCGCTTTTCTCGCCTGTATTGACCGTCTGGTGCGCAAAGCAGTTGCGGGCGATCTTCAAGACGAAACGGAAGTGCTTTACGTCTCGCCGCTAAAGGCGCTGGGCAACGACATACAGAAAAACCTGGAAACTCCGCTGGGTGAGATTTTGCAGCTTGCCGGCGAGCGTGGATTTCTGATGCCCGAGATTCGCGCGGCCGTCCGAACCGGCGACACATTGATGCATGAGCGGCGCGCCATGCAGAAGCGTCCACCGCACATCTTGGTGACCACGCCGGAATCCCTTTACATTTTGCTGACGGCCGCAAAGAGCCGTGAACTTCTGCGCAATGTGAAAACGGTGATCGTCGACGAAATTCACGCCGTCGCCGACGACAAACGCGGGACGCATCTCGCGCTTTCTCTCGAGCGGCTCGACGCGCTTACATCCACGCACCCTTCGCGCATTGGGCTTTCCGCCACGCAGCAGCCAATCGAATTGGTTGCGCAGTTTCTCGCCGGAAGCGGACGGCCCACGCCGACGATCGTGCAAATCGCACAGCGGCGCGAATTCGATCTCGCTGTTGAAGTTCCAGCGAGCGAGCTTGGGCCTGTGGCATCGAACGAAATGTGGGAGGAGATTTACAGCCGCATTGCGGAACTGGTGCAGCAGCATCGGTCCACGCTGATCTTCGTGAACACGCGACGGCTGGCGGAGCGCGTGGCGCACAATCTGGCAAGGCTGCTCGGCGAAGATGCGGTGGCGTCGCATCACGGCAGCTTATCGCGGCAGCGAAGGCTTGCCGTCGAGGGCAAACTGAAGGCTGGCGAAATTCGCGCGCTGGTTGCGACGGCCTCGCTGGAATTGGGAATCGACATTGGCACAGTGGACCTGGTCTGCCAGATCGGCTCCCCGCGAGCGATCGGCACAGGTTTGCAACGAATCGGACGCGCAGGCCACTGGCGCGGAGCGATTCCAAAGGGACGCCTGTTCGCAACCACACGCGATGAATTACTGGAATGCGCGGCGCTTGTGCATTCCATAAGGCTCGGCTTGCTAGACCGCATCATGATTCCGGAATGTCCGCTCGACGTGCTGGCGCAACAAATTGTGGCCGAGTGTGCGGCGCAAGAATGGCAGGAAGACGATTTGTTCGCGCTCATGCGGCGCGCCTATCCCTACCGCAACCTCTCGCGAAAAGAATTCGACGAAATCATCGCGATGCTCGCGGACGGAATTGCATCGCGCCGCGGGCGTTACAGCGCGTATCTACACCGCGATGGTGTGAATCACAGGGTGCGCGCGCGCCGCGGCAGCCGTCTCGCCGCAATCACGAGCGGCGGCGCGATTCCAGACAACGCGCTCTACACCGTGATTGCCGAACCCGAACATGTCACCATTGGCACGGTCGACGAAGATTTCGCCGTGGAAAGTCTGCGCGGCGACATCATCTTGCTTGGCAACACTTCTTGGCAGATCCGGCGCGTTCAGGCGGGATCCGTGCTGGTCGAGGACGCCAAAGGCGCGCCGCCCAACGTCCCATTCTGGCGAGGCGAAGCCCCTTCTCGGACGCCGGAGCTCTCCGAGCAGGTTGCGGAGCTGCGCGCGAAGATCGATTCCCTTACCGAAAATATTCTGCCGAATTCGGTGCGCGGCGCTGTATCGCAGGCCGTTGCGGCGGTCGGTTGGCTGATGCAGGAATGCGGCCTGGACCGTCCGGGTGCAGAACAGGCGGTCGAATATGTCATCGCTGGCCGCGCTGTGTTGCGCGCTGTGCCGACGACACAAACCGTTATCGCGGAGCGCTTCTTCGACGAGAGCGGCGGCATGCAGCTTGTGATCCACGCACCATTTGGCGGACGCATTAACAAAGCCTGGGGGCTGGCGCTGCGAAAACGTTTCTGCCGTTCGTTTAATTTCGAGTTGCAGGCTGCTGCCACCGACAATGGCCTGAATATCTCGTTAAGTGAACAGCACAGCTTTCCCCTCGCGGACGTTTTTCATTTTCTTCAATCCGCCACCGTGGAGGATTTGCTTTCGCAAGCCGTGCTCACTTCGCCGATCTTCGCCACGCGCTGGCGCTGGACCGCCGGGCGCGCGCTGGCATTGCTGCGCTTCCAGGGAGGCAAAAAAGTGCCGCCCCAAATTCAGCGCATGCGCTCGGACGATTTACTGGCGGGCGTATTCCCGCAAGCATTGGCATGCCAGGAGAATATTTCCGGCGAGATTGAGATTCCCGATCATCCGCTGGTACGCGAAACAATGAAAGACGCGCTGACCGAGGCGATGGATGTCGGCGGCCTGAAGAACGTCTTGGACGCTATGTCTTCCGGAGCGATTCGCTGTATTGCCGTCGACACGCCCGTGCCGTCGCAATTTTCGCACGAGATTCTGAATGCGAATCCGTACGCGTACCTCGATGATGCGCCACTGGAGGAGCGCCGTGCGCGCGCTGTCGAAATGCGGCGAATGTTGCCCGAAGCGGTTCTCTCGGAAATTGGCCGACTCGACCCCGCCGCCATTGCGGAAGTGCGGGAAGAGGCGTGGCCCGATGTACGGGATGCGGACGAACTTCACGACGCGCTACAGACACTCATCGCCCTGCCGGAATCTTCGAATAGCACCTCCGCACTCGGTCAAATGCTCGACAAGTCGATTCCTGAATGGAAGGATTATTTTACCGCTTTGCGAGGGGACCGCCGGGTTGCCTGCGCGCGTGTTGGTGACAGGGTTTATTGGGTAGCGGCGGAAAAGGCAGCCATGTTCGCCGAACTTTTCCTCACTGCGCGTTTCGATGTTGCGGCTCACGATTTTCAAAATAATAATGTCTCGATCGGTGCGGTTTCCCGCGAGGAGATGCTGTGCACTTGTGTTACGGGCTGGATGGCGCACAGCGGTCCAGTAACGGCGCAGATCCTCAGCGACGTGCTCGGAATCGCGAGTGCGGAAATTGAACAAGCCCTCCTGCGCCTCGAAGCCAGCGGCTCGGTGTTGCGGGGACAGTTCACGAGCGCTTCGGACAACGACATTGAGTGGTGCGACCGCAGGCTGCTCGCGCGTATTCATCGGCTAACGCTCGGCGCGTTGCGCAAGGAAATCCAACCGGTGACTGCGGCGCAATTTATGCGCTGGCTGTTGCGCTGGCAGCATGTCGCGCCCGGAACGCAAGTCTTCGGCGAACGTGGCACGCTGGAGATCTTGCAACAGCTCCAAGGATTTGAGGCGCCTGCAAATTCCTGGGAACGGGAAATTCTGGCGCGGCGGATCGCGAATTATGATCCGAAGGTGCTTGATCAACTCTGCCTGACCGGCGCGGTCGGCTGGGGGCGCCTGTCTCCGCATCCGGCGACGTTGACGGAACAAACAGGAACGAATCGCCGTGTGATTCCTACCAGCGTCGCGCCCGTGGCATTTTTTATTCGTGATGACGCGGAGTGGATGATTTTGCCGCATGGGGCCGACGGCCCCGGCAATAGCAACGAACCGCGAGGCTTGGGCGGGGGCGCGCGAGACATATTGAGGTACGTGCGCCAGCACGGAGCGTCATTTTTTGCGGATATTGTGCGCGGCACAGGAAAACTAAAAGCAGAAGTGGAAACGGCGCTATGGGAATTGGTGACGGCCGGGCTGCTGACGGCCGATGGCTTCGATAATATCCGCGCACTGATTGACCCGAAGCGCCGCTCGGGTCACGGCCGGGGCCACAATGCGCGTCCACGGCACAGCCTCGGCCGGTGGTCGCTGCTTTATGCGAGTGAATCGCCCGACAAGGCCCACACCGTAGAGGCAACCTGCCGGATGCTCCTTAAAAGGTATGGCGTGGTCTTTCGCGAAGTTGTTTCGCGGGAAAGCATCGTTCCCCGCTGGCGTGAATTGTTGATGGCTTTCCGGCGGCTCGAAGACCGAGGCGAAATACGGGGAGGCCGATTTGTGAGCGGTTTTCTTGGCGAGCAATTTGCTTTGCCTGTGGCCGTCGAGTCTGTGCGCGCAATCAGAAAGGCTGAGCCCTCCGGCGAGGCCGTAACTATATCCACGGCGGATCCGTTGAACTTTGCAGGGATTTTGTTACCGGGAGATCGTATCGCGGCGAATTCTGGAAAGATTATTGCGCTTCGCGATGGGGTTCCCGTGGAAACAGCTGACTCCGCTGCCAGATTTGCCGGTGCCATCGCCGTATGAAACAGTGACTCTGTGCCCAGCCACTCCCTCTCCAAGACTTCTGCCAGCAAGTAAAAAAGGGCTCCGATTGCTCGGAGCCCTTTGGCGTAAAGATAAATCCTGGCGGCGACCTACGTTCCCGCGTCGTTACCAACGCAGTATCATCGGCCCTGCGGAGCTTAACTGCCGTGTTCGGGATGGGAACGGGTGTGACCCCCGCGGTTAGACCACCAGAAACTTGTGAAAGTCCAAAGCCGACCGTCAATAGTCGACAATGAACTTTGAAACTGAAGGAAGCGGGCGAAATCCACAAACTCATCTGAGTAGTGAAAGTGAAGAGGTCGCTTTCCAAACGCCCCGCATTTTATTGCGGACCCTTCGCCAAACTGCGGCTTTAGGAGTGACGATCCTTAACGAATCATCACGTGTTGGGAAAGTTTTATGGTCAAGCCGAACGGCCGATTAGTACGGGTAAGCTACACGCATTGCTGCGCTTCCACCTCCCGCCTATCAAGGTCGTAGTCTACGACCGGCCTTCTTACCC
>Ga0307373_10006384_pt1 | contig 18799 bp, 20 predicted proteins | sample OX2MG_FD_202534 | JGI IMG/M metagenome (GOLD analysis project Ga0307373, IMG submission 202534) | Soil microbial communities from Risofladan, Vaasa, Finland - OX-2 | ecosystem: Environmental > Terrestrial > Soil > Coastal area > Acid sulfate soil | place: Finland: Risofladan, Vaasa | collected...
AGGGTTTCCTGGAGCGCCGGGGTCGCCTCGTCGAAGCGGCCGGAGACCATCAACGTGGGCACTCTGATCTGACCCAGGCGCGACTCCGAGGACCACTCCCTAATCGAACCGATCACGTGGAACTCCGATGGTCCGTTCATGGTGTGGTAGACAGTGGGATCGACATCGATCTGGGCCAGGCCGTAGCTGACCCCCTCGGGCCAGGGTTCGAGCCGACAGAGGTGGCGGTGATAGAAGACCTCACAAGCCGCCATGTACTCGGGATCGCTGGTAGTGCCGGCAGCCTCGTGCCGGCGCAGGGTGGCCTCGACCTCAGGGGGCAGGTCGGCCCGCAACCGGTTGGCCTCGGCCACGAAGGCCGGGAACGAAGCGGCTGAATTGGAGATCACCAGGGACCTGAGCCCGGGGGGCTGGGTCAAGGCATGTTCCTGGGCCAGGAACCCACCCCAGGACTGGCCCAGGACGTGGTAACGCTCCTCAATTCCGAGATGGCCCAGCAGGTTCGCCAGCTCATCAACGAAGAGCTGAACCGTCCAGAATTCGGCGCCTCGCTCTGGCAGGTGAGTGGACTTCCCGTTGCCCAACTGGTCGTAGAAGATCACAGCCCGGCCATGGCTGGCCAGCTCGGTCAGCGGGAGCAGATAGTCGTGGGTCGCTCCGGGCCCCCCGTGCAGCAGCACCAGCGGAGCCGGCGACCCGGCTGCTCCGGGGTCAAGATCGCCCACCACCCGGTACCAAGTCTCGAATTCCCCGAAGGGCGCCCGCCCCTCGATGCTCTCGGTAGCCACCCGCCAAGTGTATTCGAGCCGACTGGAGAACTGCGAAGCTAGTCTCACTGACATCCTAACCAGCGTCTTCGGCTCACCTGGCGGACGCGACTTGGCGGCGCTCGGGCTCAGTCAATCTCAAATTAGACGTCCCGGGCAGTGGCTGGACGACTTCGCCTGAACTTGAACACCATCGGAATCGCCTACTCCGAGGGCCGCGCGTACTCATGGCCAGGCATGGGCTGGAAAGCCAGCCCATGCCTGGCCATCCTCCGAGTTAGGATGACCGAGGCGTCGAAGGTCGCTCACGGCCGTGATCACCGCTAGTGGGAGAGCACGATGGCAACTACCGATCCCTGGTCTCTCATCCATGCCGAGCGCAGAGCGCTGGTCGCAGACCTCGAGCCTCTTAGCGACGAGCAGTGGGGGACGCCATCCCTGTGCAGACTGTGGACGGTCAGAGATGTCCTCGGCCACATGGTGGCTACCGCCAAGATGACCCCGCCCCGGTTTGTCGCTGGACTTGGCCGTTCTGGGTTCCGATTCAACGTAATGACCGCTAAGGATGTCGCCAGGGAGACCACTGGTCCTCCTGGCCAAACGCTGGTTCACTTCAAGGCCGAGCTCAACGCCACAACCCATCCCCCGGGTCCGATCACCGCCATGGTCGGAGAGGTGGTCATCCACGGCGAGGATATCCGTCGTCCGCTCGGCATTCCGCGGGCGTACCCGACCGAGCTCCTCGTCACCGTGGCCGATTTCTTCAAGGGATCTAACCTGTTGCTGGGGAGCAAGAAGCGCATCGCAGGGCTCACCCTCCGGGCAACTGACGCTGACTGGTCCACGGGTACCGGCCCGGAGGTCACCGGACCGATGATCTCGCACCTGCTGAGCATGACCGGGCGCCCGGCCGGATTAGAGGGCCTGTCCGGCGATGGCTTGGCGACCCTCAGGGCGCGGATGTAGGTTCGGGGTGAGGCTAGTCGGTGAAGGTTCCTAGGCCGTCCCAAGATGACAAGGCGTACTTCCTGGCATTGGTTCCCAACGGGCCGAACATTGAGGTGAAGCCAATGTTCGGCAATCTCGGCGCCTTCGTCAACGGGAACATGTTCATGGGCCTCCTCGGATGCGACGTGGGAGTCAAGCTCGAGGCAGCCGACCTTGCCCGGCTCGTCGCAGAACCGGGCGCCGGGCCGTTCGGGCCTGCGGAGCGGCCGATGGCTGGCTACGTCACCATTCCCAGCTCCTGGCGGGCGAGGCCGGAGAAGGCGACGCCCTGGATCGCCAAGGCGCTTGCTCGCAGCGCTGCCCTCCCAACCAAGCAGGCAACCGCCCGCCGCAGGTAGCGGCTCCTTGACCCCCTCACTTCAGGCGGTCCCGAGCTAATCCCAGGGCTGGATCCAAACGCGGGGTCGGCTCGCGGAGTGGTGCCCTTAGCCGACCGAAGTCGATCATCTCTCGCCGGGTTGAGCCGCCGCCGGAGCTAGTTGACGGTGGGCTGCATCGGCGCCGGCGGGGCCACATCATGGACCCGAAAGTCCACGGTGCGAGGGAGCTGACCAGCCAGCGTGGCAACCACGCGATATTCCCCCGCCTTGGGGAAGACCAGGTTCAGCGACAGCGCCAGCACGGTGCGCAGGTCGGCGCCGGTGGGCAGACCGGAGGGGCGGGTCGAGTTCAGCTGTGTCGCCAGACCCGCCACCTGGTTTCCGACTGGGTCCTCGATGGCAACCGTCAGAGGGAGCGGGGTTCCAATCACGGTCCAGGGCACCATCACCGTCACCCCGATCCCCAGGTGGCTGACCACCGGTTGCGAGGGGTTGGCAGCGGCGGGGCGCCAATGGTCGGTCCATCCACCGCCAGATATGTAGAGCAGCCCGTTGAGAGCCTCGACATGGTTGGCGAGGATCAAGTTCTCGACCTGGGGCGCTTCCATGACGCTCGAAGTCTGCACCAAACCGAACTCCTGCGCAGGGACCCCTTGCTCTCGGCTGGCGCTGGCTCAGCCAGCCGGGGCGGTTGCCGGACGCGGCAAGCGCATCTCCTCGCGCAGCTGCCCGAGGCCGACGCCGCCCAGGTCGAGCGCCTGGCGATGGAAAGCCTTCAGGCTGAATCCACCTCCCCAGGACTTTCGAGCCTCATCACGGACCTCGAGCCAGACCCTCTGCCCGACCTTGTACGAGATGGCCTGGGCGGGGATGCCCAGATATCGGTCCACCTCGCCAACGCAGAATTCCAGGGACCGCCCCGACTTCTGGACCATAAACTCGACCGCCAGTTCCCGGGTCCACCGCTCGCCGGAGTGAAACTTCTGGTCTGCTGGTATGGCCAGCTGGAGGTGGAGTCCGATGTCCACTACAACCCGGGCGGCCCGGAACGAGTCGTTGGCGAGCATGCCCAGGTAGTAGTCGGGATTCTGCAGGTAACCCAGTTCGCCCATCAGCCGCTCGGCGTACAACGCCCAGCCCTCGGCATGGCCCGAGACCACCCCGAGAAGACCTTGGAAGGGATTGAGCCGGGCCGCCATCCAGCAGATCTGTCCGAGCTGGAGGTGATGTCCGGGGACCCCCTCGTGGTAGGCGGTGGCGATCTCGGTCCAGAGCGGGAAATGGGTCCGGCCCAGGGTCGGGTACCAGGTCCGGCCAGGCCGGCTGAAGTCCTCCGCCGGGGGAGTGTAGTACATCGCTGGGCTTCCTCCCGGTGGGGCAATCATCGCTTCCACCCGCTGGACCGGAGCTGGGATATCGAAGTGAACCCCGTTCAAGGCGGCGATTGTCTCGTCCAAGAACGCCTGGTTCCAGTCTCGGAAGTTCGCCTCCCCCTCGATGGCACGTTGGGGATCTCTGTCGAGAAGTTCGGTCACCTCCGAGAGGGTGGCACCGGGCAGGATCCGCTGCGCGGTGGCTGCCAACTCGTCGTCGATGCGGCGGAGCTCCTCCCAGCCCCAGGCGTAGGTCTCTGCGGTGTCGAGCTGGAGGCCGTTGTAGAGCCGGCTGTGGAGCTGGTACAGCTCGGCTCCGCAACCGTCCTGGTCGGCAGCGCGGGGCAGGTAGCTGTCGTCCAGATAGTCGGCGAACCGGAGGTAGGCCCGGTCGGCCGCCTGGGCCGAGGCGGCCAGCCTGGTTCGGAGCGCGGGGCTGGGACCGGGGTAGCCAGAGGCCAGCCGGCTGAAGTAGCCGGGCCGGGACCGGGTCCCAGCCCAAGTCCGGGCCTGGGCGGCGCAGACCAGGGCCTGGCGGCGGGCCGAGACAACCCCGCGGTCGGCTCCCACCCGGAGCGAAGCCTCGATGCTGTTGACACAAGGGGGCACCCGGATCAGCCGGTTTGCGATCAGCTCCCAGTCCCGGTCGTCGGCCCGGGCCATCAGGTCGAAGACCCGGCGAGAGGTGGTCAGGGGACCGAAGACAGAGAGGCCGCGCATCCAGTCGCCGGCATCGTAGAGGTCGACCTCGACTTGGAGGCGATCTCGCATCACGGCGGCAGACAAATGGTCCCGCTTGCCCTGCGGTGCCACCCCGTCGATCTGGGTTAAGGTATTTCGGGCCAATGCCGCCCTGGCTTCAGCCCCAGCCGGCGAGTAATCGGTCATCTCCTCGTCGTGGCCGAGAGCCCCCCGGTCGGTGGCGCCGTTGGGATCCAGCTCTGAGATCCGGTCTAGGTACTGGTGCGCGAGCTGGTCGATGGTTGACATCTCTAGCGGCTCCCCCTCTGGTCAGCTTGGCTCGGTCGGTCGGCGCGGCGGCCCAGGCTCAGGCCAGGTTCTCGACCACCAGGGCAATCCCCTGCCCCACCCCGATGCACATGGTCGCCAGCCCGAATTGGAGCTGGCGACGCTGCAGCTCGTGGATGAGCGTCACCAGAAGCCTACTTCCTGAGCACCCCAGGGGATGTCCCAAAGCGATCGCCCCCCCGTTGGGATTGACCGTTGGATCGTCCGCCTTTAGCCCTAGTTCACGGAGCACCGCCAGCGACTGGGCGGCGAAGGCCTCGTTGAGCTCGATCAGGTTGATATCCGAGATCTTGAGGCGGGCCCGATCCAGCGCTTTCAGGGTGGCGGGCACCGGCCCGATTCCCATCATCCGGGGAGGGACCCCGGCGACCGCCATGCTGCGGATGGCCGCCAGGGGAGCCAGCCGATTGGCCGCGGCGAACTCCCCCGAGGTCAGCAACAGGGCGGCGGCGCCGTCGTTCAAGGAGCTGGAATTGCCCGCGGTGACCGTCCCCTCCTTCGCGAAGGCCGGCTTCAGCTGGGCCAACTTTTCCAACGAGGTATCAGCCCTCGGCCCTTCGTCCGTCGTCACCGTCCCCTTGCCCGTCTCCACCGGGATCAGCTCTTCGGCGAAGGACCCCCTCGCCTGGGCGGCCAGGGCTCGCCGGTGGCTCTGGAAGGCGAACTCATCCTGGGAGCGGCGGTCAATGGAGTACCGCTGTGCCACATTCTCGGCGGTCTGTCCCATGGAGTCGGTGCCGTAGAGAGCTTCCATCTTGGAATTGATGAAGCGCCAGCCGAGGGCGGTGTCGTAAAGAGGACGCTCGCCCCGGGGGAAGGCCTGGTCCGGCTTGGGGGTTGCCCAGGGGGCTCGGCTCATCGACTCCACACCACCCCCGATGATCGCCTCGCCGTCTCCGTGGATGATGGCCCGGGCAGCCTCGACCACGGCCGACAGTCCGCTACCGCAGAGGCGGTTCACCGTGCATCCGCCCACCTCGACCGGGAAGCCGGCCAGCAGCAGGGCCATGCGGGCCACGTTGCGGTTGTCCTCGCCGGCCTGGTTGGCGCAACCGAGGTAAACATCCTCAAGCTCGGACGGGGCCAGCCCGACCCGATCCACCAGGGCCCGCAGCACCGAGGCCGCCAGGTCGTCGGGACGGACCGATGACAGCGCACCACCGAACTTGCCGATCGGCGTCCGGACTCCTTCGATGATCACCGCTTCGGTCACTCGGCACCTCCTTGCTCCGCCGCCAGCCGACTTCCGCTGGCGTGATTCTCGGTCATGCCAGGGAAATGTGTGCTCTTGTCGCGTCCCACCAGCTCCGCTCCGGGCTTGGCCAGCGCCGGTCCAAGTCGGACGTGCGAGTACAGTCGTCGCCGCTCAGAGTGGAGAGCTGCACCGACTCCAAGGTCAACCTAGTCAGCGCCGTGGCGGAACCCAGCATCTTCGCCGCCGAAGATCGCGACTACGTGCTCCGGCCGACCGATCAGAAGGAGAAGTCGTCGTAGATGGAGCGCCGATCGCCACGGTCGCCGGGCTGGACCATCTCGGTGACCCGCCTCGGGTGAACGGTGGCAGCCTTGCCGCGCCACTCCCGCGGTGGACGCCGGTGTCTTTCCACTCCTGGCCGCCGACTGCTTCTGGATGCCAGGGCGGGTTTGCGACTCGGTCGCCGGCCCGCCCGAGTCGCACCTCGCCAGATGGCGTCCATCGTCGCTCCGCCGGCCCCGGCCATGACCTTGGCCCCGGCCAGGCCGGTGTCGACCAGCGCCGGCGCCCGCTGGCGCAGCCGGCGCACGATCGGTGCCCGGTAGAGTCCGAGCACCAGAATCCCGTCCAGCAATAGGAGAGCGGGAAGCCAGCGGTCGATCTGGCGCTGGGACGCGGCCCGGACGGTCGCCGCCCTCTCGGCGGCGACCACCTTGGCCTCAGCTCTTTTATAGGCCACCAACCTAGTCTCGATCCGGGGAATCTGGGGAGCATAGGCGAGGAGGCCGTTGGCCAGTGCGCCGGCTACAACCGAGCGGAAACTGGACTCCGCGAGCAGTTGCGAATCCTGGGGGTTGCTCATGAAGCCGACCTCAACGGTCACCGCGGGCATCGGGGCGTGGACCCAGAGCTGGGGCAGCGGTTGGGTGCCTCGGTCACCCATGCCCAGCGGGGCGATTGCCGCAGACATCCCTGAGTTCAGATTCTGGGCCAGGGCGAGATCCTTCTGGTGAGGCATGAAGACCGTGGCCCCCTCCAGGCTGGCGTCGCTCCAGTCGTTGACCCAGAGGCTGATCAGGACATTGGCATGGCTCTGGACCGCCAGAGTCTCCGCCTGGCTGATCGAGATGTCGGTGTCGGCGGTCCTGGTCATGGCCACCTTCACGCCGTCCGCCTGCAGGGCGCGGCGCAGGTCGAGACCCATGGAGAGCGTCACGTTCTTCTCCTTCAAACCGTTGAAGGGGGAGATGGCTCCCGGGTCGACTCCACCATGGCCAGGCATGATCGCGACCACGTAGGGCTGGGGGGCCTTGAGATGCCGGGCCACCGGCGTCGGGGCGCGCAGCGATGCAACAACAGTCCCGGTAACGAGACCACCACAGAGTGCGGCGATCCCGAGGGCCAGGGCTGGGACGTAGAGAGAACGGGATGGCCCCTTTCGCATCGCGACGGCGCCAGTATAGAGGGCCAGCCAGATCTCAGCCAAAGCCGCGCTGCGAGCGGGCCGACACTCCGGCCGATTTAGGCAGCGCGGGATGGACCAGAGACTCCTCGATTGACACCGGGGCCCGCCCGCGGCGACCCTGACCTGCGCGCGGAGAGGGTTGGGAGCGATTGGAGAATTTGAATGGTTAAGGGGCAGGCGCCAGTCGCTCCCTCGCTAGACCCGCTGGAACTTCTGTTCCAGGCCCCGGACCTGCCCCAGTACCCCCTGCCCGACCAGCTCTCCGAACTGTATGGCGGACCTTTCGGCCTGCCCAAGCAGCTGCTTTACTCCAATTTCGTCAGCTCCCTCGACGGAGTCGCGGTGGTGGGGCCGTCATCCGGGTCGGCGCTTAGCGGCGACAGCCGGGCGGATCGATTCGTGATGGGACTGCTGCGGGCCTGCGCCGAGGCCATCCTGATCGGATCGGGGACCCTGGTGGGCAGCCCCGACCACCTCTGGACCGCCGAGCACGTTTTCCCGCCGGCCGCGGCGGCTTATCGGGAGCTGCGGCGCCGACTGGGCCTCGCGGAGCGCCCCGCCCTGGTGGTTGTGAGCGGAACCGGGAAGATCCCGATCGATCACCCCGGGCTGCGCCGCGGGGGCCTTCTGCTCACCTCGGACCAGGGTCTTTCCCGACTGGCGCCCGCCAAGGGCTGCCGGGTGGCGTCCCTAGGGGCTCAGTCCCGCCTCGACCCGTTGCGGATCGTAGGGGCCCTGCGCGAGGCCGGTCACCAGGTGGTCCTAACCGAAGGTGGGCCCCGGCTGATGGGTTCGCTGCTCCGGGCAGGCCAGCTGGACCAGCTGTTCCTGACCGTCTCGCCGGTGCTGGCCGGCACTCACCCCGACCAGCGCCGGCCTGGCTTCGTCGACGGCGTTGACCTGCTCCGAGGCGAGCGCCGGTCCTGGTTGGACCTGCTCAGCGCCCGGCGCCACCACTCCCACCTCTTCCTGCGCTACCGGCAGGAGGACCTAGGGAGCAGCGGCGCCCAACCACCGCCCAGTTGAGCCGGCGCCCCGATCAGCTCCGCCTTCGCACCCCGCTATGATCAGCGTCGCTCAAGCTCCAAGGAGTGCTCTAGATGGCTGACAAGGTCGAAGAATCGGTAACCGCCAGCGAAGAGGAGTGGCGCGCCCGCCTGACTCCTGAGCAGTACCACATCCTTCGTGAGAAGGGCACCGACCGGCCCTTCCAGGGCGAGTTCACGCACCCGGGACCGAGCGGTCTCTACCGCTGCGCCGGGTGTGGAGTCGAGCTGTTCTCCTCGGGGACCCAGTTCGATTCCGGATCTGGCTGGCCCAGCTTTACCGCGCCGGTCGATCCCGAGCACGTCGGGCTGGAGGAGGACCGCAGCCTGCGGGGGGTCCGCACCGAAGTCATCTGCAGCCGCTGCGGAGGCCACTTGGGACATGTCTTCGAGGACGGCCCCGGCCCCACCGGACAGCGCTGGTGCATCAACTCGACCAGCCTCAAGCTGGACCCGGAGTCCGCCGTCTGAGCCAGCCCACCTGGGCCACCACTCCACCAGAGCCCAGATCGTCGGCCTGATCGGACCTCCGGCGTCGACCACGGCCAGCAGTCGGATCGGGGTCAGCAACCAGTTGATCGAGACCGGCAAAGTCTGCGTCGATCGCATGTTGCAGGGGGGCAAGGTCAGCAATATCTGGCTCAACGCGATGATTCGGAGCGTGCTACAGACCATGGCGTGGCCTTTCGACAGTGGCTGCCGGCCCGGCTCCGGAGGGACCTCGAGGCCGGATGACTGATGCCTTCGACGCGGTGGTAGTGGGGAGCGGCCCCAATGGCCTAGCCGCGGCGGTGACCCTCACAGCGGCCGGGTTGCGGGTGCTGGTGATCGAGGGCGCAGCCACCCCGGGGGGTGGCTGCCGCACCGAGGAGCTGACCCTCCCCGGCTTCCACCACGACGTCTGCTCCACCGCCCACCCGTTGGCTCTGGCGTCCTCGTTCTTCGAACGCTTCGATCTCGCGGCCAGGGGCGTGAGGATGGTTCACCCCGAGGTGGTGTTCGCCCACCCGCTAGACGGCGGCCGGGCGGCGATCGCCGTCCGTTCGCCCGCGGAGACGGCAGCGAGGTTGGGGAACGACCACCGAGCCTACCAGCGCCTGTACGGTCCCCTGGTGCGGCACGCCCCGGAGCTGGCGGACTGGGTCTTCTCCGGCGAGCGGCGGCCACCGGGCAACCCCCTGGCGCTGGCGGCTTACGGCCTCAACGGTCTTCGCTCGGCTGAGGCAGTGGTCAAGAGATTCCGGACCGACGAGGCGCGGGGGCTCTTCGCCGGGGTCGCGGCCCACGCCATGCGACCGCTCAGCAGCGCTCCCACGGCCGGGGTCGGGCTGCTCCTGACGGTGCTGGGCCACTCGGTGGGATGGCCCTTCGTGGAGGGGGGCAGCGCCCGCTTGGTAGATGCCCTGGTCGCGGCCCTGGAAGCCGGGGGGGGCGAGCTCCGGACCGGGTGGTGGGTACGCTCATTGGACGAGCTTCCGCCGGCTGGGGCGGTCCTGCTGGACGTCACACCCCGCCAGTTGATCGCGCTGAGCGGAGACCGCGTGCGGGGACGGTACCGACAGGCCATGGAGCGGTTCCGCTACGGCGCTGGCATCTGCAAGGCTGACTTCGCCCTGGCGGGCCCGGTGCCTTGGAGCAATCCCGACTGCCGGCGGGCGGGCACGGTTCATCTCGGGGGAACCTTCGAGGAGGTCGCCGCCAGCGAGGCGACGGTCGCCGCCGGCCGCCATCCGCTATCCCCTTACGTGCTGGTGGTGCAAGCCGGCGCGGCCGATCCTAGCCGGGCGCCGACCGGGTGCCAGACCCTCTGGGCCTACTGTCACGTGCCGCCCAGATCCAGTGTCGACATGACCGCGCCGATCGAGGCCCAGATCGAGCGGTTCGCCCCCGGCTTTCGCGACCTGGTCCTGGCCCGGGCCCACCGCACTGCACTTGAGCAGGAGACCTACGACCCCAACTGCGTGGGCGGCGACATTGCTTCGGGGATGCAGAACCTGGCCCAGACCATCTGCCGTCCCGCCCCCCGCTGGGACCCCTATCGGACCCCGCTCAAGGGAATTTATCTATGCTCCGCCTCGACGACTCCGGGACCGGGGGTCCACGGACGTTGCGGTGAGCTGGCCGCCTTGTCCGCCCTCCGCCATAGCTTTGGAGTCCGCCGGGCCCCAGACCTGGCTCCGGCGGCGGCGCTGCGAGTCTCGGCCCTGGAGGGTGCCTGACCCATCCGGGCTCGGCCAGCCAAGGCAATCCCTTCAACTAGAACGACCTTCACTGGCGGGGCCGGCCTCGCTGCCGGCGCTCGCCGTCAGCCGGGTCCTCTGGGCCTCGCCGTTATCCGACCGCGGCGAGTGGCGCCCCTTCCAGTTCGACGTCAGCCAAGGGGGTGGCCGAGACTCCCCGGCGAGGAGTCAGGACCTCATCAATGAGCCCGTACCCGAGCGCCTCCTGGGCGGTCAGATAGTGATCCCGGTCGATGTCCAGCTCCACCTGCTCCAGAGACCGACCAGAGTGATGGGCGAGAATCTCTGCCATCCTCCTGGTATTGGCCTGCACCTCGCGGAGCTGGATCTCCATATCCCGGGGTGCGCCGCGGGAACCGGCGGTGCCCTGGTGGATCATGATTTTGGCGCTGGGCAGAGCCATCCGCTTCCCGGGCGCCCCACCGCACAAGATCATCGCGGCTGCCGACATGCCCATCCCGATGCACAGGGTCGAGACCTCGCACTTAACATGCTGCATGACGTCGTAGATGGCCAACCCGGCGTGGGCCAGCCCGCCCGGCGAGTTGATGTAAAGATGAATGTCCTTGTCCGGATCCTGACCCTCCAAATAGAGGATCTCGGCAACCAGGAGGTTGGCGATCTGATCGTCGACCTCCTGGCCGAGGAAGACGATCCGCTCTTTGAGGAGCAGTGAGTAGATGTCGAAGGCTCGCTCACCCCTCGGCGACTGGTCAAGTACGGTCGGGATGACCGCGCCCAAAAGCGGCGCCGGGATGCTCTCTCGAAAGTGCATCGGGTTGGGCCTCCTCGGGCGTGGACGTCAGCCAAATCTCGAATGTAAGATACCAGCTATGAGATGGGGCGGCGCCCGCAGGCCAGGCCCGAGGTGAGATGAGCGATCGAACCCACGATCCGGTCTTTCCGGGTTTCTCCGAGATGACAGCGCGAAGGCGAAGCCTCTCCTCGGCACTGGCCTCACGGCGGGTTGCGTTGGGCCTCTCCCAGACCGAGGTGGCGGCCCGGATGGGGACCTCGCAGTCGGCCGTGGCCCGCCTGGAGTCGGGCGTCGCCGACATGCGTCTCTCAACGTTGGAGAGGTACGCCTTAGCGCTCGACCGGCAGTTGGACTGGCAGCTGGCGGCGAAGCCGGACGACGATGAGAGCTGAGAGGTATTCCCGGAACTGTCCCGACGGCGAACCGTCGGAGCGGCCAGTGCCCCGGTGGCCCTCCATGCCGGGTCCGCCCCTCTCGGAGTGGGTCCGAGCCGAGATGTTCGATCGCCGAGTGGTGCTGCTCAGCGGTCAGCTGGACGATGGCTTGGCGACCGAGGTCGCCGCCCATCTGATGACCCTCGACGGAACGGGCGATGGGCCGCTCTGGTTGCACATCAACAGCGGCGAGGGGACCCTGAGTGGCGCCCTGACCGTGATGGACACCATCACCGCCTTGGGGGTGCCGGCCCAGGCTATCTGCACTGGCCGCGCCGAGGGCCCGGCGCTAGGGGTACTGGCGGTCGCCCACGGCCGCCAGGCGGCGCCCCACGCCCGGCTTCGCCTCTCCCAGCCGCAGATCGCGGCTGAGGGGACCGCCGACGCGCTGGCACGGGCTCTGCAACAGCATCGGCAGGATCTCGAACGCTTCATCTTGAGCGTGGCCCGGGCAACCCGGCAGCCGGCCGAGCGGGTCGAGCTAGACCTGGCCGCGGGCCGCTACTTCGACCTCGACGAGGCTTTGGCCTACCATCTGATCGACCGGATTTGGGACCACGCAATTCCGGCTGACGGCCCGCCCCGCCGCCAACCGACCTAGAGCGCTTACAGCATGTTGCGCGCGGCGCGGAGCCTGGCTGACTCGGCGATGGCCGGAAGTTGGCGTGGTAGCCTTTGAACCGGTGAGCCCGGGGCGCCCAACTTGCGGGCGATCGACTCCCAGCGGTCGCCGACGGCTCTCCCGAGGCGGGCCGGTTATCCGGGTTCTGCGTGCTGAGGACGTCGCATGAGAGCTGTTGTCTACCGACAGACCGGCGGCTCCGACGTTCTCCAGCTGGTGGAGCGGCCCGAGCCTCAGCCGGGCCCGGGGGAGGTGTTGGTCCGGATCGCCTTCTCAGGGGTGAACCCCACCGACTGGAAGTCCCGCCGGGGCGCGCGTCCGGGAGAGGCCCTCGCGTTCCCCGAAGTGGTGCCCAACCAGGATGGCGCCGGTGTCATCGTCGGGGTGGGAGCGGGCGTCGATTCGATCCGGATCGGAGAGCGGGTGTGGATTTGGGAGGCCGCCTGGCAGCGCCCGAACGGAACGGCCCAGGAGATGGTGGCGCTGCCCCAGAACCACGCTGTGCTGCTACCCGAGGGAGCCTCATTTGAATTGGGCGCCAGCTTGGCGATCCCCGCCCTGACCGCCCACCGCTGCCTCACCGTGAGCGGGGCGGGCCCGGCTCGGCTTGGCCCGGGTGCGCTCGAGGGACGAACCGTTCTGGTCGCAGGTGGAGCGGGCGCAGTCGGCCATGCAGCGATCGAACTGGCGGTCTGGGCGGGAGCCACCGTGGTGACCACGGTCAGCTCTCCCGAGAAGGCCCGGCTGGCACGGGCGGCGGGAGCCCACCAGGTCGTCAACTACCGAACGGAGGACGCCGCCTCGGCTGTCAGACAATTGACCGCGGAGGGAGTCGACATCATCGTGGAGGTGGCTCCGGGCGCCAACGCCGCCCTGGATCAGGCGGTCGTGGCTAGTAATGGGACCATCTCCGTTTACGCCAGCGACCAGGAGGTACTCCCCATTCCGGTCCGCGCGGCGATGGGAGTCAACTCGCGCTATCAGTTCGTGCTGGTTTACACCGAGCCCGCGGTAGCCAAGCAAGGCGCCATCGAGGATATCCAGGCTGCTCTGAAGGCAGCCGCCTTGCGAGTCGGAACGGAGGCCGGCTTGCCCCTACACCACTTCCCGCTCGAGCACACCAGCGACGCCCATGCGGCGGTCGAGGGCAAGGTGGTAGGCAAGGTCCTGATCGAGGTGTCGCCGCAACTCGCCGAATGACTGACAGCCACCCCGCATCGGCCTCTTCAGTACGGGTGACGGTCAGCTGGTACTGGCGGTGGGAAGCGACCAGCAGTTCGGAGCTCTCCGCGAGGTTCTCGGCGCACCAGATCTGTGTCGGGACGTACGGTTTACCACCAATCCTCGGCGGGTCGCTCACCGGGCAGAACTTCGCGGAATCCTGGAAAAGCTGCTCTCATCAGCCAGCGCCGAGGAAAGGCGCCGGCGCTTGGAGCGCGCTGAAGTTCCCTGCGGCAGGGTTCAGACCATCGGCGAGGCACTCTCCACCGTGGGCAGCCATCTGCTCACCTGGCTCCCGCAGGACAATGGGCCAAAGCAGGGGCAGATGATGAGTCCGATCAGGATTGGCGGGGAATACCTACGCCCCGACGGTGCGGCCCCAGCGCTGGGCCAGAACAACAGGGATCTGGGAAGCCAGACCAGTCCGTTGGACAGGCCGGCAGATGACGCGTGGCCGGGATAGGCTGCAACCGGGACCTGGTCCCGGCACGTGGGTTCGGCGGTCCAATTACCGTGGCGAACCCCGGCGCGGTCACCATCCACCACGATGCGGTCGTTTACACCTCTCTGGAGGTACCACGCCAATGGGTGACCCTCGGTTCCGCGAGAACTCCGACCGTTAAATCGTCATCGTTGAAAGCGATTTCGGAGCAGCCATGCTCGGCCGACGGGATGCCGGAGCCGCATCCAAGCTCGTGGGCAAGCTAGAGCTCCAGCTCCAGGCTCGGTCAGCCGCTGCCGATGGGCTGCCGGTCGAGACTAGGGCCACCAACAATTAGAGTCAATTGCTGTTAGTTGTGCCGAAACGCGAGATAGCGGCAGCCGATGTCGTGCATCTCGAGGGGCTTCCGGGCCGCCCGCCCGCCGACAGGATCGCGTCGGCGCGCCCCAGGCCCTTCAGAGCAAAGGTCCGGTTAGGTATCGCTGCAATGTGGGTGCAAGCCACGCCGCCACCGTTCCGCCGTCGGCGGAGGCCAGCGGTTCGACATGAATCACATAACGCAGCATCGCCACGCCAACCAGCTGTGAGCCGGCGAGCGTAACGCGCAACGACCGATCGGGCACGTTGACCGTTGCGGCAAGGCGGTCCACCAAGGCGTCCGTCACGAATCCTCGAAGTGTCGCGGCCGCTTGGTCGTTGGAGACGGCGGAACGGAAGATCGCGAGCAGCGGTTCTCTGGAGGCCGGCTCCTCCCAGACTGACAGGAATAGGTGGGCAACTCGCTGTCCCAGATCGGGAGTTTCGCCGGCGATCATCGAGACGACATTGTCAAAAAGTCCCTCTGGCAACCTCATGGCGCCCGCGAAGAGTCGGTCCTTACTATGGAAGTAGTGACTGACTAGGGCCGGGTCGACTCCGGCTGCACGAGCTATTCCCCGCAGGGACGTGGCTTGGTAGCCTGCGGACGCGAAAGCCGCGCGGGCTGTGGCCAAGATCACGTCTCGAGTGTCGCTACCAGCCGGTCGGCGGCCCGTGCGCGGGCTCATGGTGTGCGGCGATGGAGGGTCACAGCTCCCAATCCCAGAGCCAGAGGCACACAAGCGCCCACCACCACCAGATCGACGACCAGCGAGCCGGTCCAGGCTGGAGACGTCGCGGCCCGGCTGGCTCCGTCTACGGCATAAGACAGCGGAAGAGCGTCGGACAACCAGCCCAGCACCGTGCCCATCTGGTCGCGGGGAGCGAAGAGTCCCGAGACGAGAAGCTGAGGCAGGACAAAGGCCGGCAAGAACTGCACGGCCTGGAACTCCGAGTTGGCGAAGGCGCTCAGGAGCAGGCCCAGCGCGGTTCCCAACAGGGCGTCGAGGATGGCCACAACCACCAGCACAACCGCACTGCCATGCACGTCAAGGCCGAGCGGGCCCAGAGTCAGCGCCGCTGCGGCTGCTACTTGCACGATCGCGGCGGCACCGAACGCCAGGGCGTAACCAGCCAAGAGCTCTCCTTTGGAAAGCGGCTTGGTGAGCAGAAGTTCAAGCGTGCCGCTGGTGCGCTCTCGCAACATGGCCACCGACGTGATCACGAACATCACAGTGAACGGGAAGATGGCGAGTAGCATCGGCCCGACCCGTTCGAAGACCGCCGGCTGGCCGTTGTAGATGTAGCGGAGCAGAGTCATCAAGATGCAGGGCACGACGACCATGAGCGCTATCGTGCGAGAGTCGTGCCGGAGTTGGAGCAGAACGCGGTGGCTAGTCGCCAATGCACGGCGAGCCCTCACGCCGCCACCGCGTCCCTGATCAACCGTAAGAAGGCCCCGTCGAGATTCTCGGTACCAGTGCGCTGGCGCAGTTCAGCCGGAGTCGCGTCCGCCAGCAGCGCGCCCTCCCGCAACAGCAACAGCCGCTGACAACGGTCAGCCTCGTCCATGACATGGCTGGACACCAGCAAGGTGACCCCACTCTCAGCTAGTCGCCGAAATACGGACCACAACTCCTCCCGAAGCAGTGGGTCGAGCCCGACGGTCGGCTCGTCAAGGACCAGTAGGCTGGGTGAGCCGAGAAGCGCGGCGGCGAGTGACACCCGGGCGCGCTCGCCGCCGGAGAGTCGGCTAACCAGCGACTCGGCCCGGTCGACGAGCGACACGGTGCCGAGGACTTTGCTCACGTTGGCGGACGCCGCGCCGACCAGGGCGGCGAAATAGATGAGGTTCTCCCGCACCGTGAGGTCCTCGTACACGGACGACCCCTGGGTGACGTAGCCAACTTTGGAACGAAGGACGGCCGACCCTGCCGGAACCCCTAGGACGGTGACCCGACCCGAAACGCCCCGCTGGACGCCAACGATGGCTCGGAGGAGTGTGGTCTTTCCGGACCCGCTCGGCCCGACTAAGCCGGTGACCGTGCCCGCGGCGACCGCGCACGAGAGATCAGGGAGGACAGTCCGACCTCGTCGCAGCACCCGCAGGTGATCTACTTCGATCGAATTCATCAAGCGTTGAATTGTCGATCCAGTGACGTCTCATGTCAAGACGGGGCAGCGGAGCTCTTACGTCCCGCCATCTGGGATCGGGACGATGCGGTTTCATCGAAAGTCTCGGGCGTGGCTAGTGAGGACGCCGAGAGCGATGGAGCCCCCAGACCGCCAGCGCAACCGGCCACGAGCAGACCCCGAGCGGATGCGAGAAGGAGGCAACTGACTTGAGTCAGGCGGATCGGAGTAGCCATACGGGTGCACTCGTATGCCCGCCGCCGGTAGCGGATTGGCCCCCGCTCAGATGCTCTCTGCGAACTCCGGGAAGTAGCGCTCAATTGTCGAGAGCCCGAAGTTGGCCAGGATGGAGGAGGGCGGCTCCCGCTGGAGCAGAAACTCAAAGCTGACTCGAACCAGCTCTTCTACCGACCGGCCTCTGCCGTAGCGGAGCAGCTCCGGTTGGCTGACGGTGACCCGATGGCGGGAGCGTCCCCTGGGGTCATGGACCCAAACCTCGGCGGACCAGCCGTCGCCCACCGGCCTCGCGCTGACCTCAACCGAAGCTGCCATTCACCTCTCCTTGGCAAAGCGGAGGCAGCCAACTATTTCCGCATTCGATAGTGTGTCTATATCTTGGCGCCCGGTACCCTGGAGCCGGGTGACCTCGGCTTGGGAGGGCTCGAAACACGCTCTTAGCGGCAGCTGCCACGGCCTCGTTCTTCGCAGCCAGGCCGCGGCAGGTTCCGTTGCTGTTCTTGGTCGCCGTTACCACCCTGGGATTCTTCCTCCCAGGATGGTGGCAGAGTCGTCGGCAACCACCTTCAGTCCCACAATCCGCGAGGCACGCTAATCAACACGCCGCCGAGGCGGCGATAACTCTTCTGAGCTTGTTTAGGGGTGGTGTCAACCTCAGCGGCGGCTGGATTGATAGAGGAGCCTAATTTTGTCCGCTGGGACCCCGCAAGGCTCATCGTTGGGCTAGCCTCCGGTCTCGGTTCCGCTGCCGCTTTGGTGTGGCTGTCATTAACTCACTCGAATGCTGGCAGGGCTAGGTGCGGTGAGTCAGATCGCGCCAGCCTGATGCCTCCGCCGGGCGAAGAGGTCGGCCGACTCGGCCAGGTCAGCCTGCACTTGGCGCTGGGCCTCGAGCAGCTCGACGGCCCACATCATCTGTAGTGTCGCGCGCAGCTGGTCGCCTCGGCCTCGGACCTGGGCGTCACCAAATGCTCCCTGGAGGACGTCGTGGAGGGTCTCGCCAGTCACCGGCGGGGGGTCGAGTGAGTCGCGTCGGTCAGCAAGTATCTCGGCGAACTCCTCATACCAGCGGTGGCTTGAGGCGTACGAATCGCGCAGGACCGCTCCGGCGATCGCCACCGACTCCAACTCGACCTGGCCCGGATCGGAGGTAGACTCCGGCACCGTCGCCAGCGTGTATGCGGCCAGGCGGATGCGGTTCGTGCCTGTGAAGAGCCTGGCCACGGTCCCAACCGGTACCACCTTGGCCCCACGCTCGGCCAGGAACTGCCGGAAGGCGTCGTCAAGCCGCAGGTAGGCGGTGTCAGCCGCCCGCTGGGCCGGCCTGGTGTCGACTTCGCGGCTCCTGGTGGTCAGCCGATCCACCGCGTCGGCAAGGTAGCCCGAGCTCTCCACGAAGGCATCGGATAGGGCGCGCCCCAGGGCCGCAGTGGCGCCCCGGGGCCAGAACAACAGCCCCACCACGACACTGACGGCGGCGCCCATCGCGACGTCCTCGACCCTGGTCAACCCGACCGTCCAACCGGTGGGCACGATGATGTTAAAGAGAATGATCACGACTACGGTGAATCCGGCTTGACCGGCGGCGAACGAGATCATCGATGGGGCCACGCCCGCCACCAACACCGCCAGTGGGAAGAGTACCCACAACAGCACCAGATGGCTCCCGACGCCGATCATGATGGCCGCGCCCGCCACGAAGCCGACGGCCGTACCCGCGACGGCGCGCAGAGCCGTCGCGCCGGTGCCGAGGGCATTGGAGCGCAGCACCGATAGAGTGCCTAGGACCACCCAGAAGCCGTGCTCGACGTTGGTTACCTCAACCACGGCAACCGCCAGGGCCAGTGCGGTTGCGCCGCGAACGGCGTTGCGAAACCAAACCGAGCGGAAGGACAGGTAGGACCGGAACTGCTGCCAAAACTGGCGCCCGGAACGTTGTTCAAACACGCCCCGCTGCGAATCCTCTGCGGGCTCGGAGCCGGCCGCCTGGAGCGAGGCACCCGCCACCATCTCGGCAGCGATGGCCAGGCCGCGGGCACGGAAAGCTGGGTCCAACGCGGCGGCGATCAGGGGATAGGGACCTGGCCCGACACCGGCGTCCTTGGGCTCGATCAGGGTCGAGACCTCGGCGTCGAGCTCAGTGGCGATCAGCA
>Ga0307373_10006386_pt1 | contig 18796 bp, 18 predicted proteins | sample OX2MG_FD_202534 | JGI IMG/M metagenome (GOLD analysis project Ga0307373, IMG submission 202534) | Soil microbial communities from Risofladan, Vaasa, Finland - OX-2 | ecosystem: Environmental > Terrestrial > Soil > Coastal area > Acid sulfate soil | place: Finland: Risofladan, Vaasa | collected...
TTAAAAGGGATAAAAAACAGGCAAATGGACAGTAGGATGATGCCCCATGCAAGAGGGCCTTGCCGCAGTTTTGGATGATTCAGGAGATCATTCCAGCGCAAAAATCGCCGCGCTGAGCGAACTTTGGCGAGTACTCTCATTTCCTCTTCTCTTTCATCTTCATCAATGTACCGACACACTCCGTTAGGAATCAGTATCGGCAAGTGAGAAAAGAACTGAAGCTAAATGCTTCTATGCTGAACTTGCGGAATATCGAGTCCAGGAAAAGAACTCACACTTGGTAGCAGGCGGAAGTACACAAGATGCTATTCCGCAAATCTTCTCTGGAAGCATATAGACAACAGCAGGGCAGCACGCACGACGAAGGACCATCATCGACAAACCCTCGTGAGAACATCAAGGTAAACATCGCCCTTCCAACTACCAGTGAGTACACCCTATTTTGAGAGCGTATTGTGAGACGCAATCGGGCTTTTGTGACCGGATTGTGATTCGCGTATGCTACGCTAAAACGCGGACAACAAGCAACTCGCAGTGTTTTCACCACTCCTGACAAAACGTTGCCCAGCGAACCCTCAAGCTGAGGAAGGAAGAAACTGCTCTGGAGAGTGCTGCATCGTTGAGAAGGAAGCACTCGTCACATGAGAGACATCGCCCTCGCGGAAACCCATTGCACAGGAGGAATGTGAGTTGGTCAATACCTCCTTTCAAGAGATCCTCAAGCAGGGAGCAGACCCCTGGAATACGTGGAGACATCACCAGCCAGAGATCTACTATGACCTGAGCTATACCGATCTGCGCGGCGCAAATCTCAGGGGAGCCGACCTGCATTCCACTGACCTGAGTTATGCCGATCTGCGCGGCGTGAATCTTAGTGCAGCCGACCTTAGTTGTGCTGATCTCTATCATGCCGACTTGCGAGAAGCTCTCATGCATGAAACCGATCTGTGCGGCGTCGACCTCTACCGGGCCAATTTGAGCGGAACGGATCTTCACCGAGCGACCCTGCGAGGAAGCGATCGTACCCAGATCAACTTTATGTATGCCAACCTCGATGGCACAAATTTCAGTGGAGCCGACCTCAGCACATTCCGGTTCATCGGAGCGAATCTGCAAGCAGCTGATCTGCGAGGGGCTAACCTGCAAGGCGTTGATCTCATTGGAGCCGATCTGCGAGAAGCGAATCTGCAAGCAGCTGATCTGCGAGGGGCTAACCTGCGCGGCGCTGATCTCACGGGAGCCGATCTGCGAGAAGTTCATTTCAGGGAAGTGACCCTCAGCGGAACCAGGATGCAGCACGTCAAAGGACTCACAGAACATGAACTTGAACAGTGCAAATCATGGGGAGCAATCCTCTAAGCAACGAACATGATGTTGAGAGAGAGTACGATGCACTCAGGAACGCATCTCGACAGCCAACCCTCGGGAACATACCGCAGGAAAATACAGAGTCCGGCGGCGTGGCAGAATGAGGACAATTCTACACCAGGCCGCAATAGGCAGCAACTCGCGCCATTCCGGATATTCATGCTATCAATAGCTATGTGTTGCCCGTCGGTGCGCTGCCGATCTGTCCGCATGTTGCTGGCAATTTGGCGCCACGAGATGAGAACAGAACACGCAATCGGGACGTTCTCGATACCGATCATCCGTGGACACACCACCAGTGGACTTGCATCACCGATTCGTGCAGAGGAAAGCCACGAGGCCGCCTTTTGGCGCACAGGAGTTATAGCAAGCTACAAACACCTATGATACAATTGGAGAAAGCAGACAGAGTCCAACCAATGAGAGGGAACTATCTATGCCAACCGAAGAAGAGCGGCTAGGAATCGTAGAATACGACCTGAAACAATTCAAAACCGAAACCATGAGAGCCTATCAAGATAGGGCCTTCGAGATCACGATAGTCAAGGGCCTGACAGAAGACTCCATTAAGCGTCTCATGGGCGTCAGAAAGACGCTTGACGAGCATACGGAACTGCTCAATGATCACACAACGCGGCTAGCAGCTTGTCGGAGAAAAGCAGACCTCCGCTTGTGATGGTATACTGGTGAACATGAAAAGAACCTTCAAAACGGTGGACTACGCCCAGGCACTCGATCTGACGGTGCGGCTGGGCGACTGTCTGCCCCCCGACCATCTGGCGCGCTTTGTGGTAGATAGCGTGGCCCAACTTGACCTGTCGGCCCTGTATGCCCGGTATGGGACACGCGGTGGAGAGCCCTACGCCCCTGAGGTGTTGTTGGGCTTGCTGCTCTATGGCTATGCCACCGGGGTGTTCAGTTCGCGGAAGATCGAGCGGGCCACCTATGAGGCGGTGCCGTTCCGCTTCATCGCGGGCAACCTGCATCCCGACCACGATACGCTGGCCACGTTTCGGCGCACCTTCCTGTCGGAGCTGAAGGACCTGTTCGTGCAGGTACTCTTGCTGGCTCAGGAGGCGGGTGTGCTGAAACTGGGAACGATCAGTCTGGACGGGACCAAGATCCATGCCGATGCCTCCAAGCACAACGCGGTCAGTTACAAGCGGCTGCTGGAGGTGGAAACCCAGCTGCGAAGCGAGGTCGAGGAGCTGTTCGCCCTGAGTGAACAGAGCGAGCAGCCAGAGGTACCCAATGGGCTGGTGGTGCGCGACGAGATCGCGCGACGCGAGGATCGCCTGGCGCGACTGGCGGAGGCCAAAGCGGTGCTGCAAGCGCGCGCCGCCGAGCGGACAGCAGCCGCGCAGGCGGAGTATGAGGCCAAGCTGGCGCAGCGCGCGGAGCGGGAGCGCACCACGGGCCGACGCCCAGGTGGTCGCCCGCCGACCCCACCAGTGCCAGGCCCCCGAGATGGCGACCAGTACAACTTCACCGACCCGGAGTCGCGCATCATGCGCAAATCCGACGGATGCGGGCTTCGAGCAGGATTACAATGCGCAGGTGGCGGTGGATCAGGAGAGTCTGCTGATCGTGGGATGGGCCCTCTCCAATCACCTCAACGACAGTCAAGAAGCCGAGCCGACTCTGGAGGCCATCCCGTCCGCGATTGGTACGCCCGAGGCCGCCGCGCTGGATACCGGGTACATCGGCCCCGCGACGCTGGCGGCCTGTGCCAAACGCAGCATTGAGCCCTACATCGCCACGGGGCGTGATCCCCATCATCCTAGCTGGCAACAGCGTTTCGCACCGTTGCCTGACCCGCCGCCGGAGGATGCCAGCACGCAGGTGAAGATGGCCTACAAGCTCAAGACCGCCCTGGGCAAAGCCATCTACGGCGCACGCAAATGCACCGTCGAGCCGGTGATCGGTATCATCAAGGAAGTGCTGGGCTTCCGCCAGTTCTCCTTGCGTGGGATCGCGGCGGCAGCGGGCGAGTGGTGCCTGGTCTGTTTGGCGTTCAATCTCAAGCGCTTCCATATCGTCTCCCGGGCGTAAGACGGGGACACTGGCCTCCTTCCAGGCCATGTGGCCACCATTTCCGCCCCTCTTCTGTCGGCGATGGAACAGAAGCAAGTCGCCTCTGCCCGTGCCATGAAGGATGTGTTCCCTGGGAGAGCGACTGAGTGGACTACTGCTCTGTTCTCTCCGACAAGCTGCTAGATAACTTTATAACAGGAGAAAAAATGGAGAAGACGAGGATTTCTCACTTCGCTGCCCTTGCTCCCAAGAAGGTTGCCTGATTCTGCTCCCTACAATTCGCCAACGGTATCAACTCTCGGCATGGTGTCGATTTTTCTGTCTTGACAGAGTAGGCCACCATACTCTACCAGGCCGAGACCATTATCGCGCAGGCGCAGTGTGAGAGCCGCACCGTCTTCGACACGTCAGCCGGACCGGTAGAAGGCGCGCGCCGTGTCAGCACGTTTGATCCCTCTATTGAAACCTTGATGGTCGTTGCTCGCATCGCCGACGGCTAAGAGATCCCTGGGGAGCGAGCGTGGAGCTTGCTCCCCCGTTTGTTGTCGCAAGAGAGGAGCCAGCTATGCCACGCAGCCTCGCGCGCGGCGACTACACCCTCGTCCTCGCCATTGAATCGGCTTCGCGATCCATGTTACTTACGCCTACATATTTATCAAACAGGTAGAAAGGACGGGCTCTTTCGAGAAAATCGGCAGTATCGTTAAAACCTCTATCGAGGATGGCAAATTGCCAGTCTGCTCTCTCTCCCTCCCATCGCTGCATGAACCACTCATATATCTGAGCCGAGGAGAGTCGCCTGAGCTGAACCCCGTGATCTTGTTCCTGTAACGTTTCATTGAAGATGCGCGATTGAACGACGATCTTTAACAGGGAATGAAACATGTTACTTTCTTTCAGGCGATCTATAACTATTTTCTGCCAGCTAAGACTACGCGGCTCTTGCCACAAGCGCACGCCAAGTAGAGCAAGTTGCTGTGGCTGGGAAAGCGTTTCCTCTCGCGGCTGTAGCCATCTACGTATCCGTTCTGGGAGTTCTTCGTGTAGATTGATCCTGCATTGTTTCGCTACATATTGAGCAACCAGGTCAGTGAGTGCATCTTCTGATAGGACGGCCCCGCTGTACCCGCTCGCTGCGTTCTCTAGAGTGGCTTCTGGTCTATCTTCTGCAACTTTCGCGTGATCTGAGGACAGCGCTACGTCCAGAGAACGATGGGCCATCTCCGCGAGTTTCTCTAGCAGGATGTGGTAGCGAACGCCCGGATAGCCTTTGCTAAACAACTGATAGGCCGTAAGAATATCGAAGTCCGACACGTACATGTCGTCACCGATAACTGTCCCCTGTCCACTTATTCTCCAATTGCGCAGGAATGCCGTCTCATGCAAGGTGAAAGAGGCTTCCGCCGGCTCTTGAGGCGGAGTACACAACGCCTGGATGAGTTCCAGGGCATCTTTACGTTTCAAATCGAGCTGTTGTCCCTGTACAAAGCTTTGTAGCTTCTGTGCCATGTCCTGGGAAAGCCCCTGTTTCGTCGCCAGGTTCAGTATGTGCGGGTACGTCCTTTCATGAAAAGGAAGGGCAGTCGCTGTAGCCACGATCTTGTTGTGAGCATCTGATGAGATTACACCCGCGGCGACCGCGCACTCACAGGCGTAACGAATATTGACAAGAGCCTCTGTAAGATTGGTATAGCCCATGTCTTTTGGGGCGTGCAGTATCGCGACTTCGTCATCGCCTTCAATGTCGCCCTGAAGGTACGCTTTGAAGATGCGTCCAAATCCTCGCATCCCAAAGGAGGCCAGTTCAGCAGCTCGTAAAGCTCCGATGCTGGCAGCGCCCCAGACATGTACTCCGCTCTTGAGTAAGGCAAGAATCTCTTTATGGCGTACCGCGGCAGATTGAAAATAGAAGCCGTCTATAATTGCCACAAGGTCTCCAGGAGCCAGGGCTACTCGTATGAGATCTTCTGCTGCGATAGGAGGACGAATCTCGGCAGCAGGGACAAGAGCGTGAATCTGCTTTTGAGAAATGGTTGGTCCAGCGAAAACGACAATGCGGCTCATGCGTGTGCCTCCAGAGAGCGAAGTTGCGGCGCTACAACAAATACGACGGGAATCATCAACTCCGGGCGCGTTAAATCGACAATAATGGGGGGACAGGAAACGGCGGAAAGTAAACGCCGCGTTACTTCGTCCAGGTCCTCTTTCAGACGCGCAAGACGGAGTGATGGAATGTCCTGAAAAGCTGCCAATGGTTTGCCTTTATCCATCTTGACCAGCGGATGCCTGCTGCGTATTCTCGCGTAAGTACGCCTATCTATGTCATCGCGCGCGCCTGAGATCATGGTGAGGCGCGATTGCGCGGCTTCAGTTAAGGCGCGACTGAGAGCGACATCGCGGTCCAGGTGGCAGCCATAGCCGATAGCCACAATGGGATAATTTGAAGAGATGATGCGCGCCCCAAAGCAGGCGATGCCTGTTGGGCCGGAAACGCTGAAGATTGCGCAATCCGCCCCTGCTTTGGAGAGCTGTTCGATAAGCGGCGCTGAAGCTTCCCCATCCACGGTTGCTGGATCAATGGCTACTTCTTGCAGGTTCCGTACCCTTGCCTGCGCAAAAGTATCACGTTCGACCACCTCGTAGAGACCATGCAGAATGGCTTCTTCCAGCGTATTCCCACTGGCTAAGCCGTTCGAGGCAAGTTCAAAGGTTGGCGGCAGCCATTCGTTCGTCGTTGTAAAGTCGAGACGAATATAATCCGTCGGCACAAATGTTTGCTCCCAGGAGCCTAAAATGGTACCAGGAAACCAGTCGAGAACGCACGAGTCGTGCAACAGGCAGTGTTCCACCAGGTTTAGATCGTAGATTGAATATGGTAAACATGCTGCCATTTCTCCAATCGCGCCCCGTGTCGATGGCAGAGACGGTTCCTCGGCATGCCATGTCTCGATCGACTCCATAATAGCCGATACTTTGGCAAGCTGCCTTGTAATTCCCTTGCCTTGCGACACAGAAAGATTGCGCGAGTTAGGCCGGATCGCCTGGAAGACAGGGATGCCGAGATCATCGAGTCGGGTTACTTCAGCAACGCGTGTAATGCCCATAGCTGGTAAAAGAGGCAGCACACGCGCAAGAGTTGCTTCAGGTGAACAGGCTCGATGTGTGCCAACCTGAACGGCCTTCTCGTCAGCCGCACTACTTTCCAGGTTACGAGAGCGAACTTCTCTACTGTCAATACTCATAGGTTCCTGCGAGACCTGTCCTTTCTCACTAACAAAACAGTGGAGCGCAACTCCTCATCAGAACGTTCAAAAAGCGTGTAGCTGCTCCTTTCTAGGAAACCTGCACCTCTTGCTCGTGTTGTTTTCTGGTCAAAGAACGATAGGTATAGAGGCCAGAAAGCAGGAATAGAAGGCCCACGCCGGTAAAAATGGTATCAATAGGCCCAAACGTGGTTCCCAGGATATGCCAGTGAAGCTTGCCCAGGAAGACGCTGGCGAGATAGCCAGAAAGCGAAGCGGAGATGAGCGATGCCAGTATCGAAGTGGGATTGATCACCGCGAAAACTCTCCCAAGCATCTCCTGCGGGGTCTCGTTGAGGAGCATCGGACTGGTCGCGACTCGTATCGAGGCCAAAAGCGTACCAAATAGGAAGAATAGAGCGAGAGCGGGTAGAAAGATCGTCAGGCGCGATAACATGATCAGGCACAGCCCTGAGCCTAGCAGAGAGAGGTAGAGCAATCTCTCCAGGCCCACTTGCCGAGCCATTTTCGCTGCCGCGAATGCTCCGCCGATCATACCCACTCCCAGGGCAGCCGCGACAACGCCGGTAAACGCCGCTGGTACATGCAGGTTGCCCGGCAGGAAGAATACATACAGCGCGTCGAATGCCCCCGCGCCAAAGGTGGCGATGAAGGAAGCAACGATGATGGTGCGAATCGTATGATTGCCGAATGAGAAGCGCAGGCCATCAATGAACTCTCTGCGCAGATTGTTTTGAACAGAACGCTTGCCCGGTGCAACTGGAACGTGTATGGCCCAGATGGTGAGCAGCGAAACCACGAAGGAAAAGGCATCGATCAGGAGCGCCCACTGGACTCCAAAAGCGAAGAGCAGCGGCGCCGCCAGTGGCGGACCCACAATGGTTGCAAAGGCTTGCATGGTTTGCCCCAGTCCCGCCGCCTTTGGACGCTCTCCTTTGGGGATGATCCTGGCAAGTATTCCCATGCTGGCCGGGCTGAAAAATTGCGAGCAGGCGCTGTTCAAAAAGGTAATGGTACAAATGACGACAAGTTGGACCATTTGCGGAGGCCGCCCGTTTGTAAAAAAGGGCAACTGGATGACGCCCGTAAATGCCACGAGCAAGAATGATAACAGCGCACGTATAGTATCCATGCGCATCATGGTGACTCGGTGGTCCCAGCGATCGACGAATACTCCTGCCAGTGGCCCGATCAAGAGATTCGGCGCCAATGACGCGATCAGCACGGCGCTGATCGCTAATGGCGCCCATGCCTGGCCGGAGGCAATGATTGTCACAATCCACAGAATAATCGTATAGGTAGACACCTGATCGCCTAACAGCGAAATAGCCCGTCCTGTAAAAAGGAACCGGTAGTTGCGATTGATGAGAAAGCGGGATTTGCTTTCTGGATAAGTCGCCTGGGTGGTTGGTGTACTCATAGTGAACCCTCTCTCTTATAGACCGGCGGGGAGGGTTCCGCCTCCGGCGTTTCCCGGCCAGCCTCTGCGCGGCATCGGCGGTCTACATGCACTGCATTAGCCGCCAGTGCGCGCAGAGCAGTTTTAACCTGGAACGGCGTCAAGTGTGGATGGTTCCCAAGCAATTTGGTGACGATCCCCGTGATATGGGGCGCTGCAAAGCTGTTTCCGGTCGCTATAATCCACTGGTTGTTTTTCCAGGCAACGCGAACTCCAATGCCCAGCGCCCCAAACTCGACAGGGGGCGCGGGATTATAATAAAATCGGTAAGCATCCTGTTCATCATGAGCGGCAACAGAGATGACCGCGGCGTACATCGACGGAAAGCTAGGAATAGGGTAATTATTTGCCGCGGTGATCAGGACCATGTGGTGGAAATACGCGAGATCAGTCACCTCGTGGAGAGCGGCAAAGAACTCTTTCCTTGTGGTACCCAGGCTCAGGTTGCACACCTGTATTCCGTTCGCAATGGCCCAGCGCAGCCCCTCGACAAAAATCACTCCCTGGCCGACGGTCCCGCTGCCCAACACCTTGACGCTGTAGAGTTCACAATCCGGAGCAATGGCGCGAATGATGCCGGCGCAGGCGGTTCCATGACCGCTCTCATCGCCATGCGGTTCCGTGCTGGCGATAATCTCCTCCCCCACCTTCTGAAAAGCGACATAGCCCTGAACAGAGCCTTGCAGAGCAGTATGGGTCGCCTCGATGCCGCTATCAACGACCGCGACCTTGATCCCTTTGCCCGTACTGCCGCCAAAGGCTTCCTCCCAGCTAATGCGATCAACAGGCGAGCCAACATCGATGCTCTGCAAGGCGTCCGGGGTAAATTGGGAACTCCAGGCTGGTATACGCCGACCCATCACACATTTCTCCTTAATGCAGCGCGCCGAGGGCAAACGTCCCTCGGCGATTGCGGGTAGATGTGACAAAGCTTTGCATGACGTTTCTGCATATTTCAAACTCTTGATCGCCGGAGATGATCAGCTCATGCACAAGCTGCGCTAATTCTCGAACTTTCATACTCACGATATCTTCGCTGTCTACCCAGTTGGAGAAGTCCACTGCACGGCGGTAGAGCTCTTGCCGGCGGCCCGCGCTCTCCTCACGAAAGGCGCTGAGCAGAGTATGCAGAACGGCGCTCTGCCTCTGGTAGGCTTGTGATTGCGCGATGGCGAATGCCGCTATGTTGGCAAAGGAGCCAAGCATGTCCATATCTTCAGGGCTAAAGGATGCCGCTCCCATCTTGTTCAACAGCTCCAATGCGCCGATGACACGATCATCGTAGAACAATGGCACACAAAGAATGCTCTCCGGTATATAATTGACCGCCGAGGCGATATCATACGCGAGTCGCTCGTCCTGCTGGGCGTTGGCAATCGCCATGGGTTGACCCGTTAGCACCACCATACCCACGACACCATGCCCCAGCGGCACCCGAAACTTTTTCACGGATTGAGCTGCCGGCCCAATGGCGACTTTAAAAATAAGGTCGTTGGCTTCTTCGTCAAGAAGGAAAAGTGAGCCGGAGTGCGCGGAAATCACCTCGGCGGCTGTCTGCACGACCATTTCCAGCAAATGTTCGTGGGTAAATGGCGCCAGAACCGTGCTGACAGCCTGCGCGCCGATCAAGATCTGCCGCAATTCCTGCGCGAACTGCTCTCGCTCAAGTTGCCGTTTCAGCGCCTTTATTTCCTCTGCCTGCCGGGCAATCGTTTCATTTGCCTGATCCGGTACGTCCGTGTGTTGCTGATCCATAACGGTCTCCTTTCTGGACTATAACGACGAAGGCGTATCCTACGAATCTTGTCTACGATAACGGAAACCTGAGCGGCTTAATTGATGTGGCAAGCGATCCGGCGCACTCAAGCGGAGCAGGCACAGGGCGATTCCCGCGTATCCGACCATGTAATCTGGCGTGAAAGTATCGGGGAACTCTGATGAAAAGACGAGATACCCATCGCGTTCCTGAGAAAACGCTTCCAACAAGAGCGCGAGAGCGCGCGTTTCGGCCAGGTAGGAGCGGTCCGCAGTTGCCTGATAGATATCGAGTAAAAACTCAATATTGCCGGCGAGGCCGTGACACTGAGTGGGGCCGACGCTTCTCGTGCCACGGGCCACTACCCTGGCGGCCCGCGCAGCGATGTCCATCGCCGAGGGAATCACGCCGACCCTGGCCGCGTGAAGAAAGAACTGGCCTATACCGGCAGACCCATGACACCAGAATGCCTGGCTGGCCGGCCCACCTTCGGTCATCGGCCAGCTCAGACCGCTTTCATCGTCCAGGGCGGGGATAGCCAGGCGTTGGAGCCAGGAGCCTGTTCCTCGGATGGCCGGGAGAAGTCGTTCGTCCTCGGTGATCTCAAAAAGATCGAGCAGGGCATCAGCGATTCCTGCCGCGCCATGCGCGTACCCTGCATAGGTATGCTCACTGAGCGAATCATAACCCGCGGGAATGGTCCAGGACACTTCCCGGTTGTCTTGCCTGGTTGCTGTCGCTAAGAGGCGCTGCCCGCAGTTGATAGCGGATAGAAGGTGTTCTTGTTCCCTGGTTTCGTCCCATAAGAGAAGATGAAAGCGTAAACGACCGGCGGTGCCGTTAAAAAGATCGGGAGAGCCATAGGGAAATGAACCGACCTGGCGTCCTCGTTGCGCGGCTATGGAGATCAACGAGTCATCGTGCAGTATCTGCCCGGCGCGTAGGAGCGCCGCGCCGACGCCAGACTCACCGACATAAAGCCCAGGCAATGGCTGCGGGTTTTTCGTGAGCGCCGCGCAGAGCCATCGCGTCCCGGCTTCAAGTATCTCTCGTTCATGTGATCCGGTAAATTCCGCGGCGAGTTCCGCGAGCGCGAGGAGCGTGCCGCTATTGCCGGTATTGATATCGCGTGAAATGAACCCGTAGGATATCGGATGCGCGCTTTTCCATGCAAGCCCCTCGCTACGCGCTGGTTGGCGCGCCTGCGCACAAAGCGTATCCAGCAACCGTTTCGCCAGTTCCCGGTAATGAACCTCTGCTTCCTCATAGGCTTCCTGAGCCGGATCGCTGCCGGGCGACACTGATAGCGGGCGCACACTGATGGATGTCAACGCGGCATTGAGAGCGTTCATCGAGGGATAGCGCGCTTCCGGGTTCCTATCGAGGCAGCGCACGATGATCCCTCTTAGCGCCTCCACTGCTTGAGGATTGAGACTCTCAACTGGCCGCTCCAGCAGCGTGAGAGGGTGGGGGGCATACGACGGCTCGGCGCCGGTAACAAGAGAATAGAGGAGGGCGCCAAAACTGTAAATATCATCACGAACGGTTATGGGTTGTCCGCCTTGCTGTTGTGGCGACATGTATCCCCGTGTACCGCACCCCCTCCACATCGGGTCTTCGTCCCCCTGTTTATGCGCCAGTTCAAAGTCAATAAGATGCAGATTTCCATCGCCGTCGATGATCACATTGGAGGGCTTTAAATCGGTGTAGACCAGACCTCTGGCGTGGATAGTTTCTAGCATCTCCGTCAGTTCCCGGCTCCAGACGATGATACGGTCAAAGGGAATGTGCTGCCCGCGTGCTGCCCTTTTCCCCGTGTGGACATCAAGGGTTTCTCCCTCGATATCTTCCATGATCAGGAAAAGGCTTCCATCTTGCTCCAGAACATCGAAAAGCGCCGGGAAGCGCCTGTCAGGGGCAAGCAGACGCAATATTTGTGCCTCGTGGTATATTTTTTGCCGTGCTGGCTTGTTAGAATTGTTGCGTTGCGCGAAACTTGGTCCTTTGATCACGCAGGTGCGCGCAGCCTCCAGGTCGCTGCCGAGGTAAATAGTGCTGTTCATCGAGGTGGATAGAATAGCAACGACCAGGTAGCGATTCCCAAGAAGCCGCTTGAAGGGGGGAGGCTCGGTGGCAATACCCGCGTTGATAAATGGATCAACGACCCACGGCGGCGCCTGATAGGGTACGTGTCGCAAATCGGATAAGATCTCATTTTCGGGCGTTCTGATTGCCGGAAGGATCAGACCGATATTGCTCTGGATGACAAGTTGATTACTAAAACCGCCGTAGCGATAGTAGACCAGGCTGCCGGAACGTAAAGCATGATCCGATGGAATACAGGGGCCGCTCAACCCATTGGTAGCTTCATCTAACAAAGCGGCGAGGTCGAGAGCTTCCTCGTCGTTTCTGGGGTAAACCGTGATGAATTTGCCAATTTGACTTCTCCCCGCCCCTCCCTGGTTGAGGAATTTCAGGCGCTTCAATGAAACAGCCATCTTAAAGGCAACCGATCTGGCGAACAGGATAGGAAGAACTCCGCGGAGGACGGCGCGCGCCGACGAAGCGCTGGCCGAAACATGCAATTTCCAGCCTTGTTGGGGCAGGCTGGCAGGGTCGGTATGGAACTGAAGCCATTGTTTTAACGGATCGGAGCTTTGCTCGATCCGCCAGTGTCTGTTCTGAGGAGAAGCGTTGCTGTAAACCTCACGCACAATTTGCACTAAAGGGTCATCCGGCTCATCTGTTTCAATTTCTGGCACTCTCAGACGGGGTTCTATCATATGGCATCCCTTTGTCCTTATTCTCTGCTTAACCATAGCGGAGCAGAACGCCTACACTTCTCGTGTTTTGCAAGCAAACAGGCAAGTTATGAGAAACTGCAAAACGAGAGGGAGCCTGTTGCCTGGCCTGTGTGCAGGACCAGGCAACAGCGATGAAGTCCAACAGATTCGTCACACCCTGTTAAGCGTAGCGGATCAGGCTTCAGCAGCAGTCACGGAACAGGTCAGTGAGCAAACGAAATAGCCGGCGACTTCGCCCAGGCCGGTTTCGCGCATGAAGTCCGAAACAGCGATTTCCGGCAACCCCGCGGTCGTCAGCGTTCCAGACGGATCGTGCAAAACTTGCTCCTTGAAAGCCTGATCATCTCGGACGCGGTCTGCCAGGCCGCGTGCAGTGGTACGGATGTGTTGAAGGGTTTTTTCAAATTCGGTATAATCCATGGTGGTCTCCTTCTTGTTACCTTCTGAAATCCTGAAGGTTGCGAACTCTACTGTAAAACTCAAGCATCGAAGCAAACAGCGTTTCTGCCTGCTTTTTACCGGGTCACGTTGCAGTGATTTTGCCAGGCGCAGCATGTACGTGATTCATGAGACTGACCTCGCTGCTATCACTGCCCGGCCTCACCTCCTTCCTCAACTGAATCGCCAAAGGCGTTATCACTCTGTTAACAGGGCCGCGTGGTATCTTTGCGCAGATTTCTCCTCGCAAGCCGCTCCCCTGCTAACAGTAAGCCGCAAAAATCAGAGAGTAATGATCCTGCCAACAGGACATCAGGTCTACAGGTAGAGAGTCGGTCTTCGCAAAGATACTTGCTACCTGCGAGTTTTAGGAATAGATACTATTTGAATTCTTCAGGATATGCGTCACATCTTGTTATGGCACAAGTAGTGGCGCACTCAGATAGTGCGAACCCAGATACTTCAGCCTGCATACCCGTCTCACGGAGGAAATCTTCGATAACATCGTAAGGAAGACCTTCCTCGACTAAAATATGTGTGGGATCAGACCGAAGCTGTTGCATGTATGCAGGATCGGTACAAGCCCGTGCCAAAATCGAACGCAGTTGCACTCGTGCGACTTTAAGACGCATGAACGTTCTCCTCGACTAGATGTGATACATGAATGGCACATTTCCCTGAGCCGTTTTTGAACGGTCTATATGGGTAATAGCATATCTCCTCAATCTTGTCAAGGATAATTAGCGTTAACATACGTTTAACGTCATACATAGATAGAGAAACCAGGTTGTATATTTGAAAGACATGAAGTGAAATACTCATCAATAGATGAAATCCTGGAGGTAGCCGATATCAGAGAGCAGGCACTGCTGACCAATGCCATAGCTAGAGACCTCACTCAATTGTGCTTCTTGCAGAAACATCTCTACAAATTTCTCTGGGAGACCGGCATCTGACAATGTTTCAACAGGATTTTCCTGGATGCGTTTCTGAAAATCCGGCTCGGACCAGGCTCGCTGTGCGAGCGAGCGAGCAAGCGCTCGCACATGCTCCATATCATGCTGACCCATTGGTAGTATCCTCTCTGGCGATCGGCGAAGAATATTTCTATTAAGATTCATACCATGTTTTTGGGAAGATGTCAATAGCTTTTAGGGTAATTTTCATTGAATTTGAAATAATTGGAAGTTATTCATAGTTTATGGTATATTATTGAAAGATATTGTAGCTTCTTTAAGAACAGAGGAGCAGGTAAAATGGAAGAACCATTGATGCCGAAATTGCCAACAGGAACAGTCACATACCTCTTTACCGACATTGAAGGAAGTACTGAGCGTTGGGAGCGCCATCCAGAGGTAATGCGCGCCGCAGTCGCTCAACATGATGTCCTTCTGCGTAGTATCATAGAGGCTCACCGGGGAAGCGTTTTCAAGACGGCAGGCGATGCATTCTATGTAGCATTCGCGGTGGCGCTGGATGCTTTGACTGCCGCCGTAGCTGCTCAGAGAGCGCTGGCAGCAGAAACATGGCCCACCGAGATACGTCCGCTGCGAGTCCGTATGGCTATCCATACAGGAGCGGCGGAGCAACGCAACAACGATTATTTCGGGCAAGCTCTTAATCGTGTCGCGCGTATCCTATCGGCGGGCCACGGAGGTCAGATCCTGCTCTCTGGGGCCGCGCAGGGACTGGTGAGTGATATCCTTCCGCAAGGAGTGACCCTTCGCGATCTGGGAGAACATCAGCTGAAAGACATTCAACGCTTAGAGCAAATTTTTCAAGTGGCTGCTGTGGATCTGCCTTTTGAGTTTCCTCCGCTGAGGACATTGGACAGCCATCCTAACAATCTGCCTATCCAGATGACGCCTTTTGTTGGGCGCGAACGCGCGCTGGAAACCGTGGCCGGTCTGCTGCGGCGGAAAGATGTGCGGCTCGTCACTTTGATTGGGCCTGGCGGTATAGGAAAGACGCGGCTAGGCTTGCAAATAGCGGCGGATGTCGTCGATGCTTTTCCGAACGGTGTATTCTTTGTAGATCTCTCGACGACGCGAGAGGCCGATGCCGTTCTCTCTGCCATTAACCAGACGATAGGCATACGTGAAGTGGACGATAGAGCTTTGCTGGAACACTTGAAGGATCTTTTAAGCGGTCAAGCGCTGCTTCTCCTTGATAACTTCGAGCAGGTCATCGATGCTGCCCCCTTGATAGTGAAACTGCTTGTTCTCTGTCTGGGCCTGAAAGTCCTGGTAACAAGCCGGGCGGCGCTCTCACTCTCAGGAGAACACGAGTATCACGTCCTGCCACTGACCTTACCCACTTTCAGACCCCCTTTCGATCTGGCTGAACTGTCACAGTACGAGGCAATTGCCTTGTTCTTACAGCAAGCCAGAAGCGTCAAATCGGATTTCCAATTGACTCTGAGCAACGCAACAGCGATTATCGAAATCTGCAAGAGTCTTGACGGCTTGCCGCTAGCCATCGAGCTGGCAGCGGCTCACATCAAATTATTGCCGCCGCAGGCAATGCTCAAGCGGCTGGAACATCGTCTCCGGCTGCCCAAAGGCGAATGGCGAGATCGGACAGAGCGGCAACAAACGCTGCGAGGAGCAATCGCCTGGAGCTATGATCTGCTGGATGACGACGAGAAAAAAATGTTTGTCCAGCTCGCTGTCTTCAATGGAGGCTGTACGTTTGAGGCTATCGTAGCGATTTGCCCCATCGTAGAGAATCTTGTGGTTGATCTACTAGATGTCCTGAACGCGCTCACCGATAAAAGTCTGCTGCGCCCGCAAGAGCAAGAGAACGATGAACCGCGTTTTACGATGCTGCATACCATACGCGATTTTGCTCTGGAACAGCTAAGCAAGAGTGGTGATGCAGAAGTATTGCGACATCGTCACTTCACCTATTACTTGAGTATGGCCGAAGAGGCTGCTTCTGCTCTTATGGGTAGTGAGCAAAGGCGATGGCTGGAGCAGCTCGAGTGCGAGCATGATAATTTGCTGGCGGCGCTCTGGTGGTGTGTGGAAAACGCAGAAATCGAACTCGGCTTGCAACTGGCGGGCGCGCTCTGGCGTTTCTGGTTAATGCGCGGCTATCTCCATGAAGGACGCTACTGGTTGGATAAATTTCTCCTTTCCGAGGCAACGCCCATGATTGCATTGGCAACTCGTGCCAGAGTACTCAAAGGGGCCAGCGTACTGGCCTGCCGTCAAAAGGATTACGAACGGGCAGTTTTACTGGCGGACGAGGCGCTGGCGCTCGGTCAAGCGTTGAGCAATCAAGAAATTCTCTCCGGCGCGTATACCTCTTTGGCGGAAGTTGCCTATATGCGAGGAAATAGTGAGCGCGCGGCTGCCTTATTCGAAGAGAACCTCAAGATTCGCCGTACCCTCAGCGATAGACGCGGCACCGCCAGCCTGCTCAATAATCTCGGGAATGTCTTGCTACAGCAAGGCGCGCTTGAACGGGCTACTTCACTCTTCGAAGAGTGCCTGAGTCTGTTCCGCATGGTAGGCGACGAGTTGGCTCTGGCGTCGGTACTGAATAACCTGGGTGAGGTAGAACGACAACGGGGTAATCACGAACGCGCGTTCCTTCTCTACGAAGAAAGTCTCAAGTTGAGTCGAGGATTGAAATATACCTGGGGTATTGCCGCCTCTCTGACAAACCTGGGAGCTATTGCACGTAATCAAGGCAATTATCGCCAGGCGCTGGGCTACTACAAAGAGAGTCTCAGTCTGTTCTATGAAATGGGAGAAAAGCTTGGCATTGCACTTTGCTTTGAGGGACTTGCAGAAGTTGAGTACGCGCAACATCACCTGGAGTATTCCGTACGCTTACTCACCCTGGCCGAAATGCTCCGTCAATCCATTGGCACCGACGTTTTACAATTTGAGCTTCCCGCGCATGAAAGCCTGGACAAGTCACTGCGTTCTGCGCTGGGCCATGATGCATTCGAGACTCTATGGAGAACCGGACGAATGCTCTCTTTGGATCAAGCGATTACCGACGCTCTGGCGATAGAGAACAATGATCTCGAGATCACTTCAAACGTTTGGTGTGAATGAGAAAAGGCTTGAAAAGAAGAGGTCCAGATCGTAGAGTGAGCTGACTAAACCAATTCATGAGAAAAGGATCTCGTTGATGATCGATCTAGATACCTTCATCACCACACTATACGTGATGGTAGACGATTTTTGCCAGTCGGACTATGAGCCAGAGCGGCCCAAGCCAGGCCGCCACGCATCGTTGAGCCGAAGTGAGGTAATCACGCTGGCCCTGTTGGGACAATGGGTGCAATTTCCCAGTGAACGAGCGTTTTACCGTTATGCACAGCATCACTTGCGAGAGGCGTTTCCGCAGTTGCCGGATCGCAGTCAGTTCAATCGGTTGCAGCGAACCCACCGCGATGCCATCACGGCCTTTGCTCTGTTTCTGGTGCAGCTGTTGCACGCGCAATCCACCGCCTATGAAGTACTCGACAGTACAGCGGCCGTGACCCGTGATGCGAAACGGCGCGGCACAGGCTGGTTGGCGGGTCAGGCCGATATCGGTTGGAGTAATCGTATCGGCTGGTACGAAGGGTTCCATCTCTTGCTGTGCGTCACGGCCCAGGGAGTCATTACGGGCTTTGGCTTTGGAAGCGCGAGTACGCATGATCAGCACCTGGCTGCCACTCTCTTTGCGACGCGTCACACTCCCTCGCCACGCCTGCCCAGTACCGGTTTGCCTGCCCAAGGGTCGTATGTGGCTGATAAGGGGTTTGCCGGGGAACGCCCCCGGCGTCAGTGGAACGAGCGGTATCAGGTCGATCTGGTCACCCCACCGCATCCAACCAGCAAAAGATATCATTGGCCCAAAGCCTTGCGTCACTGGCTGGCCCATCTTCGCCAAATCATCGAAACTGTCAACGACAAGTTGCTCAACACGTTCCGCTTGGCTCGGGAACGTCCTCATGACTTGACGGGCTTTCAGGCTCGCTTGGCCGCGAAAGTGGCTTTGCACAATTTTTGCATCTGGTTTAATCTGCAACTCGACAGCCTTCCTTTGGCCTTTGCTGAGTTGCTCGATTGGTAAGTTTGTCATTTCAATTCACACCAAATGTTTAAGATGTACAGAGTTTTGCGGAGAAAAGTATACTACTTGTGAGAAAGTTAAGAGTATTGACACTTGTGGTATGATTAGGGAAACTGAAGGAAGTTCATAGAATATGCACGATACTCACTATATGCTGGAAAGCAACGAAAATAAAGCTAAAATTGCGTTGGACGACCTCATCTGGATCTCGGATGCGGAGAAGGATTTTAATCGCTCCCGCGAATGGTTTCTCAAGCAGATCAAGATGCAACGATTGCGTAGAGTCAGGATAGAGGGCGACCGCAAAGTTTATTTGCTCCGCGAGGAAATTGTGCATCTGCTCCAACCCCGCATTCTGGACAACTGAAAACAATCTCTCTTGTCGCTGATCACCATCGTAACCTAACGCTTTACCACACTATCCAGCGAGGATATCTTCTGGTAGTCTCGCATCCTGTGAGCTTGACTTTCCCACGAGACGCTCATGTAGGGCTACACCACCCCCAATGAAAAAGAGTAGAATAGGCGTAGACGCTCCGACACAGTGATCGCGCGCATATTGTGCCTCTGAGCCAGACCACGAGACTGATCCGGA
>Ga0307373_10006387_pt1 | contig 18796 bp, 19 predicted proteins | sample OX2MG_FD_202534 | JGI IMG/M metagenome (GOLD analysis project Ga0307373, IMG submission 202534) | Soil microbial communities from Risofladan, Vaasa, Finland - OX-2 | ecosystem: Environmental > Terrestrial > Soil > Coastal area > Acid sulfate soil | place: Finland: Risofladan, Vaasa | collected...
TGGTTTTCACGGTCGTCCTCGACGTGATCCTCTCGCTGGTGCGCATCGCGGCGTTCTCGCTGCTGGTCGCGCGGTTCGGAGCGATCGCCGAGGCGAACCTCTACCTCTTTCTCGGCCCGCTGATGGATGCCGCGTACTTCATCGGGGTCTATTCGGTCGTCGTCGTTTCGCTCGGCCGGCGGCTCAACGCCGATTTGGAGGCGTGGGAATGGTTGTAACGATCCTGCAGATCTGGTTGGCGTTCGTCATCGCCGTCATGGTGGTCTACACCATCCGGCACTGGATCTTCACCTTCTCGCGCGTCTACTCGCGCCAGCGCGTCTCCTTTGCCGACGCCTACGACGAGGACTTGCCGATGCTCTCCGTGCTCGTTCCGATGCACAACGAGCAGGCGGTGGCCGCGCAGTGCCTCGATGCGATCCTCGCCAGCGACTACCCGGCGGAGAAGCTGGAGATCCTGCCCATCGACGACCACTCGGAGGACGAGACCGCCGTCATCCTCGCCCGCTACGCGGCGCGCAATCCGCGCGTCAAGCCCGTGCGCGTCGATCAGAAGGAGCGCGGCAAGTCCAACGCGCTCAACGTCGGGCTCGCTCACGCGCAAGCGCAGATCGTGCTGGTCTTCGACGCCGACTACACGCCGGGACGGGGCGTGCTCCGCGCCCTGGCCAAGGGCTTCATCGATCCCGAGGTCGGCGCCGTGATGGGGCGCGTCGTCCCCCGCAACACCAGCCGCAACATGCTCACCCGGCTCCTCTCGATGGAGCGGGCCGGAGGCTATCAGGTCGATCAGCAGGCGCGCTACAACTTCGACCTCCTGCCGCAGTACGGCGGTACCGTCGGCGGCTTCCGGCGGCGTCTGCTCGACGAGATCGGCGGCTTCGATCCGCGCAGCCTCGCGGAGGACACGGAGCTCACGGTCTCCATCTTCCGGCGCGGCTGGAAGGTGGTCTACGACAACCGCGCGGAGTGCTACGAGGAGGTTCCCGAGACCTGGCCGGCGCGCTTCGGCCAGCTGCGGCGCTGGTCCCGCGGACACAACGCGGTGGCCTCGAGCAATCTGCTCGGCGTGCTAACGACGAAGGGGCTCTCCTTCGCGCAGCGCCTCGACGGCGCGCTCCTCCTGCTCTGCTATGCCGTGCCGCCCCTGCTGCTCTCGGGCTGGCTGGCGGCGCTGCTGCTCTTCCTGATGGGGCACATGCCCTTCGCGGGGGGCATTGCGCTGGCATTCGCCGTGGTGCTCTACAACGCGTTCGGCAACTTCGCGCCCGTCTACCAGATCGCCACCGCGGAGGTCCTCGACGGCTCGACGAAGCGCCTCTACCTCTTGCCGTTTCTCTTCTACATGTTCCCGTTCAACTCGTGGGCCATCACCACGGGCTGGGTCGACTCGATCGGCGACTTCGTGAAGAGCCGCCGGCCGGGCTGGGAGAAGACGAAGCGCAGCGACATGGGGGCCACCAAAGCATGAGCGAGTGGTTGATCTACCTGGTCTTCGCGGTCTTTATCGTGCTGCCGATGCTCCCGGGACTCTTGGAGATGCTCTCCCGCAAGGACGACGGCGCGCTGCCGATCGACGAGAACTACACGCGCGATCCCAGGTACCTGGGCAAGTCCTTGCGCGAGAAGGTGCGCGCCTTGGCCGACAAGGCGGCCGTGGGCGTGCGCATGCAGTTCCTGGCCCGCCGGCGCGAGTACGCCCGCGTCGTGAGCGGTCTCGAGCTCCCCGACAACGGCCGCTATGAAGACGTGCTGCTCTCGCGCGGGGCGGTGGTCGCCGGCAAGGGGGTCACCCTGCTCGACGTCTACGCCGAAGGCAAGGTCGCCATCGGCGCCAACGCTCGATTGAGAACGCTGGCGGCGGACGACGACGCCTCCATCGGGGGCGGCGTCAGCCTGCAGCGCTGGGCCGACGCCGAGCGCGACCTCACGGTGGGCCCGGACGGCGACCTCGGTCAATCGGCCAGCTCCGCGCAGCGGTTGACGGTTGGCTCCAACGTGACGTTCAAGCGGCTCTTCGGCCGCCCCGTCGTGGTCGGCGCCTCCTCGGGCGCGCCCGCCCTGCCGCCGGTCGGCGCCCCGGAACGGGTCGCCATGATCGCATACGGAGGCCGGGATCACGTCGTCTCCGCGCACGACGTGCCGGAGGGCGAGACGCTGGACGGCGACGTCATCGCGTCGGGCACGGTGCGCGTGGGCGCGAAGGCGACGCTCAAGGGCTCCGTCAAGTCCGGCGGCGACATTACCATCGGGCCGGGGGCGCGCGTCCTGGGCAACCTGGTCGCGCGCGGCAGCGTGCTCATCGATCGCGGCGCCGTGGTCTTCGGACACGTGTTCGCCGACGAGCGCGTCACGCTGGAGCCCGGAGCGGTGGTCGGCACCGTTGATCTGCCGAAGACGGCCTACGGCGGACGGAGCATGCGACTCGCAGTCGGTTCGTGCATCTATGGCTGGGTCATCACCGAAGGCGACGGCGAGACCTTCGTCGCGGACGCGTGAGACCAGCATGAGGAGGATTGGATTGACCCAGGTGTTTCCGCGCATCCTTGGCGCGTTGCTGGTGCTGTCGGTGGTGCTCGCCGGGGGCGTCGCGCGCGCGGACGAGGTGACGGCGACCGACTCGATCTATTCGTTCTCGAGTCCGGGCGATCTCTACGGGCCGTGGTCGATTCAGACGCTGAAGTATCAGCTCGACCGCGGCAAGGACATTCCGTCCGTCACGCTGCTCAATCGCAACGATAACGACCGCCCCACGGGCTCGAGCGCCCAGGCGATCTACCTCGACGACTACCACACGTGGTCTCAACGATTCTACACGTACGCGCAGGTGAGCTTCGGCAACGGCACCATCTTGCCGTATCGCATGGCATATCTCGAGGGCGATGCCAAGCTCACCCCCGAGCAGAACGTGGTGATGGGCTTCGGCGTGGCGACGATGCAGAACCCCGACGGGACCTCGACGCAGTACGCCAGCATCGGGCCATCGGTCTACACGGGGAGGATGGTGTACACGCTGCGCTTTCTGCCCTCCGACACCGACGGCGTCCACGCGGCCGCCACGCAGCTCGTCGCCGAGTACAGCGAGATCGGGCGCAATCAGGTGACGCTCTCGCTCTTGAACGGGAGCCAGCCCAGCGTCCTCGTGGGCTTCCCGCCGTCGTTCGCCACGTTCCAGCGCCTCTTCGAGGCCGACGTGACGGTGAAGCACTGGTTCCGCCGCAACTTCGGCATCATCGTCGGGGGTACGTTCGGCAGCCATTTCGACCGCTCCACCGGGGCCAACATCTACGACCAGCAAGGGATCACGATCGGGCTGTTCTTCGGCAACGCGGTCGGTCTTCCGCGCTAGCGCACCCTCGAGCCACCGCATGCGCACCGTTCTCCACCGCCCCGTCGCCGTCGCCTTCCTCGCCCTGCTTGCGGGGTGCGGCGGAGGCGGCGGCGCATCGACGGTTGCGCCTGCGCCCACGGGCCCACCCGTGCCGGTCATCTACGACGACTGGACGACCTACGCGCACGACGGCGAGCGGACCGGCTTCGAGCAGCTTCCTACGGGAATCACCTCGTCCACCGTCGGCACGCTGACGCTGGCCTGGCGCAACACCGGCGTCGATCCCGCGTGCGTCCAAGCGGCGCAGAGCGCGACGGTCTTCGTCGACCAGGCCAGCCCCTTGGCGGCCAACGGCCTCGTCTACGTGGCGGACGTCTGCGGCGTGGTCACTGCGCTCAATCGCGACAACGGTGCGCCAGTCTGGCAGACACGGCTGCCGGTCGCCAGCAGCGTCTCCGGCGTCTATGGAACGCCGACGCTCGCCAACGGAAAGCTGTTCGTCCCTGTGTGGGGCACGCAATCACCCACGGCTCAGGGCGGATACCTCGCGGCGCTCGACGCGATGACGGGAGCGGTCGTCTGGGAGACGCCGCCGCTCACGTACGGGAACATGCGCGGCGATCCCGTCGTCGCCAACGGCCGCGTCTTCGAGGGCGTCTCCGGCGGAGACCCCGACACGGGGTACGTGACGGGCGGGATCATGGCGTTCGACGAGCTGACGGGGCAGCAGATCCCCAACACCTTCCCCGTCGTGCCGTCGCTGTCGATCGGGTCGTTGAGCGAGGGCGGGGGAAGCTGGTCGCCCATCAGCTACGACGGCACCAACCTCTTCTTCGGCACCGGCAACACGAAGAACAACGTCGGGTACCAGGACAGCGTGCTTGCGATCTCGCCCTCCACGCTGGCTCTCAGCGCAAACGTAGCCGACACGTACGACGGCGGCGCCAGCTCGGGGAGCTGGGATGAGGACGTCGGAGGCGGCGAGCTGCTCTGGGGCGGAAACCTCTACTTCGAGAGCAAGAACGGCGACTACTACGGCTACTCGTTGGCGACGCCGAGCAATCCGTCTCTGCTTTTCGAGACGCTGGTCAACCTGCACACGCCCCCGGGGGGCTTCGGCGGCATCTGGACGCCGACGACCGACGGTGCCGTGGTCGCCGTTTCCTCAGGCTACAACCGCGGTAACTACGACAGCGATCTCGACATCTTCCCGGTCGGCAGCGGCGCGAAGATCTGCAATCTCGAGGCGACCAACTCCACGCTCTACAGCTATGCCGCCTTCGTCAGCGGCATCGGCTTCACGGGGCTCGACAACGGCGTTCCCTCGGGAACCCCCGCGGGCGGCACCACGGGCCCGGCGCCGTGGTTCGTGGCCTTCGACCACGACTGCCGCATCCTGTGGAAAGCCAATCCCACCGACGTCCTGGGCTACTTCTACGCCGGGCCGGCGGTGGTCGAGAGCGGGGTCTACGCGGTCGACAACGCGGGCAACGTCTACGCATGGAAGCTTCCCTCGCGGATGACGGCGAGCTCGCTGCGGCGGCGCGAGGACTTCATCCAACCTGGAAAGCGTTTGCATTTCTGGTATGGCCACTACATTCCGGGTCGCCTCGGGCCGCATCTTTACTGAAATCGGCGCCTTCCGACGGCTCATGCCGTTGCGGGGCCGTACCGAAGACCTGTACACTATGGGTGTGACCGCTGACGAGAGGACTTGAGATCAGTATGGCCGTGGCACTTCGCGCGCTGAACCGTTGGGTGATCCTTGCCGTCGCCGTCGTCGGGACGCTGTATGGCGTCCACGAGCGCCTCGCGCAGCTCTCGTCCAGTGGCGAGGGGAATCTCGTCGTTCCGGCGCTGCGCATCTCGGCGCAGCCTCTTCAGGCCCCCGCGGCGCCAAAGAACGTCCGATAAGCGCTCCTGATCTCCTCCGTCGTGCGCGCCGGCTCGGCGCAGACCGTGCCGATGCAGACGTAGGCGACCGCGCCGCGCTCGTCGGCGGCGTAGCCGCTGCGGATCAGGCGCCCCCGGTCACGCTCCGCGTCGAGCACGCGGACCTCCACCAGCGGGTCGTCCAGGCGCAGCTCGCCGGCGGCTCCTAGCAACTCGAGCGCCGCGCGCTCCCGGCCTTCATCGAGCGTCACGAGCGTCACCGTCTTGTTCGGCGCGACGAAGCGTGCCACGGCGCGCGCGAACGGCGCGGCGAAGGCGCCCGCTCTCTCGTACGCCCCCGCATGGAGTGCCAGCGCGCGCTCCGCCACCTCTCGCAGATCTGGCCGGTCCGCCAACGCCGCCAGACGCACGAGGGCATCGGCCGCGGCGGCGTTCTCCGCCAACGGGCGGTCGGCCAGCGCGAGAAAGCCCAGCGCCTCGCCGTCGGGCGCGCGGTCGAGAAAGCCGCCGTGCTCCGAACAGAGCCGCGCCACGGTCTCGTCGGCCAGCTGCTCGGCGCGCTCCAGCATGCGGATCTGGCCCGTGGCCGCATGGGCGTCGAGCAGGGCGCGCAGCATCGCCGCTTGATCCGTCAGCAGACCCCACGTCTGCGGCTCGCCGTCCGGCGGCGCCAGGTAGTGGTAGAGCAAGCCGAGACGCTCGTCGTGCATGCGTTCCCACAGCACGTCGAGCGCGCGCGTGGCGCGCTGGGCCAACGCCGCGTCGTCCAGCAGCGGCGCGACCTCGTAGAGCGCGCCGGCGAGCGCGGCCGTCCAGTTCGTGTACGAGGTGCGGTCGACGTACGGCGCGCGCATCGCGCGGCGCTCCTCCAACCCCTTGGCATAGTAGACCTCGTCGGCGTCCTGGCTGCCGCCGAAGAGGCCGCTGCGGGGTTCGTAGAGCGTTGAGGTCAGCCAGCCGATGGCGGCGGAGACGCGATCGCGCAGGCGGGCGTCGCCGGTGACGCGCGCGAAGCGCGCACAGACGCGCAGCAGCCCGGCGTGGTCCTCGGCCATCTTCTCGAAGTGCGGGACCTGCCAGGCGCGGTCGGTGGAGTAGCGGAACCAGCCGCCCTCGACGTGATCGTACATCCCGCCGTCGGCCATCGCGTGCAGCGTCTTCTCCAGCATCTGCCGCGGCCGCGCATCGCGCGTGCACAGCCAGCGATCGAGCAGCAGCTCCAGCACGTCGGTCATCGGAAACTTCGGCGCGGTGCCGAAGCCGCCGAACTCGGGGTCGTAGAGATCGCCCGCCGCCTCCAGCACCCGCTCCACCATCTCCGGGGAGAGGGCGCTCCGCTGCGGTGAGGACGCGAGCCGGCGCAGCGGTTCCTCGGCCATCTTGCGGCGGATCTCCGGGGCGTTCTCGCGGTAGAATTCCACGATGCGCTCCAGCAGCTGGTGCATCTGCTGGGGCGCAAGGTAGGTGGCGCCGGTGATCGTCTCGCCGCCGGGCATCAGGAACGCCGTCGTCGGCCAGCCGCCCATGTTGTAGCGCGCGTTGATGTCGGGGCGGCGGTCGTTGTCGACGCGGATCGGGACGAAGTGCTCGTTGATGCTCTCGATGATCGCCGGCGTCGAGTACGTGGTCTCGTCCATCACGTGGCACCAGTGGCACCACACCGCCGAGAGCGAGAGGAGGATCGGCCGGTCCTGGGCCTGCGCCTCGGCGAAGGCTTGCGGACCCCACGGCCGCCAGCGGATCTCGTGCGCCCGGTTCGGGCGCGGGGAGAAGTGGAATGTCTCGCTCATGGTGTCAATCGTCTCCCGCGCCGCGCGCGAACGAGCTCACGTACAGGATTCCGGAGACCACCGCTACCGCAAGGATGATCACGCTGGGAAGGGGCGCGCCTAGCAGGATCAGCGCGAAGAGCCCCGCCAGCGCGAGGTAGAAGATGCCGAAGCGGACGTTGGAGCGCGGCGACATGTGGTAGACCTCGCGCTCCCACCAGGTGAGCGCGCCGCGGCGCCCCTTGTAGACGGCGCCGAGCCCGCCCAGCAGGCACAGCACGAATCCGGAGAGCGCGGCGGGATCGTGCGAGAGCGTCATGGCGGGAGCACGCTACGCGCGCGTGCCTTCGGCCCAGCGCCGGGTGGAGTCGACAAAGGCTCGCACCACGGGGACGTCGAGATGGTCGGCGCGGTAGATCATGTAGAGATCGCGCACCAGCGAGACGCCGTTGATGGCAACGACGCGCACGCCGTTGCGGTCGTGGAGCTCACCGTCGAGCGCGTGCGAGGTGACGAAGCCCACGCCCAGGCCGGCGCGCACGGCGGCCAGCACTGCGTGCGAGGTGCCGAGCTGCATCGCGGTGCGCATGGACGGCAGCTCGGCGCCGGCGTCGCGCAGAGAGCGCTTCACGCTCTCCATGGTGCCCGAGCCTGCCTCGCGCGCGATGAGCGTCTCCCCTTCCAGATCGGCGATCTTGATGCGGCGGCGCTTGGCCAACGGATGCGCGGCCGGGGCGATGAGCACGATCTCGTCCGTGGCCACCTGCTCCACCTCCAAATGCGGCCGCTGGGGCGCGATGCCGGTGAAGCCGACGTCGTATAGCCCCTCGGCCAGGGCGTCGGCCACGCGCCGGGAGTCGCTGACGTCGAGCAGGGAGGTCACCTCGGGATAACGCTGGGCGAAGAGCACTAGCAGGCGTGGGACCAGGTATTCCCCCGGCGTGGTGCTGGCCGCGACGCGCAGCGAGCCCGCCACGCCCTCGTGGAAGGGGCGCAGGCGCTCTCGCAACGCCTCGTACTCGCTCAGGACCTGCTCGGCGAAGACCTGGACCTGGCTTCCGGCCGCGGTGAGCGTGACGGGGCCTTCGGCTCGCCGCAGGAGGCGAACGCCGAGCTCGTTCTCCAGGCGCTGGATTTGCCGGGTGATGGCCGGCTGCGAGACCCCCATGGCGCGAGCGGCCTCGGCGAAGCCGCCCCGGCGCACCGTCTCGAGGAAGGTCCGCAATTGGCTGAACTTCATACGTCGCCTTCGGCACTTCGGCCTCGGCCGAGGTCACCCTTGCGGGGCGCCGGGCCCCTGTGGTATCTTACTGTGGCCGCGCCGAGATGGCGGAATTGGTAGACGCGCTAGTTTCAGGTACTAGTGGGCGAAAGCTCGTGGGGGTTCGAGTCCCTTTCTCGGCACCAAGTGTTCGTTGCGTGCTCAATGCCGTTGGCCGGCGTTGAGCACGTTGCTCATCCGGCGGCGCTGATCTCGAGGATCGCCTCCGAGCCTCGCAACGAGAACCCGAGGAACGCTCGGTGGGATGGTTGAACGCACAGCGGCTATGTGGCGCGAGCTGGGCGTGATCATCCAACTCCAGATCGAGCTCGACCGTCTGAAGGACGGCGACGCCTCGCGCTACCGCGTCGAACTGATCCGCCACGTCGAGGGCCTCCACGTCTCACCCGATGGCGCCGTCGCGCGCGTGGGCGAAGGCTACGTGCTCGACGTCCACCACGCCGCCCACCCCGCGACGCGCTCCAATGCCACCAACCACCTCTCCATCGGCTTCACCGGCCACTACGATGCCATGCGCGAGCGCTTCGGTGAGCATATCGCTCTCGGCGCCGCCGGCGAGAGCCTCATCGTGGAGCGACCGGGACGCACGCAGCTGGCGGACCTGGGCGAGGAGCTCTTGATCGAGCTGCCCGGCGAGCCGCCGCTACGCATCGAGCGCCCGGCGGTGATGCGCCCTTGCGCGCCGTTCTCGCGCTTCTGCTTGGACGAAGGCGAGCCGCCTCCCGAGCGGCTGAAGGCGACGCTGCAGTTCCTCGACGGAGGGATCCGCGGCTTCAAGGGCATGCCGGCGGGCAACGGCGTCGTGATCGCCGGCGCGCGGCTCCACGCGCGCACGGCGTAGGGCCGCCGCGGCGCGCTATGCGCCGCGCTTGCTCAAGAACGCCAGCGCCTCGTTGATGTGCGCCAGCGGGCTCGGGTCGCGCAGCGTCCAGATGATCCGGCCGTCCTTGTCGATCAGGTACGAGATCCGGTCGGCGTACGTCTTTCCGAAGTAGACGATTCCCGCGTCGTACGCGTCGACGGCGCGCGCGGAGAGGCTCACCATCTCGAACGGCGCCTTCACCGATTGCTCGAAGCGCGCCAAGGTCGCCACGTCGTCGCGTGAGCCGCCGACGATCGTCGCGTGTGCCCGTTCGAACGCCGCCGCACGGGCGGTGAAGGCCTGGGCCTCGATCGTTCAGGCCGGGGTGAACGCCTTGACGAAGAAGTAGAGCATGAGCGTGCCGTCCGCCGCGGCGGCCCGGCGTAGATCGAACGTCGAGATGACCCCGCGCTGGACCGCGGCGCCGCTGAACTCCGGGGCCGGCTCGCCCACGCGCGGTCCCGCCTCGGGCATCGCCTCCGCGGGGCGACGCCCCGCCCCCAACGCGCAGAGGGCCGCCATGCCGGCCAGCAATCGCGACCGCGCGATCCCCACGGCTAGAGCCCCAGCATCCGGGCGATGACCAGGCGCTGGACCTCGTTGGTCCCCTCGCCGATCTCGTTGACCTTCTGATCGCGGTAGTACCTCGAGACGGGGTACTCGTCCATGAAGCCGTACCCGCCGTGAATCTGCACCGCCTCGTTGCAGACTCTCCGCGAGACCTCGGCGGCGTAGAGCTTGGCCAGCGAGGCGCTCATGGCGAAGTCGCGCCCCAGGTCCTTCTCCCAGGCCGCCTTGAGCAGCATCAGCTTGGCGTGCTCGATCTCCATCTTCATGTCGGCCAGCTTGAACTGGATCGCCTGGAACTTGCCGATCGGCTTGCCGAACGCGTGGCGCTCCTTGGCGTACTTCAGCGCCGCCTCGAAGGCCGCCTGAGCCAGCCCGATCGAGAGCGCCGCCACCGAGATCCGCCCGCCGTCGAGGATGTCGAGGAACTGCTTGAACCCCCGCCCCCGCTGCCCCAGCACGTTCTCCGCGGGCACCTTGGCGTCCACGAACGCCAGCTCGCGCGTATCCGAGGCGCGCCACCCCATCTTCCGGTACTTCTTGCTCGCCGAGAACCCTGGGGTCGTCTGCGGCACGATGAGGTTGGTGATCTCCTTGCGCCCGTCGGGGAGGGTGCCCGTCCAGGCCGTGATGGTGGTCCCCCCCGTGATCCGCGTGCCGGAGTTGGTGATGAAGGCCTTGGAGCCGTTGATCACCCAGTGGTCTCCCACCAGCTCGGCGCGCGTCTGGCAGTTGCCGGCGTCGGAGCCCGCCCCGGGCTCCGTCAGACCGAAGCCCCAGAGCATGGTTCCCTGGGCGAGCGGCACCAGGTAGCGCTCCTTCTGCTCCTCCGTCCCGAAGTAGGAGAAAGGGGCGGAGCCCAGCGAGGTGTGCGCCGCCAGGGTGATGCCCACGGAGGCGTCGCCGCGTGAGATCTCCATCACAGCCAGCGCGTAGGAGACCGTGTCGGCGCCGATGCCCCCGTACCGCTCCGGCCAGGGTATGCCCAACAGGCCCAGTTCCGCGAGCTTGGCCACGATCTGGTAGGGGAACTCCCCTGTGGCGTCCAGCTCCTCGGCAGCGGGAGCGATGAGGTCGTCGGCGAGCTCGCGGCAGAGCTTCTGAATCGCCTCCTGTTCAGGGGTCAGGTCGAAGCTCAGTCCGCCGTTCACGATTGCCTGCATGGCCATCATCTTCTTTCACTAGTAGGTAGGCGGGCTTTCTTTACCCGGGCCGGGTGAAGGGTTCCTCGCTTGCGCCCGATAACCGACACATACAACGACAGCTTTCCGGAACGCCCGCGCGCAGTTCCGGAGGAGGCCGCGTTGATCGAACTGCGCAGCGTATCCTTAACATACCCCAACGGCATTCGAGCCCTCGACGACGTGGACATCAAGATCGAGAAGGGCGAGTTCGTGTTCCTGGTGGGACACTCCGGGACCGGAAAATCGAGCCTGCTGCGCCTCCTCTACCGAGAGCAGGTGCCCACCAGCGGTGAGGTTCACGTGGACGGCATCGAGGTGCAGCGCATGCGGCCCGGGGCCGTGCCGCGGCTGCGCCGGAACGTGGGGGTCGTCTTCCAAGACTTCAAGCTCCTTAGCGAGAAGACGGTTTGGGAGAACGTGGCCTTCGCGCTGCAGGTCACCGGTGCCCGGACCAAAGACGTCATGCGCCAGGTGCCGCGTTGCCTCGATCTGGTCGGGCTCTCCCAGAAGAGCCGCATGTTTCCGAGCGAGCTCTCGGGCGGCGAGCAGCAGCGCACGGCCATCGCTCGCGCGCTGGTCAACAACCCGAAGATTCTGCTGTGCGACGAGCCGACCGGCAACCTGGATCCCAGCAACACCACCGAGATCATGGAGCTGTTGCAGCGGATCAACACGAAGGGCACGACGGTTGTCGTGGCCACGCACAACCAAGCGGTCGTCGACCGCATGCGCAAGCGCGTGGTGCGCTTGGAGAACGGACGCATCGTCGGCGACGAGGAGCGGGGGTTCTACTTCCTTGGATTGGGGCAGGGTCAAGTTCTTTCTGGGTGAGGTTTTCGCCAACCTCACCCGCAACGCGGCCATGCAGATCACGGCGATCGGGACGGTCGCCGTGGCGATCGCCATGCTGGGCGCTTTCCTCTTCGTCCAGAAGACGGCGACGGTCGTCGGCGGGCAGGCGCTCCAGCAGATCGAGGTGAGCGCCTTCCTGAAGGACGGCCTCGACGCCAAGATCGCATCGGACCTCACGGCCAAGGTCGCCCAGCTGCCGGGTGTGGCGCACGTGGCGTACGTGCCCAAGGCCGAGGGACTGAAGGAGCTGCGCGCGCGGCTCCAGGGCGAGGTGGACACCTCGCTGCTCACCACCAACCCATTGCCCGACGCATTGCGCATCCGGGCGCAGCACGTGGCCGACGTGCCGGTCGTGGCCGCGGCCGTCAAGGCGCTGCCCGGGGTCGCCGAGGTGCATTACGGGGCCGAGACGGTGCAGAAGCTCCTGCGCCTGATGACGATCGCCAAGCGCATCGGCATCGGCGTGATCCTCATGCTGGTGGTCGCCTCGTTCCTGATCGTCTCCAACACGATTCGGCTCACCGTGTACGCGCGGCGGCGCGAGATCGCCATTATGAAGCTCGTCGGCGCGACCAACAACTACATCCGTCTCCCGTTCATCGCGGAGGGCGTGGTGGCGGGCCTGGTGGGAGCGGCGGTGGCCGTGGGACTGCTGTCCCTCGCCCAGCATCAGCTGCTGCCCAAGCTCGCGCAGGCTCTCCCGTTCGTGCCGTTCCCCTCGCAACTCCCGGATCTGATTCCCGTGGCGCTGCAACTGCTCGGTGCCGGCGCGCTGGTGGGAGCGATCGCATCGTGGATCAGCGTTGGCCGTTATCTGCGTGTGTGACGCATTGAGCCAACTGCTCGAGATGCTCGACGAAGGCGTCTGCCTCGTCGACGCCGCCGGCACCATCGAGCGCTGGAGCTCGGGTGCCGAGGGGCTCACGGGCGTCTCCGTGGGCGACGCCGTGGGGCGCCCGCTGGCGCAGGTGGCCCCGGGAGCGCTGGAGACCTTCGAGCGCGACTACGCGCGCGGCCCCTTGGAGATCTGCGTCGCAGACCTCGACGGCGAGCTGCGCCCCCTGGTGGGGCGCGCCCGTCCGCTGACGCACGGCGGCGAGCCCGCGGGGTGGATCTGGGTCTTCCGCAGCGAGCAGCGCATCCGCGAGATCGACCAGCTGAAGGCGGAGTTCGTTGGAACCGTCTCCCACGAGCTGCGCACGCCGCTGACCTCGATCAAGGCCTACACGGCGACGCTCCGCACCAATCCGCACCTGGACGAGGCCACCCGCGGCGAATTCTTGCAGATCGTGGAACAGGAGGCGGACCGCCTCACGCGCCTGGTCGACGACCTGCTGGTGGTCACGCGCGTGGAGAGCGGCTTCATGCTCAAGCGCCGCCAGAGCATCTCGCTGCAGCAGATCTTCGATCGCGTGCTCACGAACCTCGCGCGCGACGCGCAACGCCACCCGATCTATCTGGACCTCGGCAACGTGATGGTCTCGTGCGACCCGGACCGGCTCCACGAAGTCTTTGCCAACTTGCTCGAGAACGCGGTCAAATACTCTCCGCAAGGCGGCGAGATCCGCGTGTGGGCGGAGCGCTTTCCCGACGGCGCGAAGGTGATGATCGGCGACTCGGGCATCGGCATCCCCGAGGGCGAGCTGCATTACATCTTCGACAAGTTCTATCGCGTGGACAACCATCTCACCGCCTCCGCCGGCGGCAGCGGACTCGGCCTCTACATCGTTCGCTCGATCGTTCGCGCGCACGGCGGCAGCGTGGACGTCACGTCGGTCGCGGGGCAGGGCGCGACCTTTACCGTCACTCTTCCAGATCGGAATCTATGAGCGCTTGTGTCCGGCGCACCGAAGTGTCCCGCAAGGGGTATTGCGCCCCCGGAGGGCCTCTTGCAACCCGAGCCGAGTGGCTCGGAACCTTTCAAACGATCGGGGCCCCCACGATCGAAGCGAAGCGGAGTGAGTGGGGACAATGAGCGAGTTGACCGCAGAGCGCGAAGGCGCGGGGAAGACGATCCTGGTCGTTGACGACGACAAGAACATCCGCAAGATCATCGCGGCGAACCTGGAGCTCGCGGGCTACCGGGTCCTAGCGGCGTCCAGCGGCTTGGCGGCGCTCGAGCTGCTCGACGTGCAGATGCCCGATCTCATCCTGCTCGACGTGATGATGCCGGTGATGGACGGCTACGAGGTCTGCCGCCGCGTGCGCAGCCACCCCGTGGGCACGCACGTTCCGGTCATCATGCTCACGGCCAAGGGTGAGAGCGAGGACAAGGTGCTGGGCCTCGACGCGGGCGCCGACGACTACATCACCAAGCCCTTTGGCCCCGCCGAGCTGCTGGCGCGCGTCAAGGCCAAGCTGCGCCGCGTGGCGGTGGACGCAGCGCTCCAGCCGCTTACGCGCCTGCCCGGCAACCTCTCCATCGAGGACGCCATCAAGCGGCGCGTCGCGTCGCCGGAGAAATGGGCGATTCTCTACCTGGACCTGGACAACTTCAAGGCGTTCAACGACGTCTACGGGTTCATGCACGGCGACGAGGCGATCAAGCTCGTGGCCGCGGTGGTGGTGGAAGCGGTGCGCGAGCAGGGCGGCCCCGGTGACTTCGTGGGCCACATCGGCGGCGACGACTTCATCGTCGCGACGCAGCCGCACATGGTCGACGCCGTCTGCGGCGCGATCATCCGCAACTTCGACACCCGCATCCGTGCGTTGTATACGGACCGCGACCTCCGGCAAGGCTACATCGAGACCCGCGACCGCCGCGGCACGCTGAACCGCTACCCGATCATGTCGATCTCGATCGCGGTGGTCTCGAACGAGCACCGTCCGATCAACTCGCATCATCTGGTGGGTGAGATGGCCGCGGAGCTCAAGCGCCACGCCAAGTCGATGCCCGGCTCCACGTACGTGAAGGACAAACGCCGCCAATGAGGCGTCGTCTCGCGCTCGTGATGTGCGGGCTCCTGCTGGTGCCGTTCACCGCGGGCGCCGCCGCCCGTCACGGCTCGTCGCTCGACGACCGCATTCGTGCTCAGCAGCAGCACATGCACGACGTCAAGCAGCGTCTCGACCACAAGCGCGGCGAGCTGCACCAGGCTGCCGTCAAGGTGCGCAGCCTGCAGTCACAGCTCGACGACACGCGCACCGCCATCACCACGACGCGCGCGCGCCTGCGCCTGCTGGAGGGGCAGACGCGGGGCGTGGAGGCGCGCCTGGCCTGGAACACGCGTCAGCTCGATGCGGCGCAAGCGTCGCTGAACCTCCATCGTCAAGCATTGGACCGACGCCTTGTCGACATCTACGAGAACGGCAACCTCGGCTATCTGGACGTGCTCCTCGGGGCCACCTCGTTCTCGGATTTCGTGGACCGCTGGAATGATCTGCGCTTGATCGTGAAGGCCAACGAGGATACGGTCCGCGAGCGCCGTGCCGCGGAGCAGCGCGTGGCCGATCTGCGCCGCAACCTGGAGGGCACGGCCACGCAGCTCACCGCGGCGCGCCAGCGGCAAGAGCAGGCGCAGCGCCAACTGGGAGCGCTGGCGGACGAGCGCTCGCAGTTGGTGGCCGCGGCGCGGGATCAGCAGCATCACGTGGCCACACAGGTCGCCGACCTGGAAGGCCTCTCCGCGCAGGAGGAGGCCGCGCTGGAGAAGCTGATCGTCGAGCGTCAGCGCGAGGAGGCTGAGCGCTTGGAGCGCGAGCGCCGGGCGCGGGCGATCGCCGGCGGCGAGGGGGCCGGCAGCGCCCCGATCGCCCTGTCGTGGCCGCTCTCGGGGCCGATCACCTCGCCCTTCGGCTTGCGGGCCAATCCGTTCGGCGGCGGCCGTATGGACTTCCACCCCGGGATCGACATCGCGGCACCCATGGGCGCCACCATCGAGGCCGCGGCGCCGGGGCGCGTGATCTATGCAGGCTGGTACGGCGGGTACGGCAACGCCGTGATCATCGATCACGGCTCCTCGATCGCCACGCTCTACGGCCACTGCTCGCAGATCTTCGTGCGTGTGGGTCAGGACGTACAGCGCGGTCAAGCGATCGCCGCGGTCGGTTCCACCGGGATGTCGACGGGGCCGCACCTCCACTTCGAGGTGCGCGTCAACGGCAAGCCGACCGATCCGACGGCGTTGCTTCATTAGTCGGGCCATAGTCGGGCCATGACAGGTAGGCCTGCGCGCGGGCACGAAGCACGCTGGCCCTGTCAGGAGAATGCCCCACCTGTGAAGTTCCCCGGCCGCGCCCTCGCGGCGCTGCTCGTCATCCTCATCGCATCGCTCGCCGGGGCCTACGTCTTGGAGCGCGGGCGCGCCGCGCGCGGGGCCGATACGAGCATGACCACGAGCAGTCGGAACGGCGTGGCTTCGCTGGAGCTTCCCGACATCTTCGCACAGGGGCCCGCGCTCGATCAGCGGCTCCTCAACGCGTCGTTCCTGAAGGTCCGGAGCGTCTACTACAAGCCCGTCGATGACGCGGCGCTCCTCACGGGCGAGCGCGCAGGATTGGCTGCCTGGCTCCATGCGCACGGGGTTACCGATCCCGTGCTTCCCGACGCCGCGGCCACGGGTGACGCGACGCAAGACCAGCAGACGCTCGATGCCGTGCTGCAAGGCGCGATCGGCCGATACGGCAAGCGCTTCAGCGACACCGTGCTCATGCAGCAGGCCATCAAGGGGATGCTCGCCGGGTTGAAAGACCCGTACACGACCTACCTGACCCCCGACGAGATCAGCCAACTCGAGGAGTCGCTCAACGGCGGAGACTTCGGCGGGATCGGCGTCTACATCGTGCAGGATCCGCGCACGGGCCTGGTGCTCGTGCAGCCGATCGAAGGAACCCCCGCCGCCCGCGCGGGCATCAAGACGGGCGATAGCATCATCGCCGTCGACGGGAAGCCCACCAAGGGCGAGACGCTCGACACCGTGGAGCGCGAGATCAGAGGCCGCACCGGAACGGTGGTTCGGCTGCTCGTGCGCTCGCAGGGCGAACGGTCGCCGCACACGGTCGCCGTGGTGCGCGAGCGCATCCACGTGCCCTCGGTCCACGCGAAGGTCGAAGGGAACATCGGGTACATTCGGCTCTCGGACTTCGGCTCGACCTCGTACGAAGAGGTGCGCCACGCCGTCGACTCCACGCGCCGCGGCGGGGCCAAGGCCTTCATCCTCGACCTGCGCAACAACGGCGGCGGACTCCTCGACGCGGCGGTGGACATCTCGAGCATCTGGATCAAGCAGGGCACCATCGTCTCCACCGTCGACCGCCCGGGCGACCGCGAGGTGCACCAGGCCACGGGGCAGTACGACCTGGCCGAGCCCTTGGTCGTACTGGTCAACAAGTATACGGCCAGCGCCTCGGAGATCACGGCGGGGGCCATCCAGGACGATCACGCTGGAACCGTTTTGGGCACTCGGACGTTTGGTAAGGGAGTGGTACAGAGCATCTACCGCTTGCCCGACCTCTCGGCCCTCAAGATCACGACGGCCCGCTATCTCACCCCCAGCGGCCGCGACATCGACCACAAGGGCATCGAGCCTGACATCGTGGTCGACCAGAGCGTGGACCCCGCATTGATCGATACGCCGAACGACCGCCAATTGGCCGCCGCCAAGGCCCTGCTGGAACGCGACCTGGCGAGCCGATGATCTCTCAAGACAGGTGAACACGATGCGATCCTTCCGGCCCCTCTCCGTCCTACTCGCCGCGATGCTCTTCGCGCTGCCGCTGGCACCCGCGCTGGCGACCTCGCAGACCGCCGCGGTTCCCGGCAACGACCTCCAGGAGCTGGAGACCGCGTACGCTCGCGCGACCAACGAGTTCTACAAGAAGGTCGACCCGCAGATGCTCCTCGAGGGCGCCCGTGCGGGCATGCTGGCGTACCTGAAGAAGTCGGGCCTCAAGAGCGCCGACCTGCCGCCGATCCATGCCGGCGACTCGCCCGAGCAGAACGTGCGGACGCTGGACGCGGAAGTCGAGGCCGCCATGCGGGCGTCCGGGGGCAAGCTCTCCGTGCGCAACGTCACGTACAGCGCCATCAGCGGAATGATGGCCTCGCTGAAGGATCGCTGGACGGTCTTTCTCGATCCCAAGGAGTACGCCGAGCTCAACGCGGGCTTGGACGGCGCGAAGTTCTCGGGCATCGGCGTGGTGATCGACGTCGACGAGAAGACGAAGTATCTGATGGTGCGCCAGGTGATCGACGGCGGCCCGGCCAGCAAGGCGGGAATTCAGCCCGGTGACCTCATCCTCTCCGTCAACGGCAAGAGCACCAAAGGCCTTCCCGTCGAGGCGGACTCGAAGATGATTCGGGGCAAGACGGGGACCTCGCTGAAGCTGGAGGTGCAGCGCGAGGGCAAGTCGCTGGGGACGCTGGCCCTCACGCGGGCGGAGATCCACGCGCCCAGCGTCTACGACCGGATGCTTCCGGGGAAGATCGGCTACGTCGCGCTGACCGTTTTCGGCCAGGATACCGCCACGGAGCTCACCGAGGCGCTGAACACGCTGCAGAAGGACGGAGCGCGAGCCTACGTGCTCGACTTGCGCAACAACGGCGGCGGATATCTCAACGCGGCGATCGACGTGGCCTCGAAGTTCATCCCCGACGGCCCGATCGTGAGCGTGGAGAGCCGCGCCTCGAACGTGATGACGTACGACGCGGAGAGCACCGCGATTCCGCCCAAGCCGCTGGCCGTGCTGGTCAACGGGTATACCGCCTCGGCGTCGGAGATCACCTCGGGGGCCATCCAGGACTCGGGGGTCGGCGTGCTGATCGGCACGCGCACCTTCGGCAAGGGCGTGGTGCAGACGATCTACCCGCTGGGCGACGGCTCCGCGATCAAGATCACCACGGCCCGTTACTTCACGCCGCGCGGCCGTGACATCAACCACCAGGGTATCGAGCCGGACATCGTCTCGAAGGACGTGCGTAACGCCCGCTTCGGCGATCCGGCGCACGATCCGCAGCTCGACCGGGCCATGGCCTATCTGAACCAGCGGCTCGCCGCCGAGGCTCAGCAAGCCGCGGCTGCCCGCTAGCGCGGACCGAGCCGCCATAACGAGAGGGGC
>Ga0307373_10006388_pt1 | contig 18796 bp, 14 predicted proteins | sample OX2MG_FD_202534 | JGI IMG/M metagenome (GOLD analysis project Ga0307373, IMG submission 202534) | Soil microbial communities from Risofladan, Vaasa, Finland - OX-2 | ecosystem: Environmental > Terrestrial > Soil > Coastal area > Acid sulfate soil | place: Finland: Risofladan, Vaasa | collected...
GCGGTTGACGGCGCGGAGGACGGCATCGCGGTTATCCCGCATCGGACCCTCGTCCTCGGCGGGGCCCGATCGGGCAAGTCGCGGGAGGCCGAACTGCGGCTGGCGGCTGAGCCGCAGGTCACCTACCTGGCGGCCGGCCCATGGCCCGACGGCGCGCAGGCCGGTTCCCCCGGCGGCCCCGACGCCGACTGGGCGCTGCGCGTGGCGGCGCACCGGGCGGCCCGGCCAAGCTGGTGGCCCACGGTGGAGAGCACCGACGTCGCCGGGGCGCTGCGGCGGCTGCGGGGGGCGGTGCTGATCGACGGAATCGGCACCTGGCTGGCAGCCGTCATGACCGAGGCGGGGGCCTGGGACGAACCCGCGGCGGCCGGCGCGGGCGACCGGATCGCCGCCCGGGTGGACGAGCTGATAACCGCCTGGCGACAGGCCAGTGCGCGGGTGGTCGCTGTCAGTGACGAGGTGGGAGCTGGCGTGGTCCCGGCGACCGCCGCGGGCCGCCAGTTCCGGGACCAGCTCGGCTGGCTGAACCAGCGGCTCGCGGCGGAGTCCGAGGAGACCGTGCTAGTTGTGGCCGGGCGTGTACTGAGCCTCCCGACTTGACCGAATCGCTACTAATCACGGATTCGGTGCCCGAACCGCACGAGAGCGGCCGTGTACCTGTTAAGTTCTAGGCGCTAGCTCTGAGCCGGGCTTCATTCCAGAGGCGGGCCGGCTCTCAGCCCTGTGATCAAGGTGGTGAGACGACATGACGCGCGTCGTCGTCGTTGGTGATCTCATGACGGACACGGTCGCCCACGCCGCCCTGCCGCTGGCCAGGGGAAGCGACACGCCGGCCGTCGTGACCATGCACGGTGGCGGGTCAGGCGCGAACATCGCCGCCTGGCTGGCCGTGGACGGCGCCGAGGTGGCTTTCGTCGGGCGCCGCGGTGCCGACATCGCCGGCCGGAACCGGGACATGGAGCTCATGGGCTACGGCGTGGACGCGCGCCTGGTCATGGACCCGGAGCGGCCGACCGGTACCTGCGTCGTGATGGTGACGCACAAGGGCGACCACACGATGCTGTCCGACCCCGGTGCCAACGCCGCCCTGTCGCCCGATGACCTGCCCAAGGACCTGTTCACACCCGGCAGCCACCTGCACGTCTCGGGCTACACGCTGCTGAATGAGGGGTCCCGCCAGGCCACGCTGGCCGCGCTCTCGCACGCTCAGCGAGCCGGGATGACGATCTCGGTCGACGGTGCCTCCGCCGCGCCGCTGGAGCGGGTCGGGGCCGAGCCATTCCTGCAGCTCACCAACGGGGCTGCGCTCCTGTTCGTCAACGGGGCCCAGGGCCGGGTGCTGACCGGCCGGGAGGAGCCCGAGCAGGCGGCCCGGGTGCTGAACGCCTGGTACCCCCACGTGGTCATGAAGATGGGCGCCGACGGCGCCCTCTTCTACGCCAACGGCCGGCCCGACCCCATCCGGGTGCCCGGCCCGCCGCTGGAGAAGCTGGTGGACCGCACCGGCGCCGGGGACGCGTTCTGCGCCGGGTTCCTGCCCGCGTGGCTGGACAAGAAGCCGCCGGCCGAGGCGCTGGTCAGCGGCTGCCGCCTGGCGGCCCGAGCCCTCAGCCTCGTCGGCGCGCGACCGCTGTTGTAGCGGGCGACCCGGCCCGCCGCCCCATGCCCGCCATGTCCTCGTGACCACCTACCTGGAGCGGCTTTTCTCGCTCGCGGGACGGGTCGCGGTCGTCACGGGCGGCAGTTCGGGCATCGGCCGCGGCATCGCTCTCGCGCTCGGTCAGGCCGGCGCCGGGGTCGTCCTGGTGGCCCGGGACGAGAACCGGCTGCGGGCGACTGCCGCCGACCTGCGGGCGACCGGCGGCCAGGCCGCCTGGGCCGCCGCGGACCTGGGTAACCGGGCCGACGTGGACCGGGCCGCGCAGCAGGCGACCGCCGCGTTCGGACCGCCGGACATCCTGGTCAACTGCGCGGCGGTGAACATCCGGCCGCCGCTGGAGGAGCTGACGATCGGCGTCTGGGACACCACGATCGCCGTGAACCTGACGGCGCCGTTCCTGCTCGGCCAGCATTTCGGTCCGATAATGGCGACCCGTGGCTGGGGCCGAATTATCAGCATCACCTCGCAGCAGGCGGAGCGGGCCTTCGGGAACAGCGGCGGCTATGGCGCTTCCAAGGGCGGCCTGGCCTCGCTCACGCGCTCGCAGTCCGAGGCCTGGGCTTCGCGCGGCGTCTGCTGCAACGTGATCGCGCCGGGTTTCGTGGCCACCCCGCTGACCGCCTCGGTCGCCAGCGACCCCGTCCAGTCCGCGGCGCTGGCCGCCCGCACGATGCGGGGCCGCAACGGCGAGCCGGCGGACTTCGCCGGCGCGGCGATCTTCCTCGCCAGCCCGGCCAGCGACTACGTCACGGGCCAGGTCATCCGCGTAGACGGCGGCTTCTCAGCCACCTGACCCGTCGCGTCCGGCGCGCCGGGCGGGGCGCTGCTCGCGGCAATAGCCGGCGGGACGGCACAATGGCGGTCATGGCCAGACGCACCACGACAACTCCGCCGCCGGAGGACTTTGAAGAGAACATCGTTGACATCGATGTCACCGATGAGATGCGCGGCAGCTTCCTCGAGTACGCCTACTCGGTGATCTACCAGCGCGCCCTCCCGGATGCGCGGGACGGGCTCAAGCCCGTGCAGCGCCGGATCCTCTACCAGATGAGCGAGATGGGCCTGCGGCCCGATCGCGCGCACGTCAAGTGCGCTCGCGTGGTCGGCGAGGTGATGGGCCGCCTGCACCCGCACGGGGACGGCGCCATCTACGATGCGCTGGTCCGGATGGCGCAGCCGTTCGCGATGCGGCTGCCGCTCATCGACGGGCACGGCAACTTCGGCTCGCTCGGCGGCGACGACGCACCCGCGGCGATGCGCTATACGGAGGCCCGGCTGTCCGCGGCGGCGATAGAGATGACGGCCTCGCTCGACGAGGACACTGTCGATTTCATCCCTAACTACGACGGTCAGGACGTCCAGCCCGACGTGCTCCCGGCCGCCCTCCCGAACCTCCTGGTCAACGGGGCGTCCGGGATCGCCGTCGGGATGGCCACCAACATGGCCCCGCACAACCTCGGCGAGGTCGTAGCCGCCGCTCGCCACCTCATCGCGCACCCGGACGCCGACCTCGAGACGCTGATGCGGTTCGTGCCCGGCCCGGACCTGCCTACCGGCGGCAAGATCGTCGGCCTGGACGGGATCAGGGACGCCTATCAGTGCGGCCGCGGGATCTTCCGCACGAGGGCCGCGGCGCGGATCGAGAAGATCACCCCGCGGCGGACCGGGATCGTCGTCACCGAACTGCCTTACGGCGTCGGGCCCGAGAAGGTCATCGCCCGGATCAAGGACCTGGTCCAGGCCAAGAAGCTGAACGGCATCGCTGACCTCAAGGACCTGACCGACCGGCACCGTGGCCTGCACCTGGTGATCGAGGTACGCAACGGCTTCGTGCCCGAGGCCGTGCTCGACGAGCTGTACCGGCTCACCCCGATGGAAGAGACGTTCGGCATCAACAACGTGGCCCTCGTGGACGGCCAGCCGCGCGTCCTGGGACTGCGCGAGCTACTGCAGATCTACGTCGCCCACCGGATCGAGGTCGTGCGGCGCCGGACCGCCTACCGGCGCGCCAAGCGCACGGACCGGCTGCACCTGGTCGACGGCCTGATCATCGCGCTGCTCAACATCGACGAGGTCATCCAGGTCATCCGGACCAGCGACGACGCGGCGGCCGCCAGGGACCGGCTGATGTCCGTCTTCGAGCTGACGCAGATCCAGGCGCAGTACATCCTCGATACCCCGCTGCGCCGGCTGACCCGGTTCGACAAGCTGGAGCTGGAGCGGGAGCGCGAGACGCTGCAGGCCGAGATCGCCGAGCTGACCGCGATCCTGGAGTCGGAGTCCCGGCTGCGCGAGGTCGTCTCGGACGAGCTGGCCAGCGTGAGCGAGCGGTTCGCCACGCCGCGGCGGACCGTGCTGCTCGAAGGCAGCGGGGCGACCCGGACCGCGGCGGTGCCGCTGGAGGTCGCCGACGACCCGTGCACGGTGCTGCTGTCCTCGGCCGGCCTGCTCGCCCGGACGGCGGCAGGCTCGCCCGCCAGCCAGGAGGCGCTCCCGCTGGACGGCGCGCCCGACGGCGCCGGGCGCCGGCCCCGGGAAAGCGCCCGGACCAGCAGGCCCCAGCGCGCGGCACACGATGTCATCACCGGTACGGTCGAGTCGACGGCACGGGGCACGATCGGGGTGGTCACCTCCCATGGCCGGCTGATCAGGCTCGGCGTGCTGGAGCTGCCCGCCCTGCCGCCGAGCGCCCACTCCCCCGGCCTGTCGGGCGGCGCCCCGATCAGCGAGTTCATCTCGACCGAGCCGGGCGAGACCGTCGTAGGGCTGGTCGCGGCCGACGGCGACGGCGCCGGGCTGGCGCTGGGCACCGCGCAGGGCATCGTCAAGCGGGTCGCCCCCGATTACCCGCAGAACGCCAGCGAATTCGAGGTGATCTCGCTGAAGGACGGGGACCGGGTCGTCGGCGCCGTCCAGCTCGCGGACGAGCGTCATGAGCTGGTCTTTATCACCAGCGACGCGCAGTTGCTGCGCTTCACCGCGGAAACCGTACGGTCGCAGGGACGAGCGGCCGGCGGCATGGCGGGAATCCGGCTGTCGCCGCGGGCCAGCGTGGTCTGGTTCGGCGCGGTCGACCCGGCCGCGCCGCCGGGCAGCGATGCGCCCGGCGACGGGCAGGCCGGGGCGGCCGCCGGGGTCCCGGTGGTGGTGACCGTCGCCGGGTCGGCGGGCGCGCTGCCGGGCACCACCGCGGCCACGGTCAAGGTCACGCCGTATGCGGAGTTCCCCCCGAAGGGCCGGGCCACCGGCGGGGTCCGCTGTCATCGCTTCCTCAAGGGCGAGGACGCTCTGGTCCTGGCCTGGGCCGGGCCTGGTCCAGCGCGGGGCGCCACCGAGGCCGGGACGCCGGTCGAGCTGCCGCCCGCCGAAGGCCGCCGAGACGGCTCGGGCGAGCGGGTACGCCAGCCGGTCGCCGCGATCGGCGGCACCGCGCCCCCCGGCCTGACCTAGTCGCCCGCCGCGGCGCGGGACCGGGGATCGGCGACCAGGGCGGCGAAGCGGTTCAGCCCGGTCTCGATCAGCTCCGCGGTCAGCTGGCTGCAGGCCAGGCGGGCCTGGTAACGGCCCCCGTTGCCGTCATAGAAGTGGCCCATGGGTGTCCACAGCACGCCGTGCTGGCGGGCCGAGAACTCCAGCAGCTCGTCGTCGGCCGGGAAGGGCAGGGTGACGACGACGAAGAAGCCGCCCGACGGCGAGTTCCAGGTCACCCGGCCGGGCCCGCCCGGGTCCGGGAACCGGCTGGCCAGCCCGGCCAGCAGCTGGCGGCGGTTGCTGCCGTACACGGCCGTCTCCCGCTGGTTGGCCCGGGTCAGGCTGCAGTCATGGGCCAGCAGCTTGCCGCCGACGATGGCCTGGGCCACCGGGGAGGTATTGACCGTGAGCATGCTCTTGATCTTGGACAGGTGATCGGCCAGCAGCGTGACGCCGCCGTCGGAGTCCGCTACCCGCTGGTCGGCGACGGCATAACCGACCCGGGCGCCCGGAAAACCGGTCTTGGCGAAGGAGCCCAGGTAGACGACCTGACGAGCGGTGTCGAGGGACTTGAGCGTCGGCAGCTGAGCGCCGTCGTGAAACGTGCCGTAGGGGTTGTCCTCCAGGAGCAGGATCTGCTCCCGGGCGGCCAGTTCCAGCAGTCGGTGGCGGAGCGGGACGGACAGGCTGGTCCCGGACGGGTTCGCGAAGTCGGGCATCACGTAGCAGGCCCGGGGCCGGAGCCCGGCGTCCCTGGCCCGGCTCGCCTGGGCGGCCAGGTCGGCGAAGTCGACGCCCGTCGGCCCGCTGCGCACGGGCCAGACGGGCAGGTCGGCCAGGCGCGCCGCGCCGGTCAGGCCCACATACGTCGGCGATACCGCCAGCAGCACATCCCGCTCGTCCGCGCGCAGCGCGCGGAGCACGATGAACATCGCCTCCTGGCAGCCGACGGTGACCACGATCGCCTCGGCATCGGCCTCGATTCCCTCATCCGTGGCGAGCTGCCTGGCGATCAGCTCGTTGATGATCCCCTTGGTCCGGCCGTACTGAAACAGGGTCTGGCTGACCTGCTCTTTGCTCAGTCCGCGGGTGTCGTGCAGGTAGCGGCAGTAGTCGTCGATGTACTCGTGGATCAGCGCGATGTCGAAGAATTCCTCGGTCGGCCGCCCGGAGGCGAAGGACACGGCGTCGGGGTACCGCCCGCCGACCTCGTTCAGGAAGTTCATGGATTCCAGCGCGGGATCCTCCAGCGAGGCGTGCAAGGTCGAGGCGACCAGGTCGCAGTCTCGCGGGTCCGCGCCCCCCGCGGCCATCAGCGACCCCCTCCGGCCGTCCGCAGCGCGGCGGCGGAGGCGACGTCCGGACAGCCCGCCAGCATCATGGCGCTCTGGAGTTCCTCCTGAAGCAGGCCGATCAGCTGACGCGCGCCGCTCGCACCGCCGCGCGCCAGGCCCCAGAGCGCCGGCCGGCCCAGGAGCACGCCCGATGCCCCCAGGGCCAGGGCCCGGAGCACGTCGGTACCGCTGCGAATCCCGCTGTCCAGGATGACCTCGCAGCGCCCGCCGACCGCCGCGCAGACGTCGGGCAGGGCCGTGATGCTCGGCGCCGCGCCATCCAGTTGCCGTCCGCCGTGGTTGGAGACCACCAGCCCGTCGACGCCCAGGTCCGCGGCCCGCCGGGCATCGCCGGGGTCCAGGACTCCCTTCAGGATCAGCGGGAGGGCGCTGCGCTCGCGCAGCCACTCGATATCTGGCCAGCTCAGTGAGGGGTCGAAGATTGCGGCCGTGTGCCGGGCCACCGCCGAGGCGCCCGGCACGCTGGCGTGCCCGGCCATCGCCTGGCCGGTCTCGAGATTGGCGGCCGTAACGCCCGGCGGGAACGCGAAGCCGTTGCGAAGATCCCGGAGCCTGCGGCCCATCCGGGGCACGTCCACCGTCAGCATCAGGCCGCGGCAGCCGGCCTGCTCGGCACGCCGCACCAGTTCCGCGGTGAGGTCCCGGTCGCGGAGCCAGTACAGCTGCAGCCAGATGTCCCCGCCGATCGCGGCGATCTGCTCGATCGGGTAGCTGCTCAGCATGCCCGCCGTGAACGGGATGCCCGCCGCCAGGGCGGCCCGGGCGAGTCCTAGCTCGCCGTCGGCGTGCACCAGGCGCTGGTAGGCCATCGGCGCGATCGCGACCGGCATGGCGGCGGGACCGCCCAGGAACTGGGCCCTGGTGCTGCAGGCCGAGACGTCGGTGAGCACCCGAGGCAGGAGATACACCTGATCCAGGGCGGCCCGGTTGGCCGCGAGCGTCAGTTCCGCGCCGCTGCCCCCGGCGACGAAGTCCCAGATCTCTGGCGGCAGGCTCGCGGCCGCGAGCGGCTCGGCCTCCGGCAGGGACAGCGGCACGGCCGCCGCCCGCCCGGCCTCCTGATGATCATCATCGCCGCGGACACGTAGCCCGCCACCTCGGGATTCTTCCCAGAGCATTGCCAGCTCTCCCTTCCGACGCCCTACTCTCATCCTTTCCTGGAGTCACATTTTTCGCAATATTCAGCTCTATACGCTCTGGCGACGTCGTCCTACAGTGTGGAAATAGACCAATGTCAAGTCTGCGACGTGGGAGGAAATCGGTATGTCACGTTACGAGTGGGGCGAGGAAAATCCGGGTGTAGCGCGGCTCAAGGCGGCCGTAGACCCGGCGCGTCACCGCGTGATCAGTCACCCGATGTATCGCAGCCTGGACAGCCTGGGACCGGTCCTGACATTCATGGAGCATCACGTCTTCGCCGTCTGGGACTTCATGTCCCTGCTTAAGTCACTGCAGCGCTCCCTGACGTGCGTGCAGGTGCCGTGGGTGCCGACCGGGCCGACGGGAAGCCGGCGGCTGATCAACGACATCGTCCTGGTCGAGGAGAGCGACGAGCTCGGCAACGGCTTCATCAGCCACTTCGAACTGTACCTGCAGGGCATGACCCAGGCCGGCGCGGACCGGTCCGGGATCGACGCCTTCATCGGCTTAGTGCGGGAGGGCAGGGCGGTGCCCGCCGCCCTGAAGGAGGCCGCAGTCCCGGTGCCCGCTGCCGACTTCACGGCGATGACCTGGGAATTTATCGAGAACGCCCCCACGCACTGCCAGGCCGCGGCCTTCGCGTTCGGCCGCGAGGACCTGATCCCCGACATGTTCGACAAGGTGGTGGCGGTCAACCGGGAACTGGGCAACCAGCTGTCCACCTTCGTCGACTACCTGGAACGCCACATCCAGGTCGACGCCGAGGAGCACACGCCGATGGCCATGCAGATGCTGGCCGATCTCTGCGGAGACGATGCCGAGAAGTGGCGCGAGTGCGAGGAGACCGTCAATACCGCCCTCGCCGCCCGGAACAGTCTATGGGACGGGATCCTCGCCGCCATTGAGGCGGGTCGCCCGCATTAGCCGGTCCTTGATCCAGATTGACTGTTGACATTCCTGTCCGGAATGTGTTCATTAAATCCAGGACTGGAAGGGAGGGACCAGATGAAGGGCACGTCGCAGCTGTGATCATGATCCGGCGACGAGAAGGGAGGGAGCAGATGAAGGGCGAGGCCAAGCTGTAGCCAAAGCTGTAGCCAAAGCTGTAGCCAAAGCTGTCACCGAAGATAAGTGGCATTGAGCCGGGTCCGCCTGCATTCAGCTTGCCGCAGGCGGCCCCGGGTGCTCGCCGGGCTAGGCCGAGCGCCGCTCACGGGTACTGGGGCGGCCCAGGACCAGGCTGATGTTGTGGCCGCCAAACCCGAACGAGTTGGACAGCGCGTAGTCGATCTCGACGCTGCGGGGCTTTTCGCGAACATGATCCAGGTCACACGCTGGGTCCGGGTCGTCCAGGTTCCAGGTCGGCGGGAGGACTCCGCGGCTGAGGGCCGCCGCGGTCACCGCCGCCTCTACCGCGCCGGAAGCGCCCAGCATGTGGCCGGTGAGGCTCTTGATCGAGCTCACCGGCGGGCTATCTCCGAATACCGCGGTGATGGCGCGCGACTCGGCGACATCACCCAGTTTCGTGCCGGTGCCGTGCGCGTTGACGTATCCCACGTCCGGCCCGGCGATGCCGGCGTCGGCGAGGCCGCGACGCATGCACTCCGTGGAGCTAGCGCCGTCCGGGCGGGGAGTTGTCGGGTGATGGGCGTCGGTCGTGGCCCCCCAGCCGACGACATCGGCGTAGCCCGCCGCGCCGCGCGCGTCCGCATGCGCCGGGCTCTCGAGGATCAGCACCGCCGCCCCCTCGGCCAGCACGAAGCCGTTGCGCCGCAGGTCGAACGGCCGGCTGGCGGCGGTCGGGTCGTCCCAGTCGTGCGCCAGCGCCCAGGCATTGCCGAACGCGTCAAAGAACGTCGGGAATAGCTGCGCCTCGCTGGCCCCGCACACCACGATGTCGGCATCGCCGCCGCGGATCAGGCGCAGCGCTTCGCCGATGGACTGAGCGCCGGCCGCGCAGGCCGTCCCGATCGTCGAGCTGTAACCCTGGATGCCATGTTTGATCGCGATATAGGCGGAGCCCATGCCCGGCAGCATCCCGGCGAGCAGGTACGGGCTCACGCCGACACGGCCGCGGCGATCCCGGGCCAGGGTGTTCCTCTCCAGTAAGGCGAAGCCGCCCACGCCGGAGACGATGACGCCGGCCCGGTACGGATCGACGTCGCGGCCGACGGCGAGCCCCGCGTCGGCCAGTGCGCTGTCCGCCGCGGCCAGGGCCATCACGACGAAGCGGTCCACCGTGCGGGCCTGCGCCCGGGGCAGGACCGTGGTGGGGTCGATCTCCGGGCCGATGCCGGCCACCTGCGCGACCTCGTCCAGGGGATGTCCCGCGGGCGGCTTGCGCAGCCCGGACCGGCCCGTGCACACGGCATCGAACACGCTGGGCAGATCGCTGCCGACCGGCGTCACCAGCCCGATGCCGGTGATAACGGCGCTGCGGCGGCCAGGGACGCTCACGACGCCGCCGTCGCGGCGAGGTGGCGCTGGCGCATCAGGAACTTGCGGACCTTGCCGGTGGGCCCGACCACGATGTCCTCGTCGGGCACCGCCACGATGCGCCGCAGCGTGGCCGCGGCCGCCTCGCCGAGGGCCTCGGCGATGGCGCCGCTCCGGTCCGCATCGGGGTCGGCGCCGGCGGCGAGCAGCAGCAGGACATCGGTCACCATCCTGCCGTCGGCGGGACCGGCCACCACGGTGCAGTCGCGCACGTCCGGGCAGCGCGTCAGGATGCGCTCCTCCGACATGGCCGTGTAGAGCCAGTTGCCGCCGCCGAGGTCGACCGAGTCGATCGCCCGGTCGACGTGGTAGTAGTAGCCCTCCGCGTCGCGGTACATCAGGTCACCGGTCAGGTAGTAACCGCGCAGCCGGTTCCGGTACGTGTTCACCGAGTCGTTCCAGTAGCCCGGCGCCAGCGTCGGGGACTTCAGCCCGACGTGCCCGACCTGGCCGTCTGGCACTTCCCGTCCCGTTTCGAGGTCGAGGAGCGCCACGTCGGCGAAGGCATACGGCTTCCCGACGCAGCGGCCGTAGCGATCGCTCGTCATCCGGTGCACCGCGCGGAACGCCGAATGCCCCATCTCCGTCGAGCCGATGCCGTCGATGAACTTCGACCCGGGCACCCGGGTCACGCCGTCGCGCGTATAGGTGAGGTGACTGCCCGCGGCCACCAGGCGCCGCACGTGGGCCTCGTGCGCGCAGTCGCCGGTGTTGAACCACAGCGCCACCGAGCTCAGGTCACGCTGGGTCAGGTCGAAGCGCGCCAGTTCGGCCCAGGTCACCGCGAACCCGAAGACGCCAGTCGGGCGCCAGCGCTCGATGGCATCCAGGACAGTCGTTCCGCTTTGCTCGAAGCGCCCGCCCTGCGCCGAGAGGAAAAGCAGTTCGTGCCGGTTGCACAGGGCCTGCTGGGTGCTGATGATCCCGGCGGCGTGCGCGGCCGGCAGCACCGACAGCGTGCGCTCTTCCCCGCTGACTCGCGGGCTGGCCAGGTGCACCCGGCGGGTCGCGGCGAACAGGCTGGCGTGCGAATGGACCACGGCCGCGGGCATCCGCGTGGTGCCCGAGGAGTGCGTGATCGCGACCGGGTCGTCGTCATGATGGCGGTAATGCGCGGGCGCGCTGGCCGGATCGCCCGTGCCGGCCTGGGTGACGTCCGCGAGGATGGGAACGCCTAGGTCGGTGCCATCGAGAAGTTCGCGATGCGCGGCGTCGGTGAGCACGCCGACTCCGCGCAGCCGGCGAATGTACTCGGCGGCGATGCTGGCGGGCATATTGCCGTTCATCAGTGCCGGAATCGCGCCCAGCCAGGTCATGGCCATGAAATTGAGGAGGCAGTCCGCAGACGAGGTGACATACAGCGCCACCGGGTCCCGCGGCCTGATCCCGTAGGCGTGCAGCCAGGCCGCCCGGGCCGCCACGCGCTCGCTAAGCGCCCCGAGCGTCAGCGGCGCCCAGGCGGGATGGCCGTCCACGGCGACGTCGAAGGTGATCCCCGGACCATCCGGGTCCGCACCGTGCTCGGCCAGCCTGAGCAGGACGTTTCCCGCTCCAAGCGCTGGGTCGGCGGCCAGCGCGGCGCGGAGGTTGGGAGCGCTCATCGGCTACTCCGCCGCCGTCTTGGCGGTGCTCAGGCGCTGCGCCACGACGGCGCAGAACTCGCCCACCGTCATGTCAGCCAGTTCCTCGGCCTCGTCCTCGTCAAATTTCACGCCGTATTCGTCCTCGACCCGAATGGCAAGCTCCGCGAGACCCAGCGATGCCAGGTCGGCTCCCCGGGGACCTAGCTCAGTATTTTCGCTGATGCCCTCGACGTCGTAATTCATCTCCTGTAGCGAGTCGAAGATAAACTGCTGGATAGAGTCAGCCATCGGACGGATTCCCTTCGTGACAGTGCCATCGGAATGCAGGCCACCGGAATGCAGGCCATTCGGAATTCGACAGTAAAGTACCGGCGGGGGGGCGCGACCTGCGTCGGCTGCCGATTAAGAAGGCCAGTGGCCTGGCATCGCGAGGCCATGGCAGCGGGCGGTCGGACGCCCCGAACTGGTCGTTCATCTGGCCTGCTAAATCACGTTGCCGGTCGGATGCGCCACGGCCGGCCGCCGGTGCGGGAACGGTGGCGCCCGTGACAATTCGTCATTAGCGTAGCACCTGGGTTGGCGCATTCCTAGATGCAGTCGCGGTCGCCGCGGCCAGGGCGAGTAGCCTGGCATTGACGACCGCCGGCGGCAGGCGGTACTTTCAGGAAAGATGATGGGCTTTCCGGCTGCCTGACTTCAACAAGCGGGTGGTGAGTGATCGTGGCGCAGGGATTAGTCGTCGCATTCTCGGGAGAAGGCTCCGGCACCGCCGGCCTGTCCTGGGGACAGCAGACGGTCTGGCGGGGAATCGAGGCGCGCGGCAGGCCGAACTGGCTGACCGGCGTGGAGCAGTTGCCTGGCGGCGTGACCGCGGACGACGTGGCGGCCACCATGAGTTTCCTGATGAGCCGCCATCAGTCGCTGCGCACCCGGCTGCGGCCCGGCGCCGACGGCCGGCTCCAGCAGGTCCTCGTGAGCTCGGGCACGGCCTGGCTGGAGATCGTCGACGCCGATGATGAGGCCGACCCGTATGTGTTCGCGCGCGAGCTCGAGGCGGCTTTCGACAAGGCGGACCGCGACTACGCGCAGGGCTGGCCGCTGCGGATGGCCGTGGTCCGCCACCGCGGCGTCCCCGTCTACCAGGTGATGGCGATGTGCCACACGACCTCCGATGGCTTCGGCGTGCTGGCGATGCTGGCCGACCTGGCCGCCCGGGACCCGCGCACCGGCGCCGCGAGCGGGCCGGTCACCGCGATGCAGGCGCTGGAGCAGGCGCGCGTGCAGGCCAGCCCGACCGGTCAGCGGCAGAGCCGGGCAGCGCAGCGGCACTGGGAGCGAGTCCTGCACGCGATCCCGGCCCGCAGGTTTCCCGGTTCCCGCGACCAGCGCCAGCCGCGCTGGTGGGAGGTCATCTACGATTCGCCGGCCGGGTTCCTGGCGATGCAGGCGGTGGCCGCGCGAACGGGCGTGGACACCTCGCCGGTGCTGCTCGCCGCGTTCGCGGTGGCGCTGGCCCGGACGACCGGCGTCAGCCCGGTGGTCCCCCGGGTCCAGGTCAACAACAGGTTCCGGCCCCGGTTCGCCGACACGGTCAGCCCGATCGCGCAGACCTGCCCGTGCGTGATCGACGTCACCGGCAACAGCTTCGACGAGGCCGTCGCCAGGGCTTACCGCGCGTCGATGGCCGCCTACAAGAACGCCTACTTCGAGCCGGCCCGGATCAGGGCGCTGGTCGTGGCCGCCGGACACGACCGCGGCGAGGACATCGACGTTGACCTCGTCTATAACGACCGCAGGCTGGCCACTCCGCGGGAGGCGGCCGGCTCCCGCCCGGATCCCGATGCGCTGCGCGCGGCCCTGCCGCGCACCACCCTGACGTGGACGGAGCAGTCCGACGAGCCCACCGACTCCTGCCACATCCACATCCGCGACTCGCCCGACTCCATCAACGTGCTGGTGGGGTTCGACACGCACTACGTGTCGCCGGCGGACCTGGAGGGGGTGCTGCGCGGCGTGGAATCGGCCCTGGTCGAGGCCGCGTTCGACGGGAGCGTGCCCGTCGGCGTCTAGCGGCCGCTCTTGGCGACCATGCGGATGGTCATCGCCAGCTGCTCGCGGGTCGGCTGCAGGGCCAGGTCCAGCTCCGGCACGCAGCCCAGGACCGCGCTGTCGGGCCGGGTCACCCGCTTCGGCGCGGCGACCAGGTGCATCTGCTCGGCCGCGGTCGCCAGGATCTCGGCACTCAGGCCGCAGAACCGGTTCGAGTCGTCCATGACGACCAGCCTGCCGGTCTTGTCCAGGGATGCCGCGAGGCCATTCCAGTCGAAGGGATAGACCGTGCGCGGGTCAAAGACCTCGACCGATATCTCGCCGGCCAGCTCGCCGGCCACGGCCAGCGCATCGTGCACGAGATGCCCGACCGCCACCACGGTCACGTCGGAGCCGGGGCGGTGCACCCGGCCCACGCCCAGCGGCACCGGGCCGAGATCGGCGAGCACGACGTTCTCCCGGACCCCGTGGGCGGCGATCGGGGCGAACACCACGACCGGGTCGTCGTCCCTGATCGCCGCGGTCATGAGGCCGTAGGCATCGGTGGGCGTGGCCGGGAGCACCGTCTTGACGCCGAAGTGGGCGAACATGCTGTAGGGCTGATCTGAGTGCTGAGCGCCCCACGCGGGCCGCCAGCCCGCGGCCGGCAGCAGGTAGGTCACCGGCACGCTGGCCTGGCCGCCGCTCATCAGGGACACCTTGTTCGCCTGGTTGGCGATCTGCTCGATCACCAGCAGCAGCAGGAACGGGATCTGGTACTCGACGACCGGCCGCTGGCCCGCGAGGGCCGCGCCCGTGGCGAAGTTGGTGAATCCCTGCTCGGACAGGGGCGTCTCGATGACCCGCTGCTCACCGAACCGGTCGAGCAGCCCGATCGTGGTGTTGGTCAGGGCCAGTCGGATGTCCTCGCCCATCACGAACACCGCCGGGTCGCGCTCCATCTCGTCGCCGAGCGCCCGGTTGATCGCCCGCAGGTACGACAGGCTAGGCATGAGATCCCCTCTTCTTCCGCTAGCTGACGACGCCGGCGCGCAGCCGCAGCCCGGTGGAGTACAGGTAGGCGAGCGCGTCGTCTGGATCCGGCCGGGGACTGTCGAGGGCGAATCGCTCGGCGACGTCCAGCGCGGCCTCGACCGCCGCGTCGATGTCCGCCCGCTGGCCGGCCGGAATCCGGCCGCCTTGCAGCTCCATCGGGTCGCGGGCACGCCACTGCGCCACCTCGGCCGGGTCCCGGTAGCGCAGCCGGACGCTGCGCTCGAACGTGTGGTGACCCTCGTACCGGTAGGTGCTGAATTCGAGGAACTGCGGCCCTTCGCCGCGGCGGGCCCGCGCCGCGGCGGCGGCGGTGGCGTCGAGCACCACCTGGGCGTCCATCCCGTCGTGGGTGGCGGCCGGGATCCCGAAGGCGGCCGCCCGGGCGGTGATCGAGCCGGCGACGGCGGTCCGCACCGGCAGCGTGGTGGCATAGAGGTTGTTCTCGCAGACGAACAGCACGGGGACGCGCCAGAGCGCGGCCAGGTTGAACGATTCCAGGAGCGCGCCCTGGTTCACGGCGCCATCACCGAAAATGCTCATCGCCACCCGGTCGGTGCCCGCCCGCGCCAGCGCCCAGGCCACGCCGGCCGCCATGGGCGCGCCATGACCTACGGTGCCCGTGCTGCCGAAGACGCCGACGCTGAAGTCGGACGGGTGGAACGAGCCGCCCCGGCCGCGGGCGACCCCGGTCGAGCGGCCGGCCAGCTCGGCGAGCAGCGCGCCGGGATCACTGCCCTTGGCCAGTAAGTGGCCATGACCCCGGTGATTGGCCATCATGACGTCATCGGGGCGGAGCGCGGCGCCGATCCCGGCGGCCACCGCCTCCTGGCCGATGCACGGATGAATTCCGCTCGCGATGTCGCCGGACTTGACCAGCCCCATCGCGCGCTCCTCAAAGCGGCGGATCAGCCGGATGGTCCGGTACAGATCCTCCGGAAGCGATCCCGCCTTCTCACCGGGCACTGGCTTCTCCTCCCCTCGCGCGGGATTGCCGCTATTGAACGCTGCGCTGGAACGAGCGGACCGACCAGGAAAGCGCGAGCCCGGCCAGCACCACGACGATGATCATGCTGATCCACACCGGGGAGGCGCCTAGGTGGCCCGAGAACAGCTCGCGCATTCCGTTAGTCGACCAGTAGAAGGGGTTCCACTCGGCGATGCGCAGCAGCCATAGCGGCGCCAGGGTCAGCGGCAGCAGCACGCCGGCGAGCAGCATTAGCGGATTGCTCAGCGTGTTAATCATCGGGCCGAGCGCGGCCTCGTTACGCACCTTCAGCGTCAGGCCGTAGGAGAAGGTCACGGCCATGACCGACAGCAGCGCCAGCAGCAGGTAGGCCAGCAGCAGGTCGCCTATCGGCACCCGCAGCCCGAATGGCAGCGCGAGCAGCGTGATGATCACCGCCTGCACGAGCAGCATGACCACCTCGCGCAGGGCCCGGCCGAGCATCAGCGCCAGCCGGCTGACCGGCGTGACCCGGGCCCGCTCGATGATGCCCGTGCGCACTTCGCGCAGCAGCCCGAAGCCCGCGTAGGAGCCGCCGAGGATGGCCATGACCGTGAGCAAGCCGGGCACGTAGATGCGGTAAGCCTGCGTGTAGGTGGTGATGCCCTCGGCCTTGAGCGCCAGCTTCAGCATGGGCGCGAACAGCAGGACGTAGGTGACCGGCTGGGCGAGCGCGAAGCAGATCCAGGTGGGCGAGCGCAGCACCAGCAGGAAGTGCCGCTGGAAGATCAGCCAGGTGTCGCGGGCGAGTTTCATCACTTTTCCCGCAGCGAGCGGCCGGTCTTGGTGAGGAACACGTCGTCGAGGCTAGGCCGGTGCAGCTCGATCGCGCCCAGTTCCACGCCCGAGCCTTCCAGCACGCGCAGGACCAGCGGGATGGCGGTCGCGCCCGAGTCGACGTACAGCCGCAGCCCCTGCTCATCCAGGACTTCCAGCTTGTGCACGTACGGCTGGCCGCTCAGCAGCTCGGCGGCCAGCGGGGCGGAGCCGTTGACGGTCACGGCCAGCACGTCCCCGGCGATCTCCCGCTTGAGATCATCGGGGGTGCCCTCGGCCACGATCTCGCCGTGATCGATGATCGCGATCCGGTCACACAGCGCGTCGGCCTCCTCCAGGTAATGGGTGGTGATGAAGACCGTCATGCCCTCCTTGCGGAGCCGGCGGACCTCGTCCCACATGTGCGCGCGGCTCTGCGGGTCCAGCCCGGCCGTCGGCTCGTCCAGGAACAGCACCCGCGGGCCGTGGATGACCCCGAGCGCGATGTCGACCCGGCGACGCTGACCGCCCGAGTACGTCTTGCACCGGCGATCGGCGTACTCGGTGAGCTCGAATGCCTCCAGCGCCGCCGACGCCCGGCGCCTGGCCTCGGCCTTGCTCAGGCCGTGCATTCGCGCCTGCAGCGCCAGTTCCTCCCGGGCGGTCACCTCGTCCCAGGTCGCACCGCCCTGGGCGACGTAACCCACCCGTCGGCGGACCTCGCCCGGGTCGGACAGCAGGTCCGTGCCCGCGATCGTCGCCTGGCCGCCGTCGGGCATGATCAGCGTCGCGAGCATCCGCAGCGTGGTCGTCTTCCCGGCACCGTTCGGGCCCAGGAAACCGAAGATCTCGCCCTCAGCGACCGCGAGGCTGACACCGCGCACCGCGTCGACCGTCGCGCCCTTACGGCCCTTCCCCGTGTGGAAGGACTTTCTTAAACCGCTGGTCTCAATCATTTTTTACTCCCGGCGCGGCCGGACAGATGCCGACGATAAGGCGTATAAGCAAGGCTAGACCGATATAAAGGTTCCGGACAACAGGCGATATTGGCGGGGCTGATTTCGGGGGACCTGGTAGGGACATCGTCTTAACCGGCCGCCAGCTGCGCGAGCCGCCGGGCGGCCGCACGCGCCCCGCCGGCCGCCGCGAACGAGTCGCGCACCCGGCCGGCCGCGGCCCGGTAGGCGGGCACGTCGAGCACGGTGGTCAGCGCCGCGCGCAGCTGGTCCGGGGTGACCCGGCTGAAACTGACCCGCAGCCCGGCGCCGGCGGCCACGACCTGCTCCGCGTTGATCGGCTGGTCGCGGGTGAGCGGAGCGATCACGAGCGGGATGCCGTAGCTGAGGGACTCGCACACGGTGTTCAGGCCGCCATGGCAGACCACCGCGTCCAGGTGCTGCATCAGCTCCAGCAGCGGAACCCGGGGGGCGACCAGGACGTGCGGCGGCGGGGCGGGGATCGCGTCCGGCGGGGCGATCACGACGGCCTGCACGCGATCGCCGAGGGGCGCCAGCGCGGCGGCGGCCCGGCCGTAGAAATCCGTCGAGTCAGTGGCGTTGTTCTCCGCCATCGTGCCCACCGTCACCAGCACGTGCTGACGATCGGGGGCCAGCCAGTCCCACGGGAAGTCGGCGCGGGCTGGCCGGGCCGACAGCGCCGGCCCGACCAGCGCGTAGTGGTCGGGGAACGACAGCTCGCCGGTGAGCGCCCGGCTCGTGAGAGCGACCACGAGGTAGGGCGAGAAGCGCAGGTCGGGAACCTCGCCGTCGGGCAGGCCGGCCAGCGCCCACACCGTCGCCAGGTGCCCGCGGATCCAGGCCTCGATCTTCGGCAGCTTCGCGAACGGCCGGGCCAGCTCCATCGACGAGCTGCACATCGTGGCCCAGCGCAGCCCGTAGCGCTCCGCCACCAGCGCGCCCGCGAGCGCGTGCTGATCCACCACCAGCACGTCCGGGTGATAGTCCTGAACCGCCTGGTCGACCGCGGGCAGCGTGAAGCGGGTATACGGGACCACGAAGTCGTCCCACAGCGACTTGACCGACGTCAAGCCCGTGTCCGCGAGCCCGCGGTACGGGCGCAGGCGGGTGCCGTACACCGTGGCTCCGGGGCCGATCAGCGGCCGCAGTCGTGCCTCCGAGCCGACCCAGGCGACCTCGTGGCCGTCCTGCGCCAGCATCTGGGCCAGGGCGCTGGCCGGGTAGATATGGCCCGTCAGCGGCAGCGTGATGAACAGGAACCTGCTCACGCC